>Ga0163144_10012263_pt1 | contig 18021 bp, 22 predicted proteins | sample OliLak19BULKMAT1_FD_123175 | JGI IMG/M metagenome (GOLD analysis project Ga0163144, IMG submission 123175) | Freshwater microbial mat bacterial communities from Lake Vanda, McMurdo Dry Valleys, Antarctica - Oligotrophic Lake LV.19.BULKMAT1 | ecosystem: Environmental > Aquatic > Freshwater >...
CCCGCCAAACCGGCCCCGGCCCCGAAGGCCGACCCGAAGGCCGACAAGGCCGCCGCCCTGGGCGCGGCCAACGCACACCTCGCCACCCCGGCCGCCGACCACACGGCCGCCACCCTGGCCGACCTGAACGGGCACCTCGGCAAACTCACCGTGCCCGAACTAAAGGGTCTGATGGACGCCCACGGGATCAAAGGCGGGACCACCAAGGGCGAGCGGGTGAGCAAACTGGTGGCGAAGGCCCAGGGGCTGGCCCAGGCCGCCAAGGCGAAGGCCCCGGCGAAGGCCCCGGCGAAGGCCCCGGCGAAGGCCCCGGCCGCACCCGCCCCGGCCCCGGCGGCCACCCCGCACGCGGCCGTCCGGGCGGGGCTGGACGCGATGGGCGTCGCCCACTCGCACCTGTCCGACGACGAGGTCGGGGCCAGGCTCAAGGCCGCCTTCGGGGGCGGGCCGCCGGCCCCGGCCGCGAAGCCGGCCGCGGCACCCGCCCCGGCCGCCGGGCCGAAGCCGGCCCCGGTCGAACCCGCGGCACCCGCGGCAGCCCCGGCCGCCGCCGCAGCCCCGGCCGCCCCGAATCCGGAAGCCGCGATCCCGACCCCGGCCGGCCACCGGGTGGTCGCCCGCGGCCCGGCCGGCGGGTTCTCCGTGACCAAGGACAATGACGACCAGCTGTACACCCAATTCCCGGCCGGCGAGCCGAAGCGGCAGGCGGTCCGGCTCGCCGGGGCCATCGGGGGGGCGATGGACGAGTTGCGGTTGGACATCGAATTCCAGGACGGGATCGTCCCGCTCGATCGCATCGCCCACGAGGTCCGCCGGGCCGTCCCGGACGCCACCGACGCCGATGTTATGGCCGCCATGAGTCACTTCCGGCAGACGCGCCAGATCGAGGGGAAGGCGCTGAACGAGGTTCAGCGACTGACCGACGGGACGAGCAGCGTCCGCGGGCTGAACGGCGGCCGGTCCCGGGAGACGGCCACCCTCTGGGACAACGACCGGGCGTTGCACTACTGGATGATGCCCCGCAACAAAACCGGGGCTTCCCTCGCCGCCACGAGTTGACCCATGCCGTCCGACCCGCCCGACTCCCTGGCCGACCTGATCCTCGCCGCCCGCGTCGCCGGCGACCCGGACACCGCCGACTGGTTGGCGTCCATCGCCGACGACCCCGAACAGGTGGCCGCCGTGCTGGCCGCCGCCGCCGAAGACCCGCCCGCCCCCGAAGGGCGGCCGAAGGCGTAGGTCTCCCACGGGTCTCCCACGGGTCTCCCACGGGTCTCCCACGGGTCTCCCACGGGTCTCCCTCTCTCACGTCACCCGCCCCGCCCCTCTCTCACGTCACCCGCCCCGGCCGCCCGGGGTCACGCCCGCACGCCCCGTGCCACCGGCCGGCCAGCATGCCAGCCGCACCGCCCGACATCGTGGCCGAGGCGACCCCGTTCGAGGGGCGGGTGGACACGTCCGGCCCGTACCCCCGCATCCGCGCCGTCAGGATCTGCGGCCTCGTGTCCGAGCACGGGTACGACTACAGCCCGCGGGCCTGGGACGACGCGGCCATCCGGCAGTACGAGGGGCTGCCGAGCTACGTCGGCCACGCCGCCGGCGTCCGCCACCCGGCCGACAAGGTCGGGTGGTTCGAGAACGTCCGCCGCCGCCCCGACGGCACCCCCGAAGGCGATTACTGTTTGAACCCCAAACACCCGCTGGCCGAGAGCGTGGTGTGGGCGGCCGAGCACCGGCCCGACTTCTACGCCGTGTCCCACCGCGCCCACGTCGGCCGGTGGGGGACGGCCAACGGCCGGCGGGTGGTCGAGGGGATCGGCCAGGCCCTGTCCGTGGACCTCGTCAGCGTCGGCGGAACGAACGGCGGACTCGCCGAATCACACCCGGGGGAACGAGCCGTGTCGCAGACGGTCACGCAGTACGCCGACGCACTCGGCCGCCGGTGCAACCTGGCCCAGATCGCCCGGCTCAGGTGGCTCGTCCAGGAGGACGACGGCGACATGGGGGACGCCCCCATGATGGCCGACGCCCCGCCCCCGGACGCCGCCACCGACCCCGACGACGGGGTGTCGGCGGCCTTTCTCAGCGCGGCCACCGCCAAAATCCAGGCGTGCATGGACGCCAAGGGCGACCCGGTGGCCCTCAAGAAATGCCTGGGCAAACTCAAGAAACTGCTCATGGCCCACGGCGAACTCGCGGCCGACGACGACCCCGACGCCGACATGGACGGGCTGGCCGACGCCGAGGACGACGACCCGGCCGAGCCGCTCGGCGAGTCGGCCCCGGCCCGCCGGGGCAAGGGCCGGGGCAAGGGGGCCGACGCCGGCACCCTCCTGGAGGAGTGCGCGGCCGAGCAGTGGCTGCCGTCCCCCACCCAACTCAAAGCCTTCCGGCTGCTCCCGCACAAGGCCGACCGCACCGCCTTCATCCGCGAGCAGAAGGGGTACTCGCGGTGGTCCGCGCCCCGGTCGGCCGCCCGCGGCGGGCCGGTCGAGGAGTCGGGCGGGTCCGCCCCGCTCACCCCCCAGCAAGAGGCCGACGCCGACATGGAACGCCGTAGCCGCAAACTGTCGGCCGCCCGCTCCTGACCGCCCCCGCCCGCCGTCCCCGCCTGACCCGAGGGTTGACCCGTGCCAATCACGCAGATCGTCGGCCGCCCCGGGATCGGGGCCGCCCGCACCTCGGCCTATCGGAACGTGTTCCGCGAGCAGGACAGCACCCGGCACATGACCGGCGGCGACCTCATCGACGGGGCCAGCCGCGACCCGTTCAACGCCGAAGACCCGTTCCTGCTCCAGCCCGGCCTGCTGATGGGCCGGGTGACGGCCAGTAAAGAGTGGCGGCCCACGATCCTCGGGGTGTCCGCCAACGCCTACACGGCCGGCGGCACCACGATCACCGTCACCGCCGCCGCCGCCGCCGCCATCGTCGCCCGGGTGGGGGCCACCGGCAACCTGTCCTACTACGGCCCGCCGGCCGCCAGCGGCACCGGTGCCCTGCTCGGCCCGATCGCCTTCTCCGCGGTCAACACGACCACCGGGGCCGTCACCACCGCCACCCTCGGGGCCAACCTGGTCGCCGGCGGGCTGGTCGTGGCCGGCGACGGGTCGGAGGTGCCGCGGTCGGTCATCGGCGACGGCTGGGGCGTCCAGACGGACGGCACCGACATGGACTGGCCGCACGTCCCCGTCGCCGGCGTCATCGACTCGGCCAAAATCCTCGGCTGGCCGAGTGACACCAGCATCCAGGCGTACATCGTCGCGTCAATGGACGCGAACGGCGTCGGCAAGTTCATCTTCAGTCATTTGTTAATGCCCGGGTGAGACTGATCACGCTTGTGCCCACGAGTGCAACCGACCCCGGGCACCGCCCGGCCTGGAGGGTAGAGAGATGCCGTACGGTCCGCCGCAGATACTGTCTTACACCTCGCTGATGAAGCCGGTGGAGACGATCAAGACGGGCATCCCGAACGTCCTCCCGCCGGAGTTCTTCAGCGTCACCGAGGAGGTGCTGGGGAACACGGCCGAGGTGGTCGAGCTGCCGGGCACCCGGCGGGTCGCGCGGGTGGCCCCGTACGGCGCGCCGCCGCGGCAGGTCGAGCACGTCCCGCTGGCCGTCCGCCCGCTCGTCCTGCTGCACACGATCGAGGAGATCGCCTTCCGCGACGAGCTGTTCCGCTACCTCCGCCAGTGGGACCGGTACGAGCCCATGCAGGACCGGGCGAAGGACGAGATCGCCCGCCAGGGCAAACAGTTCGTCACCCGCCAGGACAACCTGGAGGTGGCCGTCATCACCTCCTTCCTGGCCGGCGGCAAGGCGTGGTTCGACGGGGACGGCAACCTGCTGCCGTCGGCCACCGGGGCCAAACTGACGATCGACCAGGGCATCCCGGCCAACAACCAGGGGCAGCTCAACGGCACCGTCGCCACCACCTGGGCCACCGCCGGCACGGACATCGTCTCCGACATCACGAGCATCAAGCAGCTCGCCTTCCAGACGACCGGCCACCCCCTGCGGTTCGCCTTCTACGGGAAGAACATTCCCGGGTACTTCGCCAAGAACGACACCATCAAGCCGTTCTGGCAGTTCAACCAGTCGTTCAACGAGAGTTGGTTGGGGTCGGGGAAAATGCCCAAGGACATGCTCGAGCTGGTATGGATCCCGGCTTATCCGACCTTCTACGAGGACCAGACGGGGACGATTCAGAGTCAGTTCCCGGCCGACCAGGTGACCTTCACGCCGGACATCAACGCCGACACCTACGCGTTCCTGAAAGGGTCGTACCCGGTTCCCAAGGCGTTCGGGCCGGTGATGCTGACCGGCGACGACGGGGCCGGCGCGAAGGACCTGTTCGCCGACGTGTTCGGCCGATTCCGGTACGCGTTCGCCCGCATCCACCCGAGTGGCATCTTAGACGTGACCGGCAATACGTTCATGCCCCGGTTCAAGATTCCGGCGTCCATCTTCCAGCTCGACTGCACCCCCTGACCGGCAGCCGGCCGACCCCCCCCCACCCCGCCGGAGTGCCCGCGATGGCCGCCGACCCGAAGACCGACCCGGAGACCGACCCGGAGACCGACCCGGAGACCGACCCGGCCAGGCCCGCGGCCCTCGCCCCGAACTACGGCAAGGACGGGCCGACCTCGGCCGCCGACCGGTCCGGTCCGATCCTGCTCCGGCCCGGCCTGCTGATGAGCCGGGTGACGGCCAGTAGAGAGTGGCGGCCCACGACCCTCGGCGTGTCGGCCGACGCCTACACGGCCGGCGGCACCCCCTGACCGGCAGCCGGCCGACCCCCCCCCACCCCGCCGGAGTGCCCGCGATGGCCGCCGCCGACCCGAAGACCGACCCGAAAAAGCCGGACCCGACCAGGCCCGCGGCCCTCGCCCCGAACTACGGCAAGGACGGGCCGACCTCGGCCGCCGATCAACTCGACCCGGCCAAGGCCGACCGGTCCGGCCCGAAGGAGGGGGGCACGAGCGTGGCCGTCACGGCCCCGGTCCCGGCCGCCCCGGACGGCGAGGCCCCGCCCCTGCCGCCCGAGTCCCCCCAGCACATGCCGGGGGCCGCAGGCGCGGCCCCGACGGCCGAGGCCCTGGCCGCCGCCGTGCCCCCGCCGCCCGGGGCCGCCCCGCCCGCCGACCCGGTCGAGTGGGCCGACGACCTCGTCGCCAGGCTGGCCGAGTCCGGCACCGGGGCGGGCAAGCTGGACGTGGTCCGGCGTGCCAAGCTGGCCCGGTTCAACGACCCCGCCCACGCGGCCCTGCCGGCCGACCATCTCGACCGCCACCTGACCGCCCGCCAGGCCCTGGACGCGCTGAACGCCGACCCGGCCGTCGGCGAGGGCACCCGGGCTAAGGCCCGCAGTCTGGTCGCCCACGGCGAGGTCCGCCCGGCCCCGCCGACGCCGCACCCGGCCGACCTGCTCCCGCCCCCGCCCGGCCGCCGGCCGAAGGCCGACCCCAAGGCGGGCTGAACCCGTGACCGCCGCCGGCACCAAACTGCTCCTGGCCAACCTCGAGGCCGCCTACGTCAACCTGTCCGCCCGGGTGACGGAGTTCGACCGCGACACGCTAGACGAGAAGGCGCGGGGCACCCTGTCGGTCGGCGGCCAGACGGTCGATTACAACGCCTACCGCGCCAGCCTGTGGCAGGCGCTGGCGAACGCCAAGGACGCCTACGACGAGGCGTTCAAGAAATACGCCGGCGGCTACTCGTACACCATGGTCGAGGTGCGGTGATGGCCTGGCGGCTGGGGGGCGGGGGCGACTTCCCCGACGGCCTGCTCGACCTCGGGGCCGACCTGTTCCGGCCGGTGCTGTACCGCCGGTTCCTGGCCGCCGCCCCCGCCGGCGAGCCGGAGCACGGGCCGGCCGAGGAGGTCCGGGGCAACCGCGGGCCGGTGCGGCTGACCGAGGTGTCCGCCGGCGACGGCACCGCCAATCAGGCCACGGCGACGTGGACGCTGGTCAGGTGCGACGGCGAGGCCCGGCCGGTGCTGCGGTCCCTGGTGGCCGACGGGGCCGAGACGTGGGTGATCGACGACGTGACCCCCGACCCGGCGTCGGGGCTGGTCTCGACCTGTGAGTGTACTCTTGCCAAGTGAGGGCGGGGTTGAGCGTGGCCGCCCGCATCGCCGACGCCGTCAAGGCCGCCGTTGAGTCCTTGCCCGAGACGGCCGGGGCGCGGGTGGTCGTCCGGAAGCAGCCGAACCGGGCGGACGGCGACCCGGAGCTGGTCGTCGTCGTGACCGTCACCGAGGACGAGACGGAGCCGTTCAGCTTCGAGGACGACGACAAAGTGACCTACACGGCGGTGGTCGCCCGGGCCGAGACGACGGCCGGCAAACTCAAGGACGACGGACCGGCCCGCCTGTGGAAACAGGCGGTGCGGCGGAAGCTGCGACACCCGGCCCTGGCGGACGTGCCCGAGGTGATCGGGGCCGAGATCAAGTCGGGCAGCCCGTTCCCACGGTCGGGGACGGACGCGGCGGTCAACTACACGACGGTCGTCGCCCAATACCAATGTGCCGAAACGGCTCCGGCCGGGGGGTGATACGGTGCCGGAAAACTACCTGCCCGGGAAGTTCGGGCGGTTCCGGCGGGCCGGGGCCGCCGTCGAGGGGGCCTACCGGTGGGCACCCGGGTTCCGCCGGGAGCGGCTGGACACCACGAACTTCGAGTCCGCCGTGTCGGCGTCCGGGAACAACCTGCACACCGAAGGGACGACCGGCCCGCTCGACACGACGTTCACCGTCGAGGGGTACCTGACGCCGGGCAACGTCAACATGTTCTTCCCGGAAGAAGACCTAACCTGCGATCTCCTGTTCCGCAAGAACAACCCGCTCGGGTACACCGGGGTGGTGGCGGACGTGCTGGAGTTCAGTCCGTCTTTGGGCGTCCGCGAGGTGGCCAAGTTCACGAGCAACCTCCAGGCCAACGGCCTGGTCTCCCCGGCGGCCTGATCATGCCCGTCTACGACTGCCGCCCGGCCCCCGAGCCGGGGTCGGTGCGGTTCCCGTGCAACGTCCGCGTCCTCGACCCGCGGGACGGCTCCCGCGTCCCGAACGTTTTCCTGGCCGCGACCGGCCCGGCCCGCCTCGGGCGGTTCGCGGCCGACGCGGCCGGCCAGCCGCTGGCGTCCCCCGTCCGCGAGAAGCGGCTGGTGGACGACGGCCGGGGCGGCAAGCGGGTCGAGTACCGCAACGCCCGGCTCGACCTGTACGAGTTCCGCCCGTGGGTGGCCGTCCGGGCGGACACCGGCGAGGTCGTCGCCACGTCCGAGGGGTGCCCGTGAGCAAAGCCCGCGACCGCCGCCCGGCCCCGTCCGTCCAACAGATGGCCGCCTACCCGCCCCCGGCGGTGGCGGCCGGGGGGAAGACCTACCGGCTCGGGTTCGACGACCAGAACGCCAAGGGGCGGCTCGAGGAGCTGATCCGCGGGAGCGTCTGGGAGCGGGTGTACGCCGAGGCCGACCGCATGCCGCCGGCCGTCGGCGAGCGGCACGTCGCCCGGTACGACGGGCTGTTCGACGCCGGCCACTACGCCACCTTCGGGCCGGGGTGGCAGCGGACCCTGACCACCCCCGACGGGGTGACCCTGTTCCTCCTGTCGTTCCTGCAAGCCCACCACCCCGACATGACCCCGGCCGACGCCGCGGCCCTGTTCGCCGCCGCCCCGCGGGAGTGCCGGCGGGCGCTGGGGGTGATCGCCCCGGATTTCTTCCGGGCCGCCGTCCGCCAGCGGGGGGCGACGGCGGCCGAGGCGGACGCCCTGATGGCCGCCCCGGAGACGGCCGCGATGCTGGCGGCCCTGGCCGGCGACGACCCCGGCCCGGCCCCGCCGACGCCGGCACCGGGTACCGGCTCGGCCTGAAGAAGGTGTACGGTCTGCTGTGCAACGAGCCGTGGTGCTGGCACCCGGCCGACGTGGGCCGGCTGACCGACTACCAGATATTCGAGCTGGTCCTGAGGCCGGCCGCCCGGCGGGCGCGGCGGGCCGAGCGGGACCGGGGGCCGGGGGCCGCCCTGCCCCGGCGGAAGGCGAAGGCGGGCGGGTCCGGCCTGCCGGACCGGGAGGGCTACGTCGCGGTCGGCGTCGGCACCTTCGGCATGACGCCGGAGCAGGCCGGGGCCGAATGGGACCGGTGCACGGGGGGGGCGACAGCGGACGGCCGGACCGAACCCGCCGCCTAGCCCGTCCGCCGGGCCGTTACCCTTCCGGTGGTGCCACTGGCCGGGCATGGCCGGGTCAAGTGGTCTGCCCCCGAACGCCGAAAAAGACCTGCGGATTGCGGCGGCGGCCCTCAGCCGACTCGCGGGAGCGATCGGGGGGAGTGGCACGCCGACCCCGCCGGATGCCGGCGGCGGCAAGGGCGGGGGGGAAGAAAAGAAGCTGTCGCAACTCGACCAGGTCAGAAACCGGCTCGCGCAACTCGTCACCCACATCAGCGGCATCCAGGCCGGCTTCTCCGGCGTCATCAGCGGTCTACAAGCCGGCCTGTCGGGACTCGGCAGCCAACTCGCCTCGTTCGTCGAGAGCGCGAATCCCGGCGTCGTTCTGGCTTGGAACCAGGCACTTCGTAACGCCATGTCCGCCATCGGACAGATCATGACGCCCGCGCTCATCAAAATGACCGGCATCGTACAGCAGATCGGTAACGCCATCGCGTCTCTGAACGACGAGACGAAGTCGCTCATGAGCGGGCTGGCGATGGCGTCCGGGTTCGCCGCCGCGTTGGGCGGGGTGGCGACCGCCATCGGAGGCGTCATCGCCGTGCTCGGCGGCTGGACGACGCTACTCCTGGCCCTCGGGGCGGTGTTCGTGGGGGTGATGGTCGCCACGTCCGAATGGGAGGACGTGACGAAAGGGTTCCGCGAGATCCTCACGGTCGTCGGCGGGGCGGTCCAGGGGCTGGCGGCGGCCGTCGCCGCCGGGATCGGCGGGCTGGTCGGCCCGATCAAGCAGATCGTCACGGCCCTCGCCCCGGTGCTGGGCGCGGTCGGCGGTGCCGTCGGCTCGATCCTCGGGCTGGTCGGGAAGGTGGTGGAGGCCCTCGCCCCGGTGGCCGCGGCCGTGATCGGTGCCCTCGCCCCGGTGGTGGAGGTGGCCGGAGTCCTCCTCGGGGCGCTGGCCGAAATTTTCGGGGCGTGGGTCGAGATGTTCGGGACGTTCCTGAAGCCGATGATCGCCCTGCTGAACATGCTTGCCGTCCCGATCGCGGCGATGGGGAAATTGTGGTCGGCTCTCTTCCAGGTGCTGGCGGCGGTCGGGACCGGGATCGTCAACACCTTCACCAAGATCATCACGTCGCTCCAGAAACTCATCCCGTTCGAGTGGCTGGCCGAGATGATGGGACACCTGGCCGACGCCATCGGCCTGCTCGCCGACAAGGTTTTGGCGTTCGTCAACCGCGTCCGCCGCTTCTTCGGCGAGGACGAGGTCAAGCCGAAGAAATTCGACCCGGACAAGAACACGGCCCTCGCCGTCGGCAAAGCCAGCATCACCTCCGACCTGGGCGGGATCGTGAACAAGGTGTACGCCAACGCGGCCATGGCCGGGGTGGCGTCGATCGACCAGAAGCAGCTCGACAAGCTGGCGTCGATCGACACCACCCTCAAACAGATGGCCGGGGCGGGCCAGAAGCCGGCCGAGCGGTCGGACCGCAACGACTCCCTGAAACGGCCGGGGTGGGACCCCTACGGCCGGACCGCCCCGCCGGCCCCGCCCCGGCCGTCGTTCGAGGGGCCGGGCGGCATCCGCGACCGGCTCCGCGATCTGTCCGCCGGGTCGCTGGGCGGGGGGGCCGTCGGGGCCGCCGGGGTGGCCGCGTCATTCCGGGGGGGCCGCTGATGGCCGCCCCCGACCCCCTCGCCGGCACCCCAGAGGAGTTTCGTCCGCAGGACTGGCGGGAGGCCGTCGGCTCGTTCCACCCGGCCGGCGGGGATCATTTCACGGGCGACGGCGGGGGCGACGCGGCCCTGGTCGGGGTGATCGCCGACGACCGGGTCCGGGGGTTCCACCGGTACGCCCTCGGGTACGCCGTGAGCGTGTCCGAGGGCAACCAGCCGTTCGCCCTCCGCCGCACCCACCCGCTGCGGCACCCGCGGTGGCGGGAGCTGGCGGCCACCGCCACCGGGGCCGTCGCCTACGCCCCCAAGGGGCGGGGGCTGCGGCGGGCGGTGTCGGCGATGGGCCAGACGGCCCTGCCGGCCTTCGCCAGCTACAAACTGGCGAAGGCCACCATCCAGTTCGGCCCGGTCGCCTACTCGTACGCCGACGACCAGGACTTGCCGCCCTACACCATCCCGGACGACACCGGCCAGTACAGCGGCGTCACGATCCCGGCCGAGTGGCTGCGGTACACGGTTTACGATTTGGCCCCCAAGGTCGATTACCTGGAGATCGAGAACTGTCGGTTGATCTTCTCCGAGGGCGACGTGCAGAAGCCGAAGGGGAGATTCTTCCAGTCGCCCACCGTCCAGATCCTGGCCAAACCCGACCTGACGGTGACCACCTACCGGCTGCCCGGCGACTTCCTGTTCCGGGGCAACTCGGGCCAGCCGGACAACGTGCTGCGGGGGCTCGGCAAGGTGTCGAAGCGGGACTGGAGCGGGTACGCGGCCGGCACCCTGCTGTTCCTCGGAGCCAAGATGACCCGCAAGCGGTGGGCGCTCCGGGAGGGGGCGGAAAGCCCCTGGCTGTGGGAGGTGTCGTACATGTTCTCGGTGTTCGACCCGCCGAAGGGGATCTACAACGGAACGATCATCCCGACCAACCGCGGGCACAACAACATGCCGTGGCAGGGCGACCGGGATCCCACGACGGGCCTGCCGGTGGTCGGGGACGTGAACACCGGCAGGTGGTTTTTCGCCACGCGGACCGGCAGCCCGGACGGGCTGCCGCTGCTGGAGCGGTTCGACATGGCTCAGCTCTGGTCGGACGTGCGGAACCCGGTCGAGCCGTAAATCAGGGACGGCGAATCTGTAAACCGCGGTTGCCCTGATGGCGGTCGCCCGACTCGCACACGAACCGCACCCACGCATCTTCGCGGGGTCTGACCTCGGGGACATCGGCCTTCGGGACGCTGACGGAGAAGGTGAACTGTGCGTCACCCCGACCGGCCACCCCGAACCGTGCCAAGTCGTTCGGCAAGAGGGTTCTTACCGACGTGTCGAGGAATCTATGCCCCAGCGGGACATAGGTGGCTTTAATCTCGACCGTCTTTCCCTTGTACCGCTCGGGCCAGTCGCCGAAGTCGTTGACCGTGTCGTGGTCCATCACGATCACCCCGTCCGGTACGCCCCCGGGCGGCACCCGCCCCGCTTTCACCTGCTGCCGGTCGGTCCGCCACTCCTGAACCCGGGTGTAGGCTGCCCAGCCGATGCCGGCGACGACCGCCACCCCGATCAGCAGCCAACCGACCTGCGACACGCCGCCCGGGCCGCGCCGCTTCCGCCGCCGGCGGGCCAGCATGTCGTCCAAGTCGTCGTCGTCGTCGTCGTAGCGGGTCATCGGCGGGGTCCGGTCGGGTGGTGCGGGCGTGTAGGGTGTTCGCCGGGGGCGGCGGGGGATTTGTGCGGCGCGGGGGCCGGCGCGGTCAGGTGGACGGGGTGACACCGGCCGGGCATGCCGTCCCCCGTCCTGCTCGCCGAGTTCGCCGAACTGGTCTGGGTACCCGTCGAGTCGTCGAACCTGGAGAAGGTCGCGTACCAGCCGGGCGTGGGTTCCCTCTGGGTCCAGTTCCGGCGTGACCTCGGGTCCAAGTCGAAGCACTACGTCTACCGCTACCAGCAGGTCGCCAGGTCCGTCTACGAGGCCCTGCTGGCCGCCCCGTCGAAGGGCGTCTACCACGCGACGCAGGTCAAGTACCAGTACCCGTACATCGCGGTGTTCTGATGTCGCGGGGCTTCCTCACCAGCGACCGGCGGTCGGGCGGGCTGCCGCTCGATCCCGACCTGTTCCCGGCCCGGGTGTCGGCGGTGATCACCGACGCGCCGACGCTGTACCTGTTCCGCGAGCAGTGGCTGGCGCCGGACAAGATCTGGCATGACATTGCCGGCGGGCGGGTGAACACCCCCGCGGACCCGGGCGTCTGCCGGTTGGGGACGCTGGCCGTCGGGTCCCCGGTGCTGGTGCGGCACGCGCCGGGCACGGGCAACCTGATGTGGGAGCTGTACGCGGTGGCGGCCGGCACGGGCGACGCCGGCCCGTGCGACGGGTACGGCGGCTGGGGGTCGGCGGCCGGCAGCGACTGGGCGTTGTCCGTCTCGACCTGTTCCCCCGGCTGCCTGCCGGCCTACCCGACGTTCTGCCCGCCGGCCGACGGGACCAACACGACCCGCACCCCCTGCTACCGCCGGGCGACGGACCCGCCGCTGTGCGGCGACGGGCCGACCGAGGCGCAGTGCGGGCTGCTCAACTGCCAGTACCTGTCGTGGTCGGATAACACCTGGATACTGATCGGCAGCACCAACCCGTGCGCGCACCGGTGCGGGTGCCGGGAGACGGTCACGTCCCCGCACACCTACGCCCCCGCGTGCCAGAGGGCGAACTTCCCGTGCGTGCCGTGGAAAGCCCTGCCGGGCGGCGGCCCCGGCGGGGGCGGCGGGGGCGGCGGGGGCGGCGGCGGCCCCGGGGGCGGCGGGGCCGGCGGGGGCAACACCTGTTACCAGTGGTGCGAGTGGATCAAGGACGAACTCGGTTGGATCCGGGACTACCGGGTAACGGGCTACGTCAACACCTGTACGGAGTGGAACAGTCCTAACGGACTCCCGCCGCCGTCCAATAGCTGCTACTGCGCCGCCCCGGCCGGGCAGGACGACGCGGTGTGCGGCACGTCGTTTCTCACCCAGTGCGGCAGCCCGCAGCACGACCCCAATGCCCCCCTGCCGCCGGGCGTCTGCACCGGGTCGTGCATTTTCCGCGGGGACGGGTCGGGCGGGTGGGTGCTGCTGTCCACCAACTGCGTCGGTTGCGTCTGCACCCCGCCGCGCCGGGCCAGCCGGGACGCGACCGACGTGGTGGCCGTCCCGTGTACCAGCCCGACCGCCCCGCCGCCCCCGCCGGCCCCGAATTTCTACTGTGTGGCCTGCACCCGCATCGTCCCGCCGCGGACGACGGCGTTCGGCTGCGTCGCGGTCGACCCGGCCCAGGTGAACACCGTACCGGGGTATTTCTGCCGGGTCGTGTCCGGGCCGCACGCCGACGCCGTCGCGTGTGCCGCCGCGGGCTGCTCGAACTCGCCGGCCGGCTGCGACGGCGCCTGCTCATACCGCTGTACCAATCCGGGCGGGTGCGGCCCCGGGGTGTCGATGACCCTGGCGGCCAACTCCTGCCTCCCGCTGGGGGGCGGGGGCGGCACCTGCTCCTGCCCGCCTGCGTACACGGTGCAGCCCGGGCAGTACTACGCGAACGGGGCACTGACGACGACGCCGTGTCTCTTCGTCGGATCCGGAGGGGGGTCGTGAGGATGGACGTGGTCACCTTGTTCGCCGCGGCCGGGGCCAACCCGGGCGGCGTCTCCCTGACGAGCCATTCGGTCGTCGCCCCGGTGCCGACCGGGCGGCCGTGCGGGTCGTGTGCCCCGGGCGGGCACCCGGCCGCGGCCCTCGACCCGTCGCACGTCCCGGCCGCGCACCCGGCCGCCCCGGCGGGGGTGCCGGTGCTGGACAGCCCGGGGGCGACGGCCGCCGACCTCGAGCGCCTGGTGCCGTTCGCCGCCGGCCGGCTGGCGGTGCGGCGGACGATGACGGCGGACGGGGCGGCGTACACGCCGATGGCCGAACAGTGCCGGTTGTTCCTGCGGGCACGCCCGGAGTGGACGGCGGTCGGGCACGACCACGGCGGCGGCGGGCTGATGCTGTTGAGCAGCCGCCCCGAGGACAAGACGCGGCCCCCCGGGCCGTGGCGGAAGGCTCGGACGTACATCATCTCGACGTGGCGGCACGTCCTCAACGGCCGGCCGCGGGCGGCGTCCGCCCGCGTCGAGCTGCGGCTGGCGACCTGTGACGCCTGCGAGTTCCGCACGGGCGGGACGTGCGGCGACTGCGGCTGCCCGCTGGCCGCCAAGGCGGCCCGGGACGACGAGTCGTGCCCGTTAGGCCGGTGGTGACCCACCGGCCATCGACGGGTCGTCCGCGGAGTCCATTTTTGCCGGGGTCGGGTCCGACGCCGCCACCCGCCCCCGACTCGGCTGCAACACGTCCTGCCGCGGCTACCTCCCGCCCCCCGACCGACCACCCCCCCGCGTGCCACCGGCCGGGCGTCACCGCCTGCCACCCCGGGGCCGCCGACCCATGTCCAAGAGCAACGTCCTCGAGAACGATTTCGTACGGCTGCTGTTCCACGGGGTGGCGGTCGCCAACCTGGCGGACAACGCCGCCACGTCCCCGCTGACCAACTTGCAGCTGTCGCTGCACTCCGCGGACCCGGGCGAGGCGGGCGACCAGACGACGAGCGAGCTGTCGTACACCGGGTACGCCCGGGCGGCGGTGGCCCGCACGTCGGGCGGGTTCACGATCTCGGGCAACACGGTCACCCTCGCCGCCCTGGTGCCGTTCGGCCAGCGGACCGACGCCGGGGCGGCCCAGGTGTGGACGCACCTGGGCGTCGGGACGGCCTCGAGCGGGGCCGGCAAGCTGCTGTACCGGCTGCCCCTCGGCGGCACCCCGCGGCCGTTCGTGGCCCTGACCAGCGGCACGTTCACCCTGCCGGCCCACGGGTTCGCCGTCGGCGACACGGTCTCGTTCTCGCCGGCCGCCACCGGCTCCCTGCCCGGCGGGGTGACGGAGGGGACGACGTACTTCGTGATCACGATCGCCACCGACACGTTCACCGTCTCGGCCACCTCCGGCGGGGCCTCGATCACCGTCTCGTCGGCCGGCAGCGGCATGGGCCGCAAGACCTCGCCGGTCAGCGTCTCGATCAACATCACCCCCCGCGCGGCCACGGGCACCACGATCGTTGAGGACTAAGTCTGACCGTCGTCAGGCTTAACCGTTCGACCTTCCGTCCGGTGACCGATGGCCGTGACCACGTTTAACCTGACCGGCACGGGCGGGACCGACGCCTCGGCGTCGGTCTTCTTCGACGGCGAGCTGGCCGCGTCGTCCACCCAGGGGTCGCGGTCGGCCCAGCGGCTCGGGGGCGGTCGGAACGCCGCCTGCACGTTCGTGGCGACGGGCACCGACTGTACGACCGACGTGTACGCCGCCAGCGGCTCGACGCAGCCGCTCGAGGTCGGCGTCGACGGCGGTGCCTTCACCGCCGTCCCGGCCCTCACCCTGGTCACCTGGACCGCCTGGACCCTGTTCTCGGGGCTGAGCGACACGGCCCACACCGTCGTGATCCGGGACCGCGGGGCCAGCGTCGCCAACCAGGGGTTCCTCGACCGCGACAAGGTCGCCGTCGTCACCGGGGCCGCCCCGGCCCTGTCGGCCCCGGCCGGGTACGAGGCCGGCCGCCAGTACCGGGTCGGCAACGCGGCCGTCGCCCTGTACGTCCGCGTCGAAGGGCAGCCGACCGCCGCCGCGGCGTCGCAGGGCAACGTGGTGTTCACCCTGTCGAGCTCCAACGACATCGCCTACCGATTCAAGGCGACCATTAGCACGCTGTCGGCCTGGATCTATCAGTCAAACAGGAAAGTTGCCCTTTGGATCGACGGGGTTCGGCAGGCCCCGGTCACGATCCCGGCCGGGTCGGACTGGCGGCGGACGACGATCGCGGCCGGGTTGGACGCGACCGCCGAGCACGACTACGTCCTCCAGTTCGGGTTCACGGGCAGTCAGTTCGCGTTGCTCCACGACCTGCGGACGACGGGCGGGAGTGGGGTCAACACGGCCACCCTGGCCGTCCGCCCCGGGGCGGCGTTCTACGGCGATTCGATCACCAACGGCTCGTCGGGGGTGGACGGCAGCAGCACCGCCGGGTACGCCTTTAAAACGGCGATGCGGCTCGGGTGCCAGTGCTACAACCGGGGCATCGGCGGCACCCCGGTGCGGAACTTCGGGGCCGGCGGGGCCGGGTGTACGACCAACGCCGGCGAGTCGCGGACGGCCGATGTCACCGGCCTGACCGTCGCCCCCGCCTACGTCGTGATCCTGTACGGCGTCAACGACTCCGAGGTCGGGAGCTGTAACGCCGGGGTGGCGGTGTCGGCGGCCGTGTTCAAGACCTCGTACCGGGCGATGACGGACGCGGTCCTCGCCGGCCTGCCGGCCGCCGCGGTGCTGTGCGTCCCCGTCCTGACCACGTCGGGCAACGCGACGGCCGACTCGACGACGATCCCGTCCTACCGCACCCAGATCGCGGCCGTCGTGTCGGAGACGGCGAATTCGCGGCTGCGGTACGTGACCGGGGTGCCGGCGGTGGCGGCCCTGCACCCGGCCGACGCCGACAACACGGCCGTGGCCGCCGCGATCGCGGCCTTCGCCGCCCCGGCCCGGGGCCGGACGGGGTTCCCCCGGGGCGTCACCCGCGGCGTGGTCAAAGGAGTCGCGTAAAAATGCCCTTCCTCCGCAAGTACGGCGTGGCCACGGCGACCGGCACCCACGTCGGCATCCCGATGCCCAAGGCGGGGTCGCCGGACTTCGCCGCGGGCGGGGACTGGACGCCGGCGACCGGCGACGTGAAGGTCGGCATCGACGGCGGCTCGCAGGCCAACATCACGACGCTGCCGGCGTACACGAACGGCCAATGGGTGTTCCAGTTGTCGGCCGGCGAGATGACGGGCAAGAGCGTCCGCGTGGCCGTCGTGGACGCGGCGACGAAGGCGGTCGATGACAATTTCGTCGTGGTCGAGACGTACGGCCACGCCTCGGCCCTGCACCCGTTCGACCTCGGCTCGGCGGGGGTGCCGCTGACCGCCGCCGGGCTGGACGCCGTGCTGGTCGAGTCGGGGATCACGGCCGGGGCCGGGCTGACGAACGACACCGGCACGCAACTGACCGCGATCAACGCCCGGCAGGCCCTGGCCCTGGCGGTGTCGGCGCTGAACGCCGTGCTGACCGGGGCGGCCGGCACCGCGGTCACGATCAAGCCGGCGGGCAAGCCGGCCTCGTCCGACCGGGTGAGTGCGGCGGTGGACGCCTCGGGCAACCGGACGGCGGTCACCCTCAAGGTGCCGGACTAGAGAGGGGCCGCAACCGATGGCAGTCGAGACCGCGGCCGACCGGGTGCAGGTGGCCACCACGACGACGGGCACCGGCACGCTCACCCTCGGGGCGGCGGTGGCCGGTTTTCAGGCGTTCCCGGCGGCCATGGACGGGCTGACGGCGGCGTTCGTGACGGCGGCCGTGGACGCGACCGGGACGCCGACCGGGGACTGGGAGGTGGCGACCGGCGTGTACACGGCCGCGGGGGCGACCCTGACCCGGGCGGCGGTGCTGGCCAGCTCGAACGCCGGGTCGGCCGTGTCGTTCGCGGCCGGCACCAAGTGGGTGGCGCTGTGCCTCCCGGCGGCGCGGGGCAACCTGCCGGACGTCAAGGTGTACGGGGCCGGGTCGTTCACCTGGACGAAGCCGGTCTTGTGCAACTGGGTTCAGGTGGTGGGCGTCGGCGGGGGCGGGGGCGGGGGGGCCGGGCGGCGGTCCGGTGTGGCGAGCAGCCGGTCCGGCGGCGGGGCGGGCGGGGCGGGGAGCCGGTCGTTCGGCCTGTTCCGGGCGGCCGACCTCGGCTCGACGGTGGCGGTCGTCTCCGGGGCCGGCGGGACGGCCGGGGCGGCCCAGGCGACCGACACGACGAGCGGGGCGGCGGGCGGGGCCGGGGGGGCGACCACGTTCGGGGTGGTCTTGCGGGCCGGCGGCGGGGCGGCCGGGGGCGGCGGCGGGGGCACGTCGGGTACGGGCGGGGTGGCCTCGACCGGCGACCTGGGCGGGGCGGCCGGCGGGTCCGGGTCGTCGACCGCCCCGGTCGCCGGGTCGGCGGGGTCGGCGGGCTGGGGCGGGGGCGGGGGCGGAACGGACAGCGCGGCCGACGCGGCGGTGGCCGGGGCGGGCCGCGCGGCGCGGGCGGCGGGATCCGC
>Ga0163144_10012265_pt1 | contig 18019 bp, 20 predicted proteins | sample OliLak19BULKMAT1_FD_123175 | JGI IMG/M metagenome (GOLD analysis project Ga0163144, IMG submission 123175) | Freshwater microbial mat bacterial communities from Lake Vanda, McMurdo Dry Valleys, Antarctica - Oligotrophic Lake LV.19.BULKMAT1 | ecosystem: Environmental > Aquatic > Freshwater >...
GACCCCGGTGCGCGTCACACGGCTTCGGGGCGGAGCACCGCGATCTCGGGGAGGTTTCGGTAGTAGCCGTCGTAGTCGAGGCCGTAGCCGACGACGAACTCGTCGGGGATCTGGAAGCCGACGTAGTCGGCGTTGACGTCGACGCGTTTCTTGCCGGTTTTTTCGAGCAGGGCGCACAGGCGGCAGGAGGCGGGGTTCTGTTCCTGCACGAGCCGTTTGACGCTGAGCAGGGTCTGGCCGGAGTCGAGGATGTCGTCGATGACCAGAACGTGCTTGCCGGCCAGGGTTTGCGGGATGTCGGAGCGGAGGCTGACGCCCTTGGATTCCATGCTCTTGCCGGGATACGACGAGACGGCGACGAGCTCGAGCGAGAGTTTCATGGGCATGTGACGGATGAGGTCGGCGACGAAGACGATGGAGCCGGTGAGAATGGGGATGAGGATGACGCGGTCGGGGGCGGCGTCGCCGTTGTCGTCGAGGTGGCCGTGGCGTTCGAGGTCGGCGCGGATGTCCTGGGCGATCTGGGCGCCCAGCTGCTCGACGCGGCGTGCGATGCGGGAGCGGTCGATGAGGATGCGCTGCACGTCGCGGAGCATGGGGAGAATCGTAGGAGGAGGGAGACGGCGGTTCCGCGTCTGGAGGCCAGTTCCGCGTGGCGCGCGGGCATGGTGTGAACGCGGAGGCAGGACAAAGGCCCGATGCCTCGGGCGAGAGTGTCGCCAGGAATGGCAGGGTGGTTGCCCGATCGCTTGCGCGATCGGCTCCGTTGAGGCGGGGAATCACACCACACGGTTGGTCGGCGCGAGGGCGCGATTCACGCGCTGGTTCCATTCCTCGAAGCCCTTGCGGCCCATGAGGCCGAAGGTGGCGCGCTTGCCGGTCTCGACCGCGGGCTGGTCGTAGGCGTCGACGTTGAGCATGAGGCCGGCGTAGGCGGTGGCGATCTGCCAGAGCATGATGAACTCGCCGACGTGCCGGGCATCCAGGCGGGGCCAGCGGATCGTGAAGTTCGGGCGCTGGGACTCGAGCAGGGCGTACTCGGTGGCCCGCTTCTCGGCGTTGAGCAGGACGGCCATGGACTTGCCCTCGAGATAGGCGGTGGCCTCGACGCCCAGGCCGGTGGGGATAGTTATATCGCCGCGGCGCGCGCCGGCGGTACCGGGGGCGGCGTTGGCGGGGGGCGCGCCGATACCCGTCGTGAAGTCATCGATCTGCATGAGGCCGAAGACCTTGTCGTTGGGACCCTCGCGATACAACTGGACCTGCGAGTGCTGGTCGGTCGCGCCCAAGGCCTTGATCGGAGTGAACCCGGCGTAAACGGTTTGGCCTTTGACGTCGTTCTGCTTGCCCAGGCTCTCGGCCCAGAGCTGGCGGAACCAGTCGGCCAGGAGGTAAAGCGAGTTGGAGTAGGGCATGAGGACGTGGTTGGGCTTGCCCTTGGTGGTGCCGAGTTCGACCAGCAGGGCCGCGAGCATGGCGGCGGGGTTGCGCGAGAGATCGGGGGCGGAGCAGCGTCGATCCATGTCGTCGGCGCCGTCGAGCAGGGCGGTGATGTCGATGCCGGTCATGGCGGCGGAGAAGAGGCCGACGGGCGAGAGGGCCGAGAAGCGTCCGCCGACGCCGTCGGGGACGGGGAGGGTGCGGTAGCCTTCCTTGTTGCAGATGGCGCGCATGGTTCCCTTGGCGGGATCAGTGATGGCGACGATGTGGTCACGGGCCTTGTCGCCCAGTTGGGCCAGCAGCGCGCTGCGGATGACCATGAACTGGGCGGCGGTCTCGGCGGTCTCGCCCGACTTGGAGACGACGTTGTAGAGCGTGGCTTCGGGGCCCGCGCTCTGGCAATAGTCGAGCACGGCCCCGACGTACATCGGATCGACGTTGTCGAGCACGAACAGGCGCGGGCCGGGGCGAGAGGCGTCGGGGAGCAGGTTGTATGTGGTCGGATTGAGGGCGGCGTGCAGGGCGATGTTGCCCAGGGCCGAGCCGCCGATGCCCAGGACGACCATGTTCTGATACTTGCCGCGGCATTCGCGGACGATGGCGTTGACGGCGGTGAGGTGCTCATCGCGCATGGGGTTGCGGGCTAGGTTGCGCCAGCGTTCCCACCCCGTGCCGCGGGTGGTGGCCAGGCGTTCGGTGAGGTGGACGGCGGCGAGGGCCAGGGGCGAGCCGGGGGCCAGGTGGGCGGGGTCCAGGCCGTGGGTTCCCACGCGATCGGCGAGGCAGTTGGCGTAGTCGAGGGTGAGCATGGGGGGAGGATACCCGTGGGCGCTTGCGAACGCGCCGCGCGAGCCAGCGGTACGGCGCGGAGACTGGAGGAGCGAGGGCTTCCGCCGGGCGTGGGTCCAACCGCGTGCTCCCGCGGCGCGTTCGCCCCTTGGGGATTCGGCTTGGTCCGGGGATCGAGAGTCGGTAGTCTGTGGGTGTGGGGTCCGGGGAGCGTCGCGTGGCACACGGAACGAAGCGGGACGGGCGTAGCGGGGTCGTGGTGCGCGCGGCGGGGGTGCTGTGCGCCTGCGCCGGGCTGGCGGGCGTGGCGGCGGGGCAGAACCTGGCGGTGCAGGGGGTGTCTCCGGCGAGAAACAAGCCGGCGGCGGCGGGGGTGGCGATCGTCGTGCAGTTCGATCGCGCGGTGGATGCGACGACGGTGACACCCTCGAGCGTCTGGGCGTTCGGGCGTTCGACGGGGCTGGTGGAGGGCGCGGTGACGGTGGACGGGGCGACGGTGACGATCACTCCCGACGAGCCGCTGACGCCGGGCGAGATCGTGACGGTGTACATGTCCAATGCGCTGCGTGGCGTGGACAGCGCGCCGATGCGGGCGGGGGGGCACACGTTCCAGTTCCTGGTGCGGGCCCGGCGCTCGCCGCTGACATGGACGGCGATCGGCACCATGACCACGCGAACGACGCCCGGGCAGTCCTCGCGCTGCTACGGCGGCGTGGCGAGCGACCTCGACAATGACGGGTGGATCGACATGACGCTGGTGCACGAGGACACCGCGGACCTGCGCGTGTTCATGAACCAGGACGGCGGGCAGGGCACGTTCCACCCCTTCACCCAGCCGACGTTCGCGGTGGGGCAACGGGCCAGCCCGTCCGAGACCGGCGACTTCAACCGCGACGGCAACCTCGATATCTGCGTCGCCAACATCGACGTGAACTCGGTGTCGGTGCTGCTGGGCAACGGGGATGGGACCTACGGCCCGCAGCAGTTGATCTCGGTGGGCCAGACGCCGCGGGGGATCGCGGTGCTGGATGTTGACGGCGACGGCGACCAGGACATCGTGAACACGAACTACAACTCGAGCAACCTGAGTTTGCTGGTGAACAACGGTTCGGGCGTGTTCGGCGCGCCCATCTTCTTCGAGGGCGGCGGGACGGGCGAGTGGGCGCTGGCGTCGGCGGACATGGACTCGGACGGGCTGATGGACCTGGTGATCGGGGCGCGGACGAGCCAGCGCTACATCGTGGGGAGGGGGAACGGGGCGGGCGGGTTCTCACTCATGCCCACGGTTGTGGCGGGCGGCGGGCCTTGGCAGATCGCGGTGGGCGACCTCAACGGCGACGGGCATGTGGACGTGGTCGGGGCCAACAGCAGCCAGAACAACGGGGCGAGGCTTCTCAACGACGGGACGGGCCTTTTGGGCGCGCCGGCGACGGTCGCGACCGACTCGTTCCCGCTGGCGACGGACCTGTCGGACCTGGATGGCGACGGGGATTTGGACTGGAACATCTCTGCCTTCAGCGGCGACTTCCAGTTCTGGACCAACAACGGGGCCGGGACGTTCACGTTCCTGCGCGAGGTGGATGCGCCGCAGGCCGGGTCGTGCGCCCTGTTCTTCGACACCGACAACGACCAGGACATGGACCTGGCGCTGATCGATGAGCTCGAGGACGTGGTGCTGCTGCATCGCAACGACGGGTGCCACGGGGACCTGACGACGGGGGCCGTGGCGGGGCAGGCGGGGTACGGCGTGCCCAACGGGGTGCTGAACAACGACGACTTCTTCTTCTTCCTGTCGCGGTTCGCGGCGGGCGATCAGTTCGTGGCGGACCTGACCACGGGCGCCCTGCCCGGCTCGCCGCGGCATGGGGTGGCGAACGGGATCGTGAACAACGACGACTTCTTCTATTACCTGGGGTTGTTCGTGGAGGGGTGCTGAGGGGAGTCGCCACGAAGTGGCGAAATGGCGAAATGGCGAAGTGTTCGGTGCGGTGCTGTGGCTCATGTGCGATGATGTCGAGGGCGAGGTCGGGGGGTTGAAGGCTCGCGGCGTGGAGTGCGGGGCGATCGCAGAAGCGCCGTGGGGCAGGTACACCACGATGGGGATGCCCAGCGGGGGTCGGCTGGGGTTGGATCAGCCGAGCCACAGGACGGCCCTCGGGTGATGGGAGCCAGGCCCAAGCACTCCCGAGACCCCGAACGCGGATACGCTGTGGCCGCTCCCCCCACGGGTCCGGAGCGCCCAGGAACCCGAGATGCGCATCCTTAGCCTGCTTGCCCTGCTCGTCATGCCCGGTGTCGCGGTGGCCCAGCCTGCTCAGGAGGAGTTCGCCGATGGGGCGCCCGCGGGCGATGGGCGGTCGGCGGTGTTCCGCCTCGCCCCTCGCGCCCTGCATTACTTCTCCACCGACCTGGACGACGACGCGACCGACACGGGCGACGTGGCGGTGTCGCGCTTCGGCGCGCTGGCCTCGCTGGACATCCCGGTGGGCAGCGTGTCGACGATCACGTTCGCGGGTGAGTTCACGTTCTCGGCGTACGACTTCGACGGCACCGGCATCTTCGAGGAGGACAACCAGCTGCTGTCCGAGGCGTTCGAAGCCGGGCTCGGGGTGACGTGGTCGAGCAGGCTCGGGGACCACTGGACGTACTTCGTCGGCGGCGGCGGGCGGATCTCCGGCGAGTCGGGGGCCGACGTGTCCGACGCGGTCACCGGGCGCGCGTTCGGCGGCATCGGCTACCGGTTCAGCGAGCGTCTCTCGCTCGGGGGCGGCGTGGGGGTCTCCACCCAACTCGACGACGACACGCTGGTGGTGCCGATCTTCACCGTGTTCTATCAGCCCCACGACGACTGGATCCTGTCCGCGGGCGGCGGCCCGGCGGCGGCCGGGCGGGTGCTCGGCGCGACCCTCACCTGGCAGCCCCAGCCCGACCTGGGGCTTTCGCTCACGGGAGCCTGGGACCGCCGCCAGTTCCGCCTGGACGACGACGGCCCGATCGTCGACGGCATCGCCACCGACTCCCGCGTCGACATCATCCTGGGCGTCAACTGGGGCATCACCGAGCACATCATCCTGCGAGTGGAGGGCGGCGTGAGCCTGGCGCAGGAGTATGAGTTCGATGATGCGGATGGGGACAGCGTGCTGGACTCCGAGGCGGATGCGACGCCGTTCATCGGGGGGTCGATCACGTTCGAGTTCTAGGGTGAGAGGCGTGGGATCGGTGTGATCGTGGAACGCGAAGTGGGCCAAGGCCGCGAAGTGCATAAAGTCCGCGAAGGGCGCGAAGAGTCTGGTGGCTGTGGGAGTTGACAGGGTACCACGAGTCCGACGCCGACCTGGGCGGGATTTCTGGTGGTTGGACGCGCGGACGCTGGCGTCCGGGGTTACTCGTGGCGTTCTCACCAATCGAGCGGCCAAAGCCCCGCGGTCTGGTGGCGCCCGCTCACTGGTCCGCTCATCTTCGCGTTCATGGAGTCTGGCATGGCGATTCCGAGTCACATCACCCCCAGCCGCGGCAACTTCGTCTTTGGCGTCGTTTTCGTCCTCGTGTTCGGCGCGATAGTGTGGTGGCGGTCCAGCGCGACTGCGGTCAAGGACATCCCGCCGAGCGAACTGGCCGCTTTCAGCGCGGGCCTGACGCTTGATGACGCGCTGGCACGCTCGACCCAGACCGGGCGGCCCGTGCTGGTGTACGCCACCGCGTCGTGGTGCCCGCCTTGCCGGGGCTTCAAGGCGAACACGCTGTCGCGGGGCGACGTGGCCGCGGCCATTGGCGAGGGCTTCGAGGCGGTCTACCTGGACGTGGACCGGGCGGGCGACGACGCGCGGACGCTGCGGGTCATGGCGGTTCCCACGATCATGGTGCTGCGGGATGGCAGACAGGTCGATCGCCACGAGGGGGCGATGGAAACCGACGCGTTCCTGGGGTTCCTGGAGCGGAACGCGCAGGCCGGGTCCGGCGGCGGCTCTGGCGCCGGTGCGGAGAGCGAGGCGGATGCCGGTGTGGGCATGGGAACCGGGGCGACTCCGAGCGGGGGCTGACCGCGGCGATCCCGGACCCCCCCACCACCAACGCGGTGCGCACGATGCTGGGCACCCTGACGGGCGCGGGGCTGGTTCGCAAGGAGTTCGACGGCAAGACCACGGTGTACCGGGCGGCCCAGGCCCGCCATCGGGCGGGCGTGGCCGCGCTTCGGCGCGTCGTGGACGTGTTCTTCGGCGGCTGGCTTTTGTCGGCCGTCTCGGTCCACCTGGCCGAGCCCAGGGAGTTGGACCGCGAGGAACTCGAGGAGCTCCGCCGCCTGCTCGACGCACGACTCGACGCACGGCTCGGCAAACCCGGATCGGAGCGCAAGCCATGACCCTGCCCGCCCTGCTCGACACGGTGCGCCCGATGCTGCCCAACCTGCTCGGGCTGTCGCTGGTGACCGCCGTGCTGGGCAGCGTGGTCGCCGCCGTGCGAACCAGCCCCAATGACCCGACCCGCGACCGCCACTTCGTGCTGCTGCTCTCCGTGCTCGCGGTCGGCGTCGCGTTCGTGATCGGTCTGCTCGCGCGTCTGGGCACCGGCGTCATCTCCCTGGGCGACCGCATCACCTCAGACTGGGTCGTGGGCGCGATCGGGCTGGCGTGGGCGGTCGGGGCGGCCTGCCTGGCCCTGCGACTTGTCGTCGGCTGGCTCGCCGTCAGCGCCATGATCTGGACCGGCGACCGCCCCGATGGGCGCCACCGGCCTCTGGTTCGACGGGCCGCGGCCCATGTCGGGCTGCATCGGATGCCCGAGATCGTCTTCTCGCGCCGCTGCCGGATGCCACTCGCCACCGGCGTGTTGCACCCGGCGGTGCTGCTGCCGGCGGACCTGGCCGGCGCGGACGAGCACGACCTCTGGGCCGTGCTGACCCACGAACTGGCCCACGGGCGCCGGCGGGACTGTCTCGCGGAGCTTGGCGTGCAGACGGTGGGCGCGTAGATGTGGTGGAACCCGCTGTTCTGGCCGCCCGCGAGCTGCGTCTGCTGCGCGAGATCATCTGCGACGAGATCGTGGTGTATGGCGCGTGCGATCGCGGGGCGTACGGCTCGCTGCTGGCGCGATACGCGTCCGGCGGGCGATTCCCGCTCGGGCCGGGGTTGGCGGGGGTGGCGATGTCGTCTCGCCACACGCTGGCGCGGCGTCTGCGGGCGCTGGGGTCGGGTCAGGCGGACGGGCGGCGGCGTGGCTGGCCCGGGTTGCTGCCCGCGACGATGACCAACCACGAGACCGCGTGCTTCGTGCTGTGGGCGCTGCTGGTGGCGGCTTGCGCGGACCTGTCGCTGGTGGCGTTGGTCGCCGAGTGCGGCGCACCGGTGTCGATCGCCGCCCGGCATTGAGAAGCCCGAAGTCCCGCGCCGCGGACGACTCGCTCAGTTCACCGTGCGCCGCACGCCGGTGGCGGCCAGCGTCGGCACGATGGTGGAGAAGCCGGGGGCGGGACTGGTGGTGAGCACCGGGTTGGTCGTGACGTTGGTGGCCGCCCCGATCGTCATGTCGTCCAGGCTGATCAGGCAGCCCGTCAGATTGAAAGTGTTGGAGACCGTGACGTCGCTCGTTGCGAGCACGATGCCTGTCATCCCGGACGGATACGTGCCGGTCTTGTTGTTGTTGGTCGTCCCTGCCCACGGCACGCTGGCGGGGTTGAGGTTCACGTTGATGGTTGCCTCGCTCAGGTTGCTGGTCGAGAGTCCGAGCGTGAGCGGCCCCTCGACAATCAGGCTGGGATAGCCCGCCGTGATGGGGTCGATGCGGACCGAGCCGGTGATCCGCAGGTCCGTGCAGTTCAGGACGATCAGCGTGCCGTAGATTCGCAGGTCGCGGATGATCAGCGGGCTGTTGCCACAGTCGATGACGTACAGGCCCGTCGCGTTCTGGGGCGCACCCAGGACCGTGGTGCTCGGCGCGACCAGGATTCGCTCGAGCTGGCGTGACGGGATCGAGGCGTAGGGAATGGTCGACCCGCCCATGGCGGCCCAGGTGTCGGCGATGGTGGCGGGTGGGAAGGTCCGCGGGGTCGCGCCCGAGGCTTGCGGGCGGTTGTAGGTCATGCCGGCGACGGTGCCAACGGCCTCGGCGTCGGCGTTGACGGTGGCGAGCACCGCGGTCATGTTGCCTCCGGTGGCGATCGGGCCGTCGCTGGTGAACGCGGCGACGTTAAGCGCCACCGACGAGCGCGCGTAGGAGCCGCAGGCGAGCGCGGTGCGGGGAACCTGGATCATGTCGATGGTGGCCGCCAGCGTCTGGCTGGCCGTGCCCACCGTGCCCGTGGACGAAACCAGAATGGGGTCCGTAATCGAGTCGACCATGTCCGCGTCCACGGGGTCTGACACCGCCACCGTCATGGTGCCCGGGCCGACCACGGCGTTGAACCAGTTGCTCGTGCCCAGGGTGGTCCGCCAGTTCGCGTCGGCGTTCACACGGGCGAGCGCGTATTCAAGGCCCGACGCCGCCAGCACGCGGGCGCGATCGATGTCCGCGGCGGCGCGGGCCGCACGAAGGTTTGTCCGCTGGATGTAGATCCCGCCCAGCCCGGCGGCCGTGGCGATGGCCGCCGCGGTGAGCACCAGCACATACACCGTGCCCCGCTTTGGATGACGCCCCTCTGAGCCGGACCGGCTCGACGGGCCCGCGCGGTGCGAGTGGGCGCGGCGTGAGCGTGCTGTCGGGCACGCACGGGAGTTCGCACCGGCGAAAGCCGCCGAGCCGGCTTCAGTCGGTGGCGCACCTGATGGCCCACCCGGCGCCACGACCGGCACGTTCGAGATGGATGGCTTCCGGCTCATCGCGCGTCCAGCGCTCCTTCCCACGCACTGGATCGCAGCGCGACCATCCGGCTGATCTCACGCCCGTCCCGCGTGATGATGACAGTGATCCGCTTCAGCCCGGTGTCGGCGCCCGCCTCCGCGCCGTTTGGCGTCGCCAGCGTCGCGAACTCCACCGCCACGCGCTGCTGCCAGCCCGTATACCCCGGAATCACCGACCCGTCCCGCGCGATCGGCGGCGACGCCGTCCACCCGTCATAGTCGTCCACCGCGTCGAACGCCGAGCGGGACGGGCTGCCGCCGGGGGTCGTGAGCGTCACGCTGATCCCGAGGATGTTGATGTTGACGTTCAGCGCCGCCGCCACCGGCGTGGTGTCGGTGTAGCCCTGCGACAGGGTCTCGTTCATCAGGCTCTCGCCCAGGGCCGAGCCCTGGATCCGCTCGATCGTCCGCGTGCGCCCGACCGCCGCCGCACCCACGCATCGCAGCACCGCGGTCATCAGGATCCCCAGGATCGCGATCGAGGCGATTACCTCGACCAGGGCCAGACCACGCCGGGCATAGCCGCGTGTGTTCACAGCGAGTTCTCCGGCTCGGCGGGCAGGCGCACCGTCGATCGCAGCACGAGCCCTCGGTCCAGCGTGAGCGTCATGAACAACGTGCCCACCCGCGTCGGACTGCCACGGGCCATGGACCACCCGAACGCGATGTTCTGGACGTTCTCAACCACCGTCTGCGCCGTGCCGTCATCACGGATCAGCGGATCGCCCGGCACGCCGCCCCACCTGTAGGTGATTGTCTCGGGAACGCCGTCGGCGTTGCGGTCCGGGATCCGCAGCGCCATCATCGCGTCCGTCGCGCCCACCGCCAGCGCGGTCTGCGCTTCGGACTCGAAGATCGCCAGCGCCATCGTCGCCGTCGTCGCGCGCACCACCGAGTCCGTCGGCCTGGGCAGGGCACGGCTCGCCACGACCATCACCGATGTCGCGGCCGCCACCACGATCGTGGTCAGCGACAACGCCACCACCATCTCGATGAGCGTCACCGCCCGCCGGCGAGCACGCCCGCCCCGCGATTCATGGCCCAGTTGCTCAGGCACTCGCCCCATCGCGGCTAGCCCCCAGTTGTCCCGGGATCGATTGCCATGCGACCCGCGGTGAAGGTGATTGTTCTGGTGTAAGGCCCGCTGGAGATCACGACCACGCCGGAGACCTCGATCAGCCCATGCCCGTCGAAGACCGCCCGCCCGGAGGCCAGCGTCGTCGACACAACTCCGGTTCGCATCGGCGGGTCGAGCATCCTCACCGAGTATGACGCCGCCGACCCGGCCGGACTCGGCGCGTCCACCGTGTACGTCTCAGTGGCCGTGTTGAACGCCACATAGTGGCTGGAGCTGGTCGCCAGGGCGTACTGCTGGGTGTGCCGCAGGTCGGCCAGCAGCCGCTGCGTCGCCACCTCAAGGTTCCGGCGGGCCGAGGCGCCCGCGAACCTGGGCACCGCGATCGCCGCCATAATGCCCATGATCGTCACCACGATCACCAGTTCGATCAGCGTCACTCCGCTCCGGCGGCGGCCTCCCGCGCGGCACAGGCGTCCGCGCCGCACTTCGAGAATCGGGTTGGACTTCCGCTTGGTCATGGAGCCTGTCATGGAAGGCGGCCCCGGTCATCTGCCGGGGCCGCCTGGAGGTGATTCAGTCGATCTCCGCGTCCTCGGCCGCGACCGCTTCCCTCGCGGCCTCGCCGCCCACGTACGTTCAATAGTTCAGGTAGGGCACGCCCGTCGAGTCCAGCTCGCCCACCGGCAGGTTGGGGGTGATCGTCCCGCTGCCCCCGATGTACAGCCAGCCGACGGTCGGCCCGGTGCTCACGGCGACGCCGAAATTGCCCTTGTTCGAGCCGACCGACAGCGTCGGGATGGCCTCGATGTACGGGCCGTAGATGAACAGGCCGGTCTTGGTCGCGCTCGTGCCACCGTCGATGTCGGTGTACCCGGTGAGCTGGGCCGTGAAGCTGCCCACGATGGGGAACGTCCCGTTGTGCTCAGCGGCGTAGAGGTTGATCGCGCTTCTCATCACCGCGAGGTCGCTGCGAAGACGAGACTCCACCGCGCCCTGCGCGCCACGGCTCATCCGCGGGATCGCGATCGCCGCGATGATGCCCAGGATCACAACCACGATGACGAGCTCGACGAGGCTGAACGCACGTGCCTTCCGGAGCATTGATGGATCCTCGCTGGCTTCTGGCTGGCGAGCGGGTTCCGGGGTCCACACGTCCCCGGGCGACCGTTCACGCCGGGAGAGACATCGGCACCGTTCACCACGCGCTTGAGAGCGTTGCCCACCCGCTGGGTCTGAACTCGCGCCCAGGGGACCGAGAACCAGCGAGCATCGGATCATGTCCGGTGATCGGCGTCGCCTCCGTCAGCGCTCCTCGCGGATCCCCAGCACCAGCGTGTGCCCGTCCAGGTCCAGCACCACCGACCTGGGCTTGATCGAGGCCACGCGATACCCCCCCCGCACGTGGTCGCCCACCCGCACCATCATGCCGTTGATCACCGCCACCCCCACGCCGTCGTTGGCCATGATCGCCGTCAGCGTCAGGTCAGACTGGGTGTTGGTGCCGATCGCGTCGTCCTGCGGCTCGGGCGTCTTCTCCACGCCCCACGCCTGGCCATCGAACGCGAACGCGTCCCGCGTGTCTTCCACCGGCACCGCGTGCCTCTGGTTTCGCTCCGCCAGGTGGTTGGCCAGCGGGGCCAGACCCGTGTCCAGCGGCATGGCATACGCGCTCACCGCGCTGGCCAACGCGATCGCGGTCGCCTCGCTCACCGGCGCCTCGTAGGCCGCCGCCGCGCTGGCGGGGGGAAAGGCCGAGTCCAGCAGCAGGGCCACCGCGCCCACACCCAGGACCGAGCCATACGCCAGATGCTTTGCGGTAACCTTCATTACCACGCAAAGTCGCATTCAGGGCGCGATCCGCAAGTTCAGTTGGCGTTTCGTGTTGGCTTGGGGTCGGGCTGTGCGTGCCAGGCAAGCTCGAGCGAAAGAAGGGCCGCGTGGTCGTCCGCCTCTCCCCCATGCCGCGCCGAGAGCGCGACCACCGTCACGTCCGGGAACTGGTCGCGGATCGCCAGCAGGTAGGCCACCGCCGCCGGGTACGTCCCGCGCCCCGCGAGCGTGATCCGGTGCTTGCTCGTCTCCAGCGTCCGATCCACCGCCCCGGGCCGAATCTGATCCAGCGCCAGCCCCGACTCCAGCGCGGCCCGGTTCAGCGACGCCAGCAGCCCGTTGAACTCGGTCGGGTGCCGGAGGGGACGCGCCGGACCCGCCTGGGCCGACGCCGCCGCCAAGTCGCCCTCGGCCGTCCGCGACTGGGCCTGCACCATCGCCACCTGGCTCTGCACCAAATCGGTCTGCGTACGCAGCCCCAGCGCTTGCTGGCGCGCATCCGCACCGGGCTCCACCACCAGCAGCCACGACGCCGCCGCCATCAGCGCGATCACGCCAACCCCGCCAGCGTCCTCTCGCCATGCCCGCCAGTGGGGCTTCATGGATTGGGCTCCAAAGGTTCGGCCAGTGTGGGCTGGGCATCGGCCAGGCGGGCCTGACCCAGCACCCCGATGATCTGGAACTCCACCGCACGCGCCTCGCCGATCTGCCTCGGGCTAGTGGACGCCAGGTGTACGCCCGAGAAGTAGCCCGTGCGGTCCAGGCGCAGCAGGTACTCCGACGCCACGCCCGCGCTGGTCGCGATGCCCGAGATCATCACCTGGTACTCCTCTCGCACCGCGAGCGGCGGCGACGGGGGCCCGCCCGCCGCGGGCGGCGTCCCGTCCGCCATCTGCGCCGACGGCTTGGGTGCCTCGGGCTCGACGATCAACGGCGCGATCAGCACCTGCTCCAGCTGCGCCCGCGCATCGAGCTGCTGCGACAGCGTCTGCAGCAGGCCCGAGAAGTCGGGCCTGGCCCCGATCCGCTGCGCCACCGCCTGCCTCATCCGAGCCTCGCGCAACCGCTCCACCGTCCCGGCTAACTCCTCCTGGCTCGCCGCCAGCAGCGTCCGCGCCTCCCCGTGCTCACGGCGCAGCCGCTCCACCAGCCCATCCGTCCGTGGCCTCGCCAACACCAGCGCGGCCCCTGCCCCCGCCAGCAGCAGCGTGTGTACCCCGATCCACACGCGCAGGCGCGAGCGACGGGCTCGGGCCGCGAGGATCGACGACGGGATGAGGTTGATCCCTTGTTTCACACGTGTCTCCGTCGAATCAGGCGGCCCACAGCGAAAGCCCCAGCGCCGTCCACAGCGCGGGCGGTGCGGCGAACTTCTGCCTCCGCGCCGTCGGATGGCTCGCCGCCACCGATCCCGCGGCTGGGGCCGCCCCGCCAGCCGCCCCCGGATCGTCCGTTTGCACCGGTCGCGCCGGCGGTGCCGGCGTCACGTTCATGCCATCCATCGCCTTCGAGAGGTGCTCGAGCACGGGCGCCGACTCCGCGCCTCCGCCCGTCAGCACGATCATCCTGGGCATCGCAATCCCACGATGCAGCGCGAGGTACCGCAGCGAGTCCTGCACCTCCCCCGCCAGAATCCCCGTGTACGTCCCGATCGCCCCCTGCCACGCGCCCGAGACCCGACGCGGCGCGGCCCCGGCCGTCTGGCCCAGCACATACCGGATGTCCTCGGGCTTGAGCGCGCAATCCTGCTCCAACCTCAACTCCAGGTGCGCCATCCCCGAGTCCGGCAATGCCCGGTCATAGATGATCAGCCTGTCGTGAACCACGCTCAGCCGCGACGACGACCACCCCATGTCCAGCAGGGCCCACGCCTCGGTGATCGTCCGCAGCCCCAGCGTTGCCGCCCGCACCCGCGCGCACACCGACGCATCCGCCGCCACGACCTCAAACCCCGCCCCGTCCCGCGCTTGCAGCGAGTCGAGCAGCGCGAGCATCTCCCCACGGCGCACCCCCACCGCCACGGCCTCGTGGCGTTGTCCCTTGGACCCCGCCGCCGGCAGCATCCACGAATCCGTCTCCAGGTCCTCCACGTTTGTGCCGTGCAGGCGAGCCAGCTCGCCCGCGGCGATCTGGCGCACCGGAGCCCCCGCGTTGGCCGGCGGCACCTCCACCACCGCAGTCAGCGAGGAGGACTCGGGAACCCCGACCACCACGCGCCGTCCCTGGAAGCCGCGCCGCCACAGGATTTCGGCCAATCGCGACGACTCCTCAAGCGTGGGGATCGCCGACTCGTCGGTCCGCGCGATCCGCGCCGACGCCACGATCCGCGGCGAACCCGCCGAGCCCGCCCACTGCACCGCCTTGATCGCCTGCCGACCCAGGTCCAGCCCGATGGGCGACACGCCTCGACCACCAAGCATCATCCACCCCCCGTCGAGGCCGCCAGGTCGAACAGCGGCAGGAACATGCTGATCGCCACCGCGCCCACCAGCACGCCCATCACCAGCAGGATCACCGGCTCCAGGATGCTCGTCAGCGAGCGGATGACGATCTCGTTCTCCCGGTCCATGAACTCGGCGATGTTGGTCAGCACGTCGCCCAGGCGCCCGGTGTTCTCGCCCGTCCGCACCGCCTCGCACACCGCGGCCGACACCAGCCCGCCCTCGCCCAGGTGCGAACTGATCTGCTCACCGCGCTCGACCGACAACTGCACCCGCGCCAGCAACTCCGAGTAAATCGCGTTGCCCGTCGCCCGTCGCGTCAGGTCCAGCGCGGTCAGCATCGGCACGTGGCTCTCCACCAGCAACCCGAGGATGCGCGACAGCCTCGCCGTCACGAACGACCGGTTCAACCTCCCCAGCTGCGGCATGTGGATCAGCACCAGGTCCTTGCGCCAGCGTCCGCCGGGCGTCTTCAGGTAGAACACCAGCCCCGTCACCGACGCGATCAGCCCACCCCCCACCGCCCACCAGTACGCACGCAGGAACTTGCTGATCATCAGCAGCACCTCCGTCGACGCCGGCAGGCGCGTGTTCATCGCCCCGAACATCCCCTCGAACCGCGGCAGCACCACTGTGATCATCACCACCAGCACGACCATGCACACGGTCGTCAGCACCGTGGGGTACACCATCGCGCCGATAATCGCCCCGCGGACCTGGGCCGCCCGCTCCAGGATCGTCGCGAGCCTAAGCAGCATCTTGTCCAGGCTCGCTCCCGACTCGCCCGCCGCCACCAGACTCAGCGCCACGCCGTCGAAGTGCTCGGGATGCCCGCGCAGCGCCTCCGACAGGCTCGCGCCCTCCTCAATGCGCTGGCGCATCTGCGTCACGATCGCCTTGAACGCCAGGTCCTGGGTCTGGCGTTCCACCGCCCCCAGCGCCTCCACCACCGGCGTTCCGCTGCTCACCAGCAGCGACAACTGCTTCAAGAACCCCGACACCCGCTTGGCGTTGCCGCCGCTGCTGGGGCGACCGCGGCCGCGGTTGGTCGGGGTGGCGTCGGAGTGTCCGCTCGCGCCGTGCGAGGCGTTGTGCGCCGTGGTGTGCGAGACGTTGTGAGCCGACGCGTGCGAACCACCCGAACCCCCGGACCCCCCCGACCCGGACATCGCGTCCTCCACAACCTTCGTCGCGAACACCCCCTTGGCCCGCAGCGCATCCCGCGCCTCGTTCAGGCTCGACGCCTCGATCGACCCCTTCGACGCCGCGCCCTGCTTGTCGTACCCGCTGTAGGCGAACTTCATGCGGCACCTCGCAGTTCGGTCGGCGCGGGCCGCGCCGGCACGCTCGCCAGCGAACCCGCCGTCGCCGGCTTCGCGACACCCTCGCTCACCGCCGGACGCGCCGCCTCGCCCGGCAGCGGCGCCATGATCGGGGCGGGCAACGGCTTCTCGTGCGCCTCATCCTCGGATGTCACCCGCAGAATCTCCTCCAGCGTGCTCTGCCCCGCCAGCGCGGCCTCCACGCCCTCCTCGCGCAACGACCTCCACCCTTCCTTCCGCAGAATGTCCCGCAGCTCGTGCGCCGCCACGCCCCTGTGAATCCCGCGCCGCACCCCCGACGTCACCTCCATCACCTCATAGATCCCCATCCGCTTCTGGAACCCCGAGTCGTGGCACACCTGGCATCCCTCGCCCTTGCGGAACGCCCGCCCGGCCTTGTCCATCAGCCCCGCGTCCTTCAGCACCTGCTCGCTCGGGTAGTACCGCGTCGCGCACGAAGGGCAGATCGTCCGCGCCAGCCGCTGCGCCACCACCCCGATCAGCGCGCTCGCCAGCAGATACGCCTCCACCCCCATGTCAAGCAGCCGCGCCACCGTGCTGGGCGCGTCGTTGGTGTGCAGCGTCGCCAGCACCCGGTGCCCCGTCAGCGCCGCCTGAACCGCCACCCGCGCCGTCTCCTCATCGCGGATCTCGCCGATCATGATGATGTCCGGGTCCTGCCGCAGCAGGCTCCGCAGCACGCGCGCGAACGTCATCCCGATCGCCTCTTGGGCCTGAATCTGATTGATCAGGTCCAGCTGATACTCAACCGGATCCTCCACCGTCACAAGGTTCACCTCGGGGCTGCGCAGCAGGTCGAGCGCCGAGTACAGCGTCGTCGTCTTGCCCGAGCCCGTCGGCCCCGTCACCAGCAGCAGCCCGTGCGGCTGGTCGAGCATCCGCTTGAAGATCGCCAGCGCCTCGGGCCTGAACCCCAGGTCCTCCATCCGCACCTTCAGGTTGCTCTTATCGAGCACGCGGATCACCAGCTTCTCGCCCATCAGCGTGGGCATCGACGACACCCGCAGGTCGATCTCGCGCCCCTCCGCGATGATCCGAACCCGACCCTCCTGCGGGAGACGCTTCTCCGCGATGTCCATCCTTCCAATCACCTTCACGCGGCTCGTGATCGCCGAGTGCATCCCCGCCGGCGGCCTCATCAGGTCACGCAGCACCCCGTCAATCCGGTACCTGATCCGCGTCCCGCGCTTGCTCGGCTCAATGTGGATGTCCGACGCCCCGTCCCGCACCGCCGTCACCAGCGCGACATTCACCAGGTTGACAACCGGGCTGCCCTCCACCAGGCGATCCAGGTTCGTCGAGTCCTCGTCATCCATCGACTCCCGCTCGACCACCTCGATGTCGCTCTCGGCCAGCGACGTCAGGAACGCGTCGACGTTCACCTCTCCGCCCGAATACTTCTTGATGAAGTCCTTGATCTCCGCCTCGAGCGCCAGCACGGGGCGGATACGCAGCCCCGTGATCCGCCGCAACCGGTCGATCGTCGGCAGCGACTGCGGCTCGGCCATCGCCACCGTCAGCTCCCCCTTCACCTTGAACATCGGGATGCACTTGAGCCGCTGCGCCTCGTCCTCTCCGAGCAAGGTGATCAGGGCCGGGTCCAGCAGCCCGTGCCGGAGCTGGCACCCCCGGATTCCCAGGCACTTTGACAGCGTCTGCACATACGTCGTCGGAGAGATCACACCTTGCTCGACCAGCATCTCACCCAGCATCCGACCCGCGGTCCGCTGCTCCGCCAGCGCACGGCTCAGCTGCTCCGCCGTGATCGCGCCAGACGCCACCAGCGCGTCGCCCACACGCGGACGGATTCCCGGCTCGGGTTGGCGGCTCTGTTCGCTCACGAGTACATGAAGCTCCTCACCGCCGCCGTGGCGTCCTCGTGCCGCTCGAACAGCCCAGCCGTGCCCGTCAGGTCCAGCACCTCGCGCAGGGTCTCGTTGACGTTGCACAGCCGCAGGCACAGGCCGCTGTCGCCCAACTCCTCCGCGATCTCGACCAGGCACTCCAGGCCCGCCGAATCCACGAACGGCATCGCCGCGGTGTCCACCACCACGCGACCCAGCGAGGCCGCGATCACCTGGCGGACCCGAGCCGCGAAGTCAACGGACTCCGTGCCCACCAGCGGCCCCTTGGGCTTGAGCACCGTGACCGCGCCTTGTTTCTGCTCCTCGATGTCCACGCCCGGTCGCCCTCCTGAGAATGCCCGCCCAATCGCCGCCCCCGATCGCATCCGCCTCGCAACGCCCCGCCACGCCCGGCTACGCC
>Ga0163144_10012267_pt1 | contig 18019 bp, 11 predicted proteins | sample OliLak19BULKMAT1_FD_123175 | JGI IMG/M metagenome (GOLD analysis project Ga0163144, IMG submission 123175) | Freshwater microbial mat bacterial communities from Lake Vanda, McMurdo Dry Valleys, Antarctica - Oligotrophic Lake LV.19.BULKMAT1 | ecosystem: Environmental > Aquatic > Freshwater >...
AATCAAAACTCAACAACAACAAATGGGGATTTTTGTCGCCTCCCAATTTTTCATACAGTCCATAGGCCAAGGTAGTTTTACCACTCCCAGTGCCACCGGCAATCCCCAAGGTGATACAGCGATGTGTCTCTTTAGTTGTAGTGCCGGACATGGTGATGAATTTTCTATTCAATGGATGTGATCAAAGTAAGGATGCGGAAATGAAAAAGGCTGGGATATACAGTATAATGGGTGTTGTCGGGACTTGCAAACAAAAACACACACGAAACAGAAATAAAGAAAACAGAAGCTAAAGCAGCAGCTGCTCTCTTCTAGCTAGATACAGTAGCTACTGGTAGGCAGTAGCACACTCTTGGCAACGAGAACAGGCTACTAACCAGATAGTTAGTGTAGCTGCAGGTAATTAAACAGCTGGTTGATAGTACTAACTACTCTATGTCGCACAAAAAGACGAAAGGAGTCAAAGTTTTGTTCGTCTTCTCATGATCATCGGTTCTTCATCGATTCATTGCGAACGTTCGTGTATTTTCTTCAATCAACGAACACGCACTTCTCTGGCGTAGCCAACGGATGGATTTGATGTGCGTCCATCCTTCATTAGTAAACCCAAACCCTTCCCATTTCTGCACACTCATCATTGTGTTTTGGTTCGGCACTGCAAATCTCCTCCGGTGTGAAGGAATGGGTAGAACACAAGTTGGATCTGCATTTCATTAATAACTTTTTTAAATCACACAGGGGACAGTTCTTCTTTGCAAAAGTCCTCCACAGGGATGTCATGATTGATCTGTCTCGAAAAGCTGAATGTTGCATCTTTTCATTGATTGGATGCGATTGCAATGCAAAATGCGGGGAATTCAGTGATAAATTGTTTCACATGCGCACAATGAATCTTGTGACAACAATTGTTTGTTGTAGCCGACTTTGTTGGAATTGATTTTCTAGTTTTTAAGAACATTGCAGTCCAATTGTTTGGATCACAATTTGCATGAATGCTAACCAATTGTTTCCCACCTTACAAAACAGACTGGATGAAACAAAGCCAGACTCAAGTCCTTCTATGAACAATTTTGGTGAGTCTTTTTGTTAAGTGTGACAGGCTGTTGGATCTGTTTGGTTCAAATTTTTCTCTGGGGACGCGATCTGATTTTTTGAGTTCTGCCAATCTCAGGAGGATAAAGAAACTGTTGAGAAGAGAAGTTGATGTTGCCAAACAACGGTCACAATGTGTGACCAATCAGTTGTTTTGCTGTGAGCATGCTGACTTTGAGTTTGATTTGTTTTGTCTCGGTCATTGAAGTTGCAAGATCAATGACAACTTTCGTTTTGAACTTGCTCAGCATGGGACTGCACACACTGATTGGACTTCCATTGGGCAGTGTTGTCTGCATTGTCAAGACACAGTGATTTCATCCAAAAATTTGTGTTGCCAAAACATTCTCAAAGCCCCAGTAGTCTGCTAGCTAGCTACTAGTAGAGGTTGAAATTGGAAACGCCCCTTTGGTTGAGTTTCAAGGAGCAAAGGACAAACTACATCCATTCAACAATGACAAGCAACAAGAAGCTTCTTGCCAAAACTTCACACCAGCTTCAACTTGGTACTCGTACATACTTCTTTTCTCCAAACGAACTGTTAGACTAGCTAGCTACAGTACTAGTACCTACTAGTTCATTTTAGCCTGTAGAACCATTCCAAAAGTTGCGCAGCGGCGACAAAAGGTGAAGTCAAAATTATTGTTGCGTTCAGCAAAGAACGTGGATGTGGAAGTAGCAAATCTTTTTCAAATGTGTTCGACGACGGAATTAAAACTGCCTCTTGAAGCATCTTGCCCAAACCTGTTACATTAATATTGTAGCATGCCAATACCGTATGTAATTGTCCGTCGGCGATGTCCATCGCATCAAGTCCAACGCTGCACACCCGAGGTAAAGCTTTCATAGCTCTTGCTGGAGATCGAAAAAGAAGCCAAGAAGCGACTCGAATCGTAGAGTAGCCAATGCGTACTACACTACTCTAGCTAGCTAGTAGCTAGTGGCTACTAGCTACTAGCTAGCTAGCCATGCAAGTACGTCGTACCTCATGCCACTTCGTGGGCTTTGTACTGTGGTAGATGACAAACCCTACTACAAGAGTGTCGCTGGCTCGCTGCGGTATTGCCCTACTAAAAACCTATGATCTTCAAGTGCATTTAGATCTTACGGCCTTGAGGAAGCGAAGAATGTCCCCTGTCAACAACTACAGCGTCTCTTTTAATTCAATTACAGTAATGCGGTGGCACCAAGTTGCCGCAGATTCGGTTGCTGAAAATATCACTGTTTAATCTTCTGCTCAAGTACTGTACGTTGTACTAGTAGAACCGCCGGCAACTAACCAGCGAAAACTTCACTCTGGGCACCATTCACAATCTTCTCACAACTTACCAAAGCTTACCGAAAATACAAGTTGACCGAATCTAGTCATTACCGATATTACAGTTTTTCTTCTTCCAGAATAATAAACCTTGTCACCATGCCCGCCAGAAACTCTTTTGCCAGCCGAGCCCCTCTGCGAAACAGTAGCAGTAGCAGCAGAAGTAGTACCAATCAGACACAACCCCAAAGATCCTTGGATACCAGCAACAGCAGCAGGAGTTCCAGCCGTTCCATGGAATCCAGGTCATCCTTGAGCGGATTCTTTTCTTCCTTTCGATCCCTTGGCAGTGACAATAACGAAGTGAGCAAGCCAAGACGCGTCCGTGTGTCCAGAACCAAGTCCCATGAACGAAGACTTGGCATGAAGCCACCTGCCAGTAATAGCAATGGATGTGATGGAATCTTCCGATGAGAACAGAAGTCAGCGAGCGAAACAATTTAGACCTAGATATACTCTTATGATTTATAAATAGAATGATGCATTATTATACATAAAAAAGTCTTTGAGAATCTTCGAAATAGTCCCCACTGCCCGTTTCCTTCTTTGTCTGCCTGTAAGCTCGCTTGTTACGGGGTCCTTCCAAAAATTCTGACTGCATTGATAAATAACATTCGGAAGGAGACTCGCTCCATCAATTATCGTCATCTGCATCATCCAAGGATGCAGGGACTTTGGGAGCTGCTCCTGCTTTAGTCAGGGACCGTCGACGACTGCTATTACCACCCATACTTTGACGGCTGCTGTTACCCATGGGACTTGCTCCAACGGGGCGTGATTGTCGGGAAGGGTTGCTGGGCGTAGAAAGGCTCTTGCGAGGACTTTCACTGATGCGGCGGCGTTGTCGTGTTTTCGCGCCAGAAGGACTTTCTGCAATGCTACTGGCGGCGGCGATGGAGGAATGGTCTTTCACAGACCCATCCGCCATGTCGTTACGTTCTGTGGACCTGGCACGCCGACTACTACTGAGCATGGTGAGAGAATGATCTTTCAAAGAACCATCAACCATACTCGTCGTATTGCGCTCTGCTGACTTTGCGCGGCGACTATTTGTACTGGTACTATGCACACTGGCCACATCGTCATCGGCGGAAGTCATCTCGGCACCAGCACCGCCACCAGTTGCGTTCGAATGGGAAGTTCGACGATTTTTCGAGCGCTTCATCCTAGCGGATGCCTTGTCACGGAGTTTCTTGTTGAGTAGTGCTTCTGAATGCAGTTCATCCACTTGACTCAATAAATTGGACAAGCTGGTTTCCTTGAGATGATCTACCCCACCCTTCGTTACTGTGGTGTCATGGTCCTCATGGGTCCCTTTGTGCTGCGTCGTTCGAACACCAACGCTACGCCTGCTACGGACCGATCTTCGTTGATGGATACGGTCCACTTCGCTACAAGACTTGTGCATCATCATTGTGTCCAACGCCAAAGGGTCAAATTGAGGCACTGTTGGATCGGAAGCATCAAACTTGAACACCATGATAGGATCTACTTCTCCATCTGATTTGCAAGCATTGTCGTTTGGACCCATCTCATCGTCGTCGGGGGATAAAATGTCCAGGCTCTGAACGGATTCGCTTGTGATACTGCCACGACCAGAAAGCATGCTTCGACTACTACCATCGCCCATATCGGAACCCCCATCACTGCCTTTTGCTTTTTTGCCGGTGCGCTTGACAATCTGTTTCAAGACTTTGGACATGCGGGATCGGTTGCGACGATAACTATTCTCAATGGCAGCTTGGTTGTTGTCGTTGTTCGCGGACGTGTCCATCAAGCTGCCAGAACTACCACCGGTACCGATCGAGTCAATGTCTTCTCCCTCTTCATCCGAGTCGGTCAACTCTTGCCCACCAGCAAAATGCGACTTCTTCTTCATGGGATTCATTTTCTTGACAAGACTGGCAATGGAAGATTTCTTTGACATTTTTTGGTTGCCCACTTCGGATGTTTCAACGTCATTGTCCCGGATACTAGCACCCTCCTGCGCGTGGTGGCCGTCGCCTTGTTCTTCATGAGCAAATTCTGCCGACTCGTCCAAATCTTCGGGCAACTCTTCCAACGCGGTGCTATGATTGGTATCATAATAATGTTGGCTCAATCGCGATCCAATGCCACCACCACTTGCTGCGGCTAATCCTCCTTTTTTCATAATTTCAGGCAGATAACTGTCGAGGGAATGTTGTGATGGTGCGCCCAACGACTGTTCATCGAACTTGCTGCTGTGTGTGGATTCGCCGCCGCTGGCAACGGATTGTTGTGACTGTGACTGTGGTTGCTTTCGTTTCGCCCCACTGGACATGGATTGCGCGATTTGTTCCATTTTGAAAGTGAACGATTCTCGTTTGTTGGAATTGTCATTCGCTGTATCAGCAGCACCAGCTTTGTCGGTTTCGGAAGCTTTGGAGGTCGTTTCATTGTGGCTGGTTAAAGGAGCTTCTGTTTGCTCATTATTTGAATTGTCATTGCTCAACGTTGCATCATCTACGGGTGATTTTGGAGGAGCTGCCTTGTCGTTCGCAATGGCTTTGAGAGGAGGAGGAAAATCTTCGGCGACGTTCTTGGCTTTGTCCTTGTCCTTGTCCTTGTCCTTGTCCTTGTCCTTGTCCTTGTCCTTGTCCTTGTCCTTGTCCTTGTCCTTGTCCTTGTCCTTGCTATCTTGTTTGGTGGTGGGAGGTGACGCGCTACGAGGTTCATTGTCTGGAATTTTCGGCGCCTTCGTGGTTGTCGTGGCATTGTTGGTGGAGGCCGAGGTGGAGGTAGGAGTTGCAATATTCGTTGCTGATGTTCGTTTCTTCTTTTTGGTGCCACTCGAAGTTTTCTTGCTGGTCGTAGATTCCGTCGATTTTCTGGATGCTAGCGACTTGCCCGAACTTTGACGCGTGGGGGGCGCTGTTGTTCGACCCTTGGTGGTAGATCGACGCGACCGACGAGATCCACGGGATTTGTTGTCATCAGCCCCAGAAGCAGTAGTGTCACTCTTGTCCTTTTCCAGTAAGGTATCCAAGTCGCCCTTTTTGGTTGTGCAAGTTGCATCGGGATGGCTCTTCTTGTGTTTTTTTCTGGTACCACTTCGGCGCTTTCTTCGATGGCTACTGCTGCCACCACTCCCATCCAAATTCGAATTCGAGCCTCCAACACCATAACCATCACCACTATGATCCAAGGATGCCAAAGATTCCTCGTAATCCAGACTTTCTCCACTGGCTCCCAGTTGCGAGACATCCATGGAACCTTTTGGTCGCGGTTGCACCAAGACACCTAGTTCGATTTCTTTCTCTTCTTGCTTTTGTTTCTTTTTGGATTTTTTTGGCGATTTGTGTTTGCTCTTTTCATGCGACTGCTGCGCTTGTTCTTGTTCTTGATGTTGATGTGTAGCTGACTTTCGACTGCGGTTACCACTATTGCGACTCTCATCCAGAGATGATTTTTCTTCTTCGTTGGTGGGTGATGGTGTGCCAGATCGAGGAAGATTGCTTGGAATTTTCTTCTTGGGTGCTGAAGCAGAAGTTGGTGAAGTTGGTTCCTCCTTATCATCGACTTTACTACTTCGGCGGTGGTGAGATTTCCGATGTTTGGATCCTCCACTGGTACTTCTCCGTCGTTGTTGTTTTGGTGATTCGTCGGTGGTGGACGAAGTTTTCTTGTGACTGCTGCGTCGTCTTCGACTGGAACTTTCGGCACTGCCATTACTGGCATCTTTTCCCATTTCATTGGGGATACTGTCTTGACTGTTATCGTGAAAGGAGGACGAGTGATGACCACCCGCATCATCCGACGCCAGCACAACTTGCAACCCACCATACTCGACTTTAGAAAGTCGAGAAGGAGACGATTGGTCTGCCGAAGAAGTATTGTCTTTTTCCTCTGGGGATCCTTTGTCCATCTTTTTGCTGCTGTTCTTGTTGGTGCTAGGGTCATTTTTGTGGTTGGTTTTATTTGTTTCTGGAGGAGCAGAAATACTTTTAGAACTGTGTTGCTTCTTATTGTTTTTGCTGCGGTTGACTAATTTTGCTTTTTGAATTGCTTCTTGGGAAACTTTTTGCTTTTGATCTCGTGCCTTCAAGGAGGTTTCCAATTGTCGTGTAAATTCTTGACTATGATCATCTGATTCCAATATGGAGGGACGTGTTCCCATATTATTATTGGCTTCATGGTCTGCTTTGGGAGACGGTGGTTGTAATTTCGTGGCAGTAGGGGAGGGAGAATTTTCTGGCTTAGTTTTTTCTGTAGGAGTATCAGCAGTAATTTTGGAGGGTGGTGATTGTGGCGTTGATGTTTTCACACCCTTGGCGGGAGCAGTCGCTAGTGGTTCAGGCCGAGGCTTCTGTTGCTGCTCCTTCTTAGCTGTATTGATATTCTTGGATATTTCCTTCGACTTATTACTGGGAAACGGCGGGGGAGATGTCTCCTTCTTGGCAGTAGCAGCAGCAGTAGGCGACGACGGTTTCTCGACACCAACAGTTTTGGTAGCAAATTGGTCCACACTTTGACCCTTGGAAGAAGTGCATCCCATGGCGGAAATACGTAGCCTAGCTATTAGCAGTTACAAGATAGGGACAACAGATCATGCATGTAAATGGAGGAGGAATATATCACGCAGATAATACTATGCATATGATATGCTAGCTAACAGATAATAGCTTTCTGGGTATTGGCCACGACTGATAATGGAGTAGCTACACCAACTTGGTTTTACAATGATCTATGGATGAGCTCTACTAGCTAGCTAGCTAGAGTAGTTGTCTGGTTAACGTTTGAATTACTACCATCTCATTCATACAGTTATTGTTAGTGGGTCATTCATGCCTCGTGTCACACATAGTACTACTGTAGCCATCAATACTCGCTACCAGTACTACCAGTACTGTACAGTAGATAGCTAGTAGAACAAGCTGAGCTTCGCTTTATTCGATTTCATTCGTTTGAAGCGGAAGCGCAAAAAACGGCCAATCTTGACTCACGAAAAAATATCACTAGGTCGCTGATGGGACTGGTGACTGGATCATCGCTCTAGTTGGCCAATAGAACCCTTTAGACTTATGCCTGGTGGTTTCGGTGCGACACCGCAATGATTTCACAACCAGGAGTCACAGAATTTTGAGTCACCTTTGAGTCCCGATCGAGCTCCTCTAACAGACCACAGCTGGTGGCAGTCCACTAATAGCTACTGGTAGCTAGACAGAGCAGTCTAGCACTGCTAAGTAGCACCTGGTGCTAGAAGCAATCACAAGCATGGAGTGTTGCTTGCTAAACACCAATGCATGGATCAAATGTTTCAAAATTACATGGAAAGAAGCAACAAACTTTGTTTGGCAATGACTTTGTGGCATTGTTTGTGTGTGTTAAAAAAACACACACACAAGTTGAGGTGACGGGCATTGCATCATTGACACATGTGTGCATGCAGATCAAGCATCATGTTCAAAGACCCAACATTCTGACACATGAGTTTGTTAGCAATTGATTGTTGCAAAAGGAGGATAACATGAACTCCTGAAACTAAAACTCAATTGACAGAAGATGACACATAGCTTCAACAAGAAAAGGCAAAAATCCTGCTTTTAATTTTCTTTAATGAAGGGAGGAGGCATGAGCATGTCGGCCAGTGATGAAACTGTTGATTCAAGATGTAGTAGAAAAATGAAAAGAATCTAGGCACATCCATGTTTGAATTGCACCTGCACTGCATGTGCACATCAAAAGAGATTGTTCTGCCAAGGAAATTTATTCATGTAACCTTGACTTTAATTTGTGTCAGTCAGGACAATGCATTCTCCCCCATGATTAATTGTGCTTGCATGTTTGCATGTGGCAAGTGTGCTGCTGCATGTCCATCATTAGTTGTGGTGCGACTGTGCTGCTTTTCGTGCGCATTTTTGCGTGCATCACTCTTCCTGCACATTTCGCGCGCCGATTCGACTGTTGAATTGCTGTTATTTGATCGATTTGAATTTGAATTTGCAGGCGTCCCGGCGTGTTTTGGTCGTTCTTCATCCGTTCGAACACTCATTCTTTACTTTTCAGTGGGTTGCCAAGCCAGCCGCTTCATGTGCATCCATTCAGGACTCGAACCCCCGACCTCTCATGGTCTTGCAGTAGGGCTGTACCAGGTTTCTACAGGATCCAAGTTGTTATGAATTCACAATGCACTACATGTGCACATCAAAAGAGATTGTTCTGCCAAGGAAATTTATTTGCACAACCTTGACTACAATTTGCATTAGTCAGGACAGTGCAGTGCCCTGGTGGATTAATTGCAATTTCAGGAAGGTACACTTTCAACTCCAGATTAAAACTTACATAAAAATCATAACCTTTAAAAGAAACAGGTTCATGTTGTTTGTTTCAAAGCAATTGGCTCACATGGAGAGGAACGAGCGTTGATTTTCATGTTGGTCTGTTTGTGACAGGAACAAGTTGATGGAGCTAAAAGAAATCAAACCAACACTTGGTGAATGCTACAAGTTTCTTTAACATAGCTTGCAAATCGCTTTTGTAGTTAGCTAGCTTTGCAACATTGCACTTCAAGGCTCACATCTGTGAGTCTTTAAAGAGGGGCACATCACCTTTCACGCACTGTTTAGCCTTATCCCTACTGGTACCCAAAACACCAAATTATCGGCATTCCTGCTGTACTGTAGGGTTAAGTGTTTTGCTGGCAATGCTACTTAACTACAGTCCTTTGAATATGCTTATTCACCTATTATTCTATTCCAAGCTACCAATTCATGCATTATTTTCACACGCATTCTAATAAGAATCTACGTAGTAAGTTAGACCTCTCTTCTGATGTCGACGACAATGGCGGCGGCATAGGATGAAGCTCCAAGAAGTCTAAAGACTCTAAGCCCTTCTTACTGTGCAGTCTCCTTTACAGTCGATCTCTCCAAGTTATTAGTCCTGCTCCAGAAAATATTACTTCCCTACGAGCGAAGTTAAGCTTGACTAGACAGTGTTGTAAGCTTTGCTCTGTCTGTTGTGTTTCCAACTCAGCGATTGGACGTTCCCCACCCATTCAAAAGCAAGCAAATGATGAACCATTCCGTCCGAGAATTGTTTCAATTGACGGGTCGCGTGGCAGTTGTTACAGGCGCGAGCTCGGGATTGGGCCAACGTGCCGCCACAGTATTGGCCAATGCGGGAGCCCAAGTGGTGGGTGTCGCTCGTCGTGCCACCATGTTGGAAGAATGGAAAGATGCCATGAATGCCGAGCATGCGTCAGCAGACAATGGGCAACAACGAGCCGAAATTGTAGCGGCCGATTTGATCCAACGTGAGATGATTCCAGAAATTGCACAACAAGTGAGTGCCCCCTTTGGACCACCCGACATTATCGTTCATGCCGCTGGCATTAATACACGACAACCTGCCGATGATGTGACACCCGATCAATGGGATACGACCTTGCAACTCAATTTGAGTGCGCCATTCTTTTTGACACAAGCATTGGTACCACATATGAAACAGCAAAAATGGGGTCGCATTGTGAATTTTGCGTCCTTGCAATCCACTCGTGCCTTTCCTGGTGGCATTGCCTATGGCACTACCAAAGCCGGCATTTCCCAAATGACCAGAGCCATGGCAGCCGACTGGGGCGTCCATGGCATTACTGCCAATGCCATTGGACCTGGATTTTTTCCTACCGAATTGACCAATGCCGTCTTTAGTGACAGTGAGAGAGCTGCCCGGAATGCCGCACAGACATGTTTGGGACGAAATGGAGAGCTCACGGATCTGGACGGGCCGCTCTTGTTTTTGTGCAGTGACGCATCCGCCTATGTGACAGGTCAAACCCTCATGGTGGATGGAGGATTTACTGCCAAATAAATATATGAAAACTTGTGTACAAAATCAATCCACAAAGAACATCCCCGCTTTCGTTTTTGAAGGAGAGAATTGTTTGATGATTGGAGGGTTTTTCCTTGAGCGTGGCTTTGGATCCACGGCATCCGCAAACAAGAAAAAGACAAGTGCACTACAAAGGATTGTCCATTTTTGCAGCTTCTACATGATATGCTACTAGATAGTCACAATTTTTAAAGCTAGGTATCTCCTTTGGCGTTGCACTCGTCAATAAAGAGAGTGCTCTAGAAAACCTGTTCGGCATCTCGCATGCCCCGGTTTCGGAGTCATATTCGTTCCTCCTCAATTGACTAGGATCAAAAGGAAAGGAAAGTCCGTCAACTCTTCCAGATGCTTCCAATGTGGAAGACATCCCATAAATGCTTCCACTCCACTTCCACGATTGTTTCGGCAAATATCAAGCTAGTTCTGCCAGGGCCGCAATTTTCGGCTCTGACCAGCGACACATGGAAAGATACAACTTTCAAATGGGACTCTCTGTTACGAGAACTAATTATAAGTGGCTAGCGCCTCTGGGATGATGAACAAGGCTTCTTCAGTGCTACTTTTGCCTCTTCGTTATCACTAAACATTTTTTTTCGAGATGCGCGCAAATCCAACCTAATAGCCTAGCTAGATGGATATATAAGAGTTGGCCAGGTAGGCATTGTTTGACTCAGAAAACCAAAGTTCTGTCTGTCGCCTGACAGCGACGGATACCCGTTCTTTCGCGCCAGAGTATCTTTTTGACACGCATGTTCGTCGGAAACAGCCATACATCAGTTACCAGTTCCTACCTTCTAGCTACCTCTGAGCAGCAGTTAGGCCTACTGCCCTGCAATAACAGTTCGGTATCTGATGCAACGTATCAACAGCTGCAACCAATGTTAGGTCTACCACTCTGTTCGAGGCCTGAACCGGATGGGGGTACGTACTACAAAGTGAGCAGAACATGTTCATGTGGCACGCACAACGGCTCTTCCTGTTACGTGGCAGGCGAAAAGGTATCTTTGTTGATAAATTTAATTAACGATTCAATTTTTTTAGCCAATCAGAATGCTTGGACAGGAGAAAAGACATGTCTTGCATAGACTTCGATTTTCTCGCCACGAAATGGTTTCTTTTTGACACAAGAATTTTAGGATCCGCTCACAAAGTGTTGAAACTGGCCGCAATTTACCTTCATTTTCTGTGCCTAGATAGATTAATAACCAACAGACGAGAAGAAGCAAAGAAAACTATGATGAACTTAAACGACCGACGATCTGCCCTACTTTTGGCAATCTGCCTATGGCATGAAGTGCAAAGTTTTACCAACCAACCACAGGTTCTTGTCCGGCCTGCGTTTGTGGTATCTTCCACGCAACAACATTCCAAAATGATCAATCAAGAAACGGCGAATTGGAATCATGGCCCTCCGCCGTTCCAAGGCGGCTCTCAGCCAGTGGTGGCTGGGAGTTGGAAAGATGGACCTTGGTATCAAGGGCCTCCTGAAGAGAGTGATGGAGTTGTGGGAGAAAAGTACGTTCTTCTCACGGATCCACAGACCAGTTCTGGTAAATCCGCCATTTACGAAGCCATTCCTATCGATGGCGAAGTGCCAGTCATTGTCAAACTTTCCGCCAATACGGAAGCACTTCAACGAGAACGGGACAACTATGAACGCATTGTGGGCAATGTACAGGAGGAGGGCCTGTTTGTAAAAGTACATGACTATGTGGAGGAAGCCGACCCAAACAATGAGGAATTAAGAGGCCAAGCTGCGTTGGTGATGGAAAAGGGAGACCAAGATTTACAAACCTACATTCAGCAACACGGTCCTCTCAAAGGAAAACAGCTTCAAAATGCCATGCTGTCGGTCGCCAAGTGTGTAGAAGCTGTACATGCAAGTAAAATGGTATGGACGGAAATCAAAGGCGCAAATTTCGTCATTACCGACGATTCGGCATCCTCGTCTTCCCTTAATATTAAGGGCATTGATCTGGAATCTGCTGTTCCCAAGCGCGAAAATCCCATTGACTTTAGCGCTGAGGCCATTCCTCCCTGTTTTGCTCTGGATTACCTCTGTGGTAGAGAACCTCATGCCAAGATGGAAAAGAGTTTTGACATTTGGTCGACTGGTATTCTATTTTACAAGCTGGCTACCGGCAAGGCCTACTTTGACAAAGATAAAAAGGACAGCATTGAAATCGCCATGGCGTTAAAGAACATGGCGGCTCAACAGGGTGGACAGGGCAGTTTGGACCTCAACAAGCACGGAGACATTGATCAAATTGTAGATGCACCGGAATTGAAGCATTTGATTGAGGCATGTCTCAAAATGGATCCTGCAGAACGGCCAACGATCGGGCAAGTCTTGCAGCATCCTTACTTTTCCGTCCAGTACAACTAGACTGACTATGCGGCAGCTTGCTGACTAAAAACAGCAGCATACGACCACTGTGTGGACACGAATGCGAATTAAAATATATAGAATATAATTATTACAAGCTCTGCATCACAATCGACTATAGAATCAACAATTTACAAAGTGACCAACATTCACAACCTTTTACGGGGCCTCCGGTGCCGCAGAACACGTTGATCTATTCACATCTTCTGATTTGTGCTGCTTGGATCTCCAGATGAAAAACTCCAATCCTTTTGATCGAACGGGACACGAATGGAATGCGTTGCGCAGAAGATACGAGTGAGTGTTTTTACCGCATCCACGACTAAAACTATGTGGTTACATGAAAATCTCAATTAGCAGAAAAACTCATCACTTATGAACTCATTTCTCCGTCACGATGAAGGATCCTAAAGACAAGCCGTCAAAGTGGGAGAGCGTTCTTCTTGAGTTCAATCAGTGGTACAATGGCTCGCCAAAGCCTCAGACGTTCCAAGATATGCCACCATTAATTGCAAGTGGTGCTGCTGCAGGGGTCGGGCAGGGATTTACTGCGATTCATGCTCATGCTCCAGCAACAGCATCGATACTCACCCGTAACGAATTTGGTGGCGCCCTTGTCGGTCTTGGTATGCGCTCCTTGCATCAGGAAAGTGATTTGGGCGTTTCCACCTGTTTGGCAATTTGTAGTGGGGCAATATTTTGGTAGTTGGAGCCCCCCTCAAGCTGGAAAGGATCCAAGATGAGGTCACGGCGTCTGGTGCCGGCAGCGATGATAAAGAACTGACTGGTGAAATGACTAACCCCTATGATGATGAGCGCGACACTGTCAGAGGAGTAGATGAATGTACAACTCTATGTACAATACTGTAGGGTCGACGACCGCGTCCTTTCTTCCAAGGAGATCCTTTTGCATTGGTCGTTGGCGAACCCGTTGCCGAAGAGGGGAAGTGCCACTTGTAATATGACGCGACCTCCAAGTAACTTGGGCGGAGCATAATAATGGCGATCGAACTTTTCAGCAAACGAAAGCGCTAATGAGGATCGTCAATGGCCCCAACTTTCGGCAGAATGGCTGTACCAAATAGACAACGTTGCTAAGACAAAGATAGAGAGCAGTTGTTAACAATAAAGACCTCCTAATAGGTGTTACGTATTTTTCACAGTCTTAATTGTACGCGATCGGCATTCGATACTTTTTCCAGCATGATTTGCTGGTCGATTGTTCTGGTCACCAAATCGTTCTGTCGTTAGACTTGCATGCAATCCAAATTCCTTTCTTCAACCACCCAAAGAATTTGTACGAACAAAACTGCCATTTAGAAGACATTGCCAAAAATGCGACGAGGTTGTACGACAGGTGGGGGAATTCCCATTCTTTCAAAGCCTTCTACGCCAAGAAATTCCAGGCCCAGCTGGTTCAGCACGCGCTTCTGCTCGTGAAGGAACCAAATATTCGCTTCAAGTGCAGCCTTTGCATCGTTAAAACGAGCCTGAGCACGATCAAACTCAGCAACACTGGGCCTACCGTCACCGCCAATAGTAAAGTTAAAAATAACAGCATTGGCTACATCCATGATAACACGATACGTTTCCGTCTAGGACAATGGAAAGAATGGAATTGTCGTAATGTGCCAGTGAGCTGGGATGTTTGCGAGGGGTAAACGCCGTTGCTTGCTTATTGCTGCTTACCTCATCTTGAATTGATGCAGTTGTCTCATCGGTTGCGTTCATATAGGCCGTTGCATAATCCAACTGTTCTCTCTCCGACAACATTGCGTAGCGGCCGCTTTCGAGCATGTCCGATGCCTCTTCTACTGTGTAATCATAATCGGTCTCCAGCATCTTCGAAGCGACGAAAAGCGCTTCGAAGAGAAAGACAAGAAAGGCGAGCATCTGTGGAGTGGAGACGGAGAAGAAACGAAAGGCGAAGAAAAACACTTTGAAAACGTTACGTCTATTCCGCTAAGAAAATTCAAGACGATTGTTGCCCACCCACGCAAAAACAAGGTGAGCTTACCTTTCCTAAACGTTTTGAATGAAAAGCGAAAAACTTTGAATGAATGAAGACGTCGGTGTTTTTGTTTGCTTTCGCAAACGCCAAAGCTTTTCGCAACGAGGCTCAGTTTCACCGAGCAAGGGCCACCAATTCGTGCAGGGTAAACGGTCGATTTTCTAGTACCATGGTACGTCGTACCGGTACTTGTACTGTAGCGGAAGTCAGGCACCGCATTGGATCACATCATTCACATGATTGTGCACCCAAATAAAATACTTATTGGAATGGGTGCCGGTTCTGGTCATTGTGCGACTTTTCTCTCCCACGTCAAACAGTCCTCAATGAATGAATCCCTCGCACCTGGGTACTAGGTACTGTAGACCCACCTTTCATTGCTCCGCCAACAACGAAAGAACAAAAAAGGTCGACCGACCACAAGGTCACTGCGTGCTGTGGTGTGCGTAGCTGTGAAGTCCCAGAGGAAGATCGGCCCGGTGATGGAAGAGTAGATTGTACTCAAGTAGAGCCGGTGGAGACTGTGTTTTGTCCAAGTGTAGCAGCAAAGTGTGGAAGATGGGGCCTGACCATCAAATCGTTCGAGCGCTGGAAGCAAGCGGCGGCAAGACCTTTCGAAACCACAACTGGGTCCGTTTTGACTATAATACATGGATTACTGCAGCTCGAAACAGTTGTGGTGTGGTGTCCTTCGAGGTGTGCTGGTTCAAATTGCAAAGGAACTGAAGAAGACCAAAATGACCCGTCGTGAGCTCGAAGACGCCTAAGAGAATTTCGAAACTAAATTTGAGGAAGGTTCTAGTTGATGTGCTAAGTAGCTAGCTAGAAGTGACATTGCACACAATACTGAGTGTGTTGGTAGAAGGGGCCGCACACTGACTGCCTTCATGTGATGGATCTTTAATGTGTTTCTACTCTAGCTTATTTCAGTTATGTGTACAGCGACGCTTAGGTCGCGAGTTATGCTATGGTGTTTGCTTATAAAAGCTACGGTAGGCTATGGTGTTTGCTTTGCGCCTCCCGCTCCACCTAGCTTGTCAAGGTCGAATGTTAGCGCTCCAGTGCAAACTCTATAATTCATGCCTGGAAAGGCACGACAAACGTTGGAACAACACACTGAGCTTCCTCCCAAGTCACAAGACTGCCCCTCCTTTCGGCAAGTCCCGTTATTGGCGTTGGCATTATTGTTGCTGTTGTTGTTACCAGACTGTTGTTGTTGCTGCTGCTGTTGTGGAGCTTTTCCACTATTGTTGTTGGCACTGTTATTGTTGTTGTTATTATTGTTGCTATTGTTGTTGCTATTGTTGTTGTTGTTGTTGTTGCTGTTACCCGACTGTTGTTGCTGTATTTGTTGTGGTGATGGAGCTCGTTGGGCACAGTTGCCGCCTTGGTTACCAGTGTTGGTAGAACAGATTTTCCCTGTAATCCAACCACGATAAAAAGGAATGTAGATGTACACACCAGGATAATTTTTTCGTCCACACCCCACACCCCAGCTTGTGACACCAACCAACGTATCCGCACCGTTCAGAAACATTCCACCTCCTGAATCTCCCTGACAGGCATCTGGCCCGCCCGTATCCGCAAATCCAGCACAGACCATATCATCCAAAACTTCCCCTTGTGGATAGTAGCTACGACATTGATCTCTTGGAATAAAGGGCAGCACGACACTTCGAAGCGAGTCCGCGGGGACGTTGGCCGTGTCGGACATGCTACCAAAACCCATCACTTGCATCGAAAGTTTGGATGGCGATAGCGCAAAGTCGGCTCTATCCTGTGTCAACATGGCCGGAGGAAACGCATTCACATCGACACAATCTTTCAACGTCAAAATACCAATATCGGCTTGATTCGTCTGCTGCACAAACTGTGGGTGCACATCTTTCGCCTGGATGAGTGAAAAGTGAAAAGGAAAGCCGTTGTTGTTGCCATGAAAGGGACTGTAGGCATTGACAAAGACTCCTTCCACCGTCATTGTGGGATTCGACAAGCAATGACCCGCCGTGAGAACATGACAGGCACTGATCAAGGTTCCACCACAACCACTCCAGCGCCAGTCACCGTTATTTTGAATCAATAACATGGTAAAGAATGACTTGGGTGTTGCTGGTTGGCCATTGATAATGCGGGACGTAGGTTCTTCTTGAAGTTGCACCGGTTCTGTAATTTTGACGATCGGGCCCAAGTACGGGGCAGCAATGTCTATAGTATAGCTGGTAGCTGCGAGACCTCGCAAGGATCCTTCTCCTCTGCTAGTAGCACCGATGACATCTCTGGCTCGCCTCGCAGAGACGCTTGCCAGCAACAAAACCACCCAAGCGAGCGCTGCCACTCTCCAGAAAAGAGAAGTCGTGGTCGTGGTATTTGTTGTAGCTGCAGTACCCAGTGGTAGTGACGAGGCGGGAGTATCATCATCGTCAATAGCAGCAGCAGACCCCTTTTGGACCAAAGCTTGGTCGGATTCTTCCGAGTCCGAGACGAGATTTATTGTCATGGAGCTTGTTGGAGAAATTGTAGTAGCACTGGCTTCGCAGCATTTCTGGCTGAGAACTTCGTCGCTGGGTCTCGGTTTTTGGAGGCGTGTGGAGGCTGCCGTTGCAGGAGCCGTCACGGAGATAGACAATGTTTTCCCGGTTTCATTCTCGGAATTTGGTGGCGTCTTCATGGTTGGAGGCAGTCGGCAGGCAGGTGTGATCTTGTCAAATGCTGACAAGCTGTAATTTGTGCGAGGTGTCGAGTTGTTGAGTTGTCTACTACTCGCCTAATTTTGGTTGGTTTAGTCCTCTTCCAGTAGTAGTAATCGTACTATTACTACTAGCTAGTACGACGTAGTAGTAGTACTTCTAGTACGACGTAGTAGTAGTACTTGTAGTAGTACGTATCTGGGAGGATGAAAATAATGAAGCTGGTGCCGTAATTTTGTTGTTGTTTTTCATTGGCTGTTTTTCGATTTCAAATTCTGTGGTGTACCGGTAGCGCCGGCTGGGCTTGTATTGTCGTCCGTTGTTTTTTCAAAGCGTCATTGGCCACTCCGATTACTGTGCCTTGTTGTATGTGTAATTACGCCACAACGACAGCACTGTGCGTGGTTGTATGTGGTACAGTCAACGTAGCATTTTACGACCAGAGCTCGAGACTTTCGTCACACAAGTGAAGGGACTCAAAGTGGTTCACGGATTAGGAACAACAGTTCACACGATTGGTTTGACTACTTTCCCGCCCTCATTAGCTAAATGTGCCCAGTGGTCACACCACATAGTAAACACATGAATGACCACCACAAGGTGTAATGCTATGATTGTCTTTATCATCAACAAAAGTTATTAGTTTAACCGGAAAGGAGCAAGATTAATGCTGC
>Ga0163144_10012268_pt1 | contig 18019 bp, 17 predicted proteins | sample OliLak19BULKMAT1_FD_123175 | JGI IMG/M metagenome (GOLD analysis project Ga0163144, IMG submission 123175) | Freshwater microbial mat bacterial communities from Lake Vanda, McMurdo Dry Valleys, Antarctica - Oligotrophic Lake LV.19.BULKMAT1 | ecosystem: Environmental > Aquatic > Freshwater >...
ATGCATCCTTCGAACTCCGCCGTTCCAGCAGAATCGCTCCGGCCGACAGGGCCGGCCAGAGCAGCAGCTGCTGAAGCCAGCCCGCCCCGACCAGCCACGCGAACGGGAGGGCGATCCAGAGGCTCAGGCAATAGAAACAATCCATCGCCTGGCCCACCCGGCTCGCACCGGCCCGGGCACGCAGGCGCACCACCACATCCCAGGGGCCGTCCTCGGCCTGAATGAGATGAGTGATGCGCCAGACGCCCAGCACGCCCAGGAGCAGCGCAAAGAGCTCGTGCTCCATGCGCGCTCACTACGCGATTGCCTTCTGCTGATCCGGGCAGACGTCGGGGCACAGCTCCGGCCGCAGGATCGTGAACGCGATCGCGAACTCATTGGCGTGGACCCACTGCGGATCGGCGCAGCCGTTGGTGGTCCGCTTCCAGGCGCGCAGGTGCAGCAGGTAGGCGCAGCATTCCGGGAAGTCCGTGCCCCGCAAGGTAACCTTGTAGTCGCCTCCGTACCAGTGTGGGCGTGGGGCGCCTTGCAACAGTGCGGTTGCGTAGTCGGGACCCACCTCGAAGGTCGGATCGGCGGCGAACGTACCGTGCAGCCCGGTGCCGATGTAGAACACCTGCGAAACGCCGTACTCGGCACGCAGCCAGTAGCCGCCGAGATGACCGTCATCCGCGCTCGGCGGGCAGGTCGCCGTGAAGTGAACTGTCAACGTGTCGGTCGCCGAGAGCTTCACGATATCGCAGGCGGAGATGCAGCGCTCGGACAGCGTCCCTTCGTTGACGCAGATCTTGCGGATGTAGCAATCGGGTTCGTTGGTGCACGTGTGCACCGTGCCCGGGCCGCACGGATGCAGCGGCGTCGACGGGGCGTGGATCATGGCCTGGTTGTCGATCCGGACATACACCGTCTCGGTAGCTGCCTGGCCGCAGGTGGGCATGATCCGTTCGCTCGCCGGGATCAGGTTGTCCGCCGCGTCCGCCGTGTAGCCGACGAAGCGCAACTGGTACAGGCCATCGGGAGTGAGTCCGGGATTGGCGAGCGTGTTGAAGTAGAACAGCGTGTCGTAGTCGTACCAGATGACGCTGCCGCCGAAACGCGGAATCGCCGGGTGCAGCGCTTCGTAGTGACTGCGCGTGATCATCACCGTCTGGCCGTTCTTCAGGATCGGTGAGAACGCGGGCGCGGGCGCAATGACGGCGCCTGTTCCGTCCCAGTAGCTGCGCGAGAAGCCGTCGAACGCAGGGACCGGCAGGTCGGCCCACGCACCGCCATTGCGCGAGACCTGCACCTTGAAATAGTCGACGTCGCTGCCCACGCCGCCACGGACTTGCAACGAACCGAAGAAGGGTTGGTCGTAAGTGAGGTCGGCATAGCCGTAACCGCGCAGATCGGGCGGGCCTGCGGTAGTGCCGATGTGGTCGGTGGGCGTGCAGCCGACGAAAGTGACCTTGAGGCATTCCGGGCATTCCGGATCGCGGCAGACGGGCAGGCAGCAGGCCTGGTCGTTGGCGAGCAAAGTCACGTTGAGCGTGGTCGGAATATCCCAACGCGTCTGCGCGTTGGTTTCGGTGTGGATGACGCGCAACTGATCGCCGCACACTTGTGTCACGCGGAACAGCACGTCCGGCGCGCAATCGTTCCAGTCCCACCACGGCCAGACGTGCAGCGACGCCAGCTCCGCCGAGGCCGGCAGTACAGCCCGCAGCGCCTCGCCGGAAACCGGAGCGCCGATGATGCCGGGCACCACGAGCGACGTCGCGTTGCGCGCGAGACCAGCCTGCGCCGCGAGTTGCTGCAGGAATATCGGATCCGGGTCCGGCCCGGGCGGCACCGGCGGCAGCGGGATGCCGCTGTTGCCAAGGATCTCGTGAACGCGTGAATAGAGCTCGGGATCGAGCGCCCAGTTCTTGACGAGCCACGGACGCCAGCCCAAGCAGCACCAGCGGAACTGGATGGTGAAGTTGCCGTTCATGTCGGTGGTCGCCGATTTAACGAGATCGCGATGACACCAGATGAAGAAGCAATCGACGTCGTACGCTTCCACCGTCGCGCCCGGCACCGGCGCGTCGCAGAAGCGATAGCGCCCAGCCGCGGGGTCGTATTGCCAGTGCCGGCAGACGACGCGACCGCGGATGGTGTAGAGCCGGCAGCTATGGATCCAGATCGAATAGATCTCCGGGTTGAGTACCAGCGTGCCCACCGACTGCTTGGCGCTTTCCGCTGCCCGCTTGGCGCCTGTCTGCGCGGTGGTGCGCGGGTTCAGGTCGATGTCGACACCGAGCGTATCGAGGCTGAGAAATTCGAGGTCGGCGATGTTGGGCCCGATCAACAATCGCACCGGACATGGCAGTCGCCCGCCCGGCAGGATCGGGGGTTCGAACTGCACCGCAAACGGCAGCCGCTTCTTGATGTCGCCCGCCTTCAATACGGTCGATCCCAGTACCACGCCCTCGCGCACGACGGCGGCGCGCAATTCCATCGTCGGATCGAAGTCGTTCTCGGCAACTCCGCTAAGATCCAGTACACCACTGATATCGGTCATGATCTACTCCATGTCGGGTGAAGCGGGGTGAGGTTTCCAATTGCTGATCGCCGTGGACATATCCGACCGGCGACCGCTCGGAGGCCGGTCGTGCCGATCGCGTGTCCCCACGGAAGCAACCCACGGTTTCGCTACGGCGAGTCCGTTCGGGGTTGCAATCGATGTCAGCGCGTAGCTGGATTCCGCGGGGACTGAAACAAGTTCCGTACCGGGGTGTGCGCGGGCCTCGGTAGTACGCCCCTTCCCCCGCAAGCGCGGGGGAAGGTGGGGATGGAGGCAGCGCACCGCAGAGCACCGCCACGCTCCCCGACCGGCATTCCACGTTCGCCAAGCGACGTGCCCGACATGGGCAAGCCGTAACTTGCTCGCTGAGGCCGTGCACCAGGATTGATACCTCGAACGTCGGCCGTCGCGGGTTAAGCTCTCGCGATGGCCGTAACCGCCTCCAAGCTCTACGACTATCTCCAGTGCCCGCACCGCGTCTGGCGCGATGCCCACGGTCCGCAGGGAGAACAGGATCCGGAGCCGGATGCGTTCGTGCGGTTGCTCTGGGAGCGGGGTGTCCGGCACGAGCAGGAGCAGCTCGCCCTGGCCGGCGCGGTGGTGAACATTGCGGCGGTTCCCTATGACGAGCGCCCCGCGAAGACCTTGGCGGCGATGCGGGCGGGAGCGCCGCTGATCTACCAGGGGATGCTGAAAGTCGACGATCTGGTCGGCATCCCCGATTTCCTTCGTCGCGAGGCCGATGGTTCGTACATCCCGATCGACGTGAAGGCGGGCATGGGTGTGGAGGGGATCGAAGGTGACGACGAGAGCGAGGCCAAGCTCAAGAAGCCCTATGCCGTCCAGCTTGCGCTCTATGTGGATGCACTACGGCGACTCGGCTGCGCGGCGCGGCAGCGCGGCATCATCCTGGACATCCGTGGCGAGGCGGTCGAATACGATCTCCTGTCTTCACCGGGCAGAAAGACGCGGGAGACGTACTGGGCGCTGTATGAGCGGCTCCGCGATTGCGTGCGGGCGCTCATCTCGGGCGAGGCATCCAATACGCCGGCGATGATCGGTGTCTGCAAGCTCTGCCCCTGGTACGACAGTTGTAGCCGGTGGGTGAAGGAGGTCGACGATCCTTCGGGGCTGTTCTCCGTGGGCCGCAAAGTTCGCGACAGCCTGGCGCGGGATGCCGGGGCGACGACCATTGCCGCTCTATGCCAGGTGGATGTCGCAACCCTCCTCGCGCAGAAGAAAAATGCCAAGGGTTTCCTTAAAGGCGTCGGCCCAGGCACTCTGAAAACGGCCGTCCGGCGCGCCCGTGTATTTCGGGAGACGAAAGCGCCGGTCCTCTACGATTCGACGGTCTTTCCCGTCACTCCGTACGAGCTCTTCTTCGACATCGAAGACGATCCCACACAGGATTTCGTCTACATGCACGGCGTGCTGGAACGGTCGGAGTTGGGAGAGCGCTACCTCGACTTCACCGCGACCGAAGTGTCGGCGGTCGTCGAGCGGAAGGCATGGGGCCGGTTCTGGGTTTACATCCGTTAGCTCCCGCCGGATGGATTCACGGTCTACTACTACTCGAAGCACGAACGAACCGCCTATCGGAAACTGCGGGAGAAATATCCGGATGTCGTATCGAACGACGAGCTGGAATACTTCTTCGACTCCAAGCGGGCGATCGATCTCTTCGGCGACATCGTGATGAAGAAGACCGACTGGCCGCTCGGCAGCTATTCGATCAAGGCGCTCGCGCAGTACCTCGGCTTCCGCTGGCGCGACGAATCACCGTCCGGCGCGCTTTCGATCCTGTGGTTCAACGAGTACATTTCGAAGCAAGACCCGGCCATGCTCGAGCGCATCCGTCAGTACAACGAGGATGACTGCAGGGCGACGCTGGTCTTGAAGGACGCGCTGGTGAGAATGAATGCCGAGAGGGCAGGGCGCTAGATGGCGGCCGCCGTCGGGAAGTCTTGGGGAGGACTGCATGGGGAAGATGGGGGAGCACTAGATCGCGATCGCCACATCCGACGGCGTCCGAATCGGAATGAGCAAGTCGCCGCGCGAATCAGCACGCCAGTTTCGTGGCGGTGATCTACTTCGGTTGCACGATGGGAGGAACGCATGACCTTGGACCTGTTGATACGCGGCGGCACCGTCATCGATGGCTCGGGCGGCAACCGCTTCGTCGCGGACGTCGGCATCTCGAACGGTCGCATCGCCAAGATCGGCCGCATCACCGACGCGACCAAGCGCACCATCGACGCCGACGGGCTGATCGTCTCGCCCGGCTTCATCGATGGCCACACCCACATGGACGCGCAGGTCATGTGGGACCCGCTCGGCAGCTGCTCGTGCTACCACGGCGTGACCTCGGTGGTGATGAGCAATTGCGGCTTCACCCTGGCCCCGTGCAAGCCGGCCGATCGCGAGTGGGTTGCCGGCAGTCTGTCTTATGTCGAAGACATCTCGACCGAGGCGATGGCCGCCGGCATCGACTGGACCTGGGAATCGTTCCCCGAGTATATGGCCGCGGTCGAGCGCCGCCCCAAGGCGCTGAACCACGCGATGTACATCGGTCACTCGGCCGTGCGCATGTACGTCATGGGGCGGCGGGCAGTCACCGACAAGGCGACCGACGAGGAAATCACTCGCATGACGCGCATCGTCCAGGACGGGCTGAAGGCCGGAGCAGTCGGGTTCTCCACCTCGCGCACACACACGCACCTGACGCCCGACGGCACGCCCGTCGCGAGCCGCATTGCCGGATGGGACGAGATCGAACGCATCGTGGCGGCCATGGCGGAAGTCGACGCGGGCATCTTCCAGTCCGGCCCCGACGTTCTCAACCGCACCGAAAACGAGGCGTTCCTGGCGCGCATGCGGCATTTCGCGCTCACCTACAAGCGCCCCGTGATGTTCGGCCTGGTCTCGACCCGTCAGGGCGAAGATCCCGCGCCGTGGCAGATGCAGACCGACGCCATCCGGGACGTGAATGCGGCGGGCGGTCGCATGTTCGGGCAGGGCACCACGCGCGCCATCAATGCGATCTTCTCGCTGAAATCCTACCTGCCGTTCGATGGGCTGCCGGCCTGGAAAGCGATCCGTTCACTGCCGCTCTCGGAACAGAAACGGCGTCTGCGCGATGCGGCCGTGCGCCGCGAACTGGTCGCGGCCGAGGCGACGATGAAGCCGAAGGACAACAAGATGCAGGGCGGCGGTGCCGCGACGACGGATGCGCGCAAGCCGGACTACGACAACCTGTTCGCGCTCAAGGGTGTCGACTGGGACGATCCGACGGTCAACGAGCTGGCGCGCGCCAGCGGCAAGCATCCGGTGGAAGTGATGATCGATCTATCGCTGGAGAACGATAACCAGATCTACCAGCAGCCGGTGGTGAACGAAGGGCGCGAGGACGTTCTCGGCATGCTGAAGCACGACTCGACCCTAGCGACCTTCTCCGATTCCGGCGCGCACGTCTGTCAGGAGATGGGTTCCTCGTTGCAGACGCACATGCTCCACTATTGGGTCGACAAACGCGGCGCCTTCACCCTGGAGCAGGCGGTCAAGAAAATGACGCACGACAATGCCGAGGCCTTCGAACTGAAGCACCGTGGCCTCCTGAAGGAAGGCTACAAGGCAGACCTGCTGCTGTTCGAGGAAGGCCGGGTGCGTCCGTGCCTGCCGACGGTCGAGAGCGACCTGCCCGGCGGCGCGCGCCGACTGGTGCAAAAGGCCGAGGGCATTCGCGCGACGATCGTCAATGGGGTGGTGACGTTGGATAACGGGCAGTCGACTGGGGATTTCGCGGGTGAGGTGATGAAGGGGAGATTGGCGGGGTGAAGCTTTTCTACATGGCATTCAGTCGCGTCGTCTCTGTTTTCGCAGCTTCCTGGATCACCTTCAGGCATTGGTCCACCAGTTGCCCGTGGTCTTTCTCGGAGCCGGTGATCAGTGATGACTTCGAGTTCGTCAGGACTGCTACGCAAGTTTCCGTGATGTAGTTCTTCTTCAGTACGGTCGTCACTATGTCCTTCACGGACACGGAGATCTTTTCCATCGACTGCGCTTGTATGCTCGCCTGATACGCGTTTGCGCCGAACGATGCAGTTCCGGTGGCGGACGCGGAAGCGCTCGTACTCGCTGAGTCCTGCTGCGCTTCAATTGCTGCCCGTGCCTTGGAATAGTCTGCCAACACATCTTGCTTCAACGCCAGCTCCGTGGTCGCTTGCGAAGATTTCGCTTCCAGCGTCGTAAGGGTCGACTGCAGATCGGCCAGTTCAGCTTTCAAGGCGGCCAGCTTGGCAGGATCGGTCGTATTCGAGATTTCGATGTTCTTGGCAGCGACTTCCTGTTTCTTCTTGCCGCGCTGTGCCGTTGCGTCCGCTGCGGCGGTGTTGGCCGCGGCAACGTCTCCCTTGGCCTTTTCTTCCAGCGCGCGAATCTCGCTGAGCGCTTTCGCGTTCGCGATCAACGTCGCGGAACTGGTGGCGGCTGCCGTGCCGCTCAAGGAAGCCTGGCTGGCTACAACTGCTCCCGTGAGTTGTTCGACGGCAAGGACGGTCGCGGTCAGGTCCTGGCTCCGGGCCGTTTTAGCAGCATGACTTGCGCTTTCGAGAGCTGCCCGTTGTAGTAGGCCTCGCAGAGTCGGTACAAGGAATCGCGCATCAAGGTAATGGATTGCGTTCGCAAGCCGATGCTGGCGGCGGCTTCATGTAGCGCACCTGAGGCGGACGCTGCTCCTTGGGTGGGAACGGAGGCGCCAGCGCCGATGGCAGACGCGAACGCGGATAGCGCGTCGGGGCTGGGTTCGGTGCACACCATCGGCGGCACCTCCTGGGAACCATCCTTGCCGAATGGTCCGCCGGCCTTCGCAATGAGAACCCTCTGTTTGATATCCAGATGAACAGCCTTGCCCGCACTGGGTGTCGGACCCGACGGGAGCGTCGAACTGCGGTTGATGGATGTTATGTTCGCGCAGCCGACGTCGAGTCGTGGTGACCGAGATCGCCCGCAGGCAGCGCGGCCGGGTCTTTGCGTATGCGCGATACGGCGAGATCCTGAACGAAGGCATGGGCTTGCCAGAAGATGCCCGGGTACGATGAACGGCGCCGGGCCATTCCCAAGGCGTTCGCTCGTCCTTGGGGGATGAGGCAGCGAGCAAGACCATCCACAACCAACATGCGCTGGTTCGAAATCTCGGCATGGGTGCTACCATCCCCGAAGGTTCGACGGGGCGCATGGGTTCAGAACAAAAAGCGCGGGAAACCATCGACAGGCTGCTGACTCAGGCCGGGTGGACGGTGACGGACGTGAGCTCCGCGGACGTTCACGCTTCGCGTGGCGTCGCCATCCGCGAATTCCCCCTCCATGTCACTCGCTCCCCTGCTGCAAACGCGGTGGAAGGCAAGGGGGCCGAGGTAGCCAGCGGGAGGTCGGCCCCGCAATACGCCGACTATCTGCTCTACATCGATGGCAAGGCCGCCGGCGTGATCGAAGCCAAGAAGGTCGGCGCGACGCTCACCGGCGTCGAGATTCAGTCCGCCCGTTACGCGAAGGGTTTGCCCGGTACGCTTCCCGCGTGGCGGCGTCCGTTGCCGTTCATCTACGAATCCATTGGTTTGGAAACCCAGTTCACCAACGGCCTTCACTCTGGGTTCGGTCAAGCTGCGGCGCGTGATCGGTTGATTGCAGGTGATCTCGGCGCACCTGATGTAACCGACGAAACGAGCTAAACGCTATCCGCCATGGACTGGACTCGGGAGGAAGTCGAAGCCATTGTTGCCGACTACCTCCATATGCTCACGCAGGAGCTCGCCGGTCAAGCCTACAACAAGACCGCTCATCGCAAGGCGTTGTTGCCCAAGCTCAACGGGCGATCGGACGGCGCCGTCGAGCGGAGGCACCAGAACGTCAGCGCCATCTTGTTGGAATTGGGGTGCCCGCCCATCGAAGGGTACAAGCCCTTGGGGAACTATCAGCAGCTGCTTTTCGAAGTCGTCGAGGCGCAAATCGCCGTCAATGCGTTGTTTGATCAGGTCGCTCTCAAGGCCGCGGAACAACCGGCGGCAATGCCGCTGCTCCCGGAACTGGGGAGGGTGCTGGTCGATGCGCCGCCATTGGATCTCGCCGCCCGAGAAGGGCCGTTACGGTACGTCGTGCAGACCCAAGGAAGCACGAGGGACTACTTGGCTCGGGAAGCGCGCAATGCCTCGCTGGGAAGGGCCGGTGAAGAATTCGTGTTGGCGTACGAGCGCGCTCGGCTGTATGCGTTGGGGAAGAGGCAGTTGAGTGAACGGGTGGAGCACGTTGCTTTGACCAAGGGCGACGGCCAAGCGCAAGAGCTCGAAATGACGTTGCAGCGGTGGACTCCTGCGTGAAGCTACGCAGGGTCCGCCGGACCGGCTCACCCGGCCCGGTAGCCCTTGGGCAAAGCCGAGACGGTGACGATAGGAATGGATCACGACGTGGACGTAGTCGGGATTGTCGGATGCCTGCGCGCTGCGATCGAACATGGAGCCCCGGTTTTGGCTGAGCTGAACCTCCAGTCCGAGTACGACATTCGGGTTGCGGATCGGGAGCTCCGGGCCAAGCTTTCGCCAAGGATCCGGGTCTTTCGGCCGGTCGCGGGGTGATGGTCCGCGTTCGAGGGGCTTGAAATCACCGATTTGTGAAGACCCCTCGCCCGCGAGGGGTCGGGTGCGGGTCCTTCGGGGATCTTGCAGACGGTGACGGTAAAAAGGCGGACGGAAAAGTGCGACAACCACTTGTATCGTTTTATGCCCCGGTCGCCTGGTCTTCGTCCAAGGGCTCGCTGCAAGGTGCGAATCGGTGCTCGCACGCATCGTCAAACAACCCGGCTGAGCCTGCCATGGGCACACGCATAACCATCCTGGGCGCCGGCTCCGCCGGCCTGGAAATTAGCACCCGCCTCTCGGAGGCGCTGGGCGACGAGGCCCGAGTCACCCTGATCGATCAGAGCGACACCGCCGGTGCTGGAAGCGACCGGCATGGCCAAGGACGGCGGGGTACCGGTCGATCCGCGTACCCTGGAGACGCCTTTTCCGAACGTCTATGCGGTGGGCGACATCGCCAACGCCGGCACGCCGAAAGCCGGCATGTTTGCCGAAGGCGCGGCCAAGGGCGGCGGCCACCGCGCTGATCGCACGCATCCGCGGCGCCGACGAGGCAACGCTCTAGATGATGCTCCCCCACGCTCTCTGCGTGCGCTGCCCCGGAGGGGCGCTCAGTGCGCTCGGGGCGGCCCGGCGCGCACGGTGGCCCGCAGGCACCTGCTACATCGAATGCGGCGCGGGCCGCGTCGGAAGAGTGGAAGTGGGGGTTCTGCTCCGGCCCGAAGCCCACCGGGACCTACCACGAGCTCGTTCTGGCTTCGCGGATGCACAAGGATGAGTTCGGAGCCAGCCGCAAGGCGCGCTGGTTTAATCTCTGAAGCGGTTCCATGTTCGCCGTTGAAAATCTCGCTTCCGTTCTACCCGGCACGACACTGTAGTGTCGAGGGTGAGCCGAGGCAATGGACGCCGCATCCGGTCTTCGATTGCCGCGTGGGTCGCTGCACGACCTTCTTGCGGAGTCCGTGATTGCGACTAACGAAAGCCGAAATATCCCGCGATGAAAAGCACGATGACCACAGCGCCGACGATCCAGATAATGTTGTTCACGATTCAGTTCCTTTTCCCGCGCTGTGAGAGGTGGCAAATGAGCCGGACTGGCGCGCGACAGACCGATGCCATCTGGTGACTATATCTCTGTGCTCCGCGAATCTCTGTGCGCTTGCGCACAGTGCGGCGGGAGTATTGGTCCGCCCTGAACGACCCCGGCCGGGAGAGCCCGAAGTCGTGACGCGATCCGCGACTTGCCCAACCTGCGGGGCGCGTACCATGCACGTCCCGACGCGCTCCCATGCACCCACGTGGGATCGCCATACCGTTTCAACCGCAAAGCAAGCCGAATGCAGAATGACGTCAAGGAAAAGCCCGAACGGGCCATCGTAGCTGCCGTACAACTGCCGGGAGTCAGCGACCTCGATCTCGAGGAATCGCTGAACGAGCTGCGCGAACTCGCGAAGACCCTGGGTTTCGAAGTCGTCGGCACGTTCATGCAGAAGCGCGATCATTTCGACACGGCCGCCTACCTGGGGATCGGCAAGCGTCAGGAAATGCGCCGTTTCGTGGAGTACGGACCGGAGTCCGAGGCGGGTTCTCTCGCGACACCCGAACCCGTGACGCGGGCGGCCAAGAGCGGGGCCGCCCGGGCGAAAGAGGCCGCGCGATCGGCCGCCGACCCGGACACCCGTCACGCCGACATCGTCCTCGTCGATCACGAGATCTCGCCGTCGCAGGCGCGCAACCTCGAAATCGAGGTTGGCTGCGAGGTGATGGACCGGACCATGGTCATCCTCGAGATTTTCCATCGGCACGCGCGATCCAGGGCGGCACGAGCGCAGGTGGAAATCGCGCGACTCGGCTACATGGCGCCGCGGTTGCGCGAAGCGGCGAAGCTGGCCGGGCCGAAGGGACGCCAACGCAGCGGCACCGGTGGCCGCGGTGCGGGCGAGGCTCATAGCGAGCTCGACCGGCAGAAGATCCGCAATCGCATCGCCGAGCTGAAGGAAGAAATCGCGACGATGGACGTCGAGCGCAAGACGCAGCGCGCGCGGCGGCAGGATAGCCAGGGGCTGGCGCGCGTGGCGCTCGTCGGCTATACGAACGCAGGCAAGTCGACCCTGATGCGCGCACTTACCGGGAGCGAGGTGCTGGTCGCCAACAAGCTGTTCGCGACGCTCGATACCACTGTGCGCGCGCTCTACCCCGAGGGCGTGCCACGCGTGCTCGTCAGCGATACGGTCGGGTTCATCAAGAATCTGCCGCACGATCTCGTCGCGTCGTTCAAGTCGACCCTGGAAGAAGCGGTCGAGGCTTCGCTGCTGATCCACGTGATCGATGCGAGCGATCACGGGTTCGAACGGCAGATCGCGGTCACCGACGAAGTGTTGAAGGAGATCGGGGCGCAGGCCGTGCCGCGCATTCGCGTGTTCAACAAGATTGACCGCGTCGGCGACCCGGCAGCGCAAGCCGAACGCGAAGTGGCGCTGACCGTCCAGTATCCCGGATGCATGGTGTTGAGCGCGCGCCGCGAGGACGATATCGCAAGGCTGCATGCCGCCATCCGGGCCTTCTTCCAGCGAGATCTGGTGGAGGCGGAGATATTCCTTCCGTGGTCCGCGCAGCACCTGCGCGGCGAGATCTTCGCGAACCTCGAAGTGCTGGGAGAACGGGCCGATGATGAGGGCGCGTTCTTGCAAGTCCGTGGCGATGCCGCAACCGTGAGTGGTTTGCGCGAGCAGTTCGGCCCGGCACCATCGGTCAAGTAAAAGCTGCGCCCTCGATGCCTGCCCGGCGACAGGCGTTCCCAAGCCGAAACCGGAGTAGCTCACCTTCGATTGCTATGGAACCCTCATGCAATGGGACGAGGGGCTCCCGGCGGCGGTCGAGACGATCCTCGCCAGGCAGGCCGAAGGTGCCGTGGACGTGGGGACGCTCATCCGCGCGTACGACAAGTACGAGCACGACCTCGAAGCGCAACGGCCGCACCGGTCCTTTCGCCTCGTCGCGGGCGAAGGCTTGCGGATGACGATGACGGAACTGGGATTGTCGTATGCGCTAACCGATATCGAGATCCTGACCTCCGCCATTTCGCGTATGCCGCCGTTCCCCGAGGTGGTCCAAGCCCTCGGTGCGCTGAAGGCGCATGGGTTCGAGCTCTGCATCGTCTCGAACACGGACGACGACATCATCGCGGGCGACGTGGCGCAACTGGGCGGGCACATCGATCGCGTAATCACCGCTGAACAGGCGTAAGCCTACAAGCCGACACCCCGGATTTTCGCGTACGCCCACAAGGCGCTGGGCGTGACCAAGGACGACGTGATTCACATCTGCGCGAGCCCTCATCTGGACTTGGCTGCGGTACGCGATATCGGCTTTCGTTGCATCTGGATCGATCGCGACACCGGTCGAAGGCCGCTCGGCGACTACACGCCGGACCGCGTATTCGACCAGCTCGATGGGGTGCCGGCGTGTTTCGAATCCGTCCAGTGGGCCTGAGCGGGCGACGGAACTGACGTTGGCGGCCCGAGCCGGCGGCGCGCGGTGGTGGGGCGTGCGTGAGACCGGACGAATCCAGATGATAGCCAAGCATATAGTAAGCTAGGCAACCAATACGGGGTAGAATCCGGCGCCATGTTCCGCGAAGACCTCTCTCGTAATTTCGGCTTCATCCTGAACGACGTCGCCCGGTTGATGCGCACGGCGTTCGACCGGCGCGTGAAATCTCTCGGCCTGACACGCTCGCAGTGGTGGGTGCTGAACCATCTGTTTCGCAACGATGGCGTGACCCAGTCCGAACTGGCCGACATCCTCGAAGTGGAGAAGGCAACGCTGGGCCGGCTGCTGGACCGCATGGAGCAGAAAGGCTGGGTGCGCCGCGAAGGCCATGCCGGCGATCGTCGTGCCAAACGCGTGTTCCTGACCGAAGAAGTGGAACCTGCGATCAAGACCATGCGCACCGCCGCAGCGGAAATGCGGCGCGACGCGCTGGCCGGACTGACCGCAGCGCAGCAGCAGCAGTTCGTCGATGCCTTGCTCGCCATCAAGAACAATCTGTCACGGCCGGACAACGGCGCCAGCGGCAACGGCGCCCGCAAACAGAAGCGCTAGGATGGGACGGCGCCCGCGCTCGCATCGCTGACATGTCCGCCATGAACGGCAAGGCCGTCTTTGTGGTGCATCGCGCGGTCCGTATTGCACTGCTGATCGTCGTGCCGCTGGTTGCGGTGTCGGTAGGCCTCTATGTCTATGCCACCGGCGGGCAGGAGGTCGAGACCGACAACGCCTATGTCAAGGCGAACATCGTGCCGATCAGCGCAGCCGTGACGGGGCGCGTGATCGAGGTGGTGGCGCGCGACAACCAGGCGGTCGAAGCCGGTGCGGTGCTGTTCCGCCTCGACCCCTTGCCCTACCAGATCGCCGTGGATGGCGCGCGTGCGCAGATGGACGTGGTGCGAGCCAACGTGCAGTCGCTGCGCGCCGAGTACCGCGTCACGCTGCAGGAAGCGGCCGAAGCCCGCAGCCGCATCGACTTTCTCGAGAAGCAGCTAGCGCGTCAGGAATATCTCAAGGAGAAAGGCATGACGCGCGGCGATACCTACGATGAGGCGCGCCACAACGTGGAGGCGGCGAAGCTCCACGTCGAAAGCATTCGAGAAAAGACCGGCCGCGTGATCGCGGAACTGTCCGGCAATCCGCAGATGCCGGTCGAACGCCTGCCGCGGTATGCCGAGGCACGCTCGGCTTACGACGCGGCGATGCTCGACCTGACGCGAGCGCTGGTCAAGGCGCCTTTCGCCGGTGTTGTCGGCAACATGAAGCTGCAGGTCGGAGAGTTCGTGGAGAAGGGCGCACCGATGTTCAGCCTGATCGAGCGCGGGTCGTTGTGGATCGAGGCCAACTTCAAGGAGACGCAATTGACCCACATGGCGGTGGGGCAGGCCGGACGCGTCGTGGCCGACGCCTATCCGGATGTGGAATGGCCGGCGAGCGTCGAGGCGATCGCATCCGCCACGGGCGCGGAATTCGCCGTGCTACCGCCGCAGAATGCCACCGGCAACTGGGTGAAGGTCGTTCAGCGCGTGCCGGTGAAGATCAAGGTCGGGCAGCCTTCAGGCAAGCCGCAGCTTCGCACCGGCATGACGGTCACCGTGACGGTCGATACCGGGCGGCCGCGCGGCTTGCCTCGCACCGTGCAGAAACTCATCGATCGCGGCTGGCTGCCGCGCTTCCTGGAACCGTCTTCCGCCCTCGCAGGCAACCACCGATAACGTGACCGGCACCGGCGCGTCCAGACATCCGGCCCTGATCACCGCCTCGGTTGGACTGGCGAGTTTCCTCTATTCGGTCGACTGGACGATCGCGGCGGTTGCGCTGCCGCACATGCAGGGCACATTCTCGGCGTCGCAGGATCAGATCGGCTGGGTCATCACGTCGTACATCGTGGCATCGGCCCTCGCCATTCCCGCTGCCGGGTGGTTGAGCCTGCGCTTCGGACGCAAACGACTGTTCCTGTGGGCGGTCAGCGTGTTTCTGATCGCCTCCGTCGCCTGCGGTGCCGCCAACACGCTCGAAGTCGAGGTGTTCGCGCGCATCGTCCAGGGATTGGGCGGCGCGTTCCTGATCCCGCTGTCGCATGCCATCATCCTCGACACCTACCCGCCGGAAGAGCAGGGCAAGGCCATGTCCTTGTGGGGCATGGCAGCGGTGCTGGGTTCCTTTGCCGGGCCCACGGTGGGCGGCTACGTCACCGAGTACCTGAGCTGGCGCTACATCTTCTATTTCAATGTGCCGTTCGGCCTGCTCGCCCTGGCTGGCGCAGCGGCCTTCCTGCCCGAGACGACGCGCGATCCGGAGCGCCGATTCGACTGGTTCGGCTTCCTGAGCCTGTCGCTGGGCATCGGTTCGCTCCAGCTGATGCTGGACCGCGGCGGGCAACTCGACTGGTTCGAATCCTGGGAGATCGTCACCGAAGGCTGTCTCGCGATCATGGGCTTCTATCTGTTCAACGTGCACTGCCTGACTGCGAAGCAACCGTTTCTCGACCCGAGCCTGCTGGCCAAACGCACTTTTTTCCTGGGTCTCGTATTCGCCTTCATCTACGGCTTCGTCACCACGCCGCCGATGGTGCTGATGCCGTCGTTCCTCGATCGGGTACGTGGTTACCCGATCGACATGATCGGCCTGCTGCAGGCGCCGCGCGGCATCGGCCTGTTCGCGGCGATGCTGATCGGCGGACGCATCACGGGACGCATCGATCCGCGAGCCTCGATCGCGTTCGGCCTGTTGTGCCTGGCCTTCTCGAGCTGGCAGATGTCGAACTGGACTGCCGACGTCGGCGTATGGCCGCTGGTATGGACCAATTTCATGCAGGGCATCGGCGCCGGCATCATCCTCGTGCCGATCCAGGTGATCGCTTTCCCGTCGCTGGAGCCGCATCGGCGGACGGAGGCCACGGCTGTCTTCAACCTGGTGCGCAGCGTCGGCGCCAGCATCGGCGTGTCGGGGGCGCTGGCCATCTTCGTTCGCACGAGCAACACGATGCATGCGCAGCTCGCCGAACACGTCACGCCCTTCAACCGTGCGTTGCAGGCGCACGGCGCCGGCGGCTGGAACATGGCGACGACAAAGGCACTGGCAAGGCTCGAACGCGAGATCAGCCTGCAATCCGCGATCATCGGCTTCACCGGCGACTTCTGGCTGTTTGCACTGGTCGCCCTGGCGGCGCTGCCGCTGCTGTTGTTCATCGGCAAGACGAGCGCGCCGGGCAGTGCGACCAAACGGGGCGAGGCGATCGTGATCGCCGAGTAGCAGCCCCGAAAAGGTTGCCTGAAAGTCCTATCCTCCGTCAGGGATTCGATGGTTCAATGACGTCGGAAATCCGATTCGAAATGTCCTCCTTCGCACCAAACCTCATCCCGTCACCAGGCGGCGCGCGCGAGCCGTTCCGCAGGATCTGCCTCTCTGCGGCAACGGTCGTGGCGCTGGCGCCCGGCGCCACGCAGGCCGACGATGGCGGCATCTATAGCGATGCCCAGGCCGCGCGCGGCGAGGCGCTGTACCAGCAGCACTGCGCCGCCCTGTCACGGCGCGCGTTTGGAAGGCAACGCGGCGGTTGCGTTGACCGGTCCGGCCTTTCGCGTCGCGCTGGGAGGACGGCAACCAAACGGTGGACGACCTGTACTACATCGTCCGTACCCTGACTGGCAGACGCAGCCGCTCGATGACGGTCACTGTGTTTGCGCTGCCCTGACTTTTCCGATTCCCGACATCCTTCCGACCGATGAAACCTGACCTCCTGCTGTTGTGCCCGCTGTTTCCCGCCACCATGGCGCAACTCGGTTCCGCCTACACCGTGCATCGTTACTATCAGGCTGCCGACAAGGAAGCCTTTGTATCCGGGCTTGCGGATCGCGTCACCGCAGCCGCCACGGCCGGCCACGCGGGCATGAGCGTTGCGCTGATGGGCAAGTTCCCAAAGCTCGAGATCATTTCCTGCTTCGGCGTCGGTGTCGATGGCATCGACGTGCCGGCGGCACGCAAGCTCGGCATTGCGGTGACCAACACGCCGGACGTGCTGACCGAATGCGTCGCGGACAATGCGCTGGCTCTCGTTCTTGCAACCATGCGACGGACGGTGTTCAACGACAAATTCGTTCGCGCCGGCAGCTGGCTCGAGGGCAATGCGCCGCTGGCCGACAAGGTGTCAGGCAATCGCATGGGAATCATCGGCCTGGGGCGCATCGGCAAGGCCATCGCGAAACGCGCCGAAGCGTTCGGCATGAAGGTCGCCTACCACAGCCGCAACAGACCGAGCGGCGTGACCTATGACTACTACGACACGCCGTTGCAACTGGCCCGCGACGTCAAGATTCTGGTGGTGGCCTGCCCGGGCGGCAAGGAAACCGAGCGCATCGTCAGCAGCGAGGTGATCGCGGCACTCGGCAGCGACGGCTATCTGATCAACGTGTCGCGCGGTTCCACGGTCGATGAGCCGGCGCTGGTCGATGCGCTGGTCAACGGCCGCCTTGCCGGGGCCGGGCTGGATGTCTTCGTCGAGGAGCCCAAGGTGCCCGAGGCGCTGTTCAAGCTCGACAATGTCGTGCTGCAGCCGCATGTGTCGAGCGGTACGCACTGGACCCGCGCGGCCATGGGTCAACTGGTCGTGGACAATCTCGCCGCATACTTTGCCTCCAGGCCCTTGCTGACTCAGGTCTGAAGCAAACGCGAGGACGATCCCGATGAGCGCACGCACATCCGACTGGGAAGCCGAAGGCGAGTTGAAACCGCGCTCGTCGCGCTACGTCAGGATGGACGCGCTGCCGTGGCGGGTGACGGCTTTTCCCGGCGTCGAGATCAAGGTGCTGATGGAGGACAAGGAATCCGGGCTGATGACCAGCATCACGCGCATGGCGCCCGGTGCCGTCTTGCCGCTTCACGAGCACGTCGGAATCGAACAGACCTACGTGCTGGAAGGGCGCCTTGTCGACGAGGAAGGCGAAGTCCGGTCAGGGGAGTATGTGTGGCGGCCGGCAGGCAGCGTCCCTGTCGCGACTGCGCCCGAAGGTGCACTACTCCTAGCCTGGATTTCCACGCACCACCATTGGGGTAACGCTGCTCAATAGGGCGCGCCAGTTCCCTGGCTTGTGTCGCCTGGGCAGCCAGCGCTCTGCGCTGCGCGCTGGCGCTCAAGCTGTGGTCCATCGAGCGCAAGAGCCATGTGATGGCCTTTGTCACCGATCCCGGCCTGGCTTTGTTTTGCGGCTTGAACGTCATCCCCAAGAAGAGCTACTTGTGCGAGTACTCCTCGCGCGTCGAACGCGAACGCAGCCTCTCGCTGCTGGCGGCTTGGCAC
>Ga0163144_10012269_pt1 | contig 18014 bp, 16 predicted proteins | sample OliLak19BULKMAT1_FD_123175 | JGI IMG/M metagenome (GOLD analysis project Ga0163144, IMG submission 123175) | Freshwater microbial mat bacterial communities from Lake Vanda, McMurdo Dry Valleys, Antarctica - Oligotrophic Lake LV.19.BULKMAT1 | ecosystem: Environmental > Aquatic > Freshwater >...
ACCGTCGGCTTCGTCCGCAAACTCCCGCACCGGCTGGTCGAGGCCTTTCACGCCACGCTCGAAGAATCCGCAATGGCGGACTTTCTCATCCATCTGCTCGACGCCTCGCAGCCGCAGGTCATGGAGTTTTACCAGACCACCCGGCGCGTCCTCGCCGAGCTGGGCGCGGATGAAAAGCGGACGCTGATCGTCTTCAACAAGATCGACAAGGTGGCCGACGACTCCACGCTTGCGGTGCATCGGCGACATTTTCCCGACGCGCTGTTCATTTCCGTCCAGACGGGCGAAGGGCTCGACGAACTGATCGCGCGCATGGGCGAGATGGCCGACGGCGGCGCGGTGACTTGCGACCTGCGCGTGCCGCAGCGCGAGGGCGCGCTGCTCGCCAGCATCCACCGGCTCGGGCGCATCGTGCATACGGAATACGAGGGCGATGCCGTGCGGCTGACCGCCGTGCTGCCCGCGCGGCTCGCGGAGAGCTGCGCGGCGTTTGTCGTCGGCGGGGCGGGGAAAGCCGCCGCGCCGCTGGAGGCGTGGGAAAAATAGTCGGGACGAAACGCGGTTGGCCGCGCAGTCGGGACTGGAAGTTGCTAGTTATTTTTCGCTACCGTCTTTCCTATGTCATTCCTCGAACGTTTTAAGCGCAAGACCCCGGAGGATTCCGCCCCGGCAAAGGCGACCAAACCCGCCGAGACCCGCCCCAGCACGCCGGTCGCGAGCTTCCTCCCCGCCGAACCGCAGCCGCGTCCCGTCGAGACGAAACACGACATCGAACTCGAACTCGGAGATTTCCTGCCGCGCATTCAGCCGCAACTGCTCCACGCCGGCCCGCACCAGGCGGGGACCAGGCTCAGCTTTGAGATCGGCGAACTGGCCGACCGGATCGCGCGCGGCCAAACGAGCATCCGGCTCGCGGAGATCTACCGCCGCGCACCCGAGGTTTTTCGCGAGGAAGTTCTCGCTTCGGACGAGACGGAAATTCGTTTCCCGTGGCAAAAGGTCATGCGGATGCTCGCCGGCGCGCGCGCCCTGCCGTCGTCGGCTGTGCCGCCCGGCGGTCTGTCGCCCGAGGCCGCCGCGGCCCTCGCCGAAAAACTCCGCAACCGTCGCGCCGCCCGCAACATCATCCCCGGCCTGAGCGAACTCACCGGTGCGCCGCAGCCGCTGGGGGCCGCACCGCAGCGGGCACCGGAGGAGGCCGCCGCGCGGGCGCCGGTCGCCGCCGCGGAGACTGGCGAACGGCCGCCCGTGCTCTCTCCCGCGGACAGCGACGGGATGCTGAACTCCCCGCTGCTCGACGACGAAAAACTTACGCGCGAGGAGTTGCTCCGCGCCCGCGACGCCATGCGCGCGCAGCTCCGGCGGGCCAAAGGCGAGCACGAGCGGCAGGTGAAAATTTTCGCCCAGGAACGCCAGCAGGCCGTCGAGGAACGGCAGCGTTTTGTCTCGGAGATGATGCGGTTGAAAAAGGAAACCGACGACGCCGCGAGCCAGATTTCGTTTCAAAAAGAAGTGGCAGCCAAGGCCTCGGACAGCCTGGCCAAAGTCCGCGAGGCCAATGTCGCGCTCGGCAAGCAGGTGACCGAACTTGCCAGTGGCAAAGCGGGCGGGCGCTCGACGAAAGAGCAGCCGAGCCAGCTCAATGAACTGCAGCAGCAGGTCGCCTCGTTGGAAACCAACCAGCGTGACGTGGCGCTGGAACTGGGCCGGGAGAAAGACGAGAAGCTCCAGTTGGAGCGTCAGCTCGCGACGGCCGAGCGCGCGGCCCAGGAGAGCACGGCGAAAATCGAGGGGATGCTCCTGGCGGCGAAAAGTGATTTTGAAACGACCCAGCAGCAGCGCGACGCCGAGGCCGCGCGCACGCTGCAGGACGTGCGGCAGAAACTCACCGCCGCGCATGCCGCGCGCGAACAGCTCATCGCGGAACTCGAGACCGCGCGCGCCCGCGTGGCCGAGGTTCCCGTCCCCGCGGCGACTCCCGCGGCCGAGGCGTGGGAAGGCCGCGCGCTCGCGCAGTTCGAGGCCGACATCGAGAGCTATCGCGAGCGCATCAAGGCGCTCCTCGCCGGGCGCGACGCGCTCACGCAAGAACGCGACGCGCTGCACGCGCAGATCGCCGCCGACGCGGGCACGAACGCGGAATTGAGCGAGGCGCACGCCGGGCTGACGCGCGAACTCGCAACCGCGCGCACGACCGGCAACGCCACCATCGCGGTGCTGCAGGCCGAGCTGCAAAAGCTCATCGCCGAGCGCGCCGCCGCGCAGCAAGACGCCGGGAAAATTTTGGCCGACCTCGAGCGCCACACCACCGGGTGGACCGCCGAACGCGACGCGCTGACCGCCGGGCTGGCGGCTGCGCGGCAGGAGCATGAAGCCGTGACCGCCATCCACGGCGAACTCCACGCCCGACACGCAAAGCTGGAGAGCGACCGGGCCGCGCTGGCCGCCCAACTCGCCGAGACCGAGTCCGCCCGCGCGAGCGCGCTCGCCGACGCCGAGACGACGCGCGCCGACCTCGATCTTCAGGTCCGGGAACGCACTGCCGAACTCGCGGAACTCCGCCAGACTCACCAGACGGCAACCACCGAATTTCACACCGCCCAGGAAGCCCACGCGCGGGAACTCGCGGAACGCACGGCGCAACTCGACAAGCTGCAAACCGAACGGGCCGCGCGGGAGGCGCAGGCGACCGACGCCGGGCGCGAACTCGCGAAGCTCCGCGCGAAAGCGCAGCAGACCGACGTGACGATCGCCGGCGCGGAAGTCGCCATCCGGCATCACGAGGAAGCCGTCTCCAAGCTGCGCGACCAGCAGGCCGAAACCCTGGCCGAGCGCGCCAGCGCGCACGCCGCCGCGCTGGCCGCGCTCCGCAGCGCGCACGATTCCGCGCTTCAGACGCTCGCTGCCGGGCACGAGGAAAAGCTCCAGCGGTTCACCGCGGAAATCGCTCAACTCACCGCGGCTGTTGCTGCGACCCAGCGGGAAAACGCCGCCGCCGTGCAAGGCGTGTCCGCAGCCACCACCGAGGCGGATCGCAAGTTTGAAAAGTTTCAGCGCGAGCGCGACGGCCTGTTCGCCGAACGGCGGACGCTGACCGCGGAACTCGGGTCCGCGAAAGACGCGCTCAAAGCGCAGGCCGCCGTTTTCGCACGTGACCTGAAACGCGCCGAACGCCAGCGCGACGAGGCGCGCGCCGCCGCCGAACAGGCGAGCGAGGGGGAGGCCGGTGACGTTCCGCGCGGCGAGTTCGTCGAGGCCGAAATCACCGTCATCCCGCCTAAAGGAAGGAAGGGCTCGCGCGAAGAATCCAAGGTTTCCGCTGAATCCGCGGCGTCCCGACCGGCGGCGGAAGGTTCGGCGCGGCTGAAAATTCAGCGCGTGCGTCCCGTTTCCATCCGCCCGCCGCAGGTGCAGGTCCATTGAAGCGCGGCAAGTCCGCAGCCGCGCCGCGGCGTCGCTGGTGGCTCTGGCTCGGGGTGCTCATGCTCGTCCTGCTGCTGCTGCCGATCCTGCAGGTCGCGTGCGTCCGGTTCATGGATCCGCCGCTCACCCCGCTCATGCTGCTGCGCCCGCTGGAGGCGCGCCTCAGCGGCCAGCCCGTCGCCGCGCGGCGCTACGTCTGGCGGACGCTCGGGCAGATGCCGCGCGATTTCGTGAAGTTCGTGCTCGTCGGCGAAGACCAGCGGTTTTTCCGGCACCACGGTTTCGACTGGCGCGAGATTCGCGTCGCCCGCGCGCAGGCCGGGCGCGAGGGTCGCGGCGTGCGCGGCGCCTCAACCATCTCGATGCAATGCGCCCGCTCGCTCTTCCTCTGGCAGGGCCGCTCGTGGGTGCGCAAAGGACTGGAAGCCTACTACACCTTTTGGATGGAGCTGCTCGTCCCCAAGCGCCGCATCCTCGAACTCTACGTCAACGTCATTGAAATGGGCGACGGCGTGTATGGCCTCGAAGCCGCCGCGCAAGCGCACTACGGCGTGAGCAGCCGCGCGCTCACCCGCGACCAATGCGCCATGCTCGCCGCGCTCCTGCCCGCCCCGCGTACCTGGGATCCGCGCGCGCCTTCCCCCCGGCTCAGCGCGCGCTGCGCAAAACTCCTGCGCCAGGAAAAACAGGTCGCCTTCCCCGAACTCAGCGGACGCTAACGGCTCGACGTGGGGTAAACTCACCGCGCTGCGGATCGGAGGCGCGCCCGACGCGCTGGCGGCTGGCGCAGCCTTGGTTGGCGGGCGGGGCGTGGTGCCCGTGGGCCAGTCGCAGGTTGCCGTTCTGTGGGTTGAAAGTGCGGGCGTCCTGGCCGGTGTGGAGGACGCGGATGCCGGTGAAGGGATTTTCCAGGGAGTTGCAGCTCCCGCCGAGCGCGGGGAAATGACGGAGTTTCATGCGGTGGGTTGGATTCGTGGATTGATGCAAACGCACGGTTCGCGTAACACACGCGCTCGCCAAGAATCCAACCCAACCCTTCATCCATCATGTTCTCACATGTCGTCATTTTTTGGACCAAACCCGAACTCCCCGAAGCCGCTGACGCGCTCATCGCCGGCGCGGAAAAATACCTGCGCCCGATCCCGTTCGCGCAAAGCTTTCACCTCGGCCGCATGGTCCCGAGCCATCGCCCGGTCGTGGACCAGAGCTATCAGGTCGGCCTCCACCTGCTCTTCGAGGACAAGGCCGCCGAGGCCGCTTACCAAGTGCATCCGCTGCACGTCGAATTCGTGGAAAAGGTCTTCAAGCCGAACTGCGCGCGCGCCACGATTTTCGACTTCGCGTAGGAGTGCAAAGGAGCGGCGCGCTTCCAGCCGCCGACCCCCAGGCCGCGCAGCGCAAAAATTCGCAGCGGATCGTGTCCCGGCAAAAAGCATGGCGCTCCGCGCGGCCTGGGGGTCGGCGGCTGGAAGCCACGCCGCTCCTTTTTTTAGACCGGGCGATGGGCCTTGGCCGGCTTGGCGAGCAGCCAGTTCGCCTCCACCATTTCGCACAGGACGTGGAGGAGAAACTTGTGCCCTTCCTGGATGCGGGCTGTCACCGGCGTGGGCACGATGAGTTCCACCTCCGCCAACCCGCGCGCGCGTCCGCCATCGCGCCCGAGCAGCGCGATGCTGTGGAGTCCGGCGATCTGGGCCGCGGCGATGGCCGAGAGGATGTTTTTCGAGTTGCCGCTCGTCGTCAGCGCCACGAGCACGTCGCCCTTCCGGCCAAAAGCCCGCACCTGCCGCGCGAAGACTTCGTCGAAGCCGTAGTCGTTGCCCGTGGCCGTGAGCACGCTGCCGCATGCGGCGAGATTGAGCGCGGGATACGGCTGGCGGTCGGTGACAAAGCGGCAGGTGAATTCCGTGGAGAAATCCGCGCCATCCGCCGCGCTGCCGCCATTGCCGCAGACGAGTAGCTTGCCGCCGCCGGTCAGACATTTTCCCACGATTTCCGCGGCGCGTTCGAGCGTGGGTTGGAGCGAGAGGAGCGACTGGATGGTGGCGAGCGCGTCGCGCGCGGCGTTTTGGAAAATGCTCATGCGGCCCGCGAGGCTAGGTGCCGACCCGCGCACTGCCAAGGGGCTTTGTGCTGCACGTCAGCGCAGCGCCGTCGGCGTGTAGCGGTAGTAAACCTCGAGCATCAGGATCGAGAGGCAGGTGCGGTAATACGGCCCGGCACCCGCTTCGTCTTTTTGGAGGTTGTCGTGGCTGGCGTTCACCATCGCCGGCCAGCTTCCGTCGGGAGCCTGGTTGCGGATCAACTCCGGCGCGAAACGGGCATTCCAGTCCGTCCACGCTTTGCGCAACTTGGCGTCGGGGCTCGTCGCCCCGACCGTCATGCAAGCCTGCGTGTTGTAATACCACGCGTAGAGATCCGCCTTCGGGTGCTGGTATTCCACGGGGTTCGCCGCGAGCTGCGCCATCATGAATTTGATGCCGTTCTCGATGGGCTTCTCCATGTCCTTGGGCTGTGGCGCAAAAGTGCTGCACAGCACTCCGATCCCGGTGAGGCTGTATTTGTCTTCCGGCGTGCGATAGCCAAAACCTCCGCCGGGGCCCTGCACGCGCCGCAGATTCTGCATCGCCTTTTCGATGGCCTGGTCCACGCCTTCAATCTTCAGCCCGCTGAGGTGCGCCACTTTCAGCGCCTGAAGCTGCCACCCCGTGACCGACGTGTCGCTCTGCGACTTGTTGTAATGGTACATCCAGCCGCCGTCCGGTCCCTGACCGTCCACGATGTATTTGATCGCCTGGCGGAAAAGATTCACCGCCGGCGCGTCCTTGCCTTCGGTCATCGTGCAGTACTCGCCCAGCGCGTAGGTCACGATGGCGTGGGCGTAAGCGCCCTGCTGGGTGATGGTGGACTCCATCGAGAGGCGACCGTCGTTTTTCTCGCCGTTGACCAGCACCCATTTGAGGCCGTCGTCCACGGTCTTGCCGAACTCGGGGGAGACCGGGAGTTCTCCGTGACCGAGGAAAGCGAGCAGCGCGAATCCCGTCATCGCGGCTTGATGCGTTGTGGACCACGAGCCGTCGGCTTTCTGCGTTTTAACCAGCCACCGCAGGCCATCTGTTACCGCTTTTTCGTTCTTCTTTGGATCCATGCGCGGGCCTGCGATCTTCGCGATTAAACGCGCACGACTGGCCTCATCCGTGCGTCCGGCCAGATTGCCAATCCCTGGTCCGTGGATTCCGACGGGACCAGATGGAGCCGAGGCACGCAGGTCTTTAGACACGATTACGGGAAGGAGCACGCCACCTAGTGGCGGAGGATTGGTCGGCGGCAGCGGAGTCGGAACGACTTGCTGCGCATCGGTCGGCGGCAGCACGGTTTCCGGTCGTTCGGGCAACGCGACTGAATCGGTTTGCGGCGGTGTCGCTTGGTCCTTGGGTCCGGGCGGGATCTGCGCCACGAAGGCTTCATGCCCGGGCGCCGTTTGCTGCTTCACCAGCACCACGCCGCCCGCGACGATGATGATGCCCAAATGGATGAGCAGTGAGACGGTGAGAAAGCGCGAGGCCGCGGCGCGTTCTTGAATTTTCCTGAACAAGGATTTGCGAGGTTCTGGGGAGTCCTTCATGCGCAGGACGTCCGGCCACCTCCCGACCGTGTCAACCCGGACTTTGGCGAGGCCGAGAAGCGGGGCGCTCGCCGCCTCAGCCGAAAAGCTCGTGGCCGAGCACGCTGAGGCAGTAGATCGCGGCGGTCTCGGTGCGCAGGATGATCGGGCCGAGCGTGACCGGGCGGCAGCCGTGCGCTTTGGCGAGCCCCACCTCGGCGGGAGTGAAATCGCCTTCGGGTCCCACGAGGATCAGCACCCGGCGCGGCTGCGTCGCCGCGACCTCGGCGAGCAGTTGCTTGATCGGGCGTGCGTCGGGTTGCAGCGACGCGATGAGCATCACGTCGAACTTTTCTCCCGACTGAAAAAACTCCTTCGGCGTCTGCGGTGTGAGCACCCGCGGGAGCCAGTTTTGCCCGCACTGTTTGGCCGCTTCCACGGCCACGCGCTGCCACTTGTCGCGTTTCGCCAGCGCCTCGCCGGCGGCGGCGCGCACGATAGTCCGCTCGCTCATCAGCGGCGCGATCGCGGACGCGCCCAACTCCGTCGCCTTCTCCACGATCAGGTCCATGTTCTTGCCCTTGGGAATCGCCTGCCCGAGCACCAGTTCACAGCCGAGTGGCGCGGCTTTTCCCGTGCTGATCTTTTTCAAAAGAACGCGCCCCTTCTCCACGCTCGCCAGCTCCACCGTGGCCTCCGCGCCCTGCCCATTGAAGACCGTCGCGCGGTCGCCCGCCTGCATCCGCAGGACGCTCAGCGCGTGATGCGTCTCGCCGTCATCCAGCGCGAGCTTCTCGGGATTCCAGACGTGCGGCGGGATGTAAAAGCGAGGCATGGGCGTGAGTGTGGCGGCCAGCCATAGCCAAACGTCGAGCAGCCTGACCAGCGAAACCGAGGTAGCAGAAATGTTTGGAAGCTGGCCGGGGCATCAGGAATTTTGCCGTGGCATGCTGAAACGCAACCCGGCGGGAAAGGTCCTGCGCTTCACGGCCATTCGCGCGTCTTGTCTCGTTCAAGATCCTTGGCCAACACTTGAAACTGCAAGCCTTGGACTTTGGCCACGCTGAGGCCGGCCTCCGTCGGGAACGGACGAATCTCGCCGGTCCGCCGGTAGCCACGGCGCTCGTAATAGGCGATCAGTTCCCGCCGCACTGAGATGACGGTCATCGTCATTTTCGTGATGCCCCATTCCTGCTGCGCAAAGTCTTCTGCCGCCTGGATGAACTGCTTGCCGATGCCCGTGTTTTGCCGTTCGGGACGGACGACAAAGAGGCCGAGATAACACGCGGTATCCCTTTTCTCGAGATGCACTGAGCCCGTGATTTCATCGCCTTGAAGACAAAGCAGGATCATGGACCCTGCGGTCTCGATGAGGCCAAGCACCTCGCGCTCGTTGGTGCGCTTTCCCTCCAGCAGATCGGCCTCGGTGGTCCAGCCAACCCTGCTGGAGTCTCCCCGATAGGCAGAGTTCACGAGATCGGCAATAAGACCCGCATGTTCCCTCCGAGCTCTCTGAAATGAAATGGGCTGCAAGGTGGCAAAGAGCGGACGCGGGGCGAAAGGGCTTACGCGCCCCGGCGGCGGCGGGCGGCGAGGAGGAGGGTACCGAGGCCGAGGAGCGCGGCGCTGGTGGGCTCGGGTGCGGCGTGGGGCACTGCCCAAAGGATGGCGTGGTCTTGTCCGCCTGTCTTTTTGGCGTAACCAGAAACGTAGGTCGTGGTGCCATCATCCCAGATGCCGTTAGCTTGTGAGTTGATGTATGCGCCGCCTAATACCGATTGAAGGTTCACGAAGCTGGCCGCCGTGCCAGACCAAAGGCCGGCGCTTCGGACTCCGCCAATGAAGGCGTATCCGGCTTGCTGCGTGCCCGTGGTGGCATACGCAAAGGAATAGTTCGCGCCGGCCGGATGCAAACTCACAAAACTCGCCGCCGTGCCAGACCAAAGGCCGGCGTTATAGGCTCCGCCAAACTTGGCGTATCCGGCTTGCTGCGTGCCCGTGGTGGCATACGCTTCGGAAGAGATCGCGCCGGCCGGATGCAAATTCACAAAACTCGCCGCCGTGCCAGACCAGATGCCGGCGAGTTGGACTCCGCCAATAATGGCGGATCCGGCTTGCTGGGTGCCCGTGGTGGCAAGCACAATGGAATTGCCCGATCCGGACGGCTTCAGATTCACGAAGCTCGCCGCCGTGCCAGACCAGATGCCGGCGAGTTGGACTCCGCCAATCTTGGCGTATCCGCCTTGCTGGGAGCCCGTGGTGGAATTCGCAAAGGATTCGACCGATCCGGCCGGATTCAGATTCACAAAACTCGCCGCCGTGCCAGACCAAATGCTGGCGCAAATGACTGCGCCAAAAATGGCGTATCCGGCTTGCTGCGAGCCCGTCGTGGCAAACGCTCTGGACTGGGTCGTGCCGACCGGCTTCAGATTCACAAAACTCGCCGCCGTGCCAGACCAGATGCCGGCGCAATCGATTCCGCCAATCGTGGCGTATCCGGCTTGCTGCGAGCCCGTGGTGCCAAACGCTCCCGAAAACGCCACGCCGGCCGGATTCAGATCCACGAAGGTGATTTGCGCGCGTGCGGAGGCGGCGAGGCCGAGGGCGAGGATGCTGGCGGTGAGGATGGTTTTCATTTTCATCGGGGTGGGAGTGATGCTGTTGTTTTTGGTCCCGCCGTGCTTCTGGATGACGCACCGGCGAGGGTTTCGAGGTTGTGGTTGGAGGTTGGGCAAAGCCGAGGAGGACGCGGAGTTGGGAGGTAGCGGTGGGGAAACTGCTGTCCCGGTCTGACCCTCGGCAAGGCCTATCTATAAATATTTTCCGCCCGGCATCGGCGCGTGGCCACCGCGTCGTGAGGCGCTGGCCCGGCGCAAAAAATTCCGCTCGCCTTCCGCGTGGGATCGCGAGTCCATACGCGCCGACATTTTTACCCATGCTCACTCTCGAAAAATTCTCCATCGGTGTCGGCGACCGCTTTGCCCACCAGGCCGCCGCGCAGCTCCGCGCCTGCCAGCTCATCGCCGCCGACGGCGCGGAGGTGGTGCCGGTCTGGAACAAGTCGAACCGCGAACACACCTTCATCGGCAGCGAACCGGCGAGCGTGCTGGCTGCCGCGCAGGCCGCGGTGACGGCGCTCGGCTGGACCGACGGCTGGCACGTGGATGCCGATCACATCCGCCTCGAAACCGTGGATCGTTTTCTGCCGCACGCGGATTTTTTCACGATTGATGTCGCCGACTCCATCGGCCAGCCGGCGGCGGCGGCGGACGTGCAGGCTTTTGTGGACCGGCACCCGGAGCTGATCGGCACGCTGGCCATTCCGCAGATCGCCACGCCTTTTCACACCACCCGCGCGGACATCGAGCGGATCGCGGGGAAGTTCCTGCTCGCGGTGCAGGACGCGGGGAAAATCTACCGGCACATCGTGGCGGCGAAGGGCGAGGGCAGCATCATCGCCGAGGTCTCAATGGACGAGACCGACACGCCGCAGACGCCGCCGGAGCTGCTCGTCATCCTCGCCGCGCTGGCGGATGAAAAGGTGCGCGTGCAGACGGTCGCGCCGAAATTCACGGGCCGGTTCAACAAGGGCGTGGATTACGTGGGCGACCTCGCGCAGTTCGAGCGGGAGTTTCACGACGACCTCGCGGTCATCGCCCACGCCATCGCGCGCTACGGCCTGCCGGCGAATCTCAAACTCAGCGTCCACTCGGGCAGCGACAAGTTTTCGCTCTACCCGATCATCCGCCGCACCCTGCCGAAATTCGGCGCGGGCCTGCATGTGAAGACCGCCGGGACGACGTGGCTGGAGGAACTCATCGGCCTCGCGGAAGCCGGCGGCGAAGCGCTCGCGCTGGCGAAGGAAATCTACGCGGGAGCCATCGGGCATGTGGATGAATTATGCGCGCCGTATGCGTCGGTCATCGCCATCGACAAAGCGAAGCTGCCCACCGCGGAGGAAGTCGCCGGCTGGACGAGCGAGCAGTTCACCGGCGCGCTGCGGCACGACCAAAGCCACCCGCTTTTCAACCCGAGCTTCCGTCAGCTCCTGCATGTGGCTTTCAAGCTGGCGGCGAAGAAAGGCCAGCGCTACCTCGACCTGCTGGATGCGAACGCAGAAATCGTGGGCAAGAACGTGACGGAGAATCTCTACGCGCGGCATCTGCGACCGCTGTTTGTGGGCTAAGCGATGAAGTCCGCCATCACCGTCTCCCTCGTCCCGCAAGCCGCGGGCGGCCCGTTTGTTTTTTGGGACGGCCTCGCGGCCGCCTGCGAAACCGCTGCCGCGCTGGGCTTCGACGCCATCGAGATTTTCCCGCCGAACGCCGTCGCGCTCGATGTCGCCGCGATTCGCGAACTCCTCGCGCAGCACCAGCTCACCGTCGCCGCCGTCGGCACCGGCGGCGGCTGGGTCATCAACAAATGGACGCTCACCCACGCCGACGCCGCGATCCGCGCGCAGGCCCGCGAGTTCATCCGCGGCATCATCGACGTGGCCGCGGCGCTCGGTGCGCCCGCGATTCTCGGCTCCATGCAAGGCCGCGCGGAGGGCGGCGTCACGCGCGAGCAGGCGCTCGGCTGGCTCGGCGAAGCGCTCGACGATCTGGGCGAGCACGCCGCGCAACACGGCCGCGTCTTGCTCTACGAGCCGCTGAACCGCTACGAGACGAACCTCCTCAACCGCCTCGCCGATACCGCCACCTGGCTGCACACGCTGCGCACGAAAAACGTGCGCATCCTCGCCGACCTCTTCCACATGAACATCGAGGAAGCCGACCTCCACGCCGCCATCGCCGAGGCGGGCGCGCTCATCGGCCACGTCCACTTTGCCGACTCGAACCGCCGGGCCATCGGCCTCGGCCATACCGACCTCCGCGCCGTCCACGCCGCGCTCGACAAAATCGGCTACCGTGGTTTCCTCTCCGCCGAGATTCTGCCGCTGCCCGACGCCCCGACCGCCGCGCAGGAAACGATGCGCAGCTTTCAAAAACTCCCCCGCTGATTTCCCCATGCTCAAACACCAGCTCATCCACCCCGAGATCAACGCCATCCTCGGCCGCGCCGGACACCACTCGAAAATCCTCATCGCCGACGGCAACTACCCCGCTTCCACCAAACGCGGGCCGAACGCCACGCTCGTCTGCCTGAACCTCGCGCCCGGCTGCGTCACCGTCGCGCAAACGCTGCGCGCGCTGCTCAGCGCCGTGCCCATCGACCACGTGAACACGATGGGCATCCCCGCCGATGACCCTTACGCGCAGCAGGGCGAGCCGCCCGTTTGGACCGAATACCGCGCCGTCCTCGCCGAAGCCGGCACCAGCGCGCAGCTTGAGCCGATTCTGAAATGGGACTTTTACAAAGCCGTCGAGTCCCCCGACCATGTGCTCACCATCCAAACCGGCGACCAAGCACTTTGGGGCAATTTGCTCCTCACGATGGGCTGCCGCCAAGCCTGAGCCAGCATCAAAACGACTATGAAACGCCTCCTCCTTCTCGCCCTCGCTGCCGCCTTGGTTTTGCCCGCCGTGGCTGCGCCGAAAAAGGACGCCGCCAAACTTGCGGCTGCCAAGACCCCGGCTGCGCCCAACGATTTCACGGGCCGCTACGAACGCGCAGGCGACGGCAAATCCGTTTTCATCCTCCACGTCCGCCAGACTGGGCCGAATGCCGAGATCGAGTTTTCCGCCAGCCGCGCCGACGGTACCGGCGCCGCTCCCGAGGGCAACGGCACTGGGGCGCTGAATGAAAAGGGCGAACTCGCGTGCGACTTCGAGGATTCCTTTGGCAACAAGGGCACCGCCGTGCTGGGCAAAGTCCGTGGCAGCTTTCAACTCACGGTGACTCCGGTGACGGTGGTCGATCCTCGCGCGGTCAAATTCTATGGGGTCATCGGGCTCCGTCGCACCCCGGATCGCCAAAACTAAGCGCCCACTATGCAGACCCGCCGCCTCGGTCAGACCGATCTCCAGCTTCCGATCCTCAGTTTTGGAGCTTCGTCGCTCGGGGCGGAGTTTCGCAGTGTCACGCTCGAAGAAGCGCTCGGCAGCGTCCGGGTGGCCTTGGAGTGCGGGTTGAACTTCATCGACACGTCGCCCTTCTATGGTCGCGGGATGAGCGAGGTGCTGCTGGGCATTGCGCTGAAGAGTGTGCCGCGCGACAGCTACACGCTTTGCACAAAGCTCGGGCGCTACGATCTCACGCACTTTGATTTTTCGGCAAAACGCGTGGCGGAGAGCGTGGATGTTTCGTTGCACCGACTCGGGACGGATCACCTCGACGTTGTGCTGTGCCACGACATTGAGTTTGTGCCCATGCAACAGATCGTGGATGAGACCATCCCGGCGCTACGGAAAATCCAGGCGGCGGGGAAGGTGCGCTACATCGGCTTTAGCGGCTATCCGACGAAAATCTTCCGCTTCATCTGCGACCAGACGGAGGTGGACTGTGTGCTGAGTTACAACCAATACACCCTGCAAAACACGCGTTTCGCCGACGAGGTGATCCCCTATCTCAAAACGAAAGGTGTGGGCGCGATGAACGCCGGGCCTTTTTCTGCGCGCCTGCTCACGAATGCGCCGCTGCCCGCGTGGCTGAAGGAGCCGGAAAATGTGAAGGCCGCCGCCCGAGCCGCGGCGGCCCATTGCGCGAGCAAAGGCGTGGACATTGCGCAACTCGCGCTCCAATACGCCCTCGCCAATCCGGACATCGCGACCACGATATCCGGTAGTGCCAACCCGGTGAACATCCGGAACTGGGCCAAGTGGGCCGGCGAACCACTGGACGAACAGCTTTTGGCGGAGGTGCTGGCGATCTTCGCCCCGGTGAAAAACCTCGGGCACCGGGAGGGATTGGCGGAGAATAACTAGATTCTCGTCATCTACCCGTTTTCCGCTCTGCCGGGAGCGAGCTGGGGATACAAAAAAGCAGGCTCCAGAGCACTGGAGCCTGCTTGTTTAGCCGGAAGGAATCCGGACAAGAACTATTGTGTTACCGGAGGCAAGGGGTTCAAGACCCTGTTGTCAGGTCCGAGCCAGCCCATCGCAGCATTGGTGATGGTGAAGATGTCCCCGTCCGTGGTGCCACCGTTGGGGCCGTTCACGATCAAATCCCTGCCATTTACTCTCAAAATCGCACCGCTTCCGTCGCAGCGGATCACAATGGCATTCTTTCCCTTCCAAATACCACCTCTCTCACTTGCTACCACGGAATACCTATGACTGGTTTCGCCGCCTTGGACAAAGCCGTTTGCGATCAAAGGAAAACTAGGGTTGGAGGTGTCGTTAAGACCTATCACGTATGCCCATTCATTTTCACCCCCCCTAAGCGTTTGAACGGGTGCATCCGGACTGTCCCGATCAATCTGATTGTCTGCTGGAACCTTGTTACACCAAGCGGATTTGGCTTGCCAAAAGACGTCTTCGTTCGGGAGTTGATCTGGGATTAATTGGGCAAGAGCCGTGTTGGAGTCGGAGAGCACTCTGGACGGATCTGGTCTTCCTCTGGAGAGTCCAAATGCGGGATATAGGCCGTCATTTTGGCCGGCAAAGAGGCGGAGGGCTGTTCCGATCTGTTTCCCATTGGAAAGTCCTTTTGTTTGGGCCGCGTTGGTTTGGGCGGCACCGAAGACGGGAAGCGCGATGCCGGCGAGAATTGCGATGATCGAAATCACGACAAGGAGTTCGATCAGGGTGAAGGCTGTTTGGGTGGATTTGGATAGTTTCATGGTTGGTTGGGCGATAATGTTTTCGAAGTGTAATGACCGCGAAGGCAGACATCAACAGGTTTTTTCCGCAAGCGGCTCGCCAGGTTGCTGGCGTCACGCCTAAGTGGTGTTCGGATAGCGCTTTGGTGGGTGGCGGATGCGTGAATTTTTCTATTGGGTGAATTGCGGGGCTTTGCAAGCGATGAGGCCGAGCGGCGGCAAGCGCAGGAGCAGCGAGTGCGATTTTCCCTGCCAGGCCACGGGCTCGGAAAACTGGCCTCCGTAGTTGCCGATGTTGCTGCCGCCATAGGTCGCGGCGTCGGTGTTGATGATCTCCTCCCAAAAGCCTTCGCCGTTCACCCCCACCCGATAGGCCTCGCGCACGACGGGCGTGGCGTTGATGACAAACGCGACCGTTGCTCCCGTGCGCGACTTGCGCATGAAGGCGATCACGGAGTTGTCGCTGTCGCGGAAGTCGATCCACTCGAAGCCGTCATAGGTGTCGTCCTGATCGAAAAGCGCAGGCTCGTTTTTATAGACCCAGTTCAGGTGCTGGACGAGCCGCTTCAGGCCGTCGTGCTCGGGGCGCTCGCAGAGATGCCAGTCGAGCGCCCGATCGTGATTCCACTCGCGCCACTGGCCGAATTCGCCGCCCATGAAGAGCAGCTTCTTGCCCGGATGCGCATACATCCACGCATAAAACATCCGCAGGTTCGCGAACTTCTGCCACACGTCGCCCGGCATTTTGCCGAGCAGCGAGCCTTTGCCATGCACCACCTCATCGTGACTGAGCACGAGGACGAAGTGCTCGTGAAACGCGTAAAGCAGCGAGAAGGTAATGTCGCCCTGATGAAAGCGGCGATGGATCGGATCCTTCTGCATGTAGCCGAGAAAATCGTGCATCCAGCCCATGTTCCATTTCAGGCCAAAACCGAGCCCGCCCAGATACGTGGGCCGCGAGACGCCGGGCCACGCGGTGCTTTCCTCGGCGATGGTCACGATGCCGGGAAAGCGCTCGTAGCAGACCTCGTTGAAGCGTTTCAAAAAGTAGATCGCGTCGAGATTCTCGCGTCCACCGTAGGCGTTGGGAATCCACTCGCCGGGCTGGCGCGAGTAGTCGAGGTAGAGCATCGAGGCGACCGCGTCCACGCGCAGCCCGTCAATGTGATATTCGTCGAGCCAGAAGAGCGCATTCGCGATGAGGAAATTGCGCACCTCGTTGCGTCCGTAGTTGAAAATGAGCGTGCCCCATTCCTTATGCTCGCCGAGCCGCGGATCGGCGTGCTCGTAGAGATCGGTGCCGTCGAACTCCGCCAGCCCGTGCGCGTCTTTCGGAAAATGGCCGGGCACCCAGTCGAGGATCACGCCCACGCCCGCCTGATGACACCGATCCACGAAGTAGCGAAACTCGTCCGGATTTCCAAAGCGCGAAGTCGGCGCGAAATAGCCCGTGACCTGATAGCCCCACGAGCCCTCGAACGGATGCTCCGCGACCGGCATCAACTCGAGGTGCGTGTAGCCCATCTCGACGACATACGGCAGCAGCGTGTCCGCCAGTTCGCGGTAGCTGAGCGCGCGATTACCTTCGTCCGCCTTGCGCTGCCACGAGCCGAGATGCACCTCGTAGATGCTCATCGCCTCGTGCGGCCACTGCTTGTCGCGCCGCGCTTCCAGCCACTCCGCATCGTTCCACGCGTAACGTTTCAGATCGAAAACGAGCGACGCCGTGGCGGTGCCGTGCTGGCCGAAAAAGGCGAACGGATCGCTCTTCAAAACGATCCCGCCGTGCGACTGCTGCACCTCGAATTTGTAGTGCGCGCCCTCCCGCACGCCCGGCACGAAAATCTCCCACACCCCGCAGCCCAGCAGCTTGCGCATCGGATGCCGCCGCCCGTCCCACCCGTTGAATTCGCCGACCACGCTGACCCGCTGCGCATTCGGCGCCCACACATGAAACGCCGTGCCTTCCACGCCGTCCACCGCGCGCAGATGCGCGCCGAGCATTTCGTAAAGCTGCCAGTGCTGCCCCTCCGCGAAGAGATGCAGATCCAGCGGCCCGAGCAAAATGCCCACGCCATACGCATCGTGCTCGGTCCACGTCTGGCCGTCGTGTCCGGTGAAATCGAGGACGTAAGCAAAGCGCTCCGTTGCGCCCTCCAGCACCGCTTCAAAAAATCCGTCGGGATGAATCTGCCGCGCCGGGAAATGCGGCCCCGAACCATCCGCCGCGCGCACCGTCACCGCGCGCACCTCCGGGCGGAAGACGCGCACCACCAGTTGCTCGCCAGTCGTCTGCATGCCGAGGACGGAAAAGGGATCGCCGTGATCCGCGCGGAGGATCGCGTCGAGCGCGTCGGGGTCGATCGTGGGAGCGTAAGCGATGATTTGCATGGCCGTTAGGATGGGGCCGGAGATTGCGGCGCGGCCAGCAGCGGCGCGAGGTATTTTCGATCCACCGCCGACCACGCAAACTCCCGCCGCACCTGCCGCCGCGCCTGCCACGATTCCAGCGAGCTGAGCCTGGCCATGGTCTCTCGCGCGATCTCCGCGGGCGCGGCGTCGAGCGCGAAAGTCGTCGCGCCCGCCGCGAGCAACCCGTCGAGCGGTTCGATCGCCGCGCAGAAAATCGGCAGCCGGTGCAGCGCGGCTTCGAGGATCGGCAGCCCGAAACCTTCCTGCCGGCTCGGAAAAAACAGCGCGTCGGCGAGCGCGTAGAGACTGGCGACATCGCGCTCCGTCACCGGCATCGTCTCGTGGAGAAAAAGCGCGTCGGTTGCCAAAGCGAGTTCGCTCCGCAGCGCGCGCAACTCCGCCGCGTAGTCCCGCGCCGCCGCGTTGTGCGCGTCGGGCGGCCCCGTCACCACATACGCGCAGTCGTGTCCCGCGGCCCGCAGCGCCGCCGTCACGCGCAGCCCCAGCTCCACGTTTTTCCGCCGGAGCAACCGCGCCGGATGCAGCAGCACAACGTCGCGCTCCAGCAGCCGATGCTCCCGCGCCAGCGCGGCCACCGGCTCCGTCAGCCCGAGCCGTCGCGCCGGGTCGAGCCCGTTCGGGATCACCGCGCAGCGTGCGCCCGTCAGCTTCTCCCACTGCCGCCGCCGCTGCTCCGACACCGCCACAAATTCGTAACGCGGATGCGCCTGCGCGAGCAGCGTTTCATCCTGCGCGGCGGCGTAGTCGGGATTGCCCACCGCGAGGTCGTGGATCCACACCACGAACCGCACCGCCGCCAGCCGCTCCGCCGCGCGCTCCAGCGCCGCCGTGAGCGGGAGGTCGAAAGGCATC
>Ga0163144_10012270_pt1 | contig 18013 bp, 12 predicted proteins | sample OliLak19BULKMAT1_FD_123175 | JGI IMG/M metagenome (GOLD analysis project Ga0163144, IMG submission 123175) | Freshwater microbial mat bacterial communities from Lake Vanda, McMurdo Dry Valleys, Antarctica - Oligotrophic Lake LV.19.BULKMAT1 | ecosystem: Environmental > Aquatic > Freshwater >...
ATTCGAATTTCTTTAATAAATTTATTGGCCAAACTTTCATTATAATTTAACGCCACTCCGGCAATTTTTATATATTTATCAAGTTCTGCATTTATATCTAATTCAGGTTTGTCTTTTTCTTTAAGTTTCTCATCAGCTAATAAAACAGCGGCGAAAATTAATCCTAATGATTTTAGCTCTGGCGATGCGGTCAATCTAGTTAAGGCGGCCTTTTGACTTCGCTCTTGGTCTGACCTTACTGGATCTAAATGTAAATAAACTCTGGAAGTGGCGGTTTCACCTAAAGCAGCAATGATTTCTTTGGTGGCCTCATCAGCAAAACTGTCCATACAAGATTTAAATTTTTTGTCAAAATCTTTAATTAAGTCTGGGTCCGCTTTTAACTTTTCCTTTTCTTCTTGGCGATCTTTTTCTTCATTGCGAATCACTCCTGTTTCGTGATCTTGTCGGCGTTTTAGACGTAATTCAGATCTAATATTTTCTCTAATCTCTAATCTCTCATTTAACGGGGTCTGAGCATCTTTAAGACAGCCTTGATAGCGAGTCTCGATTAATCTTTTATTTAACGCTTTTCTAGTCACTTCATCTTTAATCAGTGAGGCCGTTTTTTTATCCAGAATAATCGGCGCCAAAAACAAAGCGCCTTCTACTTTAAAGCGTGAAATAATTAAGGCAATATCTTCATCTGTTTCGCGGCCAGTATAGGCGGCTCGTAAGTCTAAACCTAACTTATGGGTGAAGAGCTTTTTTTCTGCCATCTTATAAACCGCGTCGATGTCAGCTGCATCTGAAATTTGTTCTTTGATACTTTTTAAGAGTTGATCCTTCATTAAAAATACTGTCGCTTCAGGCGAAAATTCTTTGGCCTTGGCGATAAGGGCCTTGGGATCTACTGCAGCTGCAATATTGGCATTAAACATCGAAATCAATCTGTCTCTTAATTTTTTTGAACCGGTTTCATCTAATTCTAACGCTTCCAGTAATTTTTGTTGTAAAATACGGTCTACAATCTTAGGTAACAATTCTTTGTATAAATCAACAGTACATTTTTTTTGTATCCCATCTGTTTTTTCTTGAGCTTCTTTAAGAGTGGTTAAAAGATTAAATTCTTTTGAAAAACAATCCTTTATTCTATCTCTAACTAAATCTCTCCAAGCAGCATCAAGCTTTACGCCCGATTTACTAATACTCTCATTAGTGGCCATTTCTTTATCATAAAGTTTTACCGCTACACTGCCCGCAATAAACTCAGGAATAATTTCTTTATCCTGATAGAGCTTCAGAGAACAAGTTGCTGTAATGGCATCTAAATTATCAGTAATTCCTTTAAGGGTATTTTTATCTTTTAAATGTTCTGCAAAACACATTTTCATCTTTAAGGACACAAGTGTTTTAGTATCTTCGTTTAATTTGGCACCGACTTCTTTAATCGCAGGAACTTTCGCCACACTGCTTTCAAAAATTGCTGGAGCTACGCTCTGAGAGAACTCAATAATTCCCAGGCCTAAACATTTTGCTCGACCCGCTTCATCAATCGCAGCAGCAAAACATTCTTTTAAAAACTCATTATCAATTCTCGCAACTAAATCAAGTGCATCATCAGGATCGGCAAAGGCATCTTCCGCTTTTTCAGTAAAAGACTGTAGCGCCACTTGATGGGTCGCTTCGGCCAAAATATAAGGTTCACAGGCCTTAGGATTTTTTTTAGTTTGAGCATTCACACAAGGCCAATAACTATTGTCTAACACTAGCTTCGTCTTTTTATCCAAAATTATTTTGGGTCTAAAGTTTTTAGCAAAATCAACCGTACTTTTTAAAGTTTTACTGACCGCACGCTCTCCGCCTTGCATCGTTAAGCGATCGGTACAAAGGCCTAACTTTGTTTTAAACTCTTCCACTTGTAACTTACCTAAACTCTCATAATTAAATGACTTAAAATATTGTGTTTGTGTGGTTAATTTTTGTTCTTTAAAACATTGATCACGATTGGCCAAAAGTTCATTAATATTTTTTTGTCTCTCGACGAAATCAGGAATAAATTCTGCCAGTGAAGACGGCAAGATTGTGTCCATCGCTTTATTGGCACCAGAGACGACTCCTGCTAGGACGCACGATTGTACTACTTCTTCAGTAACAAATACTTCTTTAGTCTTAGGATCGTTTCTTAAGGTCGTTTGATAGCGATCATAAGCTGGAAAATAGCGCGACTGCATACAATTATTATATTCAGATTTTGCCTCTGATAAGACTAAATCAAGTTCCAATGAACTTAATTTTTGCTCTTTTAAATTTTCTTGTAATTGAGCTTCTATAATGATTGAGCCTAATCTAAAAGGGGCCGATCTAGAAAATTTCTCTAAACAAATCATTAAGTCATCGCTGCTTCCACATTTATCACGACACTTGGAAAAGTCTTCGGTAATGGATTTTGCGTGATTATTTATTTCGGCGATGGAACTAGTCGGAGGCATCATCTTTTGCAAAAACTTTTGCATCATGGCCTCACTAAAAACCTCAAACGCATTGGCCACCACGATATCTTGTCTACTCATGGGGGCAATTTTAGGAAACCCTTTATCCACAATTTTATCAACAAGAATTTTTAACTCATCAGTCGTAAAAGTTTTTTTCACGACCTCGTTATCTTTTGCCTGCTCTAATATTTTTTCTCGAATAGTTTCTTTTTGGCCATTTTCAGAATAAAAAGTATTCCAAATCAGCGAGACAAAAATTCCGTCAAGTAGACCTGGTACCGCTCCAATAACTCTTCTTACAACTCTCTTAGAGGTTCCAACTTCCGGGTTATCTTCTTTGCGCAAAATAATTCTTCCATCAATGCTGCGAAGGTCGCGTGCTTCTGCTATCCATTTTTTTGTTTCTGGATCAGGATGAATATAAAAATCGATTTGTTTTTCGGCCTCTCCCCTGCCCTTTAAAAATAAACTAAAATCGCCGCCTTTTTTTTGATCCAATTGATTGGCACGCAACCTTAGTAAGACTTTGCCGTTGGCATCTTTGGCGACTATCTGACCATTAATTTTCACAAAGTCGTATTCTTGAGGATTTTTTCCTGGAAGTTTTAAGGAAAACTTACTTAATTTTCCTTCCTTATCGTTAATGGCCCGTAACTCTATGGCCTGTGGATCATCGGCAGTCGTTAAAGAGTCTCCATTAAAATAAAATAGAGTTGAACTATTTGCATCTTCATTTTCCACCAAGGCGTTGGCAATTTTTTCCATATCATCCAGCAGTGCCTGGCCATTGGTTCCACTTAAAGGGTCAGGAAGAGCAAAATGTTGTAAATGACAAGTTGGAATTATAAATTGCTTATAAGCTTCTAGGCCCTCTGTTATAGATTCAATTCTGTAATGTTCTTTACGTAGCTGCTTAATCAGCTGCTCAATCTGTTGATCGGTATTAATGGGACTAATCGTCAGCTTGGTAAATTTCCAATTTTTAACTCGTTTGTAATTAAACTCAGGCACATAATCGGCCACTGCAAACTCTCTGGCCTTAAGGTCTACAAAAAAATTTATCTTGGCGTACGGCTTACTCTCGCTACCCTTGGGAGTTATTGAGCTATATTGAATTTTTTCTGCTAAAAATAAAAATCTTTCGGGCACATCGGCCGCTACTGCAACATTGCAGAAAAATGTCAAAACCAAAAATAAAGTTTTTATTATTCGCACTTTCACTAACTCCTCGTGGACTTATCGTCTTTTGCTAAAAAAATATTATTGAAATATGGGCGCAGATAATCATTTAGCGTCAAAAAACCTGACAATACCCGACACTTTTCTTCAGATAAATAGTCACCTCGGCAGTTAATTTGCCCCTTCTGGCCCAAAAGCCTAGATGTTATAGAATCTTGGTGGGCCACTATTTGTTAGAAAAAAGATGCCTAAAAGGCCTGAAAAAATCACCATATTTTGTTAAATTTAAAGTAACTCATTTGAACACACACAAACACCTCAGATGAGCAAAAAAACGTAAAAAATTGTTTAAATCATTGGAGGAAAACGTGGACCCAATTTTGGCCCCGAGCGAGGATCGCTTTGTCTTATTCCCGATAAAATATAATCAAATCTGGGATATGTATAAAAAACATATGGCCGTTTTTTGGACTGCCGAAGAAATTGATCTGGCGTCTGATCTTACCGATTGGGAAAAATTAAATCCTGATGAAAAACATTTTATCAGTCACGTTTTGGCCTTTTTCTCGGCCAGCGATGGCATCATCAATGAAAACTTGGCGCTACGTTTTTATAATGACGTGCAAATTCCTGAAGCGCGCGCTTTTTATGGCTTTCAAATCGCCATGGAAAATATCCACGCCGAAACTTACGGTCTTTTAATTGACACTTATATTAAAGACGGACGCGAAAAAGATAAACTCTTTAACGCCATCAAGTATCTGCCTTGCGTCGCTAAAAAGGCCAAGTGGGCCTTAAAATGGATTCACTCTAATAAATCTTTTGCGGAAAGATTAGTCGCCTTTGCGGCGATTGAAGGGATCTTTTTTTCGGGTAGCTTTTGTTCTATCTATTGGTTAAAAAAACGCGGCCTAATGCCGGGACTTTGTACTTCTAACGAATTTATCAGTCGTGACGAAGGATTGCATTGTGACTTTGCTTGTCTACTTCATTCGTTATTAGAGAGCAAATTAAACGAGAGCGTGATTAAAGAAATTATTGCAGAAGCAGTAGAAATAGAAAAAGAATTTATTACTGAAGCATTACCTATTTCTTTAATTGGTATGAACGCGACCAGCATGACTCAATATATCGAGTTTGTGGCCGATCACTGGTTAGCACAACTAGGCTGTACCCCTCTTTACAAATCAACCAACCCATTTGATTGGATGGAATTGATTTCTCTAGAAGGAAAAACTAATTTCTTTGAAAAACGAGTTTCTGAATATCAAAAGGCCTCAGTATTGTCTGACGGTAACAACCAAAAATTTACACTGGATGCGGAGTTTTAATTATGTACGTTTACACACGAAGTGGCGAAAAAGAACCTATCAAATTTGATAAAATCACGCAAAGAATTGAAAATCTTTGTTTTGGTTTAAATAAAGACTACGTTGATCCTATGGTCATCGCCAAAAAAGTGATCGAAGGAATTTTCGATGGCATAACCACACGTGAACTAGACCAACTGGCGGCAGAAACCGCCGCCTATATGTCGACCCTTCACCCAGACTACAGTGTGCTGGCGGGACGAATCGCGGTTTCTAATCTGCACAAAGAAACGCGCGGCTGTTTTTCTGAAAATATTAAACAGATGTATCAATTTGTTAACCCTAAAACCAATGAACATTCGCCCATGGTGAGTAAAGATCTGTTTGATGTGGTGATGGCCAACGCCGCTTTTTTAGACAAAATTATCGTGGATGAGCGCGATTATAATTATGATTATTTTGGTTTTAAAACCTTAGAAAAATCTTATCTTTTGCGCATGAACGGAAAAGTGGCAGAAAGACCAGGACAACTTCTGCTGCGGGTGAGTTTAGGCATTCACTTAAATAATTTAGATGCGGCGATTGAAACATATCAGTTGATGTCGGAAAAATGGTTTACTCATGCCTCACCGACTCTCTTTAATTCTGGCACCAATAAAGCTCAACTCTCCTCATGTTTTCTGTTAACCATGAAAGACGACAGTATCGACGGGATTTACGAAACATTAAAAAACTGTGCGCTGATTTCTCAAAGCGCCGGGGGCATTGGGCTTTCTGTCCACAATATTCGCGCTAAAGGCAGTTTAATTAAGGGTACTAACGGCACTTCGAACGGAATCGTTCCTATGCTCCGAGTTTTTAATGATACTGCTCGCTACGTGGATCAGGGCGGAGGAAAACGAAAAGGCGCTTTTGCCATTTATCTTGAGCCATGGCACGCCGACATTTTTGATTTCATCGAGCTAAAGAAAAATACTGGAAAAGATGAAATGCGCGCACGCGATCTATTCTACGCTCTATGGATTTCAGATTTATTCATGAAACGAGTTGAGGCCGACACTTCTTGGTCACTATTTTGTCCGCACGAGAGTCCCGGACTTGCCGACTGTCACGGTGCTGAATTTGAAGCGCTGTACACACGCTATGAAACAGAAGGTAAAGCAAAGAAAACTATCCGCGCGCAAGATTTATGGTTTCACATTCTAGAATCACAAATTGAAACCGGCTCACCTTTTATGTTGTACAAAGACGCCGCTAATGGAAAGTCTAATCAACAAAATTTGGGCACCATTAAGTCGAGTAACTTGTGTACAGAAATTATCGAGTACACCGCTCCTGATGAAGTGGCGGTTTGTAATTTAGCTTCTCTAGCGCTGAATCGTTTTGTTGCCTATAAAGATAACGTTCCGTACTACGATCATAAAAAATTATTTGAAGTGGTAACCAGGGCCACGAAAAATCTAAACCGCATCATCGATATTAATTATTACCCTGTGCCTGAAGCGAAAAAATCCAATTTCCGCCACCGTCCCATCGGATTAGGTGTGCAAGGTTTGGCCGATACTTTCTTTAAAATGCGCTTACCTTTTGAAAGTGTGGAAGCGAATAAATTAAATAGCGAAATTTTTGAAACTATTTATTTTGCGGCGTGCACCGCTTCAAAAGATTTAGCTATCGAGCATGGTGCCTATGAAACTTATGCCGGCTCACCGATTTCACAAGGTCGCTTTCAATTTGATATGTGGGGAGTCACGCCTGACTCAAATCGTTGGGATTGGACTGGACTTCGCGCTGAAGTTAAAAAATACGGCATCAGAAATTCTCTTCTCGTCGCACCAATGCCGACCGCTTCAACTTCACAAATTTTAGGTAACACGGAATGCTTTGAACCAATCACCAGCAATATTTATGTCAGACGTGTACTCTCGGGCGAATTTGCTATGGTTAATCGCTACCTAGTAGAAGATTTGATCGAGCAAAATCTATGGAGCGATAAAATGCGCAACCAGATTATTGCGAACAACGGATCCGTTCAAAATATTGAAGAAATTCCAGCGGATCTTAAAGCACTGTATAAAACAGTGTGGGAAATTAAACAAAAGGCCATCATTGAATTGGCACAAAGTCGCGGCCCTTACATTGACCAGAGCCAGAGTTTAAATATTCACATGCAAGACCCTAACTTTGGAAAATTAAGTTCGATGCACTTTTATGCGTGGAAGGCGGGACTTAAAACAGGAATGTATTACCTTCGAACTCGCGCCGCAGTTAATGCGGTTCAGTTTACGGTAAAACAAGAGAGCGTCCCAGCTCCTAAAAAAGTAGAAGAGGACTACGCCGCCATGGTGTGTTCTCTGGAAAATCCAGAAGAATGCGTGGCCTGCGGCTCTTAATCCGCAAATAAAACTATTTTACTCAAGAAAAGGCCTGTAAAAAAAAAATTACAGGCCTTTTTTTTGGTTATAATAGGGATATGGAAGATATTCAGTTTATTTCATTTCCCTTAAAAAAAATTTATCCCGACCGTGAGCTCCCGGGCGATTTGTATATTTTTATTGGCGGAAAATTTTTAAAATATAAAAATAGCGGCGATCCACTGCCAGCGGATAAGTACGAGCAGTTTTTATTTAAAAGAGTTCTCTATCTTTTTATCAATCAAACTGATCTGCCCAAATTTAATTCATGGTATAGCGAAATTTTTAATACCGAACAAAAAGAAATCGTGCAAAAAATTGGCGAAGAAAATAAAGATATTGCAGTGGGCAGCGCCAAGATAAAAGATGAAATTTTAAGTTTTATCACCGGGGATGTCACCGAAGAGAGTGTGAAAAAAATTATCGAAGAAACAAGAGAATTTATCAATAAGATTAAGGCCAATAAAAATGCCGATAAGTTTATGAGTAAATTAATGTCATATAGCCAAAGTGTTTCTGATCACTCCACCAACGTTGCGAACCTCTCTATGTTTTTGGCCTTAAATTGTGGCTATAACCAACAGATTATGCTGGAAAATATTTATCTAGGCGCACTCCTACACGATTATGGAAAATTAAAAATTAGCTCCAACCTTTTAGAAGATCCCAATAGTCCGGCCTATGACAGCGCGCTAAAAAAGCATCCGCATTTAGGCAAGACAGCACTCCTATTAGATAGTGGCTTTCCTGACGAAGTTTTAAGAATCATCGCGGAACATCACGAGCGTCACGACGGCAAAGGTTACCCCAAAGGACTTAAAGGCCCAAGAATCTATGAACTAACAAAGATTGTTTCTATCGCCAATGAATTTGATAATGTGGTGATGAAAGAGCAAGGACCCATTTCACAACGTCAAAGACGCGCATTAAAGGTCATTACAGATGATCAAGGGAAGATCTTTGATCCTAAGATCCTCGCCAAATGTATTCGCGCTATAGAGCCAGTTATTTAACAAAAAAAAAGGGAAACCTAAGTTTCCCCTTTTTTTTAAAAATTTAAATGAAACATGCTGGGTAGTGGCAACACCAAAGATTTGTCACCTTGTACCACTGGCAATGATTTATTAGTAGACGATTGCATATCAGCGACAGCAACTCTAGCTGCATTGATCGCTGCATCCACTCTCATGGTTTTAGACAATTCAGAGGCCTTTACCGCGCGAGCAGTATTAACCACACCACCAGTCTGCACTTTGCCTTTTAAGAAATCTTTAAAATCCACAGTTCCCATAATGATTTTTTTGATTTCAACTGCAGTTAAACTTACATTGGCATCCTTAATTTGCGCGGCACAATTAGTCACATAGGGAGCTGCCTGAGAAGTTCCACTCACGCTTAAGTATTCATTGCCTGGAACAGTTGATAAAATCCCAACTCCTGGGGCCGCCACTTCGACCATTTTTGCACCAAAGTTAGAAAATACCGCAATCGCATCAATACCTAAAAGTGCTGCCACTGAAATAGTGTTGTCACTTTTAATATTAGTTGGCGAAGTTGGATATTCATCATTGTTTAAACCATCATTTCCCGCAGCAAAAACAAATAATGTAGCAGGAGCAGCATCTGTAAACGCTTTTCCTTCTTTAATCAGAGCTGTTAAAAAATGCAGAGTAGCTTCTTTAGCTTCGTCAGCATCTGGCTCACGACGAAGCAGCATTTTTAAAATGGCCTGACAGATTTGTTCAGACTGAGGGTAACCTGTACCAAAAGATCCGTTAGCAACATCGGCCTTGTGACCATTTACGTATTCGCCCACAGTCGCTAACAATTTCATTTGTTGTTTAGCTAATTCAGTTAACGCTAGTTTTGCTAGCATCATCCCTAAATCTTTATCACCATTTTCTCGCTCCATACGATCCATTGATTCATACAGAAATTGATTAAAAGCTGATTCTTCTGTTTCTTCGCTTGAGCTACCGACACCCACTTCAGTTGGAATCAATTTAACTGAAAGGGCTTTCGCTTGAGTTTTTTTAACGGAAATTCCTGCCACGTGTGTACCGTGCATGAAATTAGCATAAGTTGAAATTCTCTTAATGAACTCTTTATCATCTAATTTATAACGGACCCAACGCAGCTCTTCTTGAGTCGCTGTGCCGAAAAAATTTTTGGCCTGAATTTCAAAAAACTTTTTGATGTCTTCATTTAAAAGATCAAGATATTTATAATCAATCACTTTGTTATTGCTTTCAGCAAAGTTCCAACCATAAAAATCATCCACATAAGTGTTGTGATCTTCATCACGTTGATTGTTTGGTAGATCTACAGCGTTTTTCCAAACATTGTTTACTAGATCAGTATGCATAGTATCCGTACCTGAATCAATGATTGCCACCACTGAAGCGTTAACAGAAAAAGCGGTCAAAAGACCAATTAGAAGCAACATTTTCATACAATTCCTTTTGAAAATTTATTTTCACGACGAAAATTCACAAGATCATCATCATAATTAAAAGTTTTCCTGTCAAATATCCGAGTCATAATCTAAGCATTATTTTTCTAACTTTTTCTAACTCGATTCGCATATGACAAATCTCATTTTCTTTTATAGGATATCTCAATGACAAAAATATTCATTTCACAAAAAATGCCAGCAGCCGCCATCACTGATTTACAAATTTTTGCAGCAGAAAATAATCTAAAAATAAACTATCGCGAAAAAGAAAATCCTTGTTCACCCGCTGAGCTTTTAGCGGGTGCTAAAGGTGCCAGCGCCATTTGGTGTACTCTGGCCGATTGCTTAGATGAAAATCTTTTGCGTCAATGCCCAGACTTAAAAGTGATTGCCAACTACGCCGTGGGATTTAATAACATCGATATTACTTTTGCTAAGAAAAATAATATTCTAGTCAGCAACACACCGGATGTTTTAACCAACGCTACTGCCGAATTGACGGTACTAGTGATTCTAAACACATTAAGGCGAATCAGCGAAGCTCAAAGCACTATTCGTGCAGGTAAATGGCAATATTGGTCGCCCACACTTTTTCTGGGAGAAGAGTTAAAAAATAAAACGCTAGGAATTTTAGGCATGGGCCGCATAGGCTCAAGGGTCGCCGACATTTGTGCTAAAGGTTTTGGCGCAAAAATTATTTATCACAATCGTCAGCAAAAAAATCATGCAGAGTACCAATGGGTTTCACTGCCTGAATTATTAAGTCGCTCTGATATCATCGCTCCTCTTTGCCCTGTCACCCCTGAAACCAAAAATCTGTTTAATGAAAAAACTTTTCTACAAATGAAAAAGGGTAGTTTTTTTATTAATTGCTCGCGCGGAGAGTTGCATGATGAAAAAGCGCTGATTGATTTAATTGATAGTGGACATATTCAAGGAGCGGGACTTGACGTGACTAATCCTGAGCCGCCTTTAAAAGATGCGCTCGTTTTAAATCATCCACAAATTTTTGTTTCGCCGCACATTGGTTCGGCCAGTACTAAGGCCAGATCTGAGATGGCCTTTTTATGCGTGCAAAATATAAAGGCCGCGATCAAAAGGCGGCCTTTAATTACACCTGTGTAAATTAAAATTATTCGGAAAAGATTGTCGAGTACTTACGAATATCTTCCACTAAATTAGTGATACGAGTCACATCTTCACCGCGACATCCATCCATAGAACAACGATTGGGCACGCGGCACGATTTTCCTGGATCAATAATATAATCTGTTTCACCGCGCACTAGAATTCCTTCGATGTCGCCAGTTTTAGCGTTAAAAACTGCTGAGCCAGAATTGCCACCGAAAGTATCAAGATTAGTGACAAAGAAAAATTCATTTTCATTACTTCGCACAAAAGCTCCGTCAGAAACTTTAGTAGGAAGCCCTGTCGGATGTCCTATGACTAAAACTTCGGAAGTATCTTCAATCTTACCGCTTGTTCTAAAATTTAATACACGACGATCAGTCACTCTGCGTGTCAGACGAATCAGAGCAAAATCATTCATGGTCTTAGCATCCAGAGTTTGCGCTAAAATTTCTTTACAACCATAAACACTAGAAGCTGGAACTTGTAAGGCATTAGTGTCTTCACCGCGAATATTATAATCAAAAACCCATTTGTTCATGCGGCAATCACTGAAGCTATCCATGCAATGACCAGCAGTCACTAAAAGATCTTCACCCACCAAAAAACCAGAGCAGTTGGCAGCGGTTGGTTGTTCAGAAAATCTAGCGTAAGAACAAACACCGCGACTTTGTAGAGTCGAGGATTGAATAGTGTAAGTATCGACACCATTAAAAGTCATTTTACTTTGTTCAATCATGGCCGCCGTTGACTTCGCCAATTCTAAATAGACGGGATTCGTCACATCAATAATATCTTGGCGGTTGTCTTCGCCGTAAATGACTTTATTTTGTGCCCAAACCGTGGTCACAGCAAAAAGTATTAAAGTTCCTAAAGTCACATGTAAAAAATTTTTCATCTAACATCCTTTGTTATTGCCTTAATTATGAAAAGAAATGAAAGAGTTTCGCAACTGACAAGTTCTTACTGCTAAAGATTTTTTATTCGCGAAAAGAAAAGCTCCAGCGCCGGCCGTCTGGGTCCCGTAGGTAAAAGTAGAAAACGCCCTCTGAATAATTGATGGTAGGCCGCTTAATATGATCGTTAGTGGGGCCTTGGCGATAAAGACAAAATTCTGATTTTTGCAAAAAAGTTTCTAATTCTGGTCGAGTATCAAAGAAAAAATCTAAAATCATATCGCCATTGGTGGATAGCAGCTGACTTTTATCAGCTTCTATCACTAAAAATCGCACTGAAGAATTCTTTAATTCCAACCCTTCGCCAATTTCTCGCACTTCCACTTCTAAAAGCTCCGTAAGAAAATTCACCAAAGCTTCACGCTGGCGCGTAAAAAGCACAATCTGACCTAATTTCATAGACATGAAACTATTGTGGCGAAAAAAAGATCATTGGACAAGAATAATTAAATTATAGACCTGGAATCACTGTAATGCGTGTCACATCTTCGCCGCGGCACTCATCTTCTTTACAGTTATTCACCTTCATACAACCACGCGCCTCATCCAGCACGTAATCATTCTCACCGCGCACTAGGATTCCCTCAACTTCTAAAGTTTGAGTATTCAAAACAGCTGAACCAGAATTGCCACCAAAAGTATCAAGATTCGTGACAAAGAAAAAGTCATTATCATTTTTTCGAACGATGGCATGATCAGAGACAATAGTTGGTAGACCTGAGGGCTGACCAATAACTAAAACAGAGGCGTCATCGCTAATCTTTCCCGACTTTCTTATTTTAAGTGGCGTTCTACCTAGCACCGGACGATTTAATCTAATTAAGGCATAATCACTCATGGTGGCACTATCTAAACTACGACTAATAATTTCTTGGCACTTATAAACATTATCCGCGTTCAAATAGATTTCATTATTTTGCGATAAAAGCTCATTTTTAAAATCAAACACCCAGCGATAATGATTACAATCCTGCATCGACTTAACACAGTGACCGGCGGTCACTAAAAGATCTTCCCCCACTAAAAAACCAGAACAATTGGCAGGATTAATTAAATTAGAAAAAAGTTCATCAGGACACAAATTCATGGATTGGGTGATTTTTTTATTATTTACTTTAAATAGCAGTCCGAAATAACTCTCCTCCATTACCTCCAGGGGAATCATGGCGGCGGTTGATCTGGCGACTTCTTGAATAGCAGGCACAGCTTGTGAAATTAAAATGCGATTATCTTCTCCATAGGCAACTTTATCTATGCCATCTATAGCGTAAAGATTGATCGCAACAACCCCTAGTGCGAGCGAGTAGACCAGCATTTTTTTCATAAACATCCCCTAAAGTTTCTTCAAAAAACCAACCTACAAAAATTGTCATACTTAAAAAATAGTTTCATGAGCTAGTTAGTAAAAACTACTGTGAGTTGTCAGAAAGAGTTATAATTTTGCAGAGCGTGAAGACGCCAAAAAAAAGTCCGATCATTACCGAGTTGCGCCATTTTCTCTATAATCATTTTTTTTTGCATTGCTTCATCGATATTTTTAGCTTTCAAAAATCTTTTTCGAGAGATACCAATCAACCATAGAGGATGATTCACCTCATTTAATAGCTGGGAGAGATGATCCCATAAATACCAATTTTGCTGTTCATTTTTACCAAAACCAAAGCAAGGATCAAAAATGACCTTTGTCAGATTCTGTTTTTTAGCGCTGATAAAATGATTTTTAATTTGTGAAAAATAGGTCTCAGGAGAAAGATCTGGCGTATGTTTTAAGTGCTCTCCGGTCAAATTGCGCGCGGGAGCGGGATTGTGGGAATAAACATAATAGTGTTGAGGGTATTTTTGTAAAAATTCATCCACACTCTCATCCCACTTGCCGCTGACATCATTCCAAATAAATTGGTATGAGGGGAACTCGTCAATTACTTTTGCCACTGTTTCAAAACGATAAGTATCAAGGGAAATAATATCTTTTTTTTGATTTAAAATTTTATTTTTTAAAAGAGGATAAAGACCCGCCTCTAATCTTTTTTGTTCTTCAATATTGGAGATAGAACTATTCATGGGCGCCGTCGATTCAGCGCCAAAATCAAAACAATAATGACCTAATTTTTGCCAAGATCTAATTTGATTTTCAAGGATATCTTTTTGCAAGAATTTGTTGCCGTCAGAAAAAGAATTGGGAGTGAGGTTAATCACTCCCATAAAAGTATTTTTTTTAAGCGAGAACAGGGCCACTTTTCGCAGTGATAGGATCAAGTCCAGATTCTTTAACTTCACTTGGTTCAACTGGCTTAGGCTTAGTGATTTTTAAAGGAGAGCCGATATTTTTTCCTGCCACTACGTCTGTCACTTGTTGCAAATCTAAAGTTTCCCAAACAATTAAAGCTTCTGCGATACGTTCTAATTGGTCACGCTTTTCCGTTAGGATATGCATCGCTTTTTTATAATTATCGGTCACTAGACGAGAAATCTCTTTATCAATTTCTTGTCCGGTTTGCTCCGAATAATCAGAGCCTTCTTGCGCCGGATTATAAAATCCACTCATGCCGCTTTTGTGGTAGTTGATTGGCCCTAGTTTTTCAGACATACCCCAATTACAAACCATCGAGCGCGCGAGCGAAGTGGCGCGTTCAATATCATTGCTGGCGCCATTAGAAATTTCATTAAACACTAATTCTTCCGCACAACGGCCGCCCATTAAAAACGAAATAAAGTTATTGGCCTTATCACGAGTTAAACTTAAAAGATCTTCATTAGGTAATGTTTGAGTCACACCCAGCGCTTGTCCACGAGGAATAATACTCACTTTATGAATTGGATCAGCGTGCGGTAAATTGATACCAACTAAGGTATGTCCGGCTTCATGATAAGCGGTGGTGCGTTTTTCACGATCAGAAATCACCATGGATTTTCTCTCAGGGCCCATTAAAACTTTATCTTTAGCATATTCAAAATCAGCTAATTCTAAAAACTTTTTATTAAGACGGGCCGCTTGCAAAGCCGCTTCATTAACTAAGTTTGCTAAGTCGGCACCAGTAAATCCTGGTGTTCCTTTGGCAATACTTTCTAAATCTAAATCTTTAACTAACGGAGTTTTTTTCGTGTGTACTTTTAAAATCCCTAAACGGCCGCGCACATCGGGGCGACCTACCGTTACCCTGCGATCAAAACGACCGGGACGAAGTAATGCGGGATCTAGCACGTCGATACGGTTAGTAGCGGCGACTAAGATCACGCCTTCATTTGATTCAAAGCCATCCATTTCCACTAATAATTGATTGAGTGTTTGTTCGCGTTCATCGTGACCGCCGCCCATGCCGCCGCCTCGGTGGCGACCAACCGCATCGATCTCATCAATAAAGATGATACACGGAGCGTGTTTTTTACCTTGTTCAAATAAATCGCGCACACGAGAAGCTCCCACGCCCACAAACATTTCCACAAAGTCAGAACCCGAGATTGAAAAAAATGGAACTTCTGCTTCACCGGCAACGGCGCGGGCCAGAAGTGTTTTACCGGTTCCGGGTGAACCAACTAGGATCACACCTTTTGGAATTTTCCCGCCCAGTTCAGTATATTTTTTGGGATCTTTTAGAAAATCCACCACTTCTTTTAATTCTTCTTTGGCCTCATCCACTCCTGCCACATCAGCAAAAGTAATGCGCTTATCGTGAGGTGCAAACATTTTTGCTTTGGATTTTCCAAAGCTCATGGCCTTGCCGCCGCCCGCTTGCAATTGGCGTAAGAAAAAATAAAAAATCACGATTAAAAGAATCATCGGGCCCCAGTTAATTAACAGGGCGGTGAAAAGATTTTGTTTTGGTTTTGGCGCGTAGTTGGGAGTAATACCGTGCTCACGCAAAATTTTAAATGTCCCGTCACCTGTATCACCTTCCAAGGTAAAGATGTTGCCGTTTTCATAGCCTGCTTTAAACTTTCCAGAAATAGTGTCGTCGACTTTATCTAATGTCACTTCCGCCACATTTTTTGCTTCCACTGCCTGAATAAATTTTGAATAGGTGAGAGGATTTTTAACCGTTTTCTGTTCGTTCACAATTTGCGTGACTAAAAGGGCCATCAAAATAAGAACTATCCAGAAAGTAAAAGTCTTTTGAGTATTTTTCATGAAACCATTTCCTTTTGCACAAAAGTGCTAAGGTAATGATAAGAGCATGTGACTAAACCCGCAAGGGTAACTGATTAAGATTTAATTTAAAAACGGAGATTAATACCAAAAACATTCGGCATTTGACCATGCCGCAGTGATTGGATCGTTCATATTGCTATAAACGAACATTCCTTGGTACTGGCCAGGGAAAATAACTGAATTATTGAGCCAAGTTTCGAGGCGATTTCCATACATCGTTTGCGCCACTAAATAACCGCGGCAAACGATCGGGCGATGCATATTATTAAAAACTTGTGATGAAGCATTGGTATAGTTAAACCAAACACCTGGGTTCACAGGCCAAGCAAAAGATTGAAGACTCGCTAAAAGCGCTACAGCGGCTAAGAATTTTTTCATAAGAATCTCCCTATAAAGAATTAAACAATGCCCAGATATCGCACTTGAGGTAAGAGGGCAAGGGACTTCTTTTGGGAGAGAATTTTTTTCCAACGGGGATAAGGAATAAGTCGTGAATTTTTGGTTAAACTCTCCCCTAATTTGAAATGAGTCGGGCATTTTTTGAGCGCTTCACTCTTAAATTGCTCGCTGTTAACTAAAATAAAAAGTGGATTTAATTTAGTTTCAGATAAATGCAGGGTCTTTTCTTGGCGATAAAAAATAAAGTAATCGCTAGTGGCCACCGCCATCACGCCGCCAGAAAAAAGATAGGGGCCAGAAATTTCTGTGGCCTTGGCATTAGTTAAATGTTGCAATTGCGCGCGCCATTTTCCGCGCGATAGAGAAGATAATTCTTGCAGTGTCGTCAGCATTGTTTCTTGACTACAGCTACGCGGCAAAATTTTAAAATCGTGATTGGTTTTATTTAAAACAATATCAACTTTGTATAAACGGTTCATGCGTGTGACATAATTTTTAAGGGCGCTAGGATAACGAACAATAATTTTTTGCGAAATTTCTTGGCGCATCCAATTGCGCTCAAACTGTGTGTTTAAATTGCTGCTGTCCAAGGCCCCTGCAATATTTAACTTCTTTAAAAAAACTTCAATTTGCGCCCGAGAGACGCATAAAAATGGACGCAGCGTCGCTCCAGCGCGGTACGGAATACCTAAAATTTTGGTGCTATCGCTAGATTTAAATTGCTGCATCAGCGACCATTCAAAAGAATCATTTAATTGATGGCCTTCAAAAATCCATTCATGATCCATCACAATTTTTTTAAGAAAATCTTTACGTAGTGATCTAGCAGTCGCTTCAAAATTTTTTTGTGACAAAGACAGCGAAAATCTTTTAACCACCAGGGAGAGTCCTAAACTCTGACACAGCTCACTCACCTTTTTTTCTTCTTGCTCACTCTCATTGGCGCGCGTTTGATAATTAAAATGCACCACTCTTAAAGATTTTAATTTTCCTGCTTTAAACCAAAAATAGGCCGCCAAAAGCAGCGCCGTAGAGTCAATTCCACCAGAGCAACTCACCACCACATGCTGCGGCTGATGACGCTCATTTATAAAAGACCAAGTATGTGCCAAGAATCTGAAGATATATGTATTTTTCGTAATTGACTCAATGTGTTTTAAATTGACGGACATAATTTTCTTAATTAGTATGACCGTCACTTTCATTACGTCAAGTAGTTTGGCCAGGTAGCTCAGATGGTTAGAGCGTGGGATTCATAACCCCAAGGTCGGCGGTTCGACTCCGCCTCTGGCCACCAATACTTTCAAGATGATAGAAAGCAAAAAAGTAACTTCTACCCATACAAATCCAAAACATTGACTACGGCCCATGTGAAGAAACGGAGAGACTAAAGCTTAAAGCAACATCTCTAACGGAGTCACCTAACATAAGAATTTACTTCTTTCTAGATTCACCAAAAAAATAAAAAACAAAGGAACATTATTGAACCCTTGCAACTTGTGCTGTCGGGCCTAAACTTTGGCGTTCCTTTTATCGTGATGTGCTTATCTC
>Ga0163144_10012271_pt1 | contig 18013 bp, 15 predicted proteins | sample OliLak19BULKMAT1_FD_123175 | JGI IMG/M metagenome (GOLD analysis project Ga0163144, IMG submission 123175) | Freshwater microbial mat bacterial communities from Lake Vanda, McMurdo Dry Valleys, Antarctica - Oligotrophic Lake LV.19.BULKMAT1 | ecosystem: Environmental > Aquatic > Freshwater >...
CAACGCCGTAGACATGCGAATCGGCGGCGTCCTGATTCGAGGCGAACGCGGCACTGGCAAATCTACCGCCGCCCGCGCTCTGGCCGCCTTGCTGCCAGAGGTGGATGTGATTGCGGACTCGCCTTTCAACGACGACCCCAAGCGCCCGGAAACATGGTCAGACGCCAGCCGCGAACGCTACGACGGCAAAGACCCCAGCATCATCCCGACCCAAAAACGCCGCATCCGGTTCGTTGACCTGCCGGTCAGCGCCACCGAAGACCGCGTGGTGGGGACATTGGACATCGAGAAAGCCATCCAAAAAGGTGAACGCCACTTTGAACCCGGCGTCCTCGCTGCGGCCAACCGTGGAATCCTTTACGTAGACGAAGTGAACCTGTTAGACGACCACATCGTTGACCTGTTGCTAGACAGCGCGGCGATGGGCGTCAATGTGGTTGAGCGCGAGGGCATCAGCTTCACCCATCCCGCCCGCTTCATCCTCGTCGGCACGATGAACCCCGAAGAAGGCGACCTGCGCCCGCAGTTGCTAGACCGTTTCGCCCTCTCGGTGCAAGTCGAAGGCATTGACGACGCCACTCAGCGCGTGCAAATCCTCGAAAATCACATCGGATTTGAGGGCGATGCCCGCGCCTTCATCGAACTATGGCAGCCCAAAGAGCAGGAATTGGCCGATAAAATCATCGCCGCCCGCGCCATCATTGATGAAGTGAAATATAATCGCGGCGACTTGCGCCTGATCGCGCTGATGACCGCCCAAATGCAGATTGACGGCCACCGCGCCGATTTGGTCATCCTCAAGACCGCCCGCGCCAACGCCGCTTTCCATGGCCGCCGCCAAATCAGCCGTGAGGACATCCTGACCGCCTTTGAACTCGCTATTCCGCACCGCCTCAAGCGCGGCCCGTATAGCGACGCGAAGGTCAACATGGACAACCTCGACGGGCAAATGCAGCAGATGGAAGCGGAGATGGGCGACGGGGACGGTGAACCCCAAGAATCCTCCTTCTCTGACAACGCTAACAGCGAAGGCAAAAAAAAAGCCAGCCGATGAGCGAGGCCGACGGGTCTGAGCAGCAGCCGGATGTGAAAGATATGCAGGCCGCGCCTCAGAATCCGTTCGCCAACGGACAGCAGACCAACTGGTGGGACGGGGGGCAAAAAGTCAACTCGTCCCAAGAGTTTGAGACGCGCAAGCTGCAAACCCAAGTCGATAAGACGCCGCGCCGCCTGTCAGGGCGGCGCAGCCGCACCATCACAGACCGCAAGCGTGGGCGCTATGTGCGTGCCGTGCCTGCCAATGGTCAGCATAACGACATCGCCTTTGACGCCACGCTACGCGCCGCCGCCGTGCATCAAAAGGCGCGGGCGGAACAAAAAGCCCTCACCGGCATGGCCTATGCGCTCAAAAAAAGCGACCTCCAGCGCAAAATCCGCGTCAAGAAGGCGGCCAATCTGATTCTGTTCGTGGTTGATGCATCATGGTCGATGGCGGTGGCCGAGCGTATGCAAGCCACCAAAGGCGCGATTATGTCGCTGCTCACCGACGCCTATCAGCGGCGTGACCGGGTGGGCTTGGTCGTGTTCCAAAAAGACCGCGCCGTGGTCGTGCTGCCGCCCACCAATTCCATCGTCCTCGCCAAACACGCGCTGGCCGATTTGCCCGTCGGCGGCAAAACTCCCCTCAGCGCCGGTTTGTTCGTCAGCTATGAAGTCATCCGCAAAGAAAAAGCCCTCAACCCTGATGTCATGCCGCTGATGATTATCCTGACCGACGGCGCGGGCAATGTCAGCCTGACGACTAGCGCTTCCCCGAACGAAGAAGCCTACAAAATCGCCAAGATGATTAAAGAGGACGACATCCGCACCGTGACCATCAATATGGAACACGCCGCGTTTGATCAAGGCTTGGCGTCCAAGTTGGCTGACCATCTGGGCGGGCCGTGCTATTCGTTGGCACAACTTCGCGCCGAAACCTTGCTAGAGACCGTCCGCAACGCGATTGATAGGTAACGCGACGACAAACCTCAATTCAGGACATGATTTATGGATGTCAGAGATAGAAAAGGACACCCGCCAATGACCTCATTTCCGCCGCTTGACCAGTGGGAGGCCAACCGTGATGCGCTACACCGCGCTTCACAAGTGCTGGCCTCCTTCCAAAAGGCTTTCAGCCCCGCGCTGCCTAACGCCCTACACCTTGCGCTGTTGCCATATCAGACCGGACTCCGCACCCGCCCGCTGACCTTTGGCGAGATGTCGCTAGACTTCGCGGCGGGGGAAGTCCACTGTATGGTTGGGGCGGGTGAGGCGCGTTTCCCCCTGAGCGCACACAGCCCGCGTGATCTGCAAGCCGCCGTGATGGAGTACCTCACGGGCGCGGGAATCGACGGGACGGCAGCGGTCAAACCGTCTGAAGATGATGCGCCTCTAGCGCTTGATTCCCAGATCGGGGCGGAATATGCCGAGGCGTTGTGGGGGATTTATACCAGTTTGGCGCGGGTGCGCGGGGAGTGGATGGGCGCGGTGACGCCGATGGTGGTCTGGCCGCACGGCTTCGACCTCTCGACGCTGTATTTCCCCGGCCAAAACCCAGATGAACACAACCAGCCACATCTCAATTTTGGGTTTTCACCGGGGAGCAAGGGGTTTGCACGCCCGTATGTGTATGCCTATGGGTGGCCGATGCCCGATAACGCAGCGGAAACGCCCCTACCATCGCTCGCCCGTTGGACAACCGATGGATGGACGGGCGCGGTCATCGACTATGACGCGCTGCGGGCGCAAGCTGACCCTCATACCGCGCTGGAAACCACCCTGAAAACGGTCTTTCAAGTGTTGGGCGGGTGGTTATAACCCCTAAATCGAGGCTGATTCCTGACGGTCAATTGCAAAACAAATGGCCGTCTTTTGATCCGTCCCGACATCCAGCTTGATAAAACTGGGCTTGACCGAAATCATCAAATCGCCGCGCTGTTGTAAGAAACCTATGGCAATAATCACCGCTTTGACCGCTTGATTGACCGCCAACGGGCCAATGGCATGAACATCCACCGCGCCATCGGCACGGATGGTATTGGCGATTGCGCCTGCTACATCTTTGGCGTTTGACTCTGCGCCCACCCGTAACGGTTTACGTGGCGGGTGGGTGGATGAATGTGGGGTGTTGGTATCTGACATAATGCGCTTGTTAGCGGCTTTCTGAGGGTTAAATGTCATTAGTGATGCTAATTATAACCGAATAACGCAACAGTTACCATAAAAATAATCAACTACCATAATGATTAGAAATTCATGGGTTTTTAGGACTAATATATCGGCATCGAATTTCTTCCCGTGCGTGTTAAACTTATCCCAATGTTAAAATGTGATGAAATTCACAAGCATTTGGGATAAGCTAAACTCTAGGACTCCTGTTCGGATTCAACGGCTAATTTAACCTGACTCAAGTTTTAATATTTCCCAACCCACAGAATCCCACATGTAAAACTTTTCCCAACGTAAAAATTTCGGTGATTCTGGGTAGATTCGCTTGAGGCATCTGGCATGATGGGATATACTGAAATGTGTTCAGGGTGAACACGGCACTTCCCCGCCCACCTCGTCGGGGTTCATCAAAAACATCAACACATTATCATCAGTACGCCGATTTTTTTTCGCGGACGCCAGTGACCTAACGCAGTAAGGTTGGGTGCGTGGATTTGGTGTCTCTGGTTTCCGCTTGTATTTTGCTCAACGTAAGGAAGACTATTCATTATGACCACGCCAAACGACGCATGGGAAACGGCCTACGCACAACTTCAACTTCAATTCGATCAGGCCAAGTTTGAGACATGGGTGCGTGATGCCCGTTTCCTGCGCTTCGAGGGTGGGGTGTTCGTGATTGGCGTGCGGAATGAATTCACCCGCGAGATGCTGCAAAACCGTCTGTATCGCGCCGTCGCCCGCGTGTTGTCTGATGCGTGGGGGCAGTCCGCCAAGATTCAATTTGAGTTAGACCGCCCCGGCTCCTCCCCAAAATTTGGCGCAGCGGCGGCGGGTGAGGATTTGTTGCCGTTGTTCCAATTGTTGGCCGAGCAGCAAGCCGCCAACCCAGAAGCCGTAATCGATTCTTCGCACCCGTTCGATGAGCGTATCGCGTCGCCGTCGCAAACCCCGCTACCGGAATCGACGCTCAATTCGCGCTTTACCTTTGACCGCTATATGGTCGGCGGCTCTAATCGCATCGCGTTTGAGGCCATGCGTGCCGTGGCCGAAGCGCCGGGTCGTAGCTATAACCCTGTTTTCCTATGGGGCGGGGTCGGCGTCGGCAAGACTCACCTGTTGCACGCCGTCGGGCATATCTGCCATACCGCCGGGAAGCGCGTGTTATACGTGCCGTCGGAAGCCTTCACCAATGATGTCGTGAGCGCCGTCCGCGCCCGCACCACCGCCATGTTGCGCGACAAGTACCGTTCTGTTGATGTGTTGTTGTTGGACGATATGCAGTTCATCGCGGGCAAAGAGGCGACTCAGGAGGAGTTCTTCCACACCTTCGAGGCGCTACATAGCGCGGGTAAGCAAATCGTGATCGCCAGTGACCGTCCGCCGCGTGAACTGAGTCTGCTAGAGGAACGGCTGCGCTCGCGGTTTGAAGGCGGCCTATTGGTCGATATTTCGCCGTTAGAACTTGAGACGCGCATGGGCATCGTCCAGATGTGGATGCAGGAACATCATTTGCGCCTGTCCTCCGCCGTCGTAACGCGAATCGCCCAATCTGCCCGCCATTCGGTGCGCGAGTTGGAAGGGGCGTTCAACCGGGTTGTACTGCACAGCCGCGCCAGCCATCACCCAGTCACGGTTGAGGTGATTGACCGCATCTTGAATCGGATGGAATCGCCGCGCCCCGCGCGCAACCTGACCGCCGCCGAGGTGATTAAGGTCGTTTCGGACGTGTTCTCCATCAGCGGCGCGGATTTGGTCGGCAAGAAGCGCACGGCCAGAATCAGCGAGGCGCGCCAAGTCGCTATGTTATTGTTGCGCGAACTGTCCGAAATCCCGCTCTCTCAAATCGGGGATGCGCTCGGCGGGCGTCAACACAGCACGGTGATTGCGGGGATTAAACGCGCCCAGCAAGCCTGTGATACTGACCCCGAATTATGCGGCCTGATTCAAGCCGCCCGCGCTCAATTGGTGGGTTAAACACAATTTTGATGGCTCATGTTCAAATCGCGTGGTGTAGGGGCGGCATTCTTGCCGTCCGTTTTCGGAATAGGCGGATGCCCAGAAGGGCGTCCCTACATTGGTAATCATTTCACACAGTCTGAACATGCGCCATTTTGATATATAATCCCTGAAACAGTTTTCAGGGATTTTTGTTATGTTTGCGCCAGCCAAACAACTTTTCGATGAAATCACGGGTTTTTTGGCATCTGCACCGTCTCGGGAGTCGATTCTCGCATTTCATCCCTCAGAGCAGCTTTCCGAACGTCTCGGATTTTTACTCAACGCAAACAAAGAGGGGATGCTCTCAAGAGATGAAAACGCCGAACTCGACGAGTTTTTGCGGATGAATCATCTTCTAAAAATTGTGCGCCTCAAGGCGCAACGCCTTATTACAGCTTAATCACTATCCATGTTGAAATTCACACCAGTTATTTGACATCCCTATTTGTGCGGGACGAAATGCGGCGCGGCGCTGCGGAGGACATCGCGTATCGCGTCTAAGAGCGTGCGCCCGCGCCCTGCGACGGCCACCGACCCCGCCCGCGCTACCAAGCGCCCTTGTACGCGCTGGTCGGCCATTTCTACGGGTTGATAGGTGAAGGCCAGCGACCAATTCGCGCCAAAGGCCGCCTCAACCGTATCGACCAAGCGCCCCAGCGAGGCCGAGGTTTCTGGGTCTAGCCAATCATCGGGGTCATAATGCGAGAGTCCGGTCAGCGCGTCGTTAAATTCCCAATGATGCCCGCTGAGTTCATCGGCTAACCCCTCAAAGGCCGCGCCCAACGTCTTGAATTCTCCCATACGCTCGATATGGGCGCTCCAAATCGCCTCTACCGCCCAAGCCGTGCCGTCTTTCCGCCCACCCGCTTCTAGTCGAATACGCGCATCAGGGCTATCGCCTTGCGCCAATCGTCCGACCACCGACTGCCAAGCCTGCCAGCCGTGGTCAAAATGTGGGGGTAGCGGCTGCATGGCGACTGTCCCGCTGAGGCCATCGCTATCGTTATCGTTCATCAGGATATAGACTCCACGCCAAAAAGCGGTCAATGTGATACTGGGTCATCTGCGCCCCGATACCAATGGGCGAGACATCAAACGTGTGATGCGACCACGGCAAGCGCAACACGCCCACCGGAACACCAGCGCGTTGCAGCGCCCAGCGAGTCTGCTCACTGTGAATATAGTGTACAACCCCATCGCGCTTGCCGTGAATTAACAAAGTCGGCGGGCTGTTTTTATCGGCGAAGAACAGCGGTGAACCATCCTCATAGCCCGCCTGCGTCTGTGCCGTGCTGGGGTCGCCGCCGAATAGGGCTTTAATCGCTGGCCCCGGCGTCTCCGCAATGATGGTCAAGTTTAGGGGGGGATAAATCCCGATGGCGGCGCGGACGGCGGTATCGGCATAGTCGCCCGTGGCGCGATAGGCGGCGGATAGCGCGACGTGACCGCCGCTGCTGCGCCCTAAGACCGCGACGCGCTCTGGGTCGATATTATATTTCACTGCGTTAGCCTTCACCCAGCGGATGGCGTCGCGGGCGTCATCCAATTGAGTCGGCCAGCCGGTCTCTTGGACGAAGCGATACTGACAGTCGAACACCACATAGCCCAAGCTGGCGAGGTAGCTATCGTGCGGGGTGAAATACCACGATTTATCGCCTAGCGTCCACGCGCCGGGGTGAAAGACCAGCACCGCCGGATATTTGTCGCCGCGCACGGGCGGGCGGTTGGGGCGGTAGACGTCGCATTTGAGGGCGCGGGACGGGCGTTCAGCGTAGATGACATCCTGCTCAATCGTGATGTCATATTTTGTCCACGCGCCGCGCAAACTCTGGTTGAATGACCACAGCCCCGTCCCGATGGGGACATCGCTTGGGATATTATTGGGATAAGAGTCGCCGGTCAAGTGGCGCATCTGCGCGAAGTGATCTTGGCTCGTGGACGGGATGAGCAGCAATTCCCACGCGCTCAACGCCGCGCCAATCAGACCCAATGCGATGACCACGGGCTGGATGGTGATGATGCCGAGGATGGCCGTCAATAAGCCGAACAAGATGGGGTACTGTGGGATTTCGGGCAGCGCCATCTGAATTTGCCATGTCGCTTCGCCGAGGCGCGGCGCAACATTGAGCAAACCGATGATCAGCGCCGCGACTCCGAATACCCATGCAATCACTGTAAATAAAGTCACTTGCAATCCCCTTTACCCCTACAAGACATCAGATGATGTATGTTTTACCCACAGCAATCGGGTATTTCAGCACGGGCTGGCAAGCCTCGCCCCTAAACCGCCTTTGCGAAAATCACCATCCGGGTACAGCCGTCCTCATAATCGTTGTAATCGAGGTCGCCATAGACTTCCTCAACCTCAAATCCCGCTACGGACAGCAGCAACGTTATTTCGCTCAAGAAATAATAGTACAACGTCAGCGGCGCAAACGTGCGCTTGAGCGTGCCGTCGGCGGTGATTTCGTCATAAATCCACGTCACCCGCAGGATTTGGGCGGTGCGGTCTAGCGTGCTGACCGACTGCTGCATGACCAGATGGCCGGTTTCCGGCTCTAAGAAGGTGCGCTCCAAAATAATCGCGTCGGTATCTTCCGTCGCATAGACATCGCCCGCGTTGGGCAAGTCCAAGACCAGCGTGCCACCATCTTCCGTCCATTTGCGGAGATTTTTCAGCACCGCCAATTGGTCGTCTTGGGTATGGAAGTGCATCAGGCCGTTATATGGCACGATGGTCAGCCCGTATTGCTTGGCGGGCAATTGGTTTTCTTTGCGTATATCGCCTTGTACGAACTTGACTTTGTTCCGCAGTTTCGGCTCGCGCTCAAGCACAGCCTCGGCGCGTTCTAACATAGCCGGTTCAATGTCGATGCCGTGGACGGTGTGACCGGCGCGTGCCAATGGGAACACCTCACGCCCCGTCCCACAGGCGATGTCTAGGATGGTTTCGCCCTCGTGCCGTTCGGCGAGGTCGAGATAGAAGGGGATGTCGTCGTCTTTATCGGTGTTTTCGGCGTCGTAATAGCGGGCGATTTGGGCGTAAAAACTCATGGGTGAGGAGGCTCCGAGGTAGGTAAGACATTATGAATTTTATTATAGCACCGCGCCAAACCGATGTGATTGGTGACGATTTTGGCATGGCACATCATGCCCTATACCATCAGGGTTCTACGCTACAATAGGGTTGTACACATGTGGACACGTCAATGCCGTGTCCCTACCAATGCCTTCGCCAAAATCCGATTGATACCACCCACCATCCGCGGACACGTCAATGCCGTGTCCCTACTGTTTTTCCTTGTACTTTGCACTTTGTCCTTCACTCATCACTCAAAACTCATCACTGTTCTTAAGGGGGGATTGTGGCGCGGATTTTCATCAATTACCGGCGTCAGGACAGCGAGGGCTACGTCGGGCGGTTATATGACCACTTGTTGCGCCATTTTGAGGCCGAGCAGGTCTTTATGGACGTAGACTCTATCCCGTTGGGCGTCGATTTCGTCACTTTTTTAGATGAAGCCGTCGCGCAGTGCGATGTCCTGTTGGCGGTGATTGGCGCGACATGGGCAGAGGCCGCCGACTCAGACGGCGCACGCCGCTTGATGTTGGAAGATGATTTCGTGCGGATTGAAATTGAATCGGCCATCCGGCAAGGCAAGCTGATTGTGCCGGTGTTGGTCGGGGGCGCAAAGATGCCGCGTAGCGCCGATCTCCCCACAGAATTACACCCCATCATGCGCCGTAACGCGGTGGAACTCAAACACGCGCAATTCGCCAAGGATGTCGAGCGTTTGGCGCAAGCGATTCGCAACCTGACCGCTGTCAAAGCCCCAGCTACGGCTGCTATTCGCGCTCAAAAAGAAACTGCGTTGAAAGCCATCCGCTCCGACTTAATCGCCGCCACCGATTCGCCGTTATACTCACTTCGACAAGAGAATCGCTTCTTTCCGGTCTTGGGCGACGGCAACCCCGATGCGACCTTGCTGTTCATCTCAGAAGCGCCGGGGATAAATGAGGCCAAAGAAGGCCGCCCATTTTTCGGACAATCGGGCATGGTCTTAAACGAGATGCTTGGCACGATTGGTTTGACCCGCGAGCAGGTTTTCGTCACCAATTTTGTGTTGGATTATATGGGTGAGAAGCGCGAGCCGAAGCCTGCCGAACTCGCTTATTACGCCCCGTTCGTCGAGCGAATTTTCGATGTCATCCGTCCAGCCGTGATTGTCGCGATGGGCGGGACGGCGATGCGCTGTTTGCTCAAGCGCTTTGAGCAGCCAGAGGCGAACGACAAAATCAGCGCGATTCACGGAAAATTATTGCCGGTCACTGCCCCGTGGGGCGGGACGATTCATATCGTCCCGACCTATCATCCGGCATCGGTGCTATATAGCGCCAGTTGGAAAGCATGGCTACGAGAGGATTTCCAGAAGTTGAAATTGTTCGTGTGAGAATCATTCTATAATTGCAATTAAAAGTGGAGGCAAGCCATGTTCGTCATTGATGACCCAGCCGCAATCGTGTTTGACGACCATATCGCTGACCTGTTCTTAGAAATCGACAAGCTCCCAGCCGACCAACGTACCGCGCTAGGTCATGTGCTATCTGACCCCAACCGCCCGCACGGGCGCATTATCGCGGTGAATGTCTCACTGGAAACGTATGATGCCGTCTATGCGGGCAATCATTGTGAATACATCGAAGGGATTGTAATTCAGATGTCGCCTGCCGAAATTAACCATGAGCGCATCGTCTATTTTTTGCACCGACTCTTAGAGACATATTTCGTTTTGCGCCCGGTTGGACGGGTGATTGGTCAACCGTTCATCATGCGCCAGTCAAAATTCCCGCGCCGTCGCCGTGAGCCAGACCTGATGGTGTTGCTGAATGAGCATCTTGATCGCCTGAAAAATACACAAGTCGATGAAGGCGCGGATATTTGTATCGAAATCGTCTCAGACGAAAGCTCAGAGCGCGATTATCAGGACAAATTCAAAGAATACGAGGCAAACGGCATCGCAGAATATTGGGTGATTGACCCGCTGCAAGCCGAGGCGCAGTTCCATCGGCTGGGTGAGGACGGTGTATATCATCTGCAAACGGTGGGCGAAGCTGGGTATCAGACCCCGCTGCTGCCTGATTTAAGCGTGCCGCTGGAATGGTTATGGACGCCGCGCCCGCCCAATCCAATTGAGTTGGTCGATGTTTTGCGCCAGATGGTGGGGGCGTCTTAGCGATTCTAGGCGTCGTGGATTTCTTCCTTGAGCCATGCCTCGATTTTAGATTTCGACATCTCATGCCCCAGCGCCACCAATTGTTTGTAGGCGGTGAATTCCAAGATTCCGTAGCGATTGGTTTCCAACTGTAATACGAGGTCGTTTTTAGTCGCTTGGAGCGCCGTGCGAATCCGCAAGACGTTCGAGAGTTCTGCCGAGCGCATGATAAGCCCCGGCATTGACGGCAATTGTAGGCGTTTCGCCATAGGGTTGAGCCAATTGAACATGATTCGCCACCCTGACACGTACTCATCCGTCAGGTTATAGAACGGGATATTATCATTCAGCGGGGAGGCCAGAATCCCAATCAACTTACCGCCGCCCATGAACTCTCGCGCCGCCGTGATGGGGAAGTTGTCGAGCAAGCCGCCGTCTACCAAGACTTCATTATCAATCAACATGGGCGTGAATACGCCGGGGATGGCGGTTGAGGCGCGGATGGCGCGGCGGACGCTGCCGTTGGTGAGCATCATCGGGATAGCGCGAGACATATTGGACGATACCGCGAAAAACGGCGTCCAGAAGTCCTCAATCATCGCGTCGCCGAATATTTCCTTAAACACCTGCGTAATTTTGCGCGAGGTCATAATCGAAAGGAACGGCGGCGTATAATCGAATAGCGTCCGCGACGAGGCGAATTTACTCGCTATCTTGACCATCTCCTCCGCGTTGGGTCTGAGGTTATAGGCAGCCGCAATCAACGCGCCGATGCTCGTGCCGCCCATCATATCTAACTCGACGCCCAGTTCTTCTAGTGCCTGTATCACCCCGATATGCGCGAAGCCGCGTGCCGCCCCGCCGCTCAGGACGAGTCCGAGTGATTTGCCGTTCATCCGCCGCGCCAAGCGCCGGTAATGGCGCAAATCCCCCAACCGGATATGATGATGCGCCTTCAATTTGCGCTGCGTCAGCCAAGCGCCCGTGCCGGATGGCGCGATGATGCGCGGTGAGTGTAGCAACACCAACTCTGGCGTGAGGTTAGGCGATTGGCGTTGGATGGCCTCCTCTACGGAGGTTTGGTCGGGGGTTTCATCGGCATAACCCACCAGATACACCCTGTCTGCTTGACGCAAGCAACGGCGTGTCCACGCCGTCCATCCCGGCGATGCAACATACAGCAAGGCGTCGAAATCGTTTTCCAACTTGCTCAACCAACCCGCGATGACCGCGCTCATCGGTTCATCGGTATCGGTATCGGCTGCGCCGATTGTCCCGAACTCGGCGTCGAATTTTTCGGTATCCAGCAGCATAGCAGAGCCGTGTGTTTGCAGTTCACGCAGTAGCCCGCGCACGAATTCGGGGGGCGGTTCACGGTGAATCGGGATGATGGCAACCGCCAGCGCGGTACGTTTACTTTTGACGCTGCCGACGTTCTGACTGCGTTGTTGGCGACGCACGATGCTCTGGGTGATGCTTAACATTGCCTTAGGGTGGGTGTCAATCAGACGATAAAATACCTCGCGGTTCAGGCGGACGACGTTGCTCTCTCGCACGGCGTGGACGGTAGCGCTGCGTGGCTCATCGGTCAATAACGAGAACTCGCCAACTGTCTCGCCAGACGCGACCTCGCCAATCATGCGGTCAACATCCAGACCATCGCGGTAGGTAATCTGAAGCCGCCCGTTGACCACGATGCACATATCCGAACCGATTTCGCCTTGCTTGAACAAGACTTGGCCCGTCTCCAGCGTGACCCATTGGAGTTCGTTTTGCAATTGATTGATGACGACGGCGTTCATCTCGCCAAAAACGTGATTCAGTACCTCGGTCAGTTGGGAACTGTAGAGGGCGTGACTGGGGAATGAGACGCCCAGCGCGTTCAAGCCGCTGAGGATGTCCGCGACTTGGGTATGCTGCAACCCCGGCAGGACTTCCTCGGTCAGCGACAGGACGAGGGCTGGGTACTGCCGAACCAATACGACGAAACTCGCTCGGTTCAGGCGGTAGAGTACGCTGTCTTCAGTGGCCGTCAGGGTGGCGGGGTTGGGCGCGATGCTCAACATCTCAAACGTCCCAATGCTATCCCCGGCAATCAGGTCAGGCATCGGGGTCAGACCGCCAGCGCGCAGGCTACCCTCACCGACGATATAAATGGCTTCGCAAGGTTCGCCTGCCCGCATAACAACTTCGTCGGCTTTGACGGACACTGTTTCGATATGTTCCGCAAGCGCTGCCGTGAGTTCCGGCGTCAGTCCATCCAACAAGGGGTGGGCAGCCCACGGCAACAGGTTTAAGGTTTCAGAAGTGGTATAGGTGGTCATACGGGCGTCCTTCACAACGTCAGAAATTACAGTCGTGATACATCAAATGGGATTATAGGCGATTTTTCGTCAGAGGGCGATTTTTGTGGTTTTTCACACTATAACCACACAGCCGGATTGATGTCACCGAGTCGCCCGTAGCACAGGGCAAAGCGTGCTATAATCCCAACGATTAAATACTGGATTCTAGCGAAAGGGTCGGGTCATGATTCAGAGGACACTTCGGGGGACGTTGGCGCTGTTGGTTGTGACGGCGGTCTGTTTGACGGTGGTTAGCGCACCGACGTTCGCCATCACCACGCCGACTCCGACCTCAATCCCAGTCACGCCCGATTCGCCAACTGAAACCACCGCGCCAACTGCAACCGATACCTATACCCCGTCGCCTACCGCGCTGTCGGTCAGCGCCACGCCGTCCAGTGTCCCACCGACGGCCACAGCCTTCATCCCGACGACTGACCCGATCATTCTGGATAGCACAGGCACAGTCGCCGCTGCAACAGCACAAGCGCTCATGACGACTGAGGCGATGAATTCCATCACGCCTAACCTCTCCGCGACGCCTACCAGTCAAGTTAATGAGACTGTCGCCGCCGTGACCGCCCGCGCCGCCACGCGAACCGCCGAATCAGCTCTGCCTGACTTGACCGCCACCCTGCCCACCAGCGGGGAGTCAACTACGCCAACGCCAGTCGATAATGCAAGCGGCGGCGGCCAAACCTTGTTGGTCGCTATCCTGATCGCGCTCGGTCTGATTGTGGTCGCGTTCAGCCAAGCCACGCGCCGCCGCTAACCGGAGTCGCCGGTTTTGAAATCCTCATCCGTCAGCGGATTCGAGCGGATTCTGCTGCTGCTCACCTGTGTTTGCCTGTTACTCACCGCCGTTCACGCCCTTGTTTTCCCACGATTCATCAATCTGGATGTCGGGTTGTATTTGGAGGTGGGCAATAAGCTGTTAGACGGAGACCGCCCTTATGTGGATTATGAGGAAAACAATTTTCCGATGATTCACGCCCTGAATGTGATTCCGGCGGGGTTGGGGCGGATCACCGGCCTCCCCCCGACGGTCTGGGTTCAGGTCTGTACCGTCGCCCTACTGATAGCCTGTATCGCGCTGACGCGGCGACTTCTGAGCGGGTATGCCGGGAGGACGGTTGCTGAGGTCGGCGGCTTCAGCCTCGCGCTGGTCTCATTTGGCCTGATGGTCACGCTGAATTGGGCGCAGCGCGAACACCTGTTTACGCTGATGTTCGTCCCGTGGCTAATTTTGCGAGTCTTACGGCGTGACGATCAACCGCTGGGGCGCGGATTCAGCTTCGCAATCGGGGTGATGGCTGGGGTTGGGATTGCGATTAAGCCGCATTTCGCAGTCATCGCACTGCTGCCAGAGGCCGTCGGTTTGTTGACCACGCGCCGCTGGAAAGTATGGACGCCAGAGGTGTTAGGCGTGGCGCTGGTGGCGGGGCTACACGCGCTGTATTTCGCGCTTAATCCAGATGTCCTGAGCGCGTTGATTCTGCTGCTACAACGCCTGAGCGCGGCGTATCAGGCCTATGACAGCACGACCATCGGAGCGCTATTGGTCTCGCCCGTCGTGTTGCTGAACGCGCTCTTGGCGCTGAGTCCCGTGCTGTTGAAAATGCGGGGATACCGCCTTCACATCGCCCCGCCCGCGCTGATGTGGGCATTGAGCGCGATGACCTTTGGCAGCCTGATCGCGTATATCCTGCAACAGAAGGGATGGGCGTACCATGCCATCCCGTTTGCCGTCTCGAATGTGATGCTGGTGGCGCTGTTAGCGACTGAGGGGATTGTCGCCGCGCTAGAGCGTACCCCCCAGCGGGCGATTCCGCGTTTGCGGGCGGCGGTGGTTGGGTTTGTGGCGGTGCTGATTGTCTTTCAGATATTCGGTGGGCGGGCGATTGGCCTGACGTTTGAGCGGGCGCGTACTTTTGACCTCGCGGGGTATATCGAAACCTACAGCGTGCCGGGGGATTGGGTGCTGTTCCTCGATACCATCCCCAACCCGACCTATCCGATGTTGCCGTATCTGAATCGGCGGAGCGCATCGCGCTATAGTTTCACCCAGCCATTTGTGCTGGCCTACTATGGGTATGAGGGCTTGCCGTATACCGACCCCGCACATGTCGTCCCCGCCCACGCGCAAGAGATGTTGGAGTCGATTGGCGCGGACATCACACGCCACGACCCAGCGATGGTGATTATCCGGGTGGGGCGCTGCAACTCGTGTTCGGACGACTTCCCCGACCTATACGATTATTTGCGCGTTCGCGGCGTGATTGACGCGGTGATTCTCCCCGCCTATGACTTGTTGACCGTGGACGCGCCGTTTTATATCTACGTCCGGCGGTAGACATAAAACGGCATGGGTTCAAAAATTGAGGCTATAACACCGCTTCTAGGCTAGAGATGGTCGATTCAATCAGGCTGACGGCGCTGCCCAACGTCTCGGCGTCGAAGGCGAATTTCGCGCCCGCCGCGCCGAACAATTCTGGTAGAGTCCCCGTCCCGCCCAACGCCAGCGCCTCGCGGTATGATTTGACCGCGCCCGCTTGGTTCTTGAGCGCATTCGCCCAGACCTGCACCGAACCGAGGCGGGCGAGACCGTATTCGACATAATACATCGGGTAACGGAAGATGTGCTGCTTGCGATGCCAGCCAGTGGCCTTATAGTCCTCATAGCCGGTATAGTCGATGTCCGGCTCGAATCGCGCCTTGAGTTCTAACCACTTGGCATCACACGCGGCGGGGTCAGCGGCGCGATTTGTGCCGTCATACGCCCACAATTGGAAGGCGTCCACCATCGCCATATACGGCCAGAATTGCAAAATCTGGTCGAGGTGTTCGATGCGGTCACGGGCGGCGTCCGGCGCGTCATAATACCCGCCAAATTCATGGGTCAAGTAGGGGGCGGCCAGCAGTTCCATCGCCATCGACGCGACTTCCGCGAACTCAATGGGGTAATCGCGCTGCTGTTCGTAGGGCAGATTTTCCATCGACTCGAAGTTGTGGAAGGCGTGGCCGATTTCGTGCAACAGGGTGCGGATGTCTGTCCGAGTATTGACCGCGTTCATGAACACGAACGGGCGGCGCGTTAGCGGATACGACGAACAATACGCGCCGGGGCCTTTGTGCTTACGGTTGGGCAGGTCGAGCAGATTTTCGCGCCGCATGGTGGCGTAATACGCGCCCAATTGCGGGTCAACGTGATTAAAGATCGACTCGGCCTTTGCCGCGAGGTCGTCAATATCTTTCCACGGGCGTAGCGGGGGAAGGCCGGTAGCGTCGGTGTCGAGGTCATACGGGCGCAGAATATCAAGGCCGAGCGTCTGGCGACGGCGCTCACGCGAACGAATCGCAGCCGGGACGACGACTTGTTCAATCGCTTCATGGAAGGTCTGATTGTCCGCCGGGGAGTAGTCAAACCGGCTGAATTGAATCCAGCGGTAATCGCGGTAATTATCGAATCCGGCATTTTTCGCCATCTGGTTGCGGACGGGGAAGGCGCGTTTCCAGATGGCGTTGATGGCGTCGCGGTCAAGCAACCAGCGATTGGCGAACAGGTCGAAGGCGTCCTTGCGGCGGGCGCGGTCTGTGTCTTGGAAGGCTTTCATCAATTCCAAGAGCGTGACTTCTTGCCCGTCCCATTGCACGACCTGTGCGCCCGTGATTTTGCCGTATTCGATGCCTAGTTTCTGCTCCTCAAGTTGGAGGGGGAGGTTTTCCTCGCGGAACAACTGGACTTCAGCACGCATCCGCTTGAGCGGTAGAGCGAAATTTTCCGGCTCGATAGTGCTGGCGAGTAATTTTTCGTTGAGGGCATTGCCAGCCTGAGCAAAGGGTTGGTAGAGGGTTTCCATCAGCGTCCGCAGGTGGGCTTCAGCGACCTCATCGGCGGTATTTTGGGTGGTGATGATTCGGGCGCGGTTGAGGATTTCACCGATGGCCTCTAAGAGGTGCGACCAATCGTGCAGGAATTGGTTAGCGGTGGCGTCGGTCAGGTCACGGGCTTGCAAATCGGCGAAATAGGGCGCAAAGTCTCCCCACGTCCAGTCTTTAATGGCATCGTAGGTTTTGGGTAAGGTGTTAAACATTGTTTTAAGCGGCCTCTTTGGGACAAATAAACGGTTTCAGGATTATACGTCTGATGGGGAATGATTTTCCTCGTCGGATTTCATGCGAGCGCACACACGGGTGCATCCCTACTTCCCTCAAGACCATACTTATGAGTAAGCCATCATGACTCCGTAGGGGTGGCGCGGTTGACGATACCCGCCTTACGCGGGGATATTCTAATGCCGTTTTAGGGATGAACGTGTTATATTCTAGGATGAGTGATGGGGTAATCACGAGGAACAATGACAGCTTTTAGCGAAACCGCAAATATTAAGTATCATGATGACGCTGCTCATGATGAAGTGATTCATTCAATTTTATCACTTGTTCAGAACTCGCTTGATCTGGAACAAGTCAGACAAGTGCTTGAATACGCTATTCAACTCACTAATGAGGTGAGTGGTGACATCCCTGAGAGCGACTTACCCATCCGCACCCTTCAGACCCGTAAGGTCAAGGGAAAAATCACCCAGAAAATCGCTAGCTCTGGCTTTGGCTATGAGAGTGAGGAATAGGTCTATTGCCTACCTCACACATCTATGAAAAGTCTCCGCAAGGGTGTTTCAGACAAGGCGAATTTCTAACCAATATCATCCTGTATCAACATGATTATCAAGTACAAGTTGGCAACGATGGTTTTCCTATGGGGAAATCGAAACAAATTCAAACGATTATTTGGGTGTGTTTTATGCTAAAACCCCGATCAAAGATCGTTTGGATTTTAAATCATCCCTCCACTAGTCTTATTGAGATAACTTTCCCTTATGCAATTGTTGTTACCCAAGATTGTGATTTGGAACAGGATTACATTCCGCGTTCTCAAGGAAAACTAAATAACAACCGAATCGTGAAAAATGTCCTGTTGTGCGAAGCGATGGATGTTCGAGAATTTCTCACCAAGAATCAAGAACTCCGCGAGTCGGATTCTGCACGTAAATTATTTTTACGCAACAAAGATGAACGCTATCATTATTTACAGAACGCTGACGCAGATGATGACGCGATAGGTGAAGGTCTGCCGGGATTTTGTGTGAGTTTCAAAACCTATTTTACTGTCCCAACCGATTATCTTTATCACCTTGCCAAAATGACACAAACGATGCGTCGATGTGTGTTAAAAAGCCCATATCTCGA
>Ga0163144_10012272_pt1 | contig 18012 bp, 17 predicted proteins | sample OliLak19BULKMAT1_FD_123175 | JGI IMG/M metagenome (GOLD analysis project Ga0163144, IMG submission 123175) | Freshwater microbial mat bacterial communities from Lake Vanda, McMurdo Dry Valleys, Antarctica - Oligotrophic Lake LV.19.BULKMAT1 | ecosystem: Environmental > Aquatic > Freshwater >...
ACAGCGACGGTCACAGCAAGCCCAAGCGCCACAGCGACCATCACGCCAACGCCAAGCGCCACAGCGACGGTCACAGCAAGCCCAAGCGCCACAGCGACCATCACGCCAACGGCAACGCCCAGACCCACCCGTACGCCGCGCCCAACCCGTACCCCCACGCCAACGCCCAGACCTACCCGTACGCCGCGCCCAACCCGTACCCCCACTCCAACCGCGACCACTAGGCCCACCCGTACACCCCGGCCGACGGCAACACCCACGCGCACACCCCGCCCAACCCGTACCCCTGTGCCTGTTTCTACGCCCACGCCCTATCCCACCGGGCAAGGCACCGGATTGCTAGGGGCATATTTTGATAATCGCAACCTAAGCGGCACTGCTTATTACGAAGTTAATTCGACAATCAATTTCGCTTGGGGAATACGTTCCCCAGAACCGGGCATTGGGGCTGATACATTCTCCGTGCGTTGGACGGGGCGAATTTTGCCGCGTTACAGTCAGCGATATACGTTTTATACACGTAGTGATGACGGGGTACGGCTTTGGGTTAATGGGCAGCAGATCATTGATTCATGGATTGATCAAAGTGGGACGACAGAACATCGCGGTTATATTACCCTTGTGGCAGGACGGCGCTATCGGATTGAGGTGGAATATTATGAAAATACGGGCGATGCGTTGATGCAACTTTCTTGGTCAAGCGAGAACCAGCGCAAGCAAATCATCCCGCGCACCCAGCTTTACCCAGCAGAAGCGCCTGATGCCACGCCGACACCGCGCCCGACACGAGAGCCAACAGCCGAGCCGACTACCGCTGTCCGCGCAACCCGTGTGCCGAGCAATGTGGATATTTATGAAGTCGTTGTCGATCCGCGTGATGCTTTTGATAAAGCGACTGATGCGAATGGTAACGATATTTTTATCCGGGCAGGCCAAAGAGTGACGATTACTTATCTGAGAGGGACGTGGGGGACTTGTCCACTGAGTATTGGTTGCTCAAATTTAACCGCCGAGGGCGACAGAAATAATTACGAATCGCTCTATGGCGTTAATGCGCCGTTTGGCGGTTTACTTGCCAGAATTACTTATGATTTGACCTTTTTCGTCGGCGATTCAGCTACTCGAACCGCGCCGGGTGATGATTGGCTGCTGCTTACTATCAACGATGATTTCCGTAATAACGGTCTTTCTGATAATTTTGGTTCCATTGTTGTGCGCGTCGAAGTTGAAACACCATGAGGACACTCACCATGAATGCTATAACCCGCAAATGGCTGTTGATTTTGTTGATCGGGCTGCTGCCTATCCTGTTCGTCACTGCCCAAGAGCAAGATGCCCCTGCCGAGGGAGTGCCGACAGGGGTTTCCTTCAGTTATGTTGAATCAACGCCGCGTGAGGGTGGCTTAGGATTGGATGTTTATTTCACTATTGTCGATGGTCAGGATCGGGTGATTACACAAACCCAAGTTGAGGAAGCGCAGATCATCTTCGATAATAACAGTCCAGAGACACAGTTAGACCAAGCCGATGCAGATTATTATATTGCCCTAGTTTTAGACGTAAGCGGCAGTATGGTCAATGCCTTAGATACAATGCGCGAGGCGGCGATTAACGCTATTGACAATGCCCCCTCCGGTGCACATTTTTCTGTCATCCGCTTTGACGATCAAGTCGCTATCTTGACTGGGAATTTTACCGATGTCGCCAACGAAGCGGTTAACGCCATCCGCATCGGGATCATCTCACGCGGCGGCGGCACTTGTCTTTATGACGCAGCTTATGTAGCCGTCGAACAGTTGAACGCGGTAACGACTGATCGCAAGGCTGTCATCTTATTTACCGATGGACGTGATGAGCGTATTGCAGGCGGATCGTTAAATGATACGTGCAGCATCCACACGCTGGATGAAGTCATTGCTCTCGCAAGCGAAGGCCGCATTACTATCCACACGATTGGCCTGACCGGTTCGCAGGTGCAGATTAATGAAAACGAATTAGCGCAAATCTCCGGCTCAACAGGTGGATTTTCCGTCATTGGTAATCAAACCCAGCTCCCAGCATTATTTGAACAAATCATGGGAGGGTTGCGAAGCCAGTGGTTAGCATCAGCCGTTGTTTATCCGCCATCAGGCCAGCAGGAAGCCACGCTGCGCGTAACGCTGGAAGATGGCACAGTACTGAGGACTTTTTTTGATTTCACTGCCAACGCAAGTTTTGTGCAAACACCTACGCCCGTTCCAACTGCATTTGTACCGTCGCCGACACCGCTTCCGGTACGGTTGGAAATTTCGGGCGTTCGCTTAGAGGATAATCAAAATCGTGGCAGCTTTGAACTTCTCGTGCAAAATGGTGAGCCTGTTGAGGGCTATCTTTTTTCAATCACCAATCAAGACACAGGCCTTCAAGAAAGTGAATTCAATCAGAGCGCACCGATTGATGGTCGTGTGCCGTTTGAGACACTCAATTTGGGAACGGGGGATTACATTATAAGTGCTCGTGCATTAGCGGAAGATAGCAGTAGTCTGGCACGGGCAGAAGCGCAGTTTGCCATTCGCCGCCCCATGCCCACCCCAACCGCCAGCTTTACGCCGACGAAAACTTCAACACCTACCGCCACACCAACCGCAACCGAAACGCCCACACCAACTTATACCCCTGTACCCATCGGCTGCACACTTGAGGGTATTCAGTACAACGAAACCGCAGAACAATTTCGCCTAAGATTAAGTTGCCGCAGCCGTAGCGAGATCGACAGCTTACGTATTCAGTTTATTGATGCTTCAACCAATATTGAAGTCGGCCCACCTTTTAACATTCCACTGCCTGTTGAGGATATTGTCCCCATTAATGCTTCTGGCTTTGCCCCAGGCCGCTACCGGGTGCGTGTGTCTTCATTAAATAGGGCAGGCGATACGTTATTGAATCCCGCCGATGGCGACCCGATTGTTTCTACGCTTGATTTTACCTATCAACCGTCTACGCCCACACCTACCGTTACGCCAACAGAAACTAACACGGCTACCGCTACGCCAACCGCGACCACCACACCGACACCGGTTATTGTGAACGTCACAATCGGCCAAATACAATCCGACGGCGAGTTCTTAGTGATCTCGGTACAAGCGCTAAATGCACAGCTTATCCGGCGCTACCAAGTCGAATTTATCAACAGTGGCAGCGGCTTTGTCGATTATAACGAAACGTATGCGGCGACAGAGGAAGGTTTCAGGGTGGCGCTGTCTGAACTGCATTTGGGTGAAAACTACACGATTATCGTCCGGCCACTCGGCGAAGATGGTCGCCCAGTCGGGGACGAGGATTCCAGAGGAATTAGTCTTGATGCGCCGCCGCCACAGCCGACGGCAACACCCACGCCACCCACCGACGCACCTCCGCGCTCACCACTGTTAGGTCTCCCGCTGTGGCTCATCATTCTGGTGATGGTGGTGATTATCATTGGGCTGCTGCTGCTGCTTTACATCCTAGCGCGTCCGCCAGGGCGACCACCGCAATCAGGTCACGGCAACAGAGGTGAATATACAAAACCCTATTCAGGCGGTCTTCCTCCTGTTGCCCCAAATGGCGATAAAAATGCCCCTGATCCCAGCAAAACCAACTTCCCCGACTCAAATCGCACGAATCCGGCAGCGCGTGTCCTGCTGCCCGCGGCTACTTTGACGATAACAGCCGCGCCGGAAGTAGAGCTGATCGGCAAAAATGCCACGATTCTCACGGTGCCATTTAGAATAGGTCGCAAGGATCCATATATCCCAACACCGAACTTTGATCTTGACCCGAACAAAGATGTCTCACGCGAACATGCCGTCATCACTTACGGCGAGGGTGTTTTCTACATTGAAGACCTTGAAAGTTCGCAAGGGACAAGCGTGAACGACATTCGGCTGATGCCCAATCAACGGCAGCCGCTTAATGGGGGCGATCATATTCTGCTGGCGGGCAATATCCTCATGATGTTTGAGATGCCGATCAAGAGTGACGCGGAGAAGACGCGGGCGGAAGGGTAAGCATAATGGACGAAAAACTGCCTATTTTTGATGCCGCTGGCGAAACGGATGCCGGAACAATTCGCAAGGGGGAAGCAAATCAAGATTTTTTCCAAATTCACGTCCCATCAAAGCAACGGACGGCACTCTTTATCGTTGCCGATGGCATGGGCGGAATGCAAGGTGGGGCAGTCGCTAGCAAAGCGGCATCAGCGACCATTATTCAGCAAGTGGATGCCACAGAGCAAGCTGACCCAGAGGGGCGTTTGCGCGCGGCATTAGAAGCGGCGAATGTCCATCTACGTGAAGAAGCCGCCCGTTTAGGCGTTAGGCGCATTGGGTCAACTTTGGCTGGCTTACTCCTCCTGCCAGAAAATCAAGCACTTGTTTTCAACGTGGGCGACAGCCGGGTCTATCAAGCGCGTGGGAATCAGATTGAGCAGTTAAGCCGCGATCAAAGCGTCATGGCGGAGCAGTTAGCCAGCGGCCTTATCACCGAAGAAGAAGCCAAAGTACGTCCTAACAAAGATGTTCTGGCATTTCTCGGCCAAGATACGCCCATACTCGCGGAATATCGCATGGCTTCCATCCAGAAGGGCGATCATTTTATCCTGTGCAGTGATGGCTTATGGGAAGTCGTCGAACCGCATGAGATGTTAGAAATCGTAAATAGGATGGATGCGCGGTCTGCTGCTCGGCACTTTATCCGGCTCACTCTAGAACGAGGCGGACCCGATAACGTGACGGTGATCGTCGTTAACATTGGCATACGCCCGCCTGCGCGCTTACGTCCGCTGTGGGCCGCCGGGATTGGCCTGCTGCTCATCAGCTTACTTGCCAGTCTCTTTTTGCTGGTGCCAGCTTTTGGCGAGCGCCAAGCACCACCTACCACCACGAGCCGTCCGCTTACGCTGATTACGAGCGAGACTCCTATCGCTATTATAGCCGTCATTACGATTCCTCCCTCTCTAACTCCGGTAAGAACCGAAACCCCCACGCCTATACCAACAACTACACCGTCTCCTACACCCACACCTACGCCAACATTTACCCCATCATCCACATCAACGCCCACCCGTACACCGACGGCTACACAAACAGCAACTTCAACTCGTACACCGAGTCCCACCTCTACACCAACGGCCACGGCAACTTTTTCACCGACACCGAGTCCAACACTGACTTCAACCGAAACTGCCACATCGACACAGACACCAACCTTCACGCCGACCGCAACAGCCACCCCCAGCGTCACATTTACACCATCGTTTACGCCAACACCTACTGGCATTCCCACACTAGAAACGACACTGCTGTATTACTTTATTCCATGTTCAGAAATTCGCGTAGGAATTATACAAGTTCCGATAGGGAGACCGATCACTTATCTCCAAGAATATCGTTACGTATCAGGGGAAACTTGGATTTTCGTCAGTGTTACGATAGAAGGGCGCACTTTCCAAGGATGGCTACTTAATTCCGTATTGGAAACAGGTGTGGCTCCGACACCACTCCCATCTCCGACACCCACACCAGTTCCGACGGTGACACGTTTTCCGTCCCCTACAGCCCCTATGCCTGCTGCCTTACCCATACTTATTACGCCGTCGCCCACGCCAACACCAGCGCTCTCGCTAACGCCGCAAGCAACAGAGGCGGTTGAATCGACACCCACCCCTCATCTTATACGTCGCCCCAGCCAATGAGTGTGCCTCATGCGAGACAAGAATTAAAAGGGACGAGCAAAAACTCGTCCCTAAAAAAGCAGTCTAATGGATACCTTGAAAAACTAATTGCCTTGTGACCAAGCGATGAAATCCTGCACAGCAGGGATTTCTTCATTGGCGGAGTTCTGGCTGGCTTCGAGTATCTGGCGGATTTGCGCCGAAAACTCCATATATATTTTTTCGGGACCGCCATCTACTGCCGAGGTGAATTCGCCCTCCAGCCGCATCAAGCGTTCTTTGATAGCCGCGAGTTCTTGTTCGATGGATTGCAATTGGCGTAGCACCCCTTCCACACCGGGACGATCTACACTCACACGCGATTCTTGCCCTGCTGCTGGACGGTATTTCATGATGAATCAACTCCTTATGGTAAATTGAAAGATGCGATATAATCATTATATCCGTAATTCCCGTTTTTGCTAATTATTTGGTAAATAGTTATAATTATTTTTAAAGACACCGCGTAACCAAAGGGCTTTTCCATGGCGAACAAATATGTTGCGGCCCTCGCATCAACCGCCCAAATCGGCATTACCCACACAGAGGCCGAGGGGGTAGTCAATCAGCTTTATCAATTAACCGACACGCTCGATAACATCGTCCGCCAAATTGGGCAAACGGAACAACAGTTCGCCAGTGCGGTTGATGGCGGCCCCGAACAGCTTTACTTCACCTTCGCCAACCAACTGCGCTATGAAGTCATCCTTGCGCTCCAAGCCATCAGCGAAGAAATTCCTAGTCTGCGCCAATATCTCGATTACATGCGCGGCGGATCGGATGGGGGTAGCAGCAGCAAACTCGATTCTAGCACAGCAGGTTTTCCCGGCAAACGCACAGAAGAATACAGTAAGGTCAGCAGCTTGGATTTTGATTTTCCTAACTCTCGTTTTCCACCACAAACAGAGATGCTAAGTGATTATCTAGGTGGTGTTATATCCCCTGACGAAGCTGCTATAGCTGCGGCACCACCCGATCCTCTTTTAAGAAATTTCTTTAAAGCTGAGGGGGAATTATTTGAAGTCGATATTGTTAACCAAACATGGGGTGACAGTAGCACAATAGATTTGATTACCGGCGAAAACATTAATGTTCAAGCCAGTACTCTCACAGCCGAAGCAGACCTACAACTTAAAGGAACTATCGACGAAGATAGCATCAATGTGGGGGTTAGTGGTAGTGCAGGAGGATATTTCGTACGGGTAGAGGGTTCAGCAGAAATACTTGGCATGGAGGCTGTTGGGGATGCTTATATCGGAGCAACTGCTTCGGGCGATGCAGAGTTTGTAATTGATCCTACTAAGGGTGATGTCAAATTTGTTGCTAAAGGAGAAGCCTTCTTTGGGGCTGAAGCTAGAGGAAATGTAACTTACGAAAACGAGTTTTTCACTGTTGAATTACAAGGTTCGGCAGGGGTTGGAATTGGAGGACGAGGACATATAGAGGCTGGAATTGATGGTGAATTTCTCAATATTGATGCTAGTTTTCTAGGAACATTTGGTGTCGGGGGCGGGGCTGGAATTAAGGCAACTGTCAACCTACCCGAAACTGCAAATTTTATAGTCGGACAAGGGATTAATGGTGTTGAAAATATGTTTGGTGAAGTACAAAACTTACTTGGAATTGAACTTCCGTTTTGATGTAACGAAAACCTAATGTAATAAACGAAGGGAGTGTACATTGATTTCTGCAACGTATATGCAATTTCGGGGACCGGGTTTTGAAATAGAAATTCCCACAGATTGGTTGATCACATCAGCACCAGAGTATCAAGTAATGTTTTTAGGACCTAAGTATAATGGTGAATTGCGTCCAAATTTGGTAATCACTATTAGACCTGTAGATGAAAATGTCTTTCCCGAACAAATTGCTAAAGAAACTCAAAAAATACAAGAAAAAGAATATCCTGAGTATCAAGTTTTAGAAGAGGTGGATTACGGAAAAGAAGGTGGTACTGCCTTCCTACATCGATATAGCTGGCATAATTCACAATATGACAAAGATATACTTCAAATACAATGTTTCTTTGTAGTGGCAAGAATACTATTCACAATAACAGCGACGCGGCCAAGGGACTATGAGCAAACCCTAGATGAAATATTTGAATATATGATAGGTAGTTTTAGATTATCTTTATACCCAAAACAGTAACGACACCTTATTATGTCCACCAAATATATTGCGGCGCTGGCACAATCAAATAGTATCGGCATTCGCCATACCGAAGCACGCGCCGCTGTGATGGCGCTGCACGCTCTGGCAACACAAGTAGAAGCCGTTATGATGCGATTGCAACAAAGCCGAGGTTTATTTGAAACCAGTGTGGAGGGCGGCCCAGAACAGGTCTATTTTAATTTTGCGGCGCATTTGGCGCGTCAGCTTTATTTGATACAACAAGCGCTTTTAGAAGAAATCGGTGCACTTCTGCCTTATCTTGCCCACATGCGCGGTGAGACAACGGATTATTTCCCTATAGATTATCCCGCATTGCCTGATCTACCAGTCGCAGGCGGTAGTGCAGCTTACCGACTGGGGATTGTTGATTTTGCATTAGCCGCGCTCCAACGCATGGAAGTACAAATGCTCACCCATCTGGAAGATATTGAGCGCCAGATGCAAAATCCAATTGGCAACCTGCTCAACGCATGGTGGGGCAATGATTACGCGCAAATGCACGATGAACTGGCAGAATCACTTGATGCGAACACGACTCGAATGATCGAGTTACAAATTGAGCGTGCAGCAATTGTACAAACGCTTGCTACCACAGATGTTCCTGTGTCATCGTCAGATGCTGTTTTAGAAGTCCCATCGCAAGAAGGCAGTTCCGAAGTGCCGTCTATACCTCAAACAGAACCAACCCATATCATAGGCATTCCTGAACATTTAACTAGCCCTGTACGTAGGCAATACAATCATGAAGGGATGGAAACAGATCTTAACGGATGTTCGCTGTTCGCACAGGCTGCCGTAATGGAAGCGATGGGATATGATTTTGAAGATGAGCTGCTTGATGCGCGGAAGCAGGGTATCGAGGATAAATGGTATTCCGCAAGCGAAGGCGCGACTGGTTTAGGCCAACCCTTTGCTGCCAATAATATCCCCTATGAAACTTTTGGTTTCGATGAAAAAAATGAGATTACGGCTGAAGATGCGTTAACGCGCTTAAGAAACGAATTAGAGGAGGGACATTATGCAGTCGTGAATTTTGATGCCACACAAATCGCCGCATTTGATAATCAGCATGTCGAAGGTCACACCGTCTGGATTGTCGGGCTGCAGACGGATGAAAGTGGCAACCCCAGTCATGTTATTGCCAACGACAGCCATTGGGGAGCGATTCAAACCTATCCGATTGAAGAATTTATGGCGGCTTGGGCAAGTGATTTTAAATATTATGCTGTCTTTGCTCATCCACCCAGCCAGTAGCCAATAATTTTAAGACTAATCACAAATGAGTTGACGAGACCCTAAAATGACACCGCGTGAACAACTTATTGAAAAATTTGACACACTCACCGATGACCAAGTTAATGAATTACTGCGTTATGTCAATGTCCTGCAATCGCCTGATTTGCCCAATGACGATGACCAAGATAATGATCCAGCAATCGGCTTCCTCAATGAGGACTATGCTGAGGCTAACGATCCCACAATTGGCTTCATTTCTGGCGCAACTGATATTTCTGAGCGTACCAAAGATATTTTATGGGCAGAATTTGGACTTCTCCCATAAATCTCATCACCATTGCTCAGTCCTCATTGCTCATCACTTTTCTAGTCCCACAGCCGATAGCCAATCTCATACGCACTCGGCAGCGCCGGATTATCTAGCGTGTTAATCGCCGTCTCCACGAAGGCAATTTCGGGGTCGAAGGTCAGGACCGGTTACAAAACACCCGCCGTCAGATAGCGCATTTCAAGATTTTCTGGCACCTCCACTTGCGCTTCTCGTACCGGAGTTCCCATCACAAACCCCCATTCCCCAAACGATGGCACATAGGTATACAGGGCAGAATATGAAAATTCGCGTCTTGGATGGTATTGGCAATTGTCCAAAACGCCTCGCGTACAAAATAAGGGGAGGTCGCTTGCGTGACGAAAGCGCCATCCGGCGAGATACGCTGGTGTAGCAGGGTATAAAATTCGCGGCTGTAGAGTTTGCTTAAGCCCTCATTATTCGGGTCGGACAAGTTGATAATCACCACTGAATACAAAATCATCACTTGCTTCCAAATAATGATACGCATCCGTATTGATGGGAGTAGCGGCAGGGATGTCGTTGAGTCGCGCACGGGGGACTTGCCCGGCGGTTCATCTGATCTCTTTCGATGAGCAGCGAAGGCAAACTGCTTGCGACAGGCTGCTGCAAACGCTGTGGGAATACACCAACCGCGTCGAAGTCGATGAAGCAGCTTACCCCCAATGGGGGTTTTTTATCTCGATTTGGGGACTCTGAGTGAGGCGGATGCCTACTATCTGGGCGATCATCTGTAAAAGGCAGTTGGTAAGCAGTTCAAGGCAGAAGTTTCCGTGGGACTGGCAAGCGGCAAATTCCCTGCATACATTGCTGCCTATGGGCATCCGGGAAACGTGACGCTTGTGCCTCGACATGGGGAAGCTGCTTTTGTCGCCCCTTATCCCGTCAGCTTACTCCCGATGAGTAAAGAAACTGCGCGGCGACTTTCGATTTTGTGGCTGCGCGACATCGGACAGTTGGCGGCACTCCCACGAGAAGCGATCATTTCGCAGTTTGGGCGAGAGGGCAAACAGCTTTACGTGCTAGCGATGGGGCTGGATGGTCGCCCGGTCAAGCCGCGACAGATGCCCAAGAGCGAGACAGTTGCACGTCAGTTTGATAGCGCACCGCCAGATCGCAACCGTGTCGATGTCGTGCTGCATCATCTGGCGGAGGACTTGGCGCTGAGGCTGGAAAAGCGAAATTCCGCGCTGCATGAGGTGACTTTGATGCTTCAACTGGAAGGTGGAAAAACCCAGACCGAGCATTTGCATCTGCTGCATCCGATTGCCGGGAGCGGCAGTATTGCACGCACTCTTCAGCAGCTTGTGGAACGTGTCAAACTCAGCAAGGACGTTGCGGGATTGGAAGTCTGCGCTGCCCATCTTGTTCCCAACATCCCGCAGCAATTGGAGTTGTTCACACACCGCCCCGGATGCGGTCAGATCATTGACCTAGCACGAACATTGACGGCCCGACACGGCGGTTGCTTTTATGAAGCCTCGCCGGATGAGCGCGATTCACTGCTGCCGGAGCGCCGCTTTCGTCTGCTCAAGGTGGATGCCTCATGACGCGCTTATGGGAAGTGAGCGAACTGATCCAGATGGAAATTGATCTATCAGGAATGCCATTCTGCTTCATCTGGAAAAAGGAACGACATCTGGTACAGGAGATCGGCAAACGCTGGCGGGTCGATCTTGGCTGGTGGCGGCTGCACATCTGGCGCGAGCATTATAAGCTCACCACTCAAACCGGCCTGCTGGTAATCGTCTATCACGACTTACTGGCGGGGCGATGGTATTTCCAAAGATTATATGATTGATTGAAAGAGCTAAGGGAGGCAGTATGAACGTTAAGGAATTCTGGCAGCTAATTGAAAAGACCCACACTGAAAGTGGCGCTCTGCCTGAGCGTCAATTTGACCTGCTGGTTCAAGCCCTGGTTGAAATGTCCGAGCGAGACATCATGAATTATCATCGCATCTTTGAGACGTTAATGAACCGAGTATATACGACGGATGTATGGAATGCTGCTTACATTATACGCAGTTACGGCGACGATAGCTTTAGTGATTTCAGAGGTTGGTTGATCGCTCAGGGAAAAACTGTTTTCGAAAATGTCTTGTGTGATCCTGATAATTTAGCAGATTTTGTTCCAGTTGAAGCTCGGGATCAATGTTATTGGGAAAGTCTTTCTTATACTGCCCATAGAGCCTATGAGCAGAAAACAGCTACAAGAGGAAGGTGTTCCCGGTTCTGGTTTTCACCCTGTTTTGACAGGAGTTCTGCCTTTATCAAATCCTAGCGAAGCCTCTCAAGAACATTATCCTAAGTTACGGGCAAAATTTGGTGGGATGTGGAGTAGGACAGACGACGACCATACTGAATGATGCTGCCCTACGTCGAACTCCACTGTCACTCCTATTTCAGTCTGCTTGATGGGGCATCTTCGCCCGAAGATCTTCTTCTACGGGCAAGTGAATTGGGGATGCCTGCGTTGGCGCTCGTCGATCATGATGCGGTGTATGGCGCGGTGCGCTTTAGCCAAGCCGCGAATCAAGCTGGCATTCACCCGATCCTCGGTGCGGAAATTACACTGCAAAATGCGCCTTCTAAGCCGCTCTATCATCTGACGCTGCTGGTTGAGAGTGAAGCGGGCTGGCGCAACCTCTGCCAGTTGGTGACGCTGGCACGGCATAACGCGCCCAAAGGCGAAGCCCGTCTGCCGCTGGAAAAATTGCGAGATTATACGGATGGGCTCATTGCACTATCAGGTTGTTCACGGGGTGAAATCGCGGCGGCACTGCTGCGCGGCGACGATGAAGCAGCCACCACTGCTGCCCGGAATTATGTAGAATGGTTCGGTCACAACAATTTCTTTATCGAACTGCAAAATCACCTGCTACCACATCAGGATCGGCTGAATGTCCGGCTTGCTGATGTGGCTCAAAGGGTTGGCGTGGGTGTGGTCGCCACCAATAACGTCCACTATGCCACGCAGGATCGGCACCGCTTGCAGGATGTGCTGGTGTGTATTCGGCACAATATCTCACTCGATGAAGCTGGACAGCAACTACGTCCCAATTCCGAATTCTACTTGAAGTGCGGTGATGAGATGGCACTGCTGTTTTTGGATACACCCGCCACAATCACCAATACCCTCTCAGTTGCCGAGCACTGCCAGTTCGACCTGCACTTCGGTTTGCAAGCGCTGCCAGTTTTTCCGACAGAGACAACATCAGCGTTCATAGCTATCTGGAGCAGTTGTGCCGAACAGGGCTGTACACCAAGCGCATTGAACCCTCGGACAAGGTGCTGCGGCAGCTTGATTACGAACTAGCCGTGATTGAGCGCAGCGGCTTGTCCAACTACTTCCTCATCGTGTGGGACATCGTCCACTTCGCTCGCAGCAGCGGTATTTTGTGTCAAGGGCGCGGCTCGGCAGCTAATTCGCTGGTCGCGTATCTGCTGGCGATTTCGCCGGTCAATCCCTTGGAACACAACTTGGTCTTCGAGCGTTTTCTGTCTGATGAGCGGCAGGTCGTCCCGGATATCGATATTGACTTTGATGCGGCGCGTCGTGAGGAAGTCATCCAGTATATCTACGGCAAATACGGTGTGGAGCAGGCAGCAATGGCGTGTACCTTCATCACCTTCACCTTTCGCGCCCGCAGCGCCCTGCGTGACGTTGGTAAAGCGTTGGGTCTGCCGCCGGAACTGCTGGAACGCACGGCCAGCAGCCTCGACACGTACAGAGCAGGCGGGATTAGCGACGCAGCCGCGTTTCGGGAAGTCTTAGGTGCGCGGGCAGCAGCGCAGGTGTGGGGATTGCTCACCGAACTCTGCACCCAGATTGATGGCTTTCCGCGTCACCTCGGTATCCACAATGGTGGTATGGTCGTTATGGGCGTGCCACTAGCGCAGCGTCTGCCCACTGAACCGGCGACGATGGCAGATCGCTACGTTGTACAATGGGACAAAGACTCGCTGGAAGCCGCCGGGTTAGTCAAGATCGACATCCTCGGTTTGCGGATGCTCTCGGCGATTGCCGAGTCGCTTCAGATAGTGGAAGCAGCGGGTGGACAGCCACTGGACTTCGATCATCTACCGTTCGATGATGCGGCAGTGTACGAGATGGTCAGCCGCGCCGACACGATTGGTGTATTCCAAGTCGAAAGTCGGGCGCAGGCGCAGGTGTTGCCGCGCCTTCAACCGCGCACCTTCAATGACTTGATCGTGTCGATCTCCCTCATTCGCTCCGGCCCCGTACAGGGCGATATGGTGCATCCTTACCTGCGACGGCGTTTAGGGGTCGAACCAGTTCGCTATCCGCATCCGCTGCTGCAACCTGCGTTGGAAGAAACGCTAGGCGTGGTGCTGTTTTAGGAACAGGTGTTGAAAGTTGCGCGTGATCTGGCTGGCTTTACCGCCGGGCAGGGGGAACAGTTAAGGCGGGCGCTGGGGGCAAAGCGAGCAGCCGAGGAAATCGAGCGTTTTTATAGTGCATTTCTGGACGGTGCACAATCGAAAGGGGTTGAGCAAACCATTGCCGGGGCGGTGTTTGACACGCTGCGGGCATTCGGCGGATACTCATTTCCTAAGTCCCACGCAGCGGCTTTCGCTGTGCTTGTCTACCAATCCGCCTGGCTCAAACGCTATCACCCGCAAGCGTTTTATGCCGCGCTGCTCAACAACCAGCCGATGGGCTTCTGGTCGCCTGCTGTTATCGTCAACGACGCGAGGCGTCACAGTATCAAGGTGCTGCCAGTGGAGGTCAACCTGAGCGCGGATCGCTGTCGGCTGGAAGGAAAAAATATTCGTCTTGGCTACAACTATATCAAAGGCTTGGGCGAAGGGGCGGCCGCGAAAATCATGGTAGCAAAAGAAGAAGGCAATTTTCACACGCTGCTGGATTTCTGCAAACGGACGCAGCTTCCACGCCATTTGGTGGAGCATCTCATCCTCGCTGGCGCGATGGATGCCTGGGGCAAAACGCGGCGCAAGCTGATTTGGGAATTGGGGAAGCTTTCGTACCGGGAAGGTGAATTCGACCTCGTTTTTGCCGAAGATGACTTGAACTTCCCGACGGTTACGCCCTTCGAGATCATGGGGATTGAGTACGAGATGATGGGGATGAGCCTTCGCAACCACCTGATGTCAATGTACTGTTCCTATTTGGGTAAGCGGGGCATCCTCGACAGCGCTAGGCTGGAACGCTGCATGGAAAACACCGAAGTGCAAGCGGCGGGACTGGTCGTGGTACATCAAGCGCCGCCTACTGCCAAAGGTCATCACTTTATTACATTAGAAGATGAGTTCGGGTTCATTAATGTTGTGGTGCGCCCGGATATTTACGCCCGCTACCGCAAAGTCTGGCGAGAAACCCCGCTGCTGATCGTCGAAGGTCGAGTGCAAAAAACAAGGACAGGTGACCAATCTCGTGGCAGCACGAGCGGCAGCACTCGCTGAGTTCATCTGACAGAATGTTCTTTTATAGGCAATCGTCGAGCGAAACCCTACATACCCTTCATATTGACTGAGAAGGAGCATGTAGGGTATGTACGGTATGAAGGGTTTTTAGTTAGATTCGCGGATCATCACCACATCGTAGCGGCGCATCATGTCCATCACCTCAGCGGGTTGAACCGCATAAGTCATGCCGTCCATCCCGCGCTTACGTCGCGCATCATCCAGCAGATGTAACCGCTTGAGAATGTGTCCGATCCACTGAGCATCTCCAAGTTTTTCTACAGGCTGTCCGAGCAATTTCGCAACCCCTTCACGCAGCACCGCTGACTTAATCCAGACAACCTCGGTTTCACCCCGCGTTAGGATTTCAAGTGCTTGCAACACGGCTTCTTCCCGGTCACTCAAGGCTTTGCCCTCGCTCATCTGCTCATCCCATGAAGCGGCATCGGAAATGGTATCTAGCAATCCGACGATGCCACCCTGTTCTTCAAAGAACGCTGCCAGCGCGACCAGTGGCGACCACAATTCGCCGGAGCGGTTGTGGAGTTTGTGCAATTCGGGGCGCTCAAAGTAGTTGGTATACACCGCCTGAAAATGCGTCAATGTCAGTATGTAGAGTTGGTGGCGAAGCGCGGCCCCATCGAAATCCGGCGGGAAGGACGGCATCTTTCGGGTCGTGCGGCGCATGGGGATGGCAATACAGCGACTGGCGAGGATGTCCTCCAGTCCCATGATTGCAGCGAGAATCTTGGGCGAGTAGACATCGAATGCCTGTGGTTTCAGATCGTCACCGGTGACGCGGATTGCGGGCATTCCCTGCTTATAACCGCTGTTGAGCAGTTGGCGTATCTGCTGCATTCCAGGGTCTTTGGGGTTGTGGTAGCGTTCGGCTTCATCGATCCCCACTGTGCAGCTTGTTTGATGAATGAGGCGGAACATGGACGGCCCGGTTGGGTCAGAGGTGGTAATCATGTTGAACGCTAGTGGTTGTAACACCCGCATCACGGTGCTTTTGCCGCTGTTTTTGGGTCCATTCAATGCCAGATAGGGATAGGCGGGAAACATCGTGTAGAAGTATGTTCCAATTGTCCACAGCGTCAGCAGGCGGCTCTCAATGTCGGAGCGGAAATCCACATAAGTCTTGAATAGGTCATGGATGGCGGTAAATACTGCGCCCGGTTGGACGGTTTCACCTTCCTGATAGCGTCGAATATCGCTGTAACGCCAACGCATCAGGAACTCTGAACCATCGGGGATTACTTTGAGGGCGACTTCCTGATCGCTGATGGTGATGATTTGCTCTTCCGACAAACGACGCAGTTCGCGGGTGCTGGTCACGAGATAAGGCTGCGTATTGAGTTTTTTGTCCTTTGTCCGCTCGATCACCGACACTGTGACCATCGCCACATCCCGACGAAAACCTAGTGCTGGAGATAGAATCGGGATACTGTCGCTCAACACTTCGGGCATATCTTCACCTTCCGTCTTTTCCTTCTGAGACCGAACCGCTTTGAACATCTCACCGAAGCTGCGTCCCTTCACGCCAATCGTCGCCATCAGGCTTTTGAACTCCGCCAGTGCGAAATCGTCCAATCCGGCGGCATGTGTGAACACCGCACGGATGGCATCCTGACGCGCCAATCCTTCTAATGAAGCGATCTGTTGGACTTCAACGGCTAACCAACTTTCCGCTTTGTTGAGCAGTGTCAGTGCATCTTCGGCTGCTGCCCCTTGTTGCAGCCACTCGTTCACATCTTTCACATCGGCTGGCAGGGATGGCAGATAGGTTTCGCCTTTCAGCGTCAGGGCAAGACTGCGACTTTTGGCGCGGGCATTGTTCGTATTGTCCAGCGCGACGAATAGACGGGGATGGGCTTTCAACTGGTTCAGTAATTCGTCTGCCGCCTGCATCCCGCCGATGGCAACTGCTGGAATACCCCATTCCCCAAAGGTCATTGCATCCGCCTGACCTTCAACGATAACAACCTGCTCTGCTTGCACGTTGTACAGATGATTGTAGTACGGCTGGCGTTCCCCGATGATGTTGCGGGGTGGGTTGTAGTGTTTCTTGCCTTCAATGCTGCGTCCGCTGAGATAAGTCAGCCGTCCTTGTTCCGTATGGATGTAGACAATCATGTTGGGTGGGAATTTCTGAATCACGGTTCGCCAGTTGTCTGGCAGGTTTAAGTCAGCCAGCAGCGGACGTTTGTCCTGCGGCATGTAACCAAGCCTTGCCGCTTTTATAGTGGATAACTGCCAACCACGCTTGTCGGTGACATAAGTTAGGGCAGCAGGTGTACTTAAGAGGGTATCGTGCAACCGCTGCACAAGCTGCCGTTCTGCCCATGCCGATGACTTCTTAAAATTGATATTTTCTTCCAGCGTGATACCCGCACGCTGCGCCAGATAGCGCACCACTTCCATAAAATGCGTCGCATCACGGTTGTTCCATGCACCCAATGACAAGATGTGCCGTCCGACAAAATCAAACACGTCGCCGTGTTCGCCATGTGAATTCCAAAAATAAAAACTGGTGTTGGGTACGACCACTAAACTGTCATGCTCCACGCCAACGAAGCGTGAACCCGACTTTTTCAACGTGAATTTCTCCGCAACGATTTCCTCAATGGGATTACGAGAGCGTATCTGCTCCAGATCAAATGCCATCTCCAAAACCTCCGGGTAGCAAGCAAAGTCGAATAAAGGTCGTGTTAGAAATACACGACGAAGGGTCAAAAATCAGTTGCAGGAGATTGGAGGTTGTGATACATTGTGAGTGCTTAGTTCAAATATGTATCACCGCCTGCCGCCCACCTGCCTTGTGTTAAGTGGGCTTTTCATTTATTTAGGGTGGAGCGCGTGTTCGAATCACCATATCATCTCCAAAAGGTTCGCCCGGGCGAACCTTTTTAATTTTCTGTCAAAAAGCGTTCAGCTTCAGTGAGCAGCTTTCCCATGGCTTGTAGTCTGGCACGAGCCAAATTCGCATCACCTTCCTGACGCATCATCGCCTGTGCTAAATCCTGCGCTGAGGTGGTATTGCTGGCTTGGGCAATTTTTGCCAACTTGACGGCTGA
>Ga0163144_10012273_pt1 | contig 18011 bp, 31 predicted proteins | sample OliLak19BULKMAT1_FD_123175 | JGI IMG/M metagenome (GOLD analysis project Ga0163144, IMG submission 123175) | Freshwater microbial mat bacterial communities from Lake Vanda, McMurdo Dry Valleys, Antarctica - Oligotrophic Lake LV.19.BULKMAT1 | ecosystem: Environmental > Aquatic > Freshwater >...
GAAGCTGAAGCTGAAGCATAAGTACAATTTTGATTTAGTTCTGTATTTATGCCCCGAAGGACAAGGTAAGAGAACCTACCTTGTCCTTCATTGAAACAAAAAGAACTTATTCTGCGACTGTGTAGTCGGCAGCATCTGGTGTCAGAGCTGCTTCAGCTTTTTCAGCTAGCTCCTTCTTCACAGCTTCGGCAATCTGATTTCCGATAGCTTGCATCGCCGCTTGCGTCTTCATTGCTGCCAATTGCTCACGCTGCAGATCTGCATTGAATGTGTTGTACACACCAACGGCTGTTTGAACGCCTTGTGTGAATTGCGTGACGTCGTAGCTAATACCGTCGATTGTGATTGTGTTGTTCGCTTGTGTCATGTAGAACTCCTATGTGGTTTTGATTGTACCGATTCTATTTATCGGCGATAAAATGACCTTTTCAGATCAATGGTCCTTCTTCAAGAAATCATCTCGGTTGATCTTCTTTCCAACAACTGAAGGAGTAAGACCAAAGACTTTCTTTCTGTTCAGCTGAAGCTCAGGTTTCGAACCGTCAGTAACACGAAGAGTGTCTTTATTCCAGCGCATCAAGCAGGTTTTCGAAGCAGCATCTGAATTCCGGGCTTTCGGGAATTCGAATCGGTATTCACCAGCTTCGTGCATCGCATCAGTTTTGACTGTCGCGATCATCAAGTCCGAAGTGTTCGTCTTCGAAGATCCACCTTGCACATCGCCTTGGTGTGTCTTCTGCCCCTCATTGATCTTTTCTGTAGCATGCTTCCCAAGCTGCGAACCTGAGATCATGACACAATCGTAGTCGAACCCGATGCCTCGAACTTCTTCGGACACGTACTGGTCCTTCAAGAACATGTTCGTTCCATCGACCTTTCGAGCAGCTTGCATGATGTCAAGGTAATCGACGACGACCCAGTCAGGTCGGAACCCCTTCGTGCTTTCGAGTTCTTGAAGGTACGCTGAGACATGGTTCGCGTTCGTCACACCTTCACGCATCCGCTTAATGAACAAGCGAGCGCCATGTCGACTGTGAAACTCTGCGATCTCGTGAGCAACCTTCGTCTTGTTCGGGAGGATGTCGCGTGATGCCATTCGGGCGATCATCTGATCACAACGACCTGCGAACTTCGTGTCCTTCATCTCGATCGAGATGATCGCACCGTGCAGACCTTGCTCCATCAAGTTCACACCGAGGTTCAGCATGTTCACGGACTTGCCGCCGCCTGAAGGAGCGAGGAAAGTAACCAGTTCTTGACGCCCGATGCCACCGCCGATCAAGGCATCGACGTCCTTCCATCCAGTGCTGATCACCTTGTCGGTTGTTTCAGCGCGAGCGAGACGTTCTTCAATGTTCTCGAAGTACTCGATGCCGAGGTCTTCAAGGAGACCGATTTGCGCCGCCAGCTTGAACTGCTCGATCAACTCGCCGTAGTTCCCTTTCTCGATCAAGCCAGGAGACTTCCGAGCAACAAGGATCATCGCCGAAGCTTGACAGAACCCAGCGATCTGTTCAGCTAAGAACTGAACGTCTTGTCGCTGAATCTGAAAGATTTCAGGTGTGTTCTTCGTCGCTGCTTGAAAGATCTGCGGGGCCGGCACAGCACGGTTCTCCTGGAAATATTCTTGCAAGAACTTCACAGGACCTTGCATTCCAGCATCGAAGTACTCTGGTCGCAAAATTGAATTCACTCGTGTGAACAGCTCTGGGTTACTGAGCATCGCGTTCAAAAACATCCGCTGTGCATCGGAATCCATTAGCACATCTATTGCCATTTTGTTTTCCTCATTTTTGTAAAAGAAAGTTCAAGATCGAGCTCGAGTTTTTGATCTCTGCTATTGTCATTCTTATTCGTTGCATTCTTCATCAAGCTGTACATTGTGAAGATCTTGCCGAATTTCTGAACACTCTGATTCACGTCCTCGGCATTCTGATCAACGAACGTGATCTCCCAACCTTGATTGATGACTTCATTGCCGAGGTCACCGCCTGTCGAATCACGATCAACAACGAAGATGATTCTGCGGCGTGTCTTCTTTAGGAGCTCGATCTTCGTTGCGTTCAAACTCGATCCAAGAATGCAGATCCCGTCGATCGATTCAGCATCAAAGCATCCTTCAGTTGCGAACAATGGTCCTTCATCGTAGCTGAATAAACGATTATACCCATAAATGATCGCGTCCTTCGACACAGTACAGTTCCTGTATCTAGGTTTCACATCACGATCGATCGCTCGACTTTGCCAGTAGATCAGCTTCTGATCTCGCCAGAATGGAATCAGAACTCTGCGAATGTGTTTTGGGTCAAGGCTGAAGTAGAACTTCAGAGGATCGACCTTTCGTTGCAGCATGTATTCGATCAAAGGTTCTTGAAATGCATCGTACCCATCAGAACCGAGTTGAAATGTTCGATCTGGGAATGCAATTTCTGGCGTATGCAGATTGATCTTCTTCAGAGTATCAAGCGTGATCTCACGTTCGCTCTTGTCGCCCTTATTGAAGAATAGCGTTGCCGAGATCCCTTGAAGGTCTTGATCAGTGATCCCGTTGGCTCGCAGAAGTTCTTTCATCCATCGATTGAAGCGCCCAGTGCCTTCTTCGTACGATGCGCGAAAATTACAATTATAGCAATTGTAGAATACTTCGTTCTGGTCAATCTTCCAGCCAGCGCGAGGACTATGGTCATTACACAGCTGGCATCGCTGATCGTGATACCCAGTACCAGATATTCGTCCGAGAACTATTCGATCACGAATCAGATCTCCGAGGTACGCTTGAGTTTGGAACATTCTTTATTATACAACAACGTACTCAGTTCCATGTCCTGAATTTCGGATCAGTTCTTCCTTGATTGCTTGTACGCTGCGAGCTTCAATGTTGCTTCGCGTGCGTAGTGCCAATTATCGCCTGCTGCCTTCACACCACCCGCGCCACGATTGTACGCGTTCATCAACTCTTGACCTTTGAACCCATAATCACGTTCAAGGATCAGCAAGTACTTCGATCCAATTTCGAGATTGAAACGGTCATTCAAAATCAAGTTCGCCTTGATCTCATCATCAGTTCGAGTGTGCAGCCCATATTTCGAAAAAAGGATCGGCCACCGTGCTAATACGTCCTTCGCAGCAACGAGCTTGATTTGCATCGCGCCAAAATACGCTTCGGGGCCTGGATTCGCAACACGATACGATTTCATCCCACCAGCTTGAGTTTCTTGAAGCAGCACTGCTTGAACTATCTCAGGATTCTTGTGCCCATCAGCTTTCGCAATTTCGTATGCCCTAATGAGGAGACGTCCTTGATCAACAGATAGATTTGACGGAAGCAACGTTGCAGCTTGTCCGCCAATCTTACCATCTTCAGCCTTATCAGCAATCACTGCGGTGCCAATTGGCGTTGGCATCAATTGGAACAATTTGGCGGCACCGAAAACTGCTATCGCCGTGAGAAGCGATAGAGATACAATTACTTTTTTCATAATTACTCTTTTGGAAGTGTGTCGAGTACTTATACAGTACCTTTAAGATTATACTACACCTGTCGGCAAAGAGATTGTCAAAAACAGGAAGGGGCGCCAATGGCGCCCCTTCCTTGAAGGAAAAGTCTTAACGATTTATGAATGCCGATGGTGCTTCTGACGAAATCACTCCGCCGGCTGGATCGGAGAATTCTGAGCCAATTTGGCGACCTGAATCAGCGTACACTTCAACTGAAGCAAGACCGCCACCAAGAACTGCACCACGCGGACGCTTTACCTTCACATAGTTCATGTGAAAGAAATCGAGCGAGTTCACACCATTGTTCAGCTTCCCTTGTGAGAGTAGTTCCCACAGCGGATACTTGTCAGCATGCACAGACACAAGGAACTTCTTCAGTCGAGATTTATCGATTGAGTGCAGACGATCGATTTCGATCCCATACACTGTACCATCTTGTGCTTCCATAACGACAGCAATTTCTTTCAAAAGACCGTCATCGTTCCAATCGATCAGGAATACGTGACGAAGGTCAGTTGCGCGCTTTTCAATCTTAACCGGTGCTTGAGCCATTGTGATCTCCTTGAATAGGGTTTAATGAGATGCTCATCGCACCCACATGATCTATTTATAGTCAAGAAAATGAGCTTTTCTTTTCAAGCGGAAAGTAGCTGTATCGAAGGATCGTACCGGCTACGAAGAGGTTGAAAATGTAGTTAGTGACTGTAGGCCAGATCGAGATGCTTGCGAAGAACACGAGACAAGACATCATCCCGAAAAACCATAGCCACAACATCATTCGAGACACCCCGTCAGAATGACCTTGCTTGAATGACATGTACGCCTGCGGGATTGACGCGACCATAAGCATTGCTGAGCCAACCCAATTGAAAGTTTCAAAGCTCATCAGAACACTAATGTTGATTTCTTCTTTGTGATGCCAATCGCCTTCGTTTCGGCCTTCATCGGTGAATTCAATCCAGTGCTCGAGAGCAACGGCACAAATTGACCAACTTCATCGCCAATCTTCTTTAGACTGAACTTCCCGCAGAATTTCTGAAAGTGAAACAAGTTGAATGTACCGTGATGAACAACAGCATGATCAATCGTGTCAGAAATCAGCTTTTGAATATCAGCCGGCTGCCCATTGATCAAATCCATCAGACAAATGTTCTCATTGTACATTTCGCCAACATTCATCGTACGATTCTCTCCAGTGCTTGGGTCTGTGAATTCCCAGGTGGAGTTCATCAAGTTCGAATGAAGATACGTGTCGCCCTTTTGAAGAGCGTCGTACGCAGCCTTCAGCTTCGTGATTCGAACCTTCGGGTACGCGGGCAGAACGTTGTCGCCAACATCGCCGCGGAACGCTTTTTCGTACATGAAGAACTTCGGATCGATGATCTCGCCTTCCTTGTCTTTGCCGCGGAACGTGCCGTCGGGTCGAACAAGCTTCACGCCTGGAAGTTGAAGCAGCGTGACGAAGTCCTTGTCGTCGGATAGGCCGATAACTTCGTCGCCAACGGCTGAGAACTTTCGACAGTACCCGGCGAACACGTCATCGCCTTCGAGCTCTGGGTTTTGAAGAACAACGAGAGAGGTGTGCTCGATCGCGAGGTTCTTGAATGCTTCCATCAGCTCGAAGAACGGGATCATCGAATCGTCTTTGACACGATTGCCTTTGTACAACCGACCGCTGACAGCTGGTTCAGCCCGTTCGCCGCGGGTGTGTGCCTTCCGCCAGTTCTGCGCTCCTTCGAACGTGATAGCAACTTGATCAGGCTTGTGCTTGTTGTACTGCGATCGAATGGCCATCAACGCCATGTGCATCGCTAGGCCGGCTTGATCTTTCGCGTTTGCACCGCTGCTGTACTTCCCGTGTGCTGAAGCGACGCGGAACAGGATGTTCGCAGTATCGATGACGAGACGTTTCATAGTGTTCCTAGTAATTCAAGGATGTCGAACAATCGAACGTACTTCGCGCGAACCACGATGTACGGTGATCGACCTTCATCAAGCATTGCCTTCAGCTTCATCTCAGCGATCAAGCCGTCAAGCTTCTCGAGGTCAAGCTTCGTCAAGAAGGCTTTGGCTTCATCGCGCGAAAGAATCGGTGTAGTCATTCAGGCAAGTTCCCAGTGTTCTTCATGATTATATCACGTCTTGGGACGGACAGGTGACGGAGGAGATGGTTCGCTCGTTCGGAACTGTAACGTGTAACGAGGACTTCCCTGATCCGGATCAACAGCGGATCGTAACTTTGAAGATTCGGGTTGTTACGATGCGCCATCAAAGTGTACAGGAGCTCGCCCGTCTCACGCTCATGAGCCGAAGCTGCGACTGTTCGTAACCACTCGTCGATTTCAAAATCCATTACGTCATCAACATGTTCTGCTGTCCGCTAAGTTGTGGGTGAGCATTTGATTGAACTGGGTCGTCGCCGCCTGTGAGCTCTGTCGGCTTCAGCTGTGCTGCGTAGAAAAACAGTTGAACACTGTCTTCTTCAGTTTCTGCTTGGAAACCAAGATCTTGAATCTTCTGAATGAATGCATTGTTCCAATTGAACATTACTTTCACGCGCCCATCAACCTCAAATCCAGCAATTTCAAATGTAGCCCACGGCGTTTGAATCGCTTCCTGCTCAATGATGTACGCTTCGCGATCAGTCTTTCGAACTGGTTGCAGATTAAAGTATTGTTTGATGCGTGCCCAGATGTTCATTACCACTTCCCAGCCACTGACACAGCGGTGATGTTCGCTGTGAGCTTCTCGATTTCTGCTTGAATGGTTGGACGAAGCTGTGCTTCAAGGAGTGGCACAAGAGCTTGAAGCACAGCTGTTGTCAATGAAGTACTGTCGCCAGATTGTAGAGACGAGTACGACAACATAGCTGTCATGTTCTTCCCGCCAAATGCGAGTGTAATTTGAACACTTTGATCGTTCAATTTGACTTCTGAACCCGCGCGCGGCGTCCATTTCAAAGCATCACCTCGATACTTCGAGAGCTCTTCTTGTAGAGCATGAATGCGCCGCTCAAGCGTTGTAAGCTCACTAATGGCTTGTCCGTAATCACTCATCATCATTCTCCTGGTCTGCATTGGGCACTGCAATCAGCAAGTGCCCTTTGATTGGTAAGCTTATCGATCCGCTTTCACCGAGCGAGAATTCGATCTCTTCAACATCACGTGCCGCCGCATCAAGAACTGAAGCGAATCGATCACCTTCATAGATATGTACGATGCCCTGCGGGTCATTTACGAATAGTGCTTCTGCTGCGAGCTCAGTACTGAAAGCCTCGTTAGTAGGTGCAGAGCACTCGAATCTGACGATACCGCCGCGGCCGACAGCGATTGTGAGCGTCTCGGCAGCAAGACTTTTCACGGCGCGGGAGATCTGAGCGATCTCAGCTTTTGATGCGCGGATCGTGCAGACAGCAAGATCATTATTTTCCTTCGGGTACTTGATCAGCTTCTCAGAAGTACAACGGAACTGAATTGAGCTCTTTGCAACTTTCATTGTAAGCATCGAGACTTCGTTCTTGTCGTTCGTCTTCCCTTCACCTTCAACGTTCCCAGCGAAGATCGAAAGTCGCTTTTCGAACTCGCTGATTCGACCGATGCCGATCTTGATTTCTGGGTCGAATGAGAACCCAACATCCGAGATGATCGCCATCTTGAAAGATGGCGCTGCTCCGCGAATTTTGCCTTCTGTGATTACGGCAGCATCAATACCTGCGATGCGACACACAGCGAACGCGCTACGTAAATTTTCGATGTCATTCGCTGTCAGCTTCATTTCATTGCTCCGTGTTCTAATCATTGTATCACTATTTCAATTGGCGGCGAGGATCCATTTGGGTCGGATGCAGACTGTACCCGAATCCGAAGTCTTGAATGAATTTCGTTCCAGCTTCGAACGTCATGTTCTTTGCAACGAGTTCACTCTTTCTATCGCCGAACTCGACAATTTCAGCATACGTCGTATAATATACCTTGTATATGTCGTATTTCATTGTTCATTGTCAGTATCAGTGTCGTACCAATCGGCAACATCACGAGTCGTTCTTCGAATGATCTCTTGGTTGTGCTCATACGAATCGTTGAACTGCTTCTGCAGATCTTCAAACGCTTTCTTATTTGCTTCTTGCTGTTCAACTTGTTGAGAAGCCCGTTTCTCGGCTTCATCGATTTCCCGGCCGCGCTTAGATTTCACTTGTTTCACGAATCAGAACCTTAGAATTTTTTGAGTAAGTGTTTTCTGCGGCGTTGGAATTTCCCAGTCGAGAGCTTCGTAGATCCCTTCGATCTTCGAATCAATCATCTTTTCTTCAGTGAGCTTCAGATCGAGCTGAAAATTTTCATCGAACCACTTTGGGAAGTGCTCGAAATCAACTGGGATCGCGATCGATTTCAAACAGAATTCATTTGGCTTCAAATAGAAGATCAATCCCTTATCACCAGATTTCAAGAGCTTCCCGCTAGTTCCTTCGAAGTGCTGCACCGTCTCGTTGTAGTTAATTGCTGCCCGCACATGACCCGGGAGCTTACACTTTCCAACATTGATCTTTTCTGTGCGCGCCCATTCAGCGTAGTACGCATCAAGGTTGTTGATACCTTTCGCCGCGCCAAGAGTGATCGGGTTATCAACCTTGAACACGAGATCCTTTCGAGACTTGTTCACAAAGAGCTCGAGCTCTTTCTCAGTGCTCTCACGAATCAAATCGAATGCTTTCGAAGCGGTCAGCTCTTTCGTGTCGTATCGTTCTTGAAGATCAGGATGCCCATCGAGAATCAGACCCATGAGTTGCTTCAAGAAATCTTGAATCACTTTCGGCGTGTCCACTTTTTTCAGTTCAGAACCCATCATCTTCAGCTTGAACACTTCCATGCCATCGAGATCGATCACGCGGATCGTGTACTTCTTCTTGGCCTCAAGGAACAGGCCGCGACGACCGACGATTTCACGACCAGCTTTGATCAGCGAATCGTACTTGTCAGACGTGCAACGGAATGTGTACCGCATGAACTCTGGGAACTCTTCGTTCACGACGTCAGCAATTTGATCTGCACGAGCTATCGCTTCGGCCTTCGTTGTCTTCATAGTCTTGAAGTAGCACGAGTCAGTATCGGATAGCAGCGTCACATCCGACAACTGCTGATCGTCGATGATGAAGCAAGCCGAACGCTTCGAATTGAATGATTCTTCGTCTTCCTTGTTGTGCTTCTTCGAATCGCCGAAGTACCAAGTGACTTCGGCTTTCTTTCCTGTGATCTGCTCGGCGATCGACGTCACCATGTGATTCGTGATTGCGCGACCGCAGGCAGTAACAGAAGCACCCATTTCTTTTCGGCCGAGACCGAAATGCGGCGAAAGCATCGCACCGTACGTCGAGTTCAACGTGAGCTTCTTCGACATCTGCATCAGCTCGAAGTCTTCGACTTTCAGCTCAGCTGCATCGATCTCGGCTTGCGTCCCGCCTTCTTTGATCAATCGCTTCACTTCAAGTTGCCAGATCTTCTTTTGAGCTTGAAGTGATTTCCGTTCTGAGTACCAAGCTTCAAGGGAAGCTGAGATGATCCCAAGACCACGTGATTGATCGAAGACTGTGCCGTACGCGCTGATCGCCCACTTTTGAGAAGAGAACACAACGAGCCATTCTGCGCCAGTGAACGTCAAGTCATCTTCGTCGGTCCCGAGCTGCTTCTTGCCAACTTCGCCGAGACGAAGCGTATGTTCAAGATCATCACCTTCGATGATGCCAGCCCAGTCGTACTCGCCGTCAGTAATGCCGCCGATGTCAGGAGGACGATTTGGATTTTTGCGATCGAAGTTCCGAGAGACGAGAGCACGCTTCCATTCTGGAAGCTGACTGTTGTTCTCTGGAGCGAACCGACGACCATTCGATTTCAAGTCCTTCGAACAGTTCCCAGAGATGAACTGCCCGATGATCATTTCTGGTGAGATGTTCAGGGCGCGAATGACCGACGGGTACAGCGAGTTGATGTCAACTGAACCAAGCCATTCGTGAAGACCTGGAACTGTGTCGAGGACGAGGGCTCCGTCAACGATCCCGCCATCCGACGAAGGGCCGTTCTTGTCGCGAACGATCAAGTTGTGAACGTGATGTGCTCGGTTCACGATCGCTGTTTCCACGTACCGTACTGTGCCGAGAAGGTTCTCGAACAGACACGTGTTCCCGTGAGCCATCGTGTTCACTAGCTGAATCAACTTCCGCTTCGCATTGATCTTGACGAGAATGTCAACGTCACGAGCGTTGTACGCAGCGAACTTCGGGAACTCTGTGTTGTAGAAATCTTCGAAGTGTCCGTCGAATTCAACCTTCGGCGCGCCAACTTCTGCGTTTCCGACAAAACCAAGAGAGTACGTTGGGTACCGAACGTCTTGAGCGAACTTCTTGAACAAATCAAGGTAGTCGATGTGACATCGACCGCTGAGCTTGTACGTCAGCGCTTCTTCGCCGAATCGCATCACAACGTTCTTCTTTGGAGGACGAGCACCGATGAAGCTCATCTTTGGAACGAGCTTCGGCGTGACGCGCTCCAGGCGAGCCATGATGTACGGGATGTCGAAGAACTCGGAGTTCCAACCAGAGAGCAAGTCTGCGTTCTGAATCGATTCGATGAACCGCTGAAGAAGATCGATCTCGTTCTTGCATAGGATGAACTCAGGTGCGAAGTCCATCTTCAGCTCGGCCATCACAGCCTGAACTTCAGCGTTGAAGTTCTCGATCTTGTATCCTTTTGGTGGGATCAAAAGTGTGATGTACTGTTGAGTCCACGATTGGTAGATCGTAACAGCGTTGATTGCTGCGTAAGGATTCTGAACTGTCGACCAGCCAAGCGCCTTTCGAGTGTCAGTCTCGATGTCGATGAACGCGAAGTTCAGAATCGGGAGCGGGCGCTCGTAGTACTCGTTCATCAGCACTTTGAAGACTGGCGAGATGTCCGATTCGTGCCGCGCTCTTGCCGGGTACTGCTTCACAAGGGCATTGAACTCATCGACATCGTCGGCCACGATCTTCTCGAGCTTCTCGCCGAAGATGCTTGTGTACTCGCCATCCTCGTTCGGGACGTAGAAGTACCTTGGTGCCTTGACACGACGAAGCGTTCGCTGAGCTGGATCATCACGTTCCCACACTAGGACCGAGTCTGTATCCCAGTCAAGAACCGCACCAACATAATTCTTGTGTGTCATCAATCGAAGATCCCGCGACGGATTCCCTTTTCGTGAAAGTCGGCGGCAGCGCCGGAGTAGTACATGATTCTACCACATTGGGTGCACTTGTACCGATGGGTGTCGAGGTCGACAGTTGTACTGACAGTCTCACGAACCCAATACCCCTCGACTTCATCGCCGAAATAGTTCTGATTTTCGTAAGACTCGTGAGTACGCTGGTGCGTACAAGACATTACTCGTCCTCGCTCGGACCTTCGATCTCACCCATGATCGCTTCGAGCATGGCAACTTGTTCTTCCAGACTTTCTTTGCGCTGCCCGTAATCGTTGTTGAACGCAGCAGCAACGTACGCGTTGAACAGCTTTGGATTCAGCTGGAGATCTTCAAGAGCAGCATCACGCAAGACTTTGATGTTCGCTTGCTGCATCGCGATCGCGCCTTTGCAAGACACAGCTTCATCGATAAGGTTGCTGAGCTTCGCCTTTGCGGCGGTATCTTTCATGATCGAGTTGATGTCCCTGAATTTCTTGGACTTCGTGGTCAGTTCATTAGACTTTGGCATGGATACCTTCGTTGAGAGTATGTTGATGTCTGTAGTATTGTATCACGATATCGAACTTAGAACTAACATGTTCAAGTCAATTCAACATCAAGTTCGAAACTATTTTTGAAGTTGCGAAGATCGAACCCCGGCAAATCGCTCCAATCGCGAGCCCGTTTCCTTCCATTGTCTTATTGTACACCCAAAATCGAGCAACTTCTTCGGCGCTCCAATCTTTTGAAAGTGTTGGAGCGCCACTGTGAACAGGATTCACTTCAGCGCCCACCTTGAACTTTGATTCTTGAAGAGCAAAATTCACTTCCTTCGACATGTCTTCCATCATGCCCTTGCATGACTTCACGCACTCGCTGTAGCTCTGAAATGTTCTAGACTGGAATGAAATTTCGCTCAATCCTGGAAACAATGAAAGAGCATCGAAATTGATGTCTTGTTCATTCTTCAAGACCGCTGAATACCAGAAATGAGATTCTTTGAGGTTCATATCAATTCAGGTAAGTGTTTCGCTGGTTCGCCATAATCGTTTCGTAACCAGGCAGATCGAATTGCTGGTAGCTCACAACCCCAGTGAGGAGCAATTCTTCATTCAAGTTCAACAGCTCAACAATTTTAACTGCGAATGGGTCCCCATTCATCGCTGTGAATCGAATGTTGTCGCTCTTCTGTTCGACATCTAGAGCTTCATCAAGATCTTCGATCGGCATCGGGATGAACAACGGATTCATCGAGACACTTTGAATAACATCCTTACCGAGACCGTCTTTGATCGTATTGATTGTTGCCCGAAGCTCATTCATCGGCTCGATGTCATTCGTGAAATCTTTGGAAAGGACTACTACATTTATAATGTCACACATCGATCCTGGTGAAAACGCAGAAGTAATTAGTTCTGCTGCTTCACCTGATGCCCGAATCGTGTAGAAACTAGGACTCGTAGTCGTAATCATGCGTCAGGTCCTACGATAACTGAATCGTCAACAAGAATTTGTGAGTCAATTCCAGCAAGGGCTGTTTTGATTGTTCTTTCAATGTTGAATTTTTGTACTTGCATCAGCGGATACAAAGCACTCACAGCAGTATCTGTTACGTACAGAACTTTGATTCCATCAACTACGAAGTACTTCAAATAGTCACGTTCGAATGTAAGAGTTGAAAGTGGAACTAAGAGGCTTGTATATCGATCAAGAATGGAATACGGCTTCCGTGCAAGAACGAAGTTCATATCAGCGTTCTGAACTATAGTACTACCGTTCAAAAGCGAAGTTGATGTAGCTGTGAACAATGCATTCAATTTCAAAGCTGTCGTATCAGCTAAATCAAGTGTGAACAAATAAAATGTTTGCCAAATAATACCATTGAAGATACGAACAGCATCAACGTTCTCCCATGATCCTGTATTCAATCGAGATTCGTCATTCTTGTTCCGATTGAATGCCAACGAAACTTGCGTTGTTGGAGACGTTTGAAAGACGATGACATCGACTTGTGTTGTACCTGAAAGAGCAACGGGCGTATTGAATTTGATTGTGTTCGGCGGAACTGCAGAAACACCATCGCTAATTTGATAATTTTCAGGCGCAATGCCACGATCAAGCTTCGTCCCATTCAACATTACTTGAACAGTGTCCGCGAATGAATACCGAAGTGTCTTCTTTTCAAGACCTGATTCAACACCAGAAATAGTACTGAACGTCCCTTCTTGACGATACACGAATTGCTTGTTTGCCTTCGGCGTGTCAACTCGCTGATTCAAAGTGACCGTAAGAACTGAGTTCGCAGTTGGCACGGACCCAAGTCGAACAGCAAGAACTACTTGGCTTGTACTACCCGTGCTTGTATCAAGGAACGAAGTGCTTGTCGAAGTAATTCCCGTATTCACAGAAGTGCCACGAGCTCGCCAATCGACAACTCCGATTTCGGGCGCTGAAGTAATTTGACCGTCAGAAAGATACTGAACTGGGGATAATCGCCCTTCACACTTCAAAGTGATCGTGCACTTGTCAGGTGTAAAATGCGTCTGATCAATTAAACGATCGGCTGTTCGTTGACAGATTGAGCAGTAGAACCTGAGGTATTTCTTCATTGGGTGCTTTTGCGATACTGCCGCAAAAGCACGTCGACGTCATTACAGTTGAATGCGTGGCCGTTTTGAAAATTCTCGACCTTGACGCAAGCGCTGGCTTGATCGACATGCACTCTTGGCAATTGTGAGAATGACATGTACCAGGTATTTACGGAGATGAGGAGAGCAGTCAGAATTGACATCACGATCGTGAGGATCAAAAGTTGAATCGTAGAAAGAGTTGTGTACATCATCTCGACTCTTTCTGAACGTCAACGATCGTCAGCAACGAATTCGGATTCACGAATTTCTTCCAAGTACCATCGTACTCGTTCAATGGGGTAACTTCAACAAGCTCCATTGTCTTTCCACCGAGGAGTGGTTTCGTTGCCGAGCGCCCAGTCTTCCGGACTTCAACTTCGCCCAGTACAAAAGATTCCATAATTTTCTCCTAATTGATGAGCGTTTTGCGAGGTCTGATCTCGGCAAGAACACCTGAAGTGAGTTCGCTCTTCGAGTACCCGTCCCAAAGACCTTGAAGGTTCGCAGCCCCTGTTCCATTCCGGCTGTGAACGATGACTCGCTTCACTTCATTCAGCTCGAACTTACCATCGAGGTCCCCGTCGATGAGGTACTTCATGAATTCCATGGCGTTCGCCTTCACCGTCCCGTCTGTGTTATTTCCGAGATCGTGATCGAGGCTCATGACTTCAGGAAGCCCAAAGTCTTCGATCAATCTTATCGCGGCGGCGCAATCAATAGCGAGAATGGCATCGTGAACATCACCGGACTGCAGTCGTTCATCGTCCAGAAATAGTTTCCAAGTCATTAAAGCATTATACACAGATCAATCAGAGTTCATGCCTATGGATTTAGGTTCAGCGGATTTGGCTGTACTTCGAGAATTCGTTCCTGCGAGCATGGTTCCGTTGAAGAAGATGGTACCCTTCGGACAGAAGCTCATCGAACGTAGAAACGAGCTGAATGCGGTATCTGTTCGTAACGATTTCAACGTTCCCTTTTCGCCAGAATCCTTCTGGGCAGCCGATCACAAGTTTGTTTAGCAGGCCTGCGCTCGTCCACCCAGTCATCAAACCGAACTCGAACAAGCTGATCGGTGACAGCGTTCCTGGTTCGAGCCACATGATCACAGCATCGGCCCGCTCAAGGTAATCCAACTCGAATGAGACTTGAAAGTTGAATTCACGGTTCTCAATGCGTTGATCCAAGTCAGCATCCCAAGTTTCACGACGAGGGTTCACGATCACGACATCGCTCAAGTTCTGTTGAGCATCGTAAAATTGAATGGCCTTCTGCTGCCAGTTCGTAGCCTTGCCCTGCTCGATTGAGCCGGCGAGAAACAAATGAGGGAACTGATGCTTCGTCGAAGACAGTTGATCTGGGGTAATGATGTGTGCGGACATTCAATCTCCAAGTGCTGCTTTGATCAGTGCCTTCACGCCAGCAGCGACGGCAAGGGATTGTCGAGTGTCTTCGAGAGCATCGTGGTCTCCACGTTGAACTGCGCCGAAGTGCGTGAACAACGCAGATGATTTGTAAATCCCAACAGCGTGGAACCCGATCGAGCTCGTGTCCATTCGAACGTGATGCTCTGACACTTGGAACCCGAATCGCTTCAGCAAAGCTTGAAGAGCTGCGATGTCGAAGCCGAGGTTGTGTCCGCCGAAGCAGATCGTTCGTGTCTTGTCCGGCTTGCCTTCGCCGTAAAAGATCACATCGTCACCGAAGTGCTTCGTGATGAACTCGATGATCGTTGCGACAGCTTCTTCGGCATCAACACCATTCTCTTCGAGGAACTCACGCGACAGACCGTGAATCTTTTGAGCAGCATCTTGCCACTGGTACGAAGGGTCGAACTTGATGTTCACCTTCAAAGCATCAACCTCTTCGAAGTTCTCGTTGTCAGCAACAACGAGGCCTAGCTGAACGCCTTGGAACATTCCAGGTACGAACTGTTCTGGGTACGGGAGATCAAAGGCTGCGCCACTTGTTTCCCAATCGAGCCAGAGTGAGAACTTCCCTGGAGAGTATCGTGAGTACGCCATCAAAGGCTCCTTAGAAAGGTTTCGACTTGATCAGCTCGTTCGCTGACTGTCTTTGTTGTAATCAAAAGCTTCGGCATCAAAGGTGTCTTTCGAAGAATGAAGCTCTCGATGTCCTCGAACACGGATTGCACGTCGTTCTTGGATGCACGGTTCGCATCGTCTTCCCAGGCGACGTGTTCCATGAACGGCAGAAGAATGACGCCGTCGTAACAGCTCGTTTGACCAGCGACACATTGTGCTGTGAACGCTTGCATACAGCGAAACGATTCGTTGAACGAAATCTTGTTCTGATCGTGGAACCGCCAAGTCCATTGCGAAGTGTACGCGAAGATGTCAGCGAACGTACGCTCAGTCAGAATGATTCGACCCTTCGGGTCAATCGTTCGAGCTGCAACGTTCTGATGAAGTTCAAAATCGTGCTTCAACTTCTGTTCGAGAACAGTCTTCTGGAACATCTGCATCGTCTCGACGCTCTCCATCACTTGGTCGAGCGAGTCCCAGCCAAGCTGAGCTTGTACCGCTCGGCTGACACGGAACTGATCAAGGATCCAACCGCGCTTTTGAAGCTCGATCAGCAATGTACTTTTTCCGGCGCCTTGGGCACCTGACAACCCAATGACGATCATGTGAGGACCTTTTTCAAGAACTTGAAATCACGGACCATCTCAGCTTTCGAAAGATCTTTCCCGTAATACCCGATTTCGTTCAGATTGAATTGAGTGAACACGTAGCTAATCACAAGCTTCGGTTCTGACATCAAGAACATGATCGGCACAGTACTCCAAGTACTTTCACCTCGCTGATTCAGCGTGAAATGCACAACGCCTCGATCTGTAAGAAATGTTTTTGCAAATTCGACGACAGTCAATCCCCGATTCAAAGAAACGATGCCCCTTCCAGTCGTTGTTTCAAGTCGCCCACCTGTGACACCAGTGACAACTGATCCAACCACCTTTACGAACTGCTTCTCTTTTTTCATTCTGCGCCCTTGAACTTATTGGGATTGAACTGCTTCATCTTCAAATTCTATTTTAACATACTTTTTAGCTCATGCAAATCGCATTCAGGTTCGCTGCGTTCGATAAATACTTCAAAGATCTACCATTTCTAAGGTATCAAAAATATGTCAGTATCGTTCAAAGATTATGTGATCATCTCCGATGCCTTTCGTGAGCTTGAACTTCAAGAAGGCGCAGTTGATGACATCTGGGAATTCGTGAAGAATAAATTCAAGGGCAAAAAGATGTCGCCCACAGAAATGCAAGATGAAGTTGATCGTCTGAAGAAGACGAACGTCGGTGTGATGAAGAACATCCAGAGCAAGGCTCAAGAGAAAGCTTCTCGTGAATTCGAACTTCGAAAGACTTCAAGGAAAACAATCGGGGCACAGCCGACTCGGGGACAATCGAATGATGTTTGGGATAGCGCCCGCGGCTTCGATCGTCGCGTTAGCGAAGAAACTCTGGCTGAAGCGAAAGAATACAGCGTCGAATACACCAGAGTTGGTGGTGGCGCGAAAAAGATCACGAAGATCAAAGCTTCAGATGTCGCAGCTGTTCGCGAGAAGTTCAAACGCGATTTTCACGGGATGAAATTGCTGACTGTATCACCAGCACGTGTCTTGAAGACAGATGAGAACCAGCAACTGATGAACCGAAGTACTGGGTGATCGTTGGCGATACACAAGATTACGATCGGTACATGACACGTGGTCCGTTTAACACCTTCACTGACGCTAATGATGACATGGGCTCTGTCCTTCACGACGACGCAGACTACGATGATTCAAAAGTTCAGTTCGGTCTCTTCAAGAACAAGAAGTTCGTGAAGATGAAAATGCCTGTCAATCGCAAGTAACAACAATGGGACCTTGAGGTCCCATTCCTTATTCAGCACCTAATGCTGTATTATTCGCGAATCTGATCTGAGATTGCCGCACCGAACAGCGCATCTTCGACGAACGCATTCCGAACTTCACGAAGCAAGTTCTGCTCGAAGTACTGAATCATTGGTCGTGGATCTCCGGAGCCTGTCATCTTTCGACCGTTCTCGATGTAGCACCCGTGCGCCTTCATCATCGCGTAATTCCGGCCGACCTCAATGACCTTCTGCCAAGCGGCCTGCTGGTACGACACAGGCATCTTCAGGGCTTCGACGATGACTGCAAGTTCTTCAGGTGATTTCATTTGATGTCTGTTCGGCCAACATGGCCTCAAGTTCATTGATGCGTCTCAGTCTCGCGTCGTATGCAAGTTGCATAAAGTACAACTGAACAGTGCAGATCATCAATTCGATTGATTGATATACAAGTGCATTCAGTCGCACAAATGCATTCACGATCAATCCTGACGAGTTGCCTTGCGGGCTTTGAAGCCGTCGACCTCGACTTGCAGAGCGACCGCTTCGTCGATGCGACCAGCGCCAACCAGAGCGGTGATCCAGATCGTGTCGAGGTCGGTCTCCGTGTCGATCGCGTTCAGGTACTTCAGATCGTTGCCGGTGGCGCCGTCTTCAATGGCTTCTTGAACCAGGTAATGGATGACGGTCAGCGAGCGGGTTTCGTAGATGGTGTTGAAGATTTCGTTCATGATGATGTTCCTTGTGTCGATAGGATCATTATACCACGATCCTAGGAATTGTACACCCCGAA
>Ga0163144_10012275_pt1 | contig 18008 bp, 18 predicted proteins | sample OliLak19BULKMAT1_FD_123175 | JGI IMG/M metagenome (GOLD analysis project Ga0163144, IMG submission 123175) | Freshwater microbial mat bacterial communities from Lake Vanda, McMurdo Dry Valleys, Antarctica - Oligotrophic Lake LV.19.BULKMAT1 | ecosystem: Environmental > Aquatic > Freshwater >...
AATCAGCCGCAAAAATAACGACAGCGGTCTCACCGCCACCGAGGCCATGTCGGCCCGGCCCGGAGCGGAAGCGCTCCCGCTTTTCGCACTCCACCAAATCTTTCAATCGCTCCGCAGTGCGCGCGGCCCTGTGCTTAAAAGCGAAGTCATCGCCGATGCGCTGAAACGCCTTCCCGCTTTCGCGGCCGGTTATCTGGTGCGGATTCTCACCGGCGATCTGCGCATCGGCTTAAAGGAAGGCCTGGTCGAGGAGGCCATCGCCCGGGCTTTCGGGGTCGAAGCCGATCTATTCCGCGAAGCCTCCATGCTCATGGGCGATAGCGGACGCGCCGCTGTGCTGGCCCGGCATCATCGTCTGGCCGAAGCCGAACTCACACTTTTTCAACCGGTGAAATGCATGCTGGCTGGCCCCGAGCCCGATGCGGAATCCGTCTGGGACAGGCTGGGGGGCAGCGGATCGGTTTGGTTGGAGGACAAACTGGACGGCATTCGCGCGCAGATCCATTGCGGTTCGGGGCGGGCGGAAATTTTTTCCCGCGATCTCAAGCTGATCACGGCGACCTTTCCCGAGATTGCCGACGCCGCCCGCGCGTTCGGAGGGGATGCGGTTTTCGACGGGGAAATCCTGGCGTGGGAAGGCGGCCGGGCCCTCAGTTTTTTCGAATTGCAGAAGCGCCTTGGCCGTCGCCAGCCCGATCTTTTTCTCGGCGGGGAAATTCCCGTGGCCTGTGTGATTTTCGACCTGCTGCGCGTGGATGGCGAATCCCTGCTCAGGCGGCCGCTTTCCGAACGCCGGGCGCGTTTGCAAACCCTCTCATTGCCCCTCCCGCTGCGCGCGGCGGAAATTTTTTTGGCAGCGAGTCCGCTTGAGATCGACGCAGCTTTCCAGGCCGCGCGCGCCCGGGGCAACGAGGGCCTCATGGCCAAGGATCCCGCCAGCCTCTACACGCCCGGACGCCGGGGGCTCGCCTGGATCAAACTCAAGAAAGATTTCGATACCCTGGATGTGGTCGTGGTGACGGTGGAATACGGGCACGGACGCCGCAGCAAAGTGCTGAGCGATTACACCTTTGCCGTGCGGAACGAATCCGACGGAGCGCTTTTACCCATTGGCAAAGCCTACTCCGGCCTGACGGACCTGGAGATCGAGCAATTGACGGAGGAGTTCCTTCGTCTCGCACTTTCCCGCAAAGGCAATCGCATTGTCGTCGAGCCGCGAATCGTCCTAGAAGTCGCCTTCGATTCCATCCAGCCCAGCGAACGTCACGCCAGCGGTCTGTCCCTGCGATTCCCTCGCATCAAACGCCTGCGGCCCGACAAAACCGTGCAGGATATTGACACGCTGGCCGCAGCCTGGCGGCTGGCCGGGGTTAAAGCCCCGCGTCCTTGACGATCTTCTTGGTCTTCGTTTTCGCCACGCCGGTGATTTCCGAAACCTTGTCGCTGAATTCTTTCTCCGTTGCCCGCGCTTTTTGCTGGGCCGCTTTCCAAGCCTCCGCGTATTTCTTCTGCTGTTCCGGCGTGAAAGGTTTGCCCAACTCGGTCTCGATTTTTTTGTAAATGTCGGAATTGACCACATCCTTGCCTGCTTTTTTCACACGCTTCACGGTGGTGTCAGCCGCTTTCTTGGCCATGTCGCCGGTTTTTTTGGCCGCTTTCTCGACGGAGGTTTCCGTGGAGACCATGGCTTGTTCGGCCTTGTCCTCAACCGTCTGCGTGGTGCTCTGGGCCATGGCCCCGGCGGCGGTCAGGAGAAAAATTGCCAGTGAGGGGATAAGAATCTTTTTCATAAGAAAATTAGTTTACAGGAGGATCATCGAAAATCAACCACCTCGAAGATAGTCGCTCATCTCATGCAGCCGGGGATCGCGGATTGGTTGCTGGCGCGGCAAACGCAAGGCTCCCGCCTTGCCGCCTGATTCCTCGGCGAATTCCCCGCCCAGATTTTCCAGCGTGTCGCCGAATTCCGCCTCAAGCTTCTCGGGGTCCTCGCCTTTTTCCAGCCGCTGAATCATTTGTTCCATCTGCTCGGGCATTTTCTGCCCCGTCGCCTCAGTCATTTTGCGCATTAACCGTCCGAGCTGTCGCGGGTCGGGATGGTCATCGCTCATGGACGACATCTCGCGTTCCATCTCCGCCATCACCCGTTCCATGCGCGGATCCTGCGCGTCCATGTCTGACGGCGCTTCGGATTTTTCCTTGGCCCGTCCGGTCACGGCGAAACGGGAGATCGCCCGCTCCATGCGCGCCTTGGGATGATCCGGACAACGCGGGGTGGCCCGGCTCTGGGCCAGGCTGCGGGCAAAGAAACTGTAAATCCGATTCGTGTCCGGAGAGTAGAACTCGTAAATGGGCATGGCGGGTATTTTTGACTAAAAAATCCCGCCCGTCACTCAACTCCTTTGCACGGCCATGTTACAGACTTGTCACAAAGACAGGTTCGCCGCATACCTTGGACATGGCGAACGATGGAAGGGTGAAGCTATTTGCGGTTCGTGGTTCATTCTTACTTCTGGTGGTTCTCGCGGTGTTCCTGACCGCCGGATGCTCCCGCCAAAAAGACGAGGCGCCGGATGTGATCATCCTGCACTCCGGCAGAATCCGGGGGAACGTCTATCCGCTCTCCCTGCAATCCATCGCGGCGTTGCAGCATTATCAATATCTTGCCGGCTATGTGCGCAAGGTTCGGGAGGAAGCGGCTCGAACCGGTGCCAAAGTTCTCCTGGTGGATCTGGGCGACAGTCTCACCGGCTCCTTCGCCTCCCATGTCACTGGTTCCGAAAACATGGTCACGTTTTTCAACGATGCCGGATACGACGCCGTCATCCTGAGCAATCTCGACTACGCCGTGCAGCCCCACACCCTGTCCAAACTGAAAGCGAAGGTGCTCAATCCGTTCCAGGATGCCGCCGCGAAACCCGCCACGGATGGCACCGCCTTCGGCACGAAGCTCATGGCTGGCGATATTCCCGTTTTCCTGCTGGCGAATTTTTACGGCGACACCAGCAGCAACCAGTATCCGGATCGGTTCCCCGCCTGGTTCGGCAGCACCCGCACGGACGTGACCCCGGTGCGCGACTATGAGAAAGTTTTGACCGGGCTCGACCGGAAAACCGGGGAAGGACTCACGCTCCTGAGTTGGATGAAATTTGAGTCTCCCAAGGATCCGCCGGAAGCTTTTCTTCAAGGTCTCCGCCAGCTCGGCGTCAATGCCATCCTCGCCCATCGCATCTATGGCGGGAAAGAAAAGGACGCATGGTCGGCCAGCGGATTCACCGACTGGCAACCGCCCGCCTCGGTCAACATTCTGCGCAACAACGGGGGATTCGCCCTCGCCCGCCTCGATCTAAAACGCGATGGCACAGCGTGGAAAGTGCTCAAGCATCAACTCCTTCCCATGACGGCAAACACCGCGCCCGCCGACACCACGATGGTGGAAGCCATTTCCCGCTACGCCCCGGCCATCTCCAGCGCCGATGCCACGCTGGCCCTGCTCCAGGAATCCGTCGCGCCCGATGCCATTCTGAAAATCTACATGACCGCACTGGCCACCCAGCCGGGCACCGACGCGGTGCTCTACTCGCTGCAATCCATCCGCCAGGGTTGGCTCGCCGGCGAACTCCGTTCCAGCCAGGTTTTCAACAGTTTCCCTTGGACCACACCAGTCGTGCAACTCACGCTCACGCCGGAACAGGTCGCCAAGGCCGGCGCGGATTTGAATCTCGCCATCCTGCAAAGAAGCGGCGTGACCGCAGAGTCCCTCACGGTCACAACCTCCGAATTTTTCGGACGCCTGATCGCGACGAAGCTGGGCCTTTCGCCAGACAGTCTCCGGCCCACCGCCCACCAGTCGGAATTCGATTACTTCGTGTCGTACTTGAAAGCCAATCCCGGCGCGACGACCAGCCCGGCGCTCTCCGCCGGCTGGGTGTTGAGCGGGAAAGTCCAGCCGTGAGTCCGGCCGCCCGATGAGCATCTACCACGCGCCCAACGAGAGACGGATCACCATGCGCGAGATCCTTATCGCCCTCACCATCGCCGTCGTGCTCGCCGCCGTGCTCGCCGGCATTTTCCTCAAACAACAAGGCGAGGCCCGGCGCGTGGCCAGTTCGCATAATCTCCAGCAATGGGGTATCTCGTTGAATCTTTACCTCATTGATAACGAAAACCAACTGCCCGAAGTCGGCCAGGACCCCGTGACCTCCGAGCAGAAAAAAGCCTGGTTCAATGCCCTGCCGCCCTACATCTCCCAAACCCCGCTGGCGGACCTTCCCATCGGCAAACGTCCCCGCCCCGGCGTGCCGTCCCTCTGGATCGATCCCTCGACCAAGACGGTCAAAAGTTGGGACCCCGAGGTGTTTTTCTTCAACTACGGGATGAATAAATTCCTCCAGCCCGTCGCGGGCACACGCAGCTTCCGAATTTACGAGATCAACTTCCCCGCCAATGTCGTTTTCATGACCGAGGTCGCAGGCTACTCGCCCGGCATCGGCCCGGAAGATGTGGCGTTTCGTCACGATGGTCCCAAACCCGCCAGCCCGATGGCCGAGGCGCATGTCCTCTTCTGTGACGGACACGTCCAGTTTGTGACCCGGCAGAAACTCGTCAGCGACCCGGAAGCCCTCTCCGCCGCCACTGCGGAAACTGGCGTTTCCTGGTTCCAGAAGTAATCCCCATCATAAAAAGAGAGAGCCCTCGACTGGCTCAGAATGAAGGTGATCCCGGTGCGGCCTGGTCCCCGCTTCCCCTTTAAAACCAAGCCGCCGGCTCGCGAGCCGGAAAACGGCTAAGTCCCTTTTCCGGGGACAGCCGCCACAGACCTGCGGCGCGCCAGAAAAAGAAGGGACAGTGCCCCCAGGCCAACGAGCGCGACGCTCCCGGGTTCGGGAACGGCAAGGCTGCCATCGGGAATAAGCGTCAACTGGAGCGTATTTGTCGCGTCAGTGGTAAAGTTGATGAGAGGGCTGCCCCAGCGGTCGTCGTAGGGATTGCCGTAAATGGCGGCGGAATTAAAGCTGCCGGGGATGGTCGCGCTGTTGGTACCGCCGGTATTGGCGAAGATGATCCCGCCGTATTGATTTTGGAATTGCGCATTGGTCCCGGTGTAGGCCAGCAGCGAATTATCGAACCATTGAGCGCTCGTCAGGTCGCCAATCGCGGTGCCGCTGACCACTACGGCATTTCCCACCAAACCGGTCAGAATACCTTGGGTAAAGTCGCCCACTACTATGGGCTGCATCGTCGGATTCCCGGAACTGAAATCCGCGCTAAAATCATCCCAACCCGAGAATGTGATAATCGTCCCCTGTCCCGTAAGCACCTGCGAATAGAGATTGTTCGTCATGGCGAGATTTGTTCCGGAGTCAGCCATGAGCATGGCCTCAAGCCCCGTGTAAGTCTGAAGGATCGCATTGGCGGAGTTCGCCATGGTCATGCTGCCGGTAAGAAGAACCTTATAAGTGGTGCCGGACATACTAACCTCCGGCTGGACAAAGGTATCAAAATAGTAATTCGCCAGATACGTCGAGCCACTGGTGAAGACACCCCCGGCGGTTCCCGTGTAAATCAGCCCATTGGAACCGGCCCCGCCGGGCTGTGCACCGGACTTGAGATTTTGCAGCTTCGCGACAGACAGGGTGCCGCCTGAGGAAGCCTCGGAAAGGCTCTGCAAATAGGGAGTGAAGGTCGGGAACTCATTCGGCGCGCTCGGATTTCCAAATTTCGAGGGGCCGATCACGCGGATATAGTTCCCGGTGCCACCAGAGCCCGTTGTGAGCACTGCGTTCGAGGTGTTCCCGGGCACGGCCGCGAGCGAGCTCATGATGGCACCCGAAGTGGTCTGCACCGTGCCAAGATTATTTCCTGTTCGGGCAACAGGCGTCGTTCCGGAGACCGATGTGAAAAGAGTCTGCTGCAATCCTCCGCCAAATTGAACAATCTGCGTGAGATCGGCCTGCCCCACCCCGCCGTTGTAGGTCAGTTCGAAATTTGTGTAGCGCGTCTGGATAGTAAAAGGACTCGGTGCCGCGGCGACGCTCGAAAAGCCCACGCTGCTGCCGTAGGAAATATACCCGATCATCGATGTGACATTCGATATGGAAATGCTGGACGAATTCAGATCGCTCATGGCGTACGACTGAGTAGTCAGCGCGTTCCCGTTCACGGTGCCGGTATTAAAGGTGTAGAGATCCCCATTCACCGACATCGAGCCCGAATTCGCCTGGAAGGTGACGTAGAGATTCGACCCGCTGTAGGCGGGGTTCGCCAACTGACTGTGGTCAAATGTGAGATTCAGCGTCTGGGCAGAAACCCGCCCTGCTCCAAAGAAAACTGCAATGCCTGCCGTGAAACACACCACCCAAAGACGAGTTATCATGATCATGAGAGGTACCTCATAGAATAGTCAGCCTTGAGGCAAGAAAAACCCGGGCAGGTTTTAAGGCTGGGAACTGGGGTCAGCGTGGAACGGCGTTAAGTTAAAGGCCTTTTGGGATGAATGTACTTTGTTGGAATGGCCGTCTGAGTTTGATTCTCTCTGAACCGACCAACGCCAGATCCCTTTCCGGGAATTCGACCGAATCCGGGCTCATCTGGTTTCAACGCTGATCGAGCGCACGCCGGCGTAGTGGTCTCATGTTTTGCAAAAGGGCATTGAACTCCTCCCCGCCACGGTTACGCTGCCGCCGTGAATTTCTTTATGAGAACCCGATGGATGCCGATGGCTGGTTTGCTCATCGCCTCGACCGCCCTGTCGCCGGCGGCAGAGAGCTACGTCGTGGTGGACAACCAGACCGGGCACATCCTTTCGTCGAATGCCCGCGACGAAAAGCTGCAGGTCGCCAGCCTCACCAAGGTTGCCACCGCCACGGTCACGCTGGATTGGGCCCAACTCAACAAAGCCGAACTCGGACAGATGGCGACCATCACCGCCCAGGCCTTGCGGGCGGGCGGGACAAATCCGGTTGGCCTCATGGAAGGCGATTCCATCAGCCTCCGCGACCTTCTCTATTGTTCACTCATGGCCTCGGATAATGTTGCAGCCGCCGCCCTGGCCCAGCACGTCGGTTCGCGTTTGCCCAATTCCCAGGGTCTCGACCCGATCAGCAACTTCGTCTCGCACATGAATGCCCTCGCCCGCACCCTGGGCATGAAGCGCACCTTGTTCCTCAACCCCACCGGCAGCGACAGCATGCCCGATTCCGCCCTGCCTTACTCGACCGCTGCCGATATCGCCCGGCTCACACGCTATGCCTACAGCGAGGCGGATTTTCCGTTTTACGTCTCACAAAAATCCCGCACCGTTCACGTCTTCCGCGCCGGGGCCGATCTGCCTGTCGAACTGCAAAACACCAACGAATTGCTCGACCAGGAAGGGATCGACGGCGTGAAAACAGGGCGCACTTCCCGCGCCGGGGACTGCCTCATTCTTTCCGCCGAGCAAAAGCCCGAGGTGCAACGTCAGGGCGAAAAAGTTTACGTGACTCCCCGCCGCCTCATCGTCGTTTTGCTCGGCTCCCGCGACCGCTTTGGCGAGAGTTCCGTGCTGCTGCGCCAAGGCTGGAGGCTCTACCAGCAATGGGCGACCGACGGACGCAAACTCAAGTCCGGCAAAACGCTCTAAGACCATGGCAAAAACTCGCATTGGCGTCCTGACCAGCGGCGGGGATTGCCCGGGACTCAACGCCGTTATTCGCGGGGTTTGTCGCGCGGCCGACAAGCTGGACTGGGAAGTGATTGGCTTTCGCGACGGCTACGAGGGACTTTTGCCCCCTGGGGATTATCTAACCCTAGACCGCAAGAACACCGCCGGCATCATGCACCTCGGCGGAACCATTCTTGGCACCACCAACCGCGGCCACTTCGCCGCCAAGGTCGGCAGTGGCGGCAAGGCGGTGATTGATCCGGAGATCCTCGGCAAGGCCAAACAGACCTTTAACAATCTGGGCCTCACCGCCCTCATCGCCATTGGCGGGGACGGATCGCTTTCGACCGCCCTGCAACTTTGCGAACAGAATGTCCCCGTCATCGGCGTGCCCAAGACGATTGATAACGACTTGGAGGCCACCGCCATGACGTTTGGTTTCGACTCCGCCGTGGCCTGCGTGGCCGACGCCCTTGACCGGCTCCACACCACGGCCACCAGCCACAAACGCGTCATGGTGCTCGAAGTCATGGGACGGCATGCCGGCTGGATTGCGCTTTACGGCGGACTCTCCGGCGGGGCCGACATCATCCTCATTCCCGAAATCCCCTTCGACTTCGAGAAAATCGCCGCCGAAGTGAACCGCCGTGAAAAAGAAGGCGCCAAAAGCACCATGATCGTTGTGGCCGAGGGAGCGAGCCCCAGGGAAGGCCGCCAATTGCGCCACTCCACCGCCAGCGGGGAACACCGCCTCGGCGGCATCGGCGACCTCGTCGGACGGGAAGTCGCGGCGCGCACGGACAAGGAAGTCCGCACCTGCATTCTCGGCCATCTCCAGCGCGGTGGCGCACCCACTGCCCTCGACCGCATCCTTGGCACCCGATTCGGGGTCAAAGCCGTCCAGCTCATCCAGGAAAAAAAATTCGGCACGATGGTGAGCTACCAGAATTATCAAACCCTCGACGTGCCCATCTCGCACGCCGTGCACCGCCTCCGCCGGGTGGATCCCGAAGGTCAGATCGTGCAAACCGCCCGCGCGGTGGAAATTTCGTTCGGAGACTGATTGATCCCATTGAAACGCTGCGCGCCGCCGTGCGCGACGTCCCGGATTTTCCCAAGCCCGGCATCCTTTTCAAGGACATCACCCCCATCCTGGGCGATCCGGCAGTTTTCCGTCTAGCCATTGACCGCTTCGTGGCCGATTGCGCGGGCCTCAACATCGAAAAAATCGCTGGCATCAACGCGCGCGGATTTCTTTTTGGAGCAACCGTGGCCGACCGGCTGGGGCTTGGATTTGTTCCCGTCCGAACAAAGGGCAAGCTGCCAGGGAAAACCGAAAGCCTCGCCTACAGGCTTGATCCAAGGTCAGACCAGCACCACGTTACCCGAGCCTTCGACGATTTCGCCGATGGGTTTTCCCTTGGTGAGTGTCTGCGCTTCAGCGGCGCGCTTTTTTGAGACGATCAGGACCATGCCGATGCCCATGTTGAAGACCTGATACATCTCGACGGGATCAACGCGGCCGCCGGATTCGATGATGCGGAAGAGGGGCGGCACTGTCCAGGCGGTGCGGCGAATGTTGGCCTGACAACCTTTGGGCAGCACGCGGGGCAGGTTGTCGAGCAGACCGCCGCCGGTGATGTGCGCGGCGGCGTGGAGCAGTCCGGCGGGCAGGGAGGCCATGAGAGGCTGGTAGTTTTTATGCACACGCAGGAGTTCCTCGCCGAGGGGCAGGCGGAGTTCCGGCAGGCGGGAGGAAATTTTCAGTCCGAGGGTGTCAAAGAGGACTTTGCGGGCGAGGGAATAGCCGTTGGTGTGGAGGCCGTTCGAGGGCAGGCCGATGAGGACGTCGCCGGGTTTTACAAGCGAGCCGTCGAGCATTTTCGGGCGGTCCACCACGCCGACGATGGTGCCGGCCAAATCGTATTCGCCCTGCTGATACATGCCGGGCATCTGGGCGGTCTCGCCGCCGATGAGGGCGCAACCGCCGGCTTTGCAGGCTTTGGCGAATCCGGTGAGGAGATGGGTAAAGACCTTGGGCTCCAATTTGGCGGAGGCGATGTAATCGAGGAAAAAGAGGGGTTTGGCCCCGAGGACAGCGATGTCGTCAATGCAATGGTTCACCAGATCCTGACCGACGGTGTCGTGGCGGCCGGCGGCAAAAGCCACTTTCAGTTTGGTGCCGACACCGTCCACGCTGGAGACGAGCACGGGGTCCTTCATGCCCTTGAAATCGGCGCGGAAAAGACCACCGAAGCCGCCGATTTTGCCGAGGACTTCCGGTCCGTGGGTGGAGCGGACGATGGACTGGATGCCGCGTTTGACGGCATTGCCGAGGTCCACGTCCACGCCGGCCTGGGCGTAGGCTTTGGTTTTGATGGATTTCATAACAAGCGGGGTTCCTCTTTATCGAGCAGACGGGCGCGGCCGGCGCGTTTTTCCATGACGTATTTGTCGAATTTCTCGTCGTAGGGGACGGGGTAATCGCCGGTAAAACAGGCCGTGCAGAAATCTTGCTCCGGTCGTCCGGTGGCGCGGATCATGCCGGCGGGATCGAGGTAACCGATGGAGTCGGCGCCGAGGTATTTGCGGATCTCGTCGAGGGTGCATTGATTGGCGAGAAGTTTCTCGGGATCGGGAAAGTCAATGCCGTAGTAGCAAGCGTGTTTGTGCGGCGGGCAACTGATGCGCATGTGAACCTCGGCGGCGCCGGCTTCACGGAGATTGACCACGCGGGAGCGGGCGGTGGTGCCGCGCACGATGGAGTCGTCCACCACGACGATGCGTTTGTCTTTCACGGCTTCACCAATGAGGTTCAATTTTACGCGGACGTTGAAGTCGCGGATATGCTGGCTGGGCTGGATGAAGGTGCGGCCGATGTAGTGATTGCGCACGAAAGCCGGGTAATACGGAATGCCAAGTTCCTCGGAGAAACCGAGGGAGGCATAGATGCCGGAGTCGGGCACGGGCACGACGAGGTCGGCCTCGACGGGGTGCTGACGGGCGAGTTCGCGGCCCATCTCGACGCGCACTTTGCTGACGTTGATGCCGCCGATGTTGCTGTCGGGGCGGGCGAAATAGACGTATTCAAAAATGCAAAAGGCGCTGCGGGCCGTGCGGAAGGGGAATTCGGAGCGAATGCCCGTATTGTCAATGATGACGACCTCGCCGGGTTCGACCTCGCGGATGAATTGGGCCTGAATGAGGTCGAAGGCGCAACTCTCGGAGGAGAGAATATAAGCTCCGTCTTTTTTGCCGATGCAGAGGGGACGGAAGCCGTGCGGGTCGCGGAAACCGATGATCTCGCGCTCGCCCATGAGCACGACGGAAAATGCCCCCTCAATGCGCCGCAGGGCCGAGAGCACACCGCCATTGCCGTAAGGCTGGGCCAGCAAGTGCAGGATGATCTCGCTGTCCACCGTGGTCTGAAAAATGGAGCCCTTGGCTTCGAGTTCCTCGCGGAGAAGGGCGGCGTTGACCAGGTTGCCGTTGTGGCCGATGGCGAGCTGGCCGCGGGCGGTGGTGACGAGAAAGGGCTGGGCGTTTTTGACGTTGCTGGAGCCGGTGGTGGAGTAGCGCACATGGCCGATGGCGCGGGTGCCGGTGAGGCGTTCCAGATCGGGGGGTTGGAAGACCTGGGCGACCAGGCCCATGCTTTTGTGCATGGCGAAGGGACTATCCGAGCCCTTGGCCGTGACGATGCCGGCGCTTTCCTGTCCGCGATGCTGGAGCGCGAAAAGGCCGTAATACGCGATCATGGCGGCATCGGGATGACCGAAGACGGCAAAGACGCCGCACTCGTGCGTGGGTTTTGTTTTCAATTCGCGCGGGAAAGGAGCCGGGAAAATGCGGCTTGGGCGCGGAGGTTTCAAGGTTTGAATGTCTCGGGTTTTCCGTTGATGAAAGCATCCTGAATGCTGGCGAAGAGTTTTTTGAGCGAATCCTTGGTGGCGAGCCTGTATTCGACGGTGCGGGCGTGCGTGGTGGTGGGATAATTTTTCACGACTTTCGACCAGACATCATCGCCGCCGCCGCGCGCAATGGCCTCCTGCGCCCTGTCCTTGATCAAATCCACGGCGCTCTGTCCGATGCCACCGGGGGTTTGAGGGGTGTTCGGTTCGATGAAATAAAATCGCACCAACCCCGTGCCAACGGTGTCGATGTTCACCTCCGTCACACGGGCGGCGCCGTCTACAATGTATTCGTGCATGCTCACGGCGGTGATGGCGGTAAGGCGGACGGTGTATTTGCCGCCGGGCATGTCAGCCTGCCAGATGTCCCTCCGGCGCTGACCGGGCGCGGGCGTTGGTGAGGCCTCCTGTGCGACCACAGCGGCCAGCGAAGTTCCCCAGACAAGAAGGACAAGGATTTTTTTCATGAGAGTGGCTTAGGGAAACGAGCTTCCGGCACTAAGGCTCCCAGCTTTTGTGCCGTCACGCAAACTGGAAGTCACGCTCCCGCAGGGTTCCGGCGTTTTCCGAAGAAACGGCGCTGGCTTTGCGGAGGCTTTTGGTCTCATACCAGAGAGGCCATGCCGCTTTACCGCCCGAATGTCGCATTTATCTTGAGAAATACGGCCGGGGACATTCTCGTCTGCGAGCGCAGCGACTGGCCGGGTTGCTGGCAATTCCCCCAAGGCGGGGTGAAAAAGAACGAAACGCTGTGGGAGGCCCTCCACCGGGAGGTCGAGGAGGAACTCGGCCTCCAGCCCGGAGATTACCGCATCCTTTCCAGCCGGGGACCCTATCGGTATCTTTTTACAGACGAGCGAAAAAAGGGTGGCTACGACGGACAGGAGCAGCAGTATTTTCTCGGCGAACTGACCAATCCCTCGGTCGTGATCCGCCTCGACGTCGCGAAGGAATTCCAGGCCGTGCGCTGGATGTCCCCCGCCGCCTACGACCTGGGATGGATTGCGCCGATGAAACGCACGGTTTATGCGGATGTGTTTCGCGATTTTTTCGGGATCGAAACGAAGGATCGCGGCGGCTAAATTCTGTTGACATGGCGCACGGATGGGGGATTCTCCGCGCCGGTCATGTTCACACTTCCGCTCTTCATGGTTTTATCATGCGCTCTCCTCGGAGGCGTGTGGTGGGCCTGCCGGAACGATTCCGGTGCTATGTGAGCATCCAGGCCGACGCATCATGACTATCACCTGGCTGAGATTCACATGGGATCTGGAAAAACTCCCGACGGCGGAACCTGAAGTTCCGGCACCGTTCACCCTGCGCGTGGCGGAGGGCGACGAGGAAGCCGTCGTGCAAAAGACCGTCGCCAGTGCTTTCAGCATGGACACCGGCTGGGGCGACATTCAGAAATTCCTGATCGAGAGAATGACCAAAAGCGTCGGTCTCGCCTTCGAGAAGGACAGCAAAAGCCGGTGCCTCGTTTTGCTCCACGGCACCCGCATCATCGGTGCCTCGGTTTTGTCCACCGAAGCGGACGCCGACAATCATCTCACGACCGGGCCCTGCATCTTGCAGGAATACGGCAGCCGCGGTCTCGGCAGTTTCCTCTTGAGCGCCTCGCTTTCCACCCTGCGTGCCGCGGGACTCAAGAGCGCCCACGGCATCACCCGGGAAAAAACTGCCTCCGCGCGATTCATTTACCCGAAATCCGGCGGCACCGTCGCACCGTGGACATTCGATCTGGAAGCTCCGTCGAAACAGGCGGCCTGAGGTCTCGCGCTTTGCGCTTTGCAAAAATGCGCATCTTTGGCACCTAATGAGGATTCGATGAACGGGCTGTTGAAGGATTATGAGGTCGGGGACTTTTTTGACGAAATGTTTTCCGCGCCCGGAAAAGTGCGTCCCCACTACGAACTCCTGGCCCAACGCCTGGGCGAGATGGCGGATGGCGAACTCGAACGCAAGTGCCTGCTGGCCGAAAAATCTTACCTCAGTCAGGGCATTACCTTTACCGTTTATAGCGGCGATGAGGGCACGGAGCGGATTTTTCCCTTCGATCTGATTCCCCGCATCATTCCGGCGAAAGAGTGGGCGCACGTCGAGCGCGGCCTCGTCCAGCGCCTCACCGCGCTGAATCTCTTCCTGCACGACATCTACCACGATCAACGCATCCTCAAGGAAAAGATCATCCCCGAGGAAATTGTTTTCAGCGCGAAACATTTCCGCCCTGAGTTGATCGGATTCGATGTTCCGAAAAACATCTACATCCACATCTGCGGCACCGATCTCATCCGCGATCGCGAGGGTGTTTACAGCGTGCTGGAAGACAACGGACGCTGCCCTTCCGGCGTTTCCTATGTGCTGGAAAACCGCCAGGCCATGAAGCGCGTTTTCCCCAAACTCTTCAACAAATATCCCGTGCGTCCGGTGGATCGCTATGCGCAGGATCTGCTCGCCGCGCTCCGTCACGTCGCACCGCACGACAACCCCGATCCCACCGTCGTCGTCCTCTCGCCCGGCGTCTTCAACTCCGCCTACTTCGAGCACTCCTTCCTCGCCCGCTCCATGGGCATCGAGATCGTCACCGGCAACGATCTTCTGGTGAAGGACGCCCGCGTTTTCATGAAAACGACCCGCGGCCTTAAGCAGGTGGATGTGATCTACCGCCGCATTGATGACGATTTTATTGACCCGACGGTTTTCCGCAAAGACTCCGTGCTCGGCGTGCCAGGCATCATCGAGGCCTACCGGAAAGGCAACGTCAACCTCGCCAACGCCGTCGGCACCGGCGTGGCCGACGACAAGGTCACGTATTACTACGTGCCGCGCATGATTAAATTTTACCTCGGCGAGGAACCCATCCTGCCGAACATCGAGACCTATCTCACTTCCGACGAATCCGACCAGAAATACGTCTTGGAAAATCTGGAAAACCTCGTGGTCAAGGCCGCCAACGAAAGCGGCGGCTACGGCATGCTCATCGGCCCGCACGCCACCAAGGCGGAGATCGAAAAATTCCGCGCCGCCATTCTCGAAGATCCCCGCGGGTACGTCGCCCAACCCGTCATCAATCTTTCGCGCTCGCCCTCCTTCTGCGACGGACACGCCGAAGGCCGCCACATTGACCTGCGCCCTTATATTATCAGCGGGGAAAAAACCAGCATCATCCCCGGCGGCCTCACCCGCGTCGCCCTGCGCAAAGGCTCGCTCGTGGTTAACTCCAGCCAAGGCGGCGGCAGCAAGGACACCTGGGTGCTTGATGACGACGACCAAACGTCGGATGACGAGGGGCAAAGCCAAAGCCAATCGAGAATCGAAAATCGAGAATCGAAAATTTCCCCATGTTAAGCCGCGTCGCCGATTCCTGTTTCTGGCTCAGCCGCTACATTGAGCGGGCCGAGACCAACGCCCGCATCCTGGATGTCAACATGCAGCTCATCCTCGATTTCGAGGACCAGGCCCCTCATCTCGTGCAGCGGCACTGGCAACCCGTTCTCGCCACGCTGGAAGATCAGGAGCTTTACAACGAACTCTACACCGAAGTCACCCCCGATGCGGTTTTGGAATTCGTCACGTTCGAGAAAAAAAACCCCCACGCCATTGTCACCTCCATCGCCAACGCCCGCGAAAATGCCCGCACCGTGCGCGAGCAGATTTCCAGCGAGATGTGGGAGCAACTCAACCGCACCCATCTTTACCTGCGCGACGGCCGGGGCCGGGCGGATTTCACCGACAGCCCGATTGATTTTTACCGCCGTCTGGTGGACCAGCTCCATGCCTTCCAGGGCACGACCGATGCCACCATGCTCCACGGCGACGGCTGGGATTTTCTCCAACTCGGCAAATACCTCGAACGCGCCGACTCCACCTCCCGCGTGCTCGACATTAAATATCACATCCTCCTGCCCAGCGGCGAGAAGGTCGGCGGCAATGCCGACATCACCCAATGGATGGCCGTGCTGCGTTCCTGCAGCGGCATGGAGGCGTATTTGAAAACCTTTGTCGGCCAGGTCACGGGCTGGCAGGTCGCCGAATTTCTCACCCTGCACGACGAATTTCCGCGCTCGATCCGCTTTTGTGTGGACCAACTCGACGGCGCGCTGCACCGCATCTCCGACTGTGATCGCGGACACTTCAGCAACGAGGCCGAAAGGCTCTGCGGGTCCCTGCGTTCCACCCTCGACTACACCACCATCGGCGCGGTTTTCCAAAGCGGCCTCCACCAATTTCTCGATCAAACCCAGCTCAGCCTTATCCAAATCGCCGACGCCATCACGCAGACCTACTGCCAGTGGAAAGACGAATAACACGCGCCCTTGCGGCCATTTTTCTCGCCGCGACCGCCTGCGTTCAAGCGGCCGGCTGGGACACCCTCACCGGCTGCCGGTTGAAGGAGAGCGAATGGAACGACGGCGACAGCTTCCACGTCGCCCAGGGCGGCAAGGAATACATCTTCCGCCTCTGCTACGTGGACACCCCGGAAACCAAGGCCCACAAGGAACTCACCCGGCGCACCACCGCACAGGCCCGCTATTGGAAAATCCGCAAAAGCGACATGTTCCCCCTCGCCGCCGAAGCCGCCGCTTACACCAAAACCCTCCTCGCCGGTGGTTTCACCGTGAAAACCCAATGGCAGGACGCTCAGGGCGAAAGCCACCTGCCGCGCTACTTCGGAGTCATCATCACCCCGCAAGGCGACCTGGCCGAACTCCTCGTCTCCAAAGGCTACGCCCGCGTGTACGGATTTTCCCCCGACTATCCCGGCGGAACCAGCGCGGCGAACTACAAGGAAAAGTTGAAAACCCTCGAAGCCAAGGCGCGTGAATCCGAACAAGGAGCCTGGGCCTATTCCAAACGCACCAACCGGACCAAGGCCAATTCATCCGGCGCGAAAAAAGCCAAACCGTCCCCCGCCCCCGCCAAAAAAGCATCCGGCCTCGACAGCATTCCCGTCTTCTAAGCGAGTGCATGAAAAATACCGCTCCGGCTTCAAGCCCGATGCGTAAATCTGTGCATAGAGCGGTTGACGACAAAAGTGCGCCAAGGAACTACAGTTTCTTGACGCCGCCGACCAATGGCGTCTTTCAATTCCCGTCAACGCCGTAATATTTCTCGCCGGGGACAACTTTGGGCCGCCCGTTGGCCCTGCGCCATTTGTTGGTGTCGCGGAGCGAATAAATACAGCCGCAATACTCCTGCATGTAAAATTGCTCCTGTTTGGAAATCTCCACCATGCGCGCGGCTCCGCCCTGTTTGCGCCAGTTGAAGGTCCAGTAGGTCATGCCGGGATAGCGGGCGGCCGCGCGTTCGCCGGAGCCATTGATTTGCTCCATGTTTTTCCAGCGCGAGATACCCAGGCAACTCGTAATGACTGCGAAGCCGTTCTCGTGCGCGAAGAGCGCCGTCCGCTCGAACCGCATGTCGAAACATTGCGTGCAACGGGCACCACGTTCCGGTTCGTGCTCCAGTCCTTTGATGCGCCCAAACCAATTGTCCGTGTCGTAATCGGCATCAATAAAGGGAAGGCCGTGCTTCTCCGCGAAACGGATGTTCTCGGATTTTCGCAGTTCATATTCCGCGCGGGGATGGATGTTCGGATTGTAAAAAAAGATCGTGAGTTCCAGACCCGACACCCGCATCGCCTCCATCACTTCACCCGAGCAGGGCGCGCAGCACGAATGCAGCAGAACCTTGTCTTCACCTCCGGGCGGCCTGAGCACAGGACGCTCGAAGGTGTCGAGAGAAAGGGAAGAAGCCATCGCTATTTTTTAAAAACGATCATCTCGGAGTCAATCGCCGTGATGTTCTCGATGTTCTCCTGCACGTAGCCGGGGCGGAAAAACGGCACCCAGTTCGTCCCGCCATAAATTTCTCCGTTGTCGCAATTCCGGTAGTAGTTTCCGACCGGCACCCAGTCAACCTGCGGCGGCACTTGGGTGAGATAGCGCAGCTGGCGCGTATTGACGCCCTTGAGAATCACGGCATCGGCGCCGTTAATCTGCGCGTTGTAGATCATGCTCTTGCGCAAAAATCTCCACCCCTCATCCGTTTCAAAGGCGAGCCGGCCAATGGCGGTGTAGCCCTCTTTCGGAGCCCTGCCCAGAATCGGAATCGGCGTCTCGGGAGGTTTCGGAGGACGGTATTTCGCGGTGTAGGGCGTGTAATAAATCGCCGTGGATTGCACCGAGGCGCAGCCGCCAAGGAGGCCCAGCGCAAGGCCAGCCGCGAGGACCCGGAAAATCCCGTTTGAATATCGGAGAGACATCGTCGTCATTATTAGCACAGAATACCGATCATGAAAACGAAAGTCCTAATTCTGGTGGCGCTGACCCTCGCGGCCGGATCGGCCCTGGCAGGAGGCCCGCAAGTAGCCATTTCGATTGGCACCGGCGGCGGATGGTGCCCGCCCGTTTCGTATTGTCCGCCGGTGGTTTATCGCCAGTTTCCGGTCTGGT
>Ga0163144_10012276_pt1 | contig 18006 bp, 20 predicted proteins | sample OliLak19BULKMAT1_FD_123175 | JGI IMG/M metagenome (GOLD analysis project Ga0163144, IMG submission 123175) | Freshwater microbial mat bacterial communities from Lake Vanda, McMurdo Dry Valleys, Antarctica - Oligotrophic Lake LV.19.BULKMAT1 | ecosystem: Environmental > Aquatic > Freshwater >...
GGGAAAACGCTCGTTGCTTCTGCGCTCGTACGATGTCTGATTCAACAGGGGGTCGATGTGGGAGTAATGAAACCGATTGAGACGGGAGTCTCTCGGTCGCGCAAAATTCAGTCTGATGGAGCGCGGTTGCGAAAAGCGGCTGGAGCTCGTGATCCGATGACTGACGTGTGCCCCTATGTCTTTCGACTTCCAGTGGCGCCACTCTCTGCTGCACAAGCGGAAGGAAAAACCGTGCAGATGGCAACGATCTTACGAACCTTCCGCACCCTGCATCAGAAGCATACGTTCATGGTGGTAGAGGGACTTGGTGGGACATATGTGCCTCTTACACACACACTTAATCTGTCAGACCTCATCTATCAAATGAAGTTACCGGCTATTGTGGTTGGACGATCAGGCGTGGGGGGAATTAATCACGCCTTGTTGACCCTTCATGCGCTTCGTGACCAGAACATTCCTGTCCTGGCATTGCTGTTAAACCAGCAGAGGCCTGTGCGGACAAAGATCGCTCACGCGCAGGAACAGTCGACCGTCAACCTCCTTCGACGGCTTGCAGGGGTTCCCGTAGTGGGTCCACTACCCCACAGCCCTCTTGTAAATCGAAATTGGAACGAGGGTTTGGTTAGCCTCGCGAAGACCGCTCCGATCACGAAGCTGGCGAGATTGGTCCTAGCCCGCATTATTCATAAAGATTCGTCGCGAAAGCGTGCAGACGCGAAGCGAGACGGGCACTTGGAGGCGTGAAGCCCTGAGGCATACTCGTGCAGTATGTCGAAGGGCTGAACGGTGAGACTGCCCGTCACAGCCGCGTATCCGCGCTTGCAGCAGAATCTTCATGAATAATGCGGGCTCACATCTGCGCAAGGAACGATGTCACGGCGTGACGGATATCAGGCGCCTTGAGGATTGATGAGATAACTGCTACCCCATCAGCTCCCGCGCGGATGACCTCGTCAACCTGGTTGATATGAATCCCGCCGATTGCAAAGACGGGCAACGGTGTAAGCGAGCGTATCGCACGTAGCCCCTCAAGCCCAACCACCGGATCATGATCCTGCTTAGAACCTGGTGTGAAGATGGGGCCAAAGCCAAGGTAGTCCGGTTTTCCAGCGGTGGCTTCTCGCACCTGCGTCGGACTATGGGTGGAGATTCCGATCAGCTTCTTTGGACCCATCACGTTCCTTGCTAAGTCGAGCGGCAAGTCCCCCTGTCCCAAATGCACGCCATCGGCATCGATAGCCAAGGCCAAGTCGCATCGATCGTTGACGATGAAGAGGACGCCTGCCTTCGCAGCAGCCTGTCGAAGCGCCAAGGCTTCCACATAAGCATCTTTCATCGATGCGGTCTTGTTGCGATATTGGAAGAGGACGGCGCCGGCCTCAGCCGCAGTGTTCAGCACCTCCATCAAGGGGCGCGAAGGACACACCGATGGGTCGAGGATGATGTAAAGACCAGAGAAAGAGTGAGGACGTGTAGCACTCATGCGGAGCACATTGTAGCTCGAAGGAGTAACATATCTCTAGGCGTCATGCTGAAAAATTCGACCACTAGAAGAAGGCCGGTATTGTGTTGATACGTTCCTATTTATGTTGAGCACCGAATTCTCCCAGTTCTCTATCAGCTTCCGCTTGGCAATTGGGTGCCGTCGGCAGAAGTCGATATGACACGTCTTCTCCTAACAGTGCTGGATCCGAGGGATCCAGATTCCAACTCTCAACCTTTTCAGGCGAAGAGATGCCTCTATCACCGCTGTGCATTTCAGTCTCCAACATCACCATGGTCGAGTCGCTGATACGAGTGACTGTCGAGTTGACATTCCATAGCTGATCAGCCGATAGGAACGCGGCTGGAATCCGAAAGGTATGATGTTCGTCGTACAAGGCATGCCGCATGGTGTCGTTGATGGGAGTCTGTAGGCTAAGCATCGCTGAAGCTTTAGGGGCGAGGGCGGCGATAGAGATCACATACATGGGGAGACCATCTTTCGCGCGTGACTCCACACTCCCCTTGGCTTGGACGTTCGGAGTAGCCGACAATACGGTGAACTGATTCAGGAGAGGAGAACCGACCCCCATACGGATATGTGTAATGGCCTGGTCTGATACATTTTCAAGAAGATACTTGCTCAAGACCCATGAGTGTACATCGGTTATCTTGACGCTTGGTTTGGTGAGTATCGGTGGAAATCGCCAGAGCGTACAATTGGAAAGGAGGTTCTGCATATGAGAGAGAGTCGTCTTCGTTGTTCCCTCCAACATGAAACCACGCTCGTACGTGTATACGGCTGCGCTGATATGGACCCCTGGATTTGGCTTGAACCAGGTGATGAACCAGATAGTTGCTGCAACAAGAAGACTGAGCACGGCGGCTAATTCTGCCGAACCTTGAAGCATCTCCCCTAACGTAAGACATCGAATAGCGCCCCACAGACTCATGCCAGAGCGCGCTCGGCCTGACAGAGTTTTACATATGACGATCGGCATGGTTCGCTCTAGCTACTTGGAATGCCTAGCGGGAGGAAATGGCACTCCGCATCGCGCGGCAAGAGCGGCAAATAGAGAAGGGTATGGATTCGTGTGTACGGCGCGGGCGCTCATATTGCCATCTGTCCATCGTTCTGTTTGGCAGCACACTTAACTCTGAGTTCGTCATGCGCAGGGTGCGGAGTAGTCGACTGGGACTGTAGCCGTCTATGACTCCTCTGTGAGTAACGGAACTGCTCTTCGGAAAAACTATTTCTTCTCGCAGGCCACTTTCCAGAGTGTTCGATTAATCGTACGCGGGACAACTGGCTCCCACGGCAGTTGTTCCGTCGTACTGTACACGACGTTCCCGTTTCCCATGTTGCCTGAAAACCACGTATACCCAAGCATGCGCGTGCGCTCTTCTGCACAATCGTATTCGTTGAATCGCTTCATAGACAACAACGAATCGCCCGCCACGGTTTGTACGGTCTTGTAGTCGTACAATTGCCACATTTTTGCCAAATTGCCATTCCGGCGAAGGGTGGTGGAATCGACGTAAACCTTTAATCCTGCTTGGTCGTCGCCACTCACCAATACCCATTCGGCATAGACTGGTTGGCTACTCAGTATCAGAAGCATGAGTAAGAACCAGAAGCCTAACAAGTAGGTCTGTGGGAGCTTGGAGAAAAGACCCAGGTAGTGGGACAGACCGTATGGCACAGGAAAGCGACCTTGGGGGCGAATCGTGAAAGGCATAGCGCACCCTCGTAGGATGGCGTATTCTAAAAGGGCCAATAGCGTGGATGCAAGATCAATGAATCGCTCTCCGCAACGTGACGGGCGGGCTGGTATACTTAAGAAATAAATTCTGTCGTCGAAGGAGGGGGGGGCTATGAAATCGAAAAATCCTGATGCTCAGCATGTGGGGGAACGAAGTCTGTCGCCTGAACCTGAGTCCATGCAGAAGTATTCGGATGAGGTACGGGAACGGATTGCGAAGAAAGCTTACGAACTCTATGAGCAGCGAGGGCGACAGGCGGAGCGCGATGTGGAAGATTGGTTGAAAGCTGAAGAACTGGTTCGGAAAGAGATGAACGACCTCCGTGCGGTTCCCTCACTCCCGAAATAGAGAGTGGGCCTGTATCTGTACCTCCCCTGTTCTCGCCAACGTGCGCAACGAGACCTAACCCAGGTTTACCCCCGCGTAGCCGTCTGCCTCGATCTTCTTGCCTTCAGTCATGGTCTCCGGCAGCAGTCATCGTGATATAGACCCTGTCACCATGCATAGGCTTCTGGTGCAGGCCCACCGGGGCCGGGGAAGATCTCGTCAAGCCGTTTCAGTGTCTCCTGGCTCAACGTGAGACTCAGAACCCGCATTGTGCCGTTCAATTGCTCCATTGTACGTGGGCCGATAATCGGCGAGGTCACGGCCTTTTGATGCAGCAGCCAAGACAATGCCACATCAGCTGGACGCTCGCCGAGTTGTCTACACAACGCCTCATAGGCTTCAAGCTTGGGACGAGAGGTCTCGATGTCTTTTTTTACATCTGCGTGTGTGCGTCGGCCAACCTTCGCTGGTTCCAAGGACCCGGCCAAGAGTCCGCGCGCGAGCGGACTCCAGGGAATCAGGCCGATGCCATAGGCTTCGCAAGCCGGAATCACTTCTAACTCGACAGTCCGCTCGTTCAAATTGTAGAGACTCTGCTCCGACACGAGGCCAAGAAAGTGGCGGCTGCGAGCTAATTCTTGTGCCTGGGCCAGATGCCACCCGGCAAAATTGCTGCTGCCGACGTAGAGCACCTTGCCTTCACGGACGAGTTGCTCCATCGCCTGCCAGATTTCCTCCCACGGCGTTTCCCGATCGACGTGATGCATCTGGTAGAGGTCGATGCAATCTGTCTGTAAGCGCCGCAGGCTAGCCTCACAGGCCCGCTTGATATGCAGTGCCGATACGCGAGACTGATTCGGCCAATCGCCCATCCGGCCGAACACCTTCGTTGCCAACACGACTTTTTCACGCCGTCCCCCGCCTTGAGCGAACCAACGCCCCAAAATCTGCTCAGTCCAGCCTTCACCGGCTTTCCAACCATAGACGTCCGCCGTGTCGAAAAAGTTGATGCCTAGCTCCAGCGCCCGATCCATGATGGCGAAACTATCTGCTTCGCTTGTCTCCGGCCCAAAGTTCATCGTGCCGAGACAGAGCCGGCTCACTTTCACGCCAGCCCGACCGAGATGAACATATTCCATAGACACGCTCCCTTGTCACACGCGCGAATGCGTGATTGCAGGTAGATGGGGCGAGCGGACGACTCTCAGGGCTCCTCTTCTTCAATGTCCTCGATCGACTGCTTGAGTGCCGAGACAAAGGCTTCCGGATGCGCGAGAGCGTTCTCCGTCAGTTGGAACTCAGAAACCAGCACGCCGGCCTTATCCACAATGATCAACCGATATCCCTGTTTCACACACATGCCCTCTGTTGATGTGATGTCATACGCATGAGCCTAACATAGTGGAAACGAGACTTCGATATCAGAACATTGAGGCTAGATGCGTCTCTTGACGACGATGTCATGGTGCGGCATTCTCCAGACAGGAAAGTTTTGAGAGAAGATTGAGAAGGAGGCACCATAGCCATGGCATCAGTCACGTTACCGCTCGGAACACCTGCGCCTCCATTTGCGTTGCGCGATGTGGTAGGCGGTCAGAGTTACTCGCTCGACTCGTTCGCTGACAAGACCGCCTTGCTGGTCATGTTCATCTGCCGTCACTGTCCCTATGTGGTGCATGTCGAGTACGAGATCGCCAAATTAGGGCGGGACTACATCGACGCGGGGCTTGGCATCCTCAGTATCAGCAGCAACGATCCGACGCAGTACCCTAATGACGCACCCCCACGGCTGAAAGAGATGGCCGAACGCGTGGGCTTCACTTTTCCCTTGTGTTTTGATGACACACAGGAGATTGCAAAGGCCTATCGGGCGACCTCCACCCCGGATTTCTATCTCTTCGACCGGGAGCGGCGGCTGGCCTACCACGGACAGCTCGACGACAGCCGTCCCGGCAGCAGCAAGCCAGTGACGGGCCACGACCTGCGCGCCGCGATCGACGCGGTGCTAACCGAGAAACTGGTCGACAGCAATCAGAAGGCCAGCATGGGGTGCAGTATCAAGTGGAAGCGAGGAAAGGAATGACACGCATGCTGATCCTTTACTCCCGGAACGCGCACAATCGAATATGCTCGTTCGACGGGCGCAGTGGGACCAGGCACGCGTGCCATTCTCAGAGAGGAAAAGCAAGCGAGCCTGGAGGGGTCACTTCTGAAATGATGCGGAATTGGATGGGCGCAGGAAGGACAATCTCGTCACTCTGGCTAGAAATGGTCAGAAAGAATGATTGGACTGAACACTTGGTCAATGGACGGGTAGGATTGCTCAACCTCGGAAAGTAGACTGTCTCTGTTTATCTCGCCAACAGTACCAGCATCCAAATCCTACGGTGTCTGTGCACAGCGGAACCCGGTGCCGAAGCCCTGGAACGACGGCACATGGATCTCCCGATCTGAGGAGCGCAAATCAGTGATACCGTTGCTACCCCAGGAGCCGCCACGGACCACTTTATGCGAACCCCTTCGCGGTCCTGACGGGTTCTGCGGCGGGCTGGTCTGGTAATATTCCGGGTCATACCAATCGCTGACCCACTCCCAGACATTCCCAGCCATGTCATAGATGCCATAGGGACTCTTGCCCTCTTCAAACGTCCCCACCGGCGACAATGCCGAATGGTTGCGCCAGACCTCTTTCCCTGAGTTCGCGTGAAAGCGTGTCGGGGGTTCATTCCCCCAGGGATAGACCCGGCCATCTGTCCCCCGTGCCGCCTTCTCCCACTCCGCTTCGGTCGCCAAGCGTTTACCGGCCCATTTGCAGTAGGCGTCCGCATCCTCCCAATCCACGTTGGCGACTGGGCGACTCTGGTTCGTCTGTTTGTTCATGATAGTCCATTCCGGCGGGCTGTCCCGGTGTGTGGCGTCCAAGAACCTCGCATACTGCCCCACTGAGAGTTGATGCTTATCCATGAAAAAGGCACTCACATAGACTTTGTGCACCGGTTGTTCGTCCGGATCTCCCCCGAAACTCCCCATCGTGAACTCCCCCGCCGGCACCAGTACCATCGACCGGTCTAGAAGAGGAGCCGACGCCGTCTTCCCGTTACTCCCTTTGTGCCTCTCCCTAATTTTCTCTCGTAACTGCTGGTAGCGGGCCTGTTGTTCGTCGTCGAGATCCAGCTTATTCACAATGTCCAGGGTGTCCTCGGTCTGGGCAATTATATCGGGTGAGGCATTCGGCTCGTTGAGGACCTGCTTCCCTTCGTCCAGTAAGCGCCAGACTTTGGCCTTGCGCCCCCGTTGCTTGGCCAAGCCGGCGACCGAAGATTTCGCATCAAGCTCCAGCGAGGTCTCGTAATGCTCTTCGGCACAGGCCCAGGCTTTCAACCCCCGGCAGGCATCGCCGAGATAGAAGTGCGCCATGGCATTGGCAGGGTTTTGTTGTAGGCCGGTTTCATAAGCCGTGCGCGCCTCCAGATACTTTTGCTGTTTGAGGAAATTGTACCCCGTGGCAAATTTCTCGGCACTCTCATCAGCGGGTGCCGCGGCCAACGTCGAGTTCGCATCGAACCAGAGCAATGCGACCAGCACAAGGATTTTTCTCATCAACCACCTCCGCATTCGCTAGAAGAGACAATGACACCTTGTCCGGATATATGAGGGATCGAAACTATATACTTCCCGCATCAGAAACTCAACCGCGCAAAGGGATGAAGGAACAGGCAGACCGTTCTTCTTGCTCGCAGAGCCCCCACGATAAAACGGTGGTCGCTCGATGCGCGCAGTAAAGAACAGTCTGCCCGCTCCCTCTGGGAGAAGTTGAGGAATCAGAAGGCCCTCGCTTGGACTGGCACGTCACGGGAAATCGATTGCGAAGCAATCGGAGGATAGGGCGGGTGAAAAATATCTGCCTGTGGGCGGGTGAGAAAGCTGCGCGCAGTGGAAGATCAATCAGCCCCCATCCTTGGAGAGAGAACGAGCGAGCTTGGAAGGATTATTGCCCAGATGGGACTGCTCAGTTCGAAAGAGTTGAATGCCCTGGCTCACTTCCAATTTACTTCTCACGAAGATCGAGTTTAATTTTCCACCCATCGACGTAGCTCCAGTCCACATGAAGTTCATCCTGACGAGCCCGAATCTTTTCGAGATCTGCTTGATCTTGAAGACGCCCTGCCAGAGTCTTCAGCACAATCAGATCCTCTATCGCCAGAATCGGCACGTTGAGTTCACCGAAGACAACCATTCGCCGACGGGAGAGCGCTGTCTTGAGATACTCCGAGTCCGCCAACAGGAGATCAACGACCACATCTTGACCGCCGCGAATACCCACCGAGCGCCAAATCGAGATTCCTTTGAACACCATGGGAGCAGGATGGACTACGGTCGAGTCGAACTGGGATGCGAGTAGGGATTGGATGCCTTCACGAGTGGGCTGTTCGATGAGCATAAGCAGATCGATGTCCGTCGTGGCCCGTGGCTCAACAAGCGCGCTAGAGGAGCCTGTCCGACATTGCCCTTCTACTGCGGCGAACAATGCACAGGCATCTGCTTTGTTCTCGGCCACGAAAAACCCTCAACGTATCCATCGAATACGCCTCCGGTTTTTCGGAGCCTGCGGTCGTGCATCTGCCCGCGCTTTTTTCACCTCGTGACGAACGTCAATGTCGGACAGGCTCCTAGGCCCAGCCCCCGGCTCGCGCATAGTGAAGGCCACGTCGATTGAACTCAGTGATGAGAGTTGAAAACGCCTGAACTAGGAAGGACTCTGCTGCCATGCCTGCTCTTTCGCGCGCCGGATCTCGCGCATGACCTGTGCCATGGCATCGCCAGCGAGGGTGCCTTGCTGCACCACTGACTGGCGTAAAGCCAGACCGAGTTCGGTCAGTTCGATTGTGCGGCGCAAGTTATCGGCGATCCTGGCGTCTTCGGCATTGTCGTCTGGTCGTCGCATTGTCTAGCACCCTCGCAACAGCAATCTCAGCAAAGTGTACAAGACTCCCCGAGCCGGAGCAACCTGGGTTCGTTTCTTACAACAGTGAATAGCCTGGTAGCACCTCGAAAGCACGGGGAAAGCAGGTCAACCAGACCACTCTTTGTGCTCCCGAAACGCGCGGCCTCAGAAGGATGAGGAGGGGTGCGGCACGGTGCCCTCTTTGCTCGAAGAACGCGCACGATGAAACGGTGCTCGTCCGATGCGCGCAGTCGAGGGCAGCCTCGGCCACTCCCTTTAAAATAGCATAGAGAACTTGAAGGGCCTCGTTCGACGACTGCAGTGGGGGCTAACCACACCATCCTGTAATGAGAAAGTGGAAGAGAGGAAAGTAGGACGACCAAGGTTTCCCGCTCGGGCAACGCTCGGCTTCAGAATGATGCGAAGGAGCAGGCAAACCGTTCTTCTTGCTCGCAAAGCCCCCACGATAAAGCGGTGGTCGCTCGATGCGCGCAGTAACGGACAATCTCGTCACACTGCTGAGAGAGTAATGAGAGCGCAGGGAAAGAAATCGTTTGATCGGAAGATGAGATATACATTGCAAGACCTACCACTGATGCCACTTGCGGGTGTAATTAACTTGTCGATGGGTTCTTCAGCCAATTGCGCAACGCAATGCACGTCAGGCTCCAGAGCTCATTGTTGAGTTCCCTTTCGTTCCACCCAGGGGGGTCCCATCCGGAGTAGAAGTCTTGGTCGAGTTGCATTAACTCGCCTCCATGAAGAATGCGCGACCGAAGCGTGTACATCTTATTGCGTTGACTTTTAAGAGTGTCGCCGGGGGTATATCTCTCTAAGATGGCTCGAAACTTCTCCGTGGCACCAGGCACTTCGTGTTCAGTGGGCTTGTGACAAGATGGACAATTGAATTGATGCCGATCACCGCGCTCTGTCAGTGACTCGATTACTGAGACCAGCGCTGCAAAGGATACAGACACAGATGTGTCCCATTGGCGCGATGCCATTTCCATCCAGAAGGTAGCCCTGTCGAACTTCACACGATTCTCCCCTGATAAGGCCATGTAGCAACAGATTGACTGGTCGAGGTCAGCAGGGACACGCAAACCCTTTCCATCATGTCCAACCTTCGCGTAGTACGCTTCGGGCTCCACTTCCTCTAGCGGTTCGTCGGCAGATGGCGATAGCTCATCGAGCATGATTTTTTCTAGCTTCGCGAAGAAGAATTTCTGAAGCCATTTGCTCTCATGATGACCGTCATCGTACGGCACGCTTGCCCAGAAGTGTGCGGGTCGGTTCGACTGAAAGCTTGTATGACCAGCAAGTAGAACGTTGAGAAGAAGGGTCAGTTTGCGGTGGTCCCTCATTCTCCTGTGATTGGTAACTGGCCAACAATCGGTTACCTTTATCGGAAACTCAAGAATGAAGGGGTGATCAGCCATTTCGACATTGGCGCGCGGCGCATGATCAGGCGGCGGAAGTATCTGCACCCCTAAATGATTCCCTTGCCACGAGCCCAGCACGCGGAAGCTGCTAAAACTGTAGTCGCGTCCCACCTTCAGCGGCCCCGCAAGGATCGACTCCTCGATCTCTTTGCTAAGCTTCATCCATTCGGCAGCATTGAATGCTTCGCCAGGCTCTATTGAGACAATACTTTTCTCGCGAAAGGTAAGCGAAACTCGGCAAGAAGAACGTGCAAGCGGAAGATAAAACTTATTGGGGTTACTCGAAATATCATCATATTGGCCTGGTCTTCCAATTCGCTCGTAGAGAAGGAGCATCAATTCGCCTGAGTCGAGATCCTTCCACTCATTTCTAAGAAGGTTATCAGCCATACCGCTATCTTCCGTAAACGCCGAACCGTCTGATAACTATGTGCCAGACAGGCTAGATAACCTACCCCATCTGGCGAGCAAGATGGATGAGCACCCCTTCTCGCAACCCCAAATCACTAACCAATATGCTCGACATCCTCAACGTCTCCATCAGCGTCCGGATGATGGTGGCACCGGCGGCTATGACTTCTTCGCGGCCATTTTCTAAGCCTGGCAGACCGGCTCGGTCGGTCTTCTTGCGGCTCAAGAGCGTCTGTTCGAGTTCTTGAATGGTGTCGAGCTGTAGTAAGAAATTATGGATTCTGGCTGGCTCGTAGGTGGGAAGTTTCTGGGCCATGGCGGCTAGGCTGGTGACGGTTCCTGCTGTGCCGACGAAGGTTGCTGTTTGATAGTTGCCCATGCCAGCGATTGCCGCTTTCGTTTCTTTCGTGACCCATTCGCGCGCCTGTCGGATCTCCTCGTTGGTTGGAGGGTCGTGTTGGAGGAGGCGTTCGCAAAGGCGTACCACACCAATATCTATCGATCGCACGACCGGATTCTGGCCAGGCCGGTCTAAGATGAACTCCGTGCTGCCGCCGCCGATGTCGAGGGCTAGTACGTCGGTCACGCCTATGGGCAAGCCGGAGCGGATGCCCAGCATGGTTCGCCTAGCCTCTTCTTCTCCTGAGATCAGCTCGATCTCGAAGCCTGCTTCGTGCTTCACGCGATCGAGAAATTCATCGCGGTTCTCTGCATCACGCACAGCACTCGTTGCGACGACTGCCACAGCATCGACATGAGAGACATTGATGATCTCCCGCCATTCCTTGAGGCACTGCAACACCCGATCCATGGCAGTAACGCTCAGTTGCTTGGCCTGATCGACTCCTTCTCCCAGCCGCAGAATACGACGATCAGATCGTACTTCTCTCAACCGCCCGCCCGGCAGCAGATCGGCGATCAGTAACCGGCACGTGAGCGTGCCGATATCCACGCCGGCAAGACGCTTCGTGCGCCGTGGGTCAGTCATCGCTCGCTCCGAATCTCCGTGATCTCCGACTCAAGTTTCTCGCGTGCGTCTTTGAGATCTTGGATCTCTTTGACGAGTCGACCGATTTCGGCATCGTACAGAACCCGTTCAACCGGTTCACCTACCTCGCGAAGGTGAACTGCTCGCTCGCCGACATCCCGATAGAGTCCCTCCAATTGCTGGTCGAACTTGCGGATATCGAACCGAATTCTCAGCAGTTCTGTTTCTTCCAGCGCACGGATCGCCGCCTGCGCCGTGCCATGGCGCAATGTCGCCAATCCCGCCTTTACGTCATGTTTGAGTCGCTGGAATATGCCCATTCCCCTCCCAACCTCTTAACCGTTAATCTCGGTCTTCTCCCCGTCCCATTAGCTCACCGACCCGAGATCCAACTTCGATTCCCACCGCCGCAACATGGCTTCTCGCAAAACGCGGTGAACCGGCGCCTTCAACTGTGGATCCTGCTTTAGCAGGGCAAATGCCTCCTGTCGCGCCTGCTGAAGCATATCGGCATCCCGTACCAGGTTCGCCACACGAAACTCCGGCACACCCCACTGCCGGAATCCGAAAAACTCGCCTGGTCCCCGAATGCGGAGATCTTCCTCCGCGATCACAAACCCATCGGTCGATCGCACAAGCGCCTCCAGCCGTTCACGAGCCGCCGATGGCGGTTCACCGGCCGCTTTGGGCTTCACGGATCGAGACAACACTCCACCCGAAGCCATCAGTAGACAATAGGACTGGTAGCCGCTTCGCCCAACCCGTCCCCGTAATTGATGCAATTGTGCCAACCCGAACCGCTCGGCATGCTCGATCATCATGACCGTAGCATTCGGCACATCGACCCCGACCTCCACCACTGTCGTTGAGACCAGGACCTGGATCTCCCCCTTCTTATACGATGCCATGACCTGTTCTTTTTCTTCCGACTTCATCCGGCCATGCAGAAGCCCGACGCAAAACTCGGCCAACTCCTTAGCTTGCAACTGCTCAGCGCCTTGCATGGCCGCTTGCAGGTCGGTCTTCTCCGATTCTTCAACCAGTGGATACACGATATAGGCCTGGCGACCGCTCCGCAGTTCGTCGCGTAGAATCTGATAGGCACGTCCCCGCTGGCCATCGTTGAGAAGAAACGTGCGCACAGGCTTTCGGCCCGGCGGCATCTGGTCGATCACCGAGACGTCCAGATCCCCGTACACCGTCATGGCCAGCGTGCGTGGAATCGGCGTCGCGGTCAACACCAGCACATCGGGCTTATACCCCTTCTCGATGAGTATCTTCCGTTGGAGGACGCCGAATCGATGTTGCTCATCCACCACCACCAATCCAAGCTTCGCGAAGGTGACGCCTTGCTGGATAATCGCATGAGTGCCAATTACAACCTGTGCGGCTCCGGAAGCTACCTGCCCACGAACGGCTTTACGCGCTGCCGCCCGACCACCACCGCTCACGAGCACCACGGAAATCCCAAGCGGTTCCAACAGCCCCTTCATCGTCCGATAGTGCTGCTCAGCGAGAATCTCCGTCGGCGCCATGAGTGCCGCTTGGTAGCCCGATCCACAGGCCAGCACCATCGCCTGCACTGCCACAATGGTTTTGCCTGACCCGACATCGCCCTGCACCAAACGATTCATCGGTTTGCTCGAGGTCATGTCCGACAGAATTTCACGGATCACCCGCTCTTGGGCTTCGGTCAACTGAAAGGGTAGTGCCCGCCCCAGCTTACCGAGGAGAGGTGTCTTCGGATTAAAAGACACCTGCTTGACCTCTTCTTTCAGGACTCGCTGCCGCGAAGCCAAGGCGAGCTGAAGCACAAACAGTTCTTCGAACGCCAAACGTCGATGTGCCGGTGCAAGACCTCGATCCAGCTGCCCCCCATCCGTGCCAGGTTGAGGAAAATGTACGTCCTGAATGGCTTGTTGAATGGGTAGCAATCGATAGCGGGCACGAAGCGGGACCGGCAACACCTCCTGCGCCTCGGCGACATGCGCGTCCAACAAGCCTTTCATGAGCGCACGCATCTGCCGGGACGTCCACCCCTTGGTTTCGTGGTACACCGGAACAATACGCCCCACGTGCAACGGCGCTTCGGTTTCCGCGCCTACGACTTCGTATTGCGCGACCTCCATCCTCGTATCCACCCATCCCTGCGCGCCGATCACCACCCGTCCGGTCAGCATGACGCTCGTCCCGACGGTGAAGAGTTGTTCGAGAAACGGCTGATTGAAAAACACCGCCTGGAGACGCCCTGTTGAATCCTCCACCACAATGTCGAGAATCGTGAGACGACGACTTTGGGCGCGCTTTGCCTCGCTTCGGACGATGGTGCCGCAGATCGAAGCCTGCACACCCGGCACAAGCTGGCCTATCGGAGTCATGACCGAGCGATCTTCATAGCGCCATGGCAACGTCCACAGAGCATCCTCGACAGTCTCAATCCCAAACCGTTGCAGCAGCGATGTGCGCTTCGGGCCGACTCCTTTTGCAAAACGGATAGGCTGTTCCCACCATGCCCGAGATGGAGTTTCGCTCATGCCAGGAGCACGCACGACGATAGGCTCCGGCTCCTGCCGAGTATGGGTCAGATCGGGAACAGCTTTCCGTAAGACTCTAAGAATGACCATAGCTTCCTGCAATCGACGCTGCTGGCTCTCTACCGGGAGTCGCTGCTGGTCTTCAAGAAACAGCTCACGCAACTGGAACAACGCCGCTTCAATCGCTCGTGGATAGACACGACTAGACAGCGCCTGCATGACCTGAGAAGAGACAAAATGATTCAGATTTTTCACAGTCGGTAGATGCGCGAAGGCATTGCGTGTCGCGAATTCGATTGGACGCGCGACACGGTCCAGCCATTGCTGAAACTGTTCAGGGGGGTTCGGCTCGGGAGAGCGCCGTATCACAGTCGCGGATCGTATCACAGCCTCTTCTCCGCCTCAACGCGTTGAATGGGGAATGTAGCGAGCACATCATCTGTCCGGGTAAGGGTGCTCCCTCAAGGAGGGCCACGAGGACGCGGGCACAGGTGCGACAGGAGGTGAGACCGCAGCGGTTCGAGGCGCGCGACCACACGGATGGCCCGCGGATCGAGAGAGGAGGAGCCCACCCGGGCCCGACCTACAGGTCGAACATCCCACCGATCGTCGTTCCGAGGGCCCCGGTGCGCGACCAACTGTCGGCGCGCGCATGTGGTGTGTGGCTGACAATACCTTGTACAACTCCATCGCCACTAAATACGACTTTCCGCTAAGATATGTTGGCGATGGATAGATGAGGATCACGAAATCCAGATCGCGTGAACCAGGATCCATCTGGCTAACCGAAGTCAACCGTAAAAAAATTTGGCCAATTATGTGTCGGGAAGACTGACACGTTCGCTATGCTAACCCGCCTGTGCTAAACTACGCCCACATGTAACTGGGTCACGACCCTATCCCTCGCGCCTTCACTCCCTCCCTCTAAACTCTGCGCGATCGATGCTCTAGTTTCCCTTCTGGTCCGCACACACGGCTTATAAAGGAAGCCACGGGTATCATTTATCCATGTCACGGTTGCCCTTGTCCGATATCTAGAGTCGGGAGACCGTGAATGCCGGGGCAGACGTTGATCGAATCAACAGACGCGGAGAGTGAGAGCCCAAGGCCGCCAATGTCAGTTCATTAGGATGAAAAGGACCCATGGACCAGACAAAACAGCAACCTGAAAATGCACAATCAGCCACATTTGCCATCACCCCCTCGGGTATGGCGATCAAGATCAGCAGTCGCCAAGGGATTTGGACCATCATCCTCTTTTCCGCTATTTCCATCTGTGCTGTGATCGGGGTTCCTCTCTACGGATATCTCTACCACTACACCTGGCTAGACTGGTCACTATTTGGACTGCTCTATGTCGTCAGCGGCTTGGGCATCACCGTCGGTTATCATCGATTGATGGCCCATCGGAGCTTTAACTGCCCGAACTGGGTCAAGTGCACACTCTTAATCGGGGGTGCCTGGGCGCTCCAGAACTCCGCCATCAAATGGGCCGCTGATCATCTGCGTCATCACGCGCACTGCGACGGGGAGAAAGATCCTTACAATGCACAACAAGGCTTCTGGCATAGCCACTGTGGATGGCTCTTTACTCCTGATCGATACGCCGACCCAAAATATGCGACTCGGGTTGCAAACGATCCCGTTGCCATCTGGCAACACAAATACTATCCCCTTCTGCTCCTCGCTGGCCTGGCCGGCACATTTCTCGTCGGTTTTCTCTTCGATGGTGTGATGGGCGGAATCGGCTGTTTTCTCCTCGCCGGCATCGGACGCACATTCGCCGTACTGAATTCGACGTTCTTTATCAACTCCATCTGTCATCTCTGGGGACGGCAACCGCACGGCACATCAGACTCCAGTCGGGACAGCTGGCTCGTGTCCCTCGTGACATTCGGCGAGGGGTACCATAACTACCATCACATGTACCCGACCGATTACCGGAACGGTCCCTGCTGGTACCATTTCGATCCCTCAAAATGGGTCATCCATGGTCTCTACTCGTTGGGTCTTGCCACATCATTGCGGACGGGCTCGTATGTCGAAAACTCGCTGGCTCGAACGAACTGATATATGACAAAGGACACCTCGATGGGGAAACGAGTCCTCTATGTAGGAGGACTTCCTGACAGGGTTTCAGACTGCGAGTTACGCGGCATCTTCACCTCGTACGGTCTCGTTGCCAGAGCGTACGTCGTCAGATTTAAACATACTGGAAAGTCCGCCGGGTATGGATTTGTGGAAATGGGGTCCGGTGAACAGGCCTTAAATGCCGTAGTCGCCCTTGAAGGAACCGAATGGGATGGACACCTCCTCAGACTGTATGTCACCCCCTACGCAAACCAGGCCGTATAAAATCAAACACGTGACGGAAGGAACGTATGTATGAGCCGTACCAACTTGGACCCAATCATCACGTTTCCAGATGGATCGCACCTCTTGATCAGCACTGCCTGCTCAAAAGAAGGAAGTTTTTCTTGTGCCCTCTACACGGCAACCATCGAAGCAGATGACCGGGGGACTTTCCGCGTCATCTCCAACCATCTTGATGCAGCCACATGCCTCATTGCACAAGAAGATGCATATAGTTATGCCCAACGTCTCTATCCAAGATCAGCAGAGACGATGAAGAGGCCACCCTATCTTATCTGGCCGGGTCCCGGCCCCACCGGTAATGCGGATATCTAAGTCGGTGATGTGATCTTTCCTCGATTTCATGGACACCAGGTTACGCGCCCCTCGTCATCGCTTCGAACTCCGGCGGGGAGCGGTAGTCGAGCGTCGCATGTCGGTGGACTCGGGGATACAAGACGTCGATCCAGTCGAACATGTCCTGCCGGGCTTCTTCACGGGTCCGATAGCGCTGAGGCTACACGTGTTCCGCGTATGAAAGAACCTTTCCACAACCGCATTGTCCCCGCAGTTCCCGCGCCGACTCCTGCTCGCCGTCAGACCGTATGCGGCCAATACCCCCGATATCGGGTAGCGGCGGACGGGGCCCCACGGTCCGCAGGATTCCCCCCACCGGACGCCGGGCGTCGGTGGGTCACGGCCATGGTGAGCGCAGCCATCGCCAACGCCTGAGTCAGGCGGCTCCCCATCCCCCACGCCATGACTCGACGCGCGGAGAGATCCAGCACCACCGCCAGATCGAGCCAGCCCTTGGTGGTCCAGACGTACGTGATGGCACCGGCCCACACTCGGTTGGGTGCAGCCACGGCAAACTTCCTGTTGAGCGTATTTGGCACGACAGGATACGCCTACGCCAAGCCACCGGGGTACTCCGATCAGCTAGGCCTGGGCCTGAAGGGTTGCGTGACCCCAAGGACTGCCCGAGGTCCTTCGCGATGTTGCGTGGATAACCCGGATCTCGGCGACCAGCCGTCGATTCTCAGCCGTGCGGAGACGCTCAGGCCTAGCCACCTCGGCAGAGTAGCCCGAGGGGGGACACCGCCAGCAGTCGCCACGGCCCACATGCGCACGAATGGCTCGGCACCTCATGCCGAGGGCTTGGCGAAGTACGCCGCCACCACTTTCTTGAAAAATCCCGCTCTTGCGTCACCCCACTCCCGCGTGAAGCGGGTGAGCTCTTCGTCGTGAGGCTTGCGCCGCCCCTCGCATGGGAAGGCGGTGACGGGATCGTCGGTGACTGCTTGCGTCCTGCGCCGTAACAGATTCGGCGTGATCCCGAGATCCCGCGAGACCTGGGCGGTGGAATGCCCGCCATCGGTCACCAGGTTCACGGCCTCTGGCGTAACTTCCCGCGTAAAGACGCGTCGTGATTGCCCCATATTGACCACCGCCTGAGTGAGCAGGCCCCACCATTTTTGATCTGCCCACTATTTCGGGGGAGGATCAGACTGACCCTCTCGCTCTATAACAACCTCACTCCTCGCGTGCCCATACAATCCCTCCTTCGTCTGACAGGCACTTCACAATGTGGAAAATCAATGTCTATAGCTTTTCACCGGTGTCTCTGTTAGGATGTCCTCGTTTCAAGCGGCGGGTCTCGCATGAAACAGCGAATGGAACGGCCCATCACCGATGTTGTTGTTACCGAGAATCTGACCGGAAGCTCGATCCAAGTCGCTGCACTGTTCGCGTCTTCGGCCC
>Ga0163144_10012278_pt1 | contig 18006 bp, 14 predicted proteins | sample OliLak19BULKMAT1_FD_123175 | JGI IMG/M metagenome (GOLD analysis project Ga0163144, IMG submission 123175) | Freshwater microbial mat bacterial communities from Lake Vanda, McMurdo Dry Valleys, Antarctica - Oligotrophic Lake LV.19.BULKMAT1 | ecosystem: Environmental > Aquatic > Freshwater >...
CATGCTCGTTGCGTTCGCCTCCGTCCGGCCTGTCATCGCCGCTGATGATCATGCGCACGCGCAGGTGGATGATCACGATCATGAAGTGGATCCGCACGCTGAAGAAGCCCATGTGGATGAGGTCAGGCTGACGGAGGCCGCGATCAGGGAATATCGGATCACGATTGAAGAAGCCGGTCTTCACGTGCTCTCGCCGATGCTGGTGGCGCCCGGGCGTGTCTCATTCAACACCGATGCGATGGCGCATGTCGGATCGATCGTCAAAGGGCGTGTTGTCGAACTCAGGAAACGCGTCGGCGATGTCGTGAAGAAAGACGAAGAACTGGTGATCGTGGAGAGTTCGGAACTTGGACAGGCGCAGACGGAATATCTCCAGCGAAAGTCGGCGATCGCGATAGCCCAAAGCGCAGTTGAGCCGACCAAAAATGCGTATGAGCGCGCCAAGTCGTTGTTCGAGGGCAGTCAGGGAATCGCGCTTGGCGAAGTGCAGAAGCGCGAGGCGGACTATCTCGCAGCCCAGGGCGCATTGCAGACCGCCAAAGCCGCGGCATCCGCCGCTGAGAACACGCTGCGTCTTTACGGAATGAGCGACCAAGCACGTGCGGCGCTGGATCAATCCGGGACCATCAACGCGATCCTCAGCATCAGGGCACCCATCTCCGGCACGGTGATCGAACGTGAAGTGACGCTCGGTGAATCGATCAATCCTGACAAGGAGGCGCTGATGATTCTCGCCGACACCAGCAGGTATTGGGTGCTGGCGGATGTTCCCGGAGCGAGCCTCGCGGAGATCACCATCGGCGCCGCCGCCACAATTGAGATGCCGGGCGTCACCGGCACCAAATTCGCCGGCAAGGTTGCCATGATTGATCCGTCGGTGGATCCGGATACGCGATCCGGCAGGGTCCGAGTTGAAGTCGATGGTCATGCTTCGATTCGTCCCGGAATGTTCGCCCGTGTGTCGATCGCAACCGGTTCCGAGAAAAATTCCGAGACGATGCTTGCGATTCCCGAACAGGCGGTGCAGACCGTTGAAGGCGGACCGGCGGTGTTCGTGCCGGTGGAGGGCGAGCCCAACACCTTTGCAAAGCGCTCCGTTCAGATCGGCCGTCCGATCGGAGGAAGGGTGCCGGTTCTTTCGGGACTGACCGCAGGTGAGAAATTCGTCGTTGGTGGATCGTTCATTCTCAAAGCCGATCTCGGCAAAAGCGGCGCGGCTCACGAGCATTGATGTTGGATATTCAATCGCCTCGACGCTGGCTCGCCTGTCCGCTTTGTCCGGAGTTGAATCATGCTTGACCGTATCATCGGATTTTCCATAACGAATCGCTGGCTCGTGCTGCTGCTGACTTTCATGGTCTGCGCCATCGGTGTGTTCTCGATCTCGCGTCTGCCGATTGACGCGGTGCCCGACATCACAAACAACCAGGTGCAGATCAACACCGAATTTCCGGCGTTGTCGCCTTTTGAGATTGAGAAGCAGGTGACGTATCCCGTCGAGACCGCGCTGGCGGGCATTCGCGGGCTGGAGTACACGCGATCACTCAGCCGCAACGGGTTCTCACAGGTTACGGCGGTGTTTGAGGACAACGTCGATATCTACTTTGCGCGTCAGCAGGTGTCCGAACGTCTCAGCACCGCAAGGGAAAACCTTCCCGCCGGTGCGGAGCCGCGCATGGGCGCGATCTCCACCGGGCTTGGCGAAGTGTTCATGTACACTGTCGAGTATCAACATCCCCACGGTCGCGGTGCGACAGCCGCCGATGGAAAGCCCGGCTGGCAGAGCGATGGCGCATACCTCACGCCGGAGTCTGAATTCCTGAGAACCGATGTCGAACTCGCCAGTTATCTCCGCACCGTTCAGGATTGGATCATCTCCCCGCAACTCAAGGGAGTGAAGGATGTGGCGGGCGTCGATTCGATCGGCGGGTACGTCAAGCAGTATCACGTGCATCCCGATCCGATGAAGCTGATGAGCTATGGTCTGACGTTCAGTGAGGTCATCGAGGCCCTTGAGCGCAACAACGTCAGCACCGGCGCGGGGTATGTTGAACACAAGGGCGAAGCCTACACGGTGCGGGCGGCGGGACGGATCGAAAATGTTGAACAGATCGAATCAATAGTGCTCCGCACACGTAACGGCACACCAATGTACATCCGTGATGTTGCCACCGTGGGCATCGGGCGTGAACTGCGCACCGGGTCGGCAAGCACAAACGGCGACGAAGTGGTCGTAGGTACGACACTGATGCTCATCGGCGCCAACAGCCGGACAGTGGCCGCGGAAGTTGCATCGAAGATCAATGTGATCGGCAACAGCCTTCCGCAGGGGGTTATCATCAGGCCGGTTCTCAACCGCACCCGGCTGGTGGACGCGACCATCCGGACCGTCAGCCGGAATCTTGCCGAAGGAGCGATCTTTGTAGTGATCGTACTTTTTCTGCTGCTGGGAAACGTCCGCGCTGCCTTAATTTGCGCGCTTGCGATTCCGGTATCGATGCTGATGACCACCACCGCGATGGTGCAGGGCAGAATCAGCGCTAACCTTATGAGCCTGGGCGCGATTGATTTCGGCATCATCGTCGATGGCGCGGTGATCATCGTTGAAAACTGCCTGCGCGTGCTGGCGATGAAACAGCATCAGCTTGGACGCTTGCTCACGCTGGGCGAGCGACTGATTGCGGTGCGCGAAGCGGCCCGTCAGGTCCGCAAGGCGACCGCGTTCGGCGAGGCGATCATCATCATCGTTTTTCTCCCGATCCTGTTTCTTACCGGCACCGAAGGCAAAATGTTTCACCCGATGGCGATGGTATTCATCATCGCGCTGGTGTCGGCATTCATCCTCTCGCTGACGCTGGTCCCTGCGATGGTGGCGCTGTTAATGCGCGGGAAAATCACCGAGAAAGAGAACGCGATTGTCCGTGCGATCAAGCGCATCTATCGTCCCGCACTCGATTGGTCGGTACGCGGCCGCTGGGTGGTGGTTCCGCTGGCTGTGATTCTTTTTGCGGCGTCTCTCTGGCTGTTTTCACGACTTGGAAGTGAGTTTGTTCCCACGTTGGACGAGAAGGACATCGCGATGCACGCGATGCGGATCGCCAGCACCAGCCTCACACAGTCTCAGGCGATGCAGTCGCAGGTCGAACGCACGGTGTCAGAGATTCCCGAGGTTGCCTTTGTGTTTTCCAAAACCGGCACCGCGGAGATGGCAGCAGACCCCATGCCGCCGAATGTCTCTGACACCTTCATCATCCTCAAACCAGTCGATCAGTGGCGCAGCGAGGCGGAACTCGAAACGGCGGTTCAGGAGTTGGAAGACCACGGCGAACTTTCCGATCCACATGCCGGACATGCGGAAGCCGATGAGCACGGGCACGGCGATGCCCACGGACATGGACAGGCGAACATCACCACGCATAAAGGGAAACTGCAGAAGCTGATCGAAATGACACTCGCGGGAGTCCCGGGCAACAATTATGAGTTTACTCAGCCAATCCAGATGCGGTTCAATGAGTTGATCTCCGGAGTGCGCAGTGACTTTGCCGTGAAAGTGTATGGGGAGAATTTCGAGGACATGCTCCCCACCGCCAACGCCATTGCAGAGATTCTTCGCGCGACCAGCGGCTCGGCGGACGTGAAGGTGGAGCAAACAGAAGGTCTGCCAGTCCTGAACATCAACGTCAACCGTGCGGCGATCGCGCGATACGGCTTGAGCATGGCGGATGTGCAGGATGTCATAGCCATCGGAATTGGAGGCAGGCCCGCCGGTCAGGTTTTCCAGGGAGACAGGCGATTTGATCTGATGGTTCGGCTACCCGAGGAGATTCGCGGGGATATTCACGGGCTTGAGGCGCTTGCGATTCCGCTGCCCGAGGCTGAATCGTCAGACGTGAGCATGACAGCAAAGGCTGGTGGTGGAAAATACTTCGGAAACGGATTTGTGCCGCTTGGTGCGATTGCGGAGATTGATGTCGCTGAAGGCCCGAGTCAGATCAGCCGTGAGAACGGAAAGCGGCGGGTGGTTGTGCAGGCGAATGTGCGCGGCCGCGATATTGGCACGTTTGTCGCCGAAGCCCAGAAAAGCATCCATGAGAAGATCCAACTTCCGCCCGGAAACTGGCTTGAATGGGGCGGACAGTTTGAGAACCTCGTCGCCGCAAGGGAGCGTCTGAACATCGTTGTGCCGGTTTGCTTCTTCCTGATATTCCTGCTGCTCTTCAGTAGTTTCGGATCCGTGAAATATGCGCTGATGGTTTTCAGCGGCGTCCCGCTCGCTCTCAGTGGCGGAATCGTCGCGCTGTGGCTGCGCGACATGCCGTTTTCGATCACCGCGGCAATCGGGTTTATCGCGCTTTCGGGCGTCGCGGTGCTCAACGGACTGGTGATGGTCTCGTTCATCAATGAACTGCGCGAGCAGGGAATGAACCTGACCGACGCGATCCGTGAAGGATCATTGACACGACTGCGACCCGTGATGATGACGGCGCTGGTGGCCGCGCTGGGTTTCCTGCCGATGGCGATCGCCACCGGCACCGGAGCGGAAGTGCAGCGCCCGCTCGCCACTGTCGTCATTGGCGGAATCATCTCATCCACCTTTCTGACGCTGGTTGTGCTTCCCGCACTTTATCGCATGTGTCACCGTCAGGGCGGTAATACTTCTGCGAATTCAAGCCGACGCCGTGACGACTCCGTACCGTCTGAGTAAATTACGATTCTCATCTCCGCGACATGCGAACAGTGATCTTGGTCATGACGACTTTGGAGGCACGTTGAGCTTTGAACCAGTCACCCCGCGCGCGTCGAAAGAAGCTGTGGCATTGTTGCAGTACCTTCACGCTATTTCAGGCCAGAAGACGCTGGCGGGTCAGCATTGCGTGCCTTTGGTCGGATCAACCCGCCTGATGATGGTGTACCGAGCAACCGGGCGATATCCGGCGCTCTTCGGGCAGGATTTCGGTTTTGCCGCACCGGGCGACTGGGACGGGATCAACTTCAGACAGCGTCTGGTCGATGAGGCGATTCTCCGGCATCACGATGGCTTCATCATAACTCTCATGTGGCACGCGGTGCGGCCGATCGACGATGAGCCGGTGACGTTTGAAGAAAGCGTTCAAGGAAAAGTCTCGGCCGCCGATTGGGAAGAACTGATCACACCCGGCACCCGTCTCAATGATCGATGGAAATCGCAGGTCGACGTGATTGCTTGGCATTTACGTCAATTGCAATATGCAAATGTTCCCGTGATATGGCGTCCATACCATGAAATGAACGGCGGATGGTTCTGGTGGGGACGCAAGCCCGGGGAGCGCGGATACAAGGCGCTCTATCGCATGATGTTTGATCGCCTGGTTCACTATCACAACATCCGCAACCTTGTGTGGGTCTACAACTGCAATGAATTGGGTGAGAACATTGATTCTTACGAATCTCACTACCCCGGAGACGATGTGGTGGACATTCTGGCAACCGATGTTTACCGGCAGGGCTTCTCGCAGCGTGATTATGACCAACTTCTCGCGCTGGCAGCGGGCAGACCGATCGCGCTGGGCGAAGTGGGTGCAGCACCATCCATCGAACTGTTGCACTCTCAGCCGCGATGGGCGTGGTTCATGAGCTGGGGCGATCCGCAGGGCCCGTGGAAGGCCGATGACGCGTATCATTCCTTGTACCAGCACCCGCGCGTTGCGACGCTGCGTGATCTTCCGTGGGTGAAGGACGCACCGCCTGGCATTCATCATCCGGTCATCCGATGAGCGCGCACGCAGTCGCTCCGATCTTCTTGCCCGCCAATGACATAGGATTAATTGGTTTAAACTCTGAGATGGAAAAACCCGCGAACAAAAAAGCCGGTCGTGATCTGTTGATCACTCCCGGCTGTTTCCGTGAGAGACCCCAGCCTTACCGGTTGGTCTTCACCGCCATGTTGCATGCGGGGCACTTTCCGTCCGCCGTTGCGGTCTGTGTGCCCGGGCACTGCGGGCAGACGTCCATCGACATCCGCTTGGGTTCATCACTCATGTCATTGTCGTCTCTGTCATGCTGACAGCCAATGACGCATACGCTTGACGCTAACAACATTACAGCTAAGAATCGTTTCATACGTTCCTTCCGTTAGAGAAAGCATCATCCCGCACATTGCGGGAACTTGTTCATCATAGGTGATCTATTGGCATTGAGGGAATGAGATTCCGGAAAAAAACCTTATCGGCGGGCAGGATATGATTGACCTGCAATGGTTCAGTTGGGTGCAGGACTCTGATGAGGATGATTGAACCGACCGATTTGCGGCAATAGGAATGATCACCATCGACCCGATCCATGTTGAGCGTGTGCGGCTGTTCAAATCCACCCGCCTGGCCGCGCTGCGGGATACGCCTACGGCATTCGGTTCGACGCATGCGGATGAAGTGAAGCTCACGGATGAAGAGTGGATCAGCCGCGTCAGCAAATGGAATGGCCCGCGATCAACTGCGGTTCTTGCGATGGACGAAGATCACGCGTGCGGAATCGCCGCCGGCTTCTTCGAGCAAAGCGATCCCGCCGCCGCGACGCTTGTCTCCATGTGGGTCGCGCCAAAACACCGATGACAGGGCGTCGGTCAGATGCTCGTCACCATGATTTGCGACTGGGCCGTCGAACACAAAGGTGAATGTCTGAATCTCCTGGTGACTTCAAACAACCATGCCGCGATCCGGTTCTATGAAAAACTCGGCTTCGTGATGACCGGCAGGACCGAGCCGTATCCGAATGATCCGAAACTGATTGAGAATGAAATGGTGTTGAACTTGCGAAAGTAAAGAACCGGCACCTGAAACAGGGTGCGGCCGAAAATCTCCCTCAGCAAAAGTTTTGAGAACCTATCTCCGCAAATGTGAACGTCAGATCGCCACATATTCGCTCCTTGCTGATGACAACGTGGTGGTCGAGGCATCAGGTGTGACAACCATGATTGTCACGTTCTCCAGTTGCCTTCTAAAAAGAATCAGTAGTGGCCGTTTCTAATTTTCCTTCGCGGACAGAATGGGAAGTGACCTGAGTCGTGTGTTTTCACACGCCGAGGTTTGCCGATATGATCTGAAGTGGTCGATTGCCGGAGGTCTGCATGAATCGTGCGCTAATTGGGATTTTGCTGCTGTGTTGTTTCGCGGGATACGCACAGGATGGTGCGGCACCAACGACCGCGCCATCCACGCAACCTTCCGCCATGCCGGCGGATCGGTTGCTGGATCAGATGCTGCGCGGAAGCGGGCCGGCGGCCAAGCCGCTTCAGCCGATTGATAATCCGCCGGTGTACGATCAGACCAGCGGCAAGACTGTTGCGCCTGCGCCGGCATCACAGCTTCCGTTGATTCGCGAAGGCGATTACGTCCGCGATCGCACGGGGCGACTCCAAAGAAGCGCCGATGGCGCGAATCACGAGTTCATTTTCGATTCCGACGGCCGCGCCATGCAGGATCCGCCGGTGGTGATCATGCCGAATCTCAAACTCATGGCGATGGAGAACGCCGTCAGCGCCGCGAACCGTGATTTGCGCTTCCGCATCACCGGCCCGGTGACTGAGTACAAGGGGCGCAATTACGTCCTTCTGGAGAAAGTCGTCGTCATCCCGGATGTGACCGGCAAGCTTTAATCGTCGCATGATCTTCGCATCGCCCATCGCCTTGCTCTGGTTAATTCCGTGGGCGGCGCTGGGTTTGTTTCTGCTCTTTGGGAAGCGCGAATTCACATCCGTCCCCTTTATCGAGCTATGGCTCGGCACAGGTGCAGCCAGCAAAGCCAAGCGGCAGTTGCTCCTTCCACCCCGCGCGATACTGGCGATTTTGATCGCGGCGCTGCTAACGATTCTTGCAGCGGCCGCGCCCAAAGTCCGGACGCCTTCGGCTTCACCGCATCTCCATGTATTGGTGGATAACGGCGTGACGCTGACTCCGCCGGGACGATTGGCGCAGCTGCTGAAGGATGCATCTCCACTTTTGCACAACCTGTTTCAATCGGTACCGCAGGTGACATTGCTGCAGGCAGTGACTGAAGACACGATCCAGACCGATGCGTCGAAGATGGCCGGACTTGCGGATCAGATCAGAATTTACCCGGTCAACACCTCCACCGCGATTCAATCGAAAATCGCGCGGCTGCTTCAGGAGACGGATGATCCGGTTGTGCTGCTGAGCGATCAGCGGATCGCGATACAAAGCCCGCGACTTTTCCAGATCGCGCCCAAGTCTCGCATTGATAACGTGGGCTTCGTTGACATCGCATTGCGTCCAGAGCGACGAGCGCAGTTGATGCTCAAGATCAGGAATGATTCACCGGCAAAGGAATCGTCCATTTCCATCGTCAAGGGGTTGGCCCGTCTTCAGCACTCCATCGCACTCCCCGAATCAGGCACAGTGCAGGATTATTTCTTTGACCTGCCTGAAGCCGGATACTCCGTTGAAGCCACGATCAACGTCAAGGACGATCTGCCCGCCGACAACGTGGCGCATCTGCTTCTCACAGGATCAAATTCGCGGCTGGAAGTGAAGGGCGATGTGGGTGAGGCGCTGCAGCGGATGGTGGATGTGTATACCAGCAACCGCGCGCCCGATCCGTCCAGCCGCGTGGTGATCATCTGCGATAGCCTCTTTCAAATTCCGGCCCTCACACCGGCTGTTGCGGTGGCGTCGGGTGCATCGGCGCTGACGCAACTGAGATCACCGCTGCAACTTTTCGCGGATCATCCGATCACGCGCTCAGTGGATTGGCGATCCATCGATCGCGCGACGCTCGCCGCTTTCGCACCGGGGGATGGATGGACGCCACTGGTCAAAAGTAATGAACTCGTGCTGCTGGCGGTACGCGAAAAACCCGCCAGGCAGGTGTGGGTCGGATTCCGATCTTCCGGATTTGAATCCACGCGCGACCACGTGATCCTCTGGAGCAACATCTTCGACTTTCTTGGTGAGGGAGGCGCGCGGTACACTTATCAGAAGCTTGGAATCTCCGATGCGATTTTCTCACGTCAGCCGGGCATTCAGCAGGAGGTTAACGGAAGAAACGTCGCGATGAATGTGCTGGATGTGAAGCTGGAGATGAATCTTGAATCCCTCACGCGTCTTCCCGCGAGTACAGCCGTGCAGAGCACAACGGGATGGATCGCCATTTCGCCGTGGTTATCGATTGGTGCGTTGCTTTTCATTTTGCTTGGCGCGGTGTGGCTTGGGTCGAAATGAAATCTCACCCGAGGCCGTTCTTGCGACATCACTATGCAAAGCGACTACGATGCCGTCATGGCCCAGCAGATCATCATGGTCGATGCGTTCACCGATCAGCCTTTCACCGGCAACCCGGCTGCGGTGTGCGTGCTGGATCGGGAAGTCGATGAGCGGTGGATGCAGCAAATTGCCCGGGAGATCAATTACGCCGAGACAGCGTTTGTGCGAAAAGCTGAAGATCATTACGCGCTGCGATGGTTCTCGCCGACGGTGGAAGTTGATCTGTGCGGACATGCGACGCTCGCCAGCGCACACGTACTCTGGCAGACCGGACAGCTCGCGATGGATGCGCCCGCCCACTTTGAAACCCGAAGCGGCCGACTTCTCGCGATGCGCCGGGGCGATTGGATTGAGCTTGATTTCCCCACCACGCCCGCAAGCTCCGTCCCCGCGCCCGCCGGATTGGGGACGGCGCTGAATGCCGAGATCGTTTCCTCTCACCGCAGCCGATTCGATCTGCTGATCGAACTCGCCGATGAGGGCACCATCGCGCAGTTGCAGCCGGATATCGGCAAACTTAAGCGTTATCCGGTGCGCGGCGTCATCGTCACGGCACCTGGATCATCGCCCTATGACTTCGTTTCGCGCTTCTTCGCGCCGCAAACGGGCGTTGATGAGGATCCGGTGACGGGCTCCGCCCATTGCGCTTTAGGTGAATTCTGGCAAAGTCGTCTGGGGAAATCAGATATGCTGGCCAGGCAGGTTTCGGCGCGAGGCGGAACCGTGCGCGTGCAGGTCAAGGGCGAGCGGACCTTGCTGCTTGGACAGGCCGTGACAACGATGCGATGCGAGCTGATTGTGTGATTGTGAAGTCAGCAGGGCCCCCGTGACGATATCGGCGGCGTTTGTTAGAATGAGATCGTGTCCGGATCATTCACGTCCAACCGCTGGGCACAGGCGAGGGCTTGTGGATTTTCAAAAGTTACTTAAGTATGCGGTCGATCACGATTCATCCGACATCCACCTGCAGGCCGGCAATCAGCCGATCCTGCGGCTTGGCGGAGTGATCCGGTTTGTCGATGGGCCGGTGCTTTCGGATGATGACGTGCGGGGATTCATTGAGGCGATCATCCCGGAACGGATGCGCGGCGATATCGAGCAGCGCATCATCGCGGGCCTGGATTTTTCTTACTCCATCGCGAATGTCTCCCGTTTCCGATGCTCGGCTTACCGGCATCTGGGCAATGCGGGAATCTCCATGCGCGTCATCAAGGGACGCATTCCGTCCATCGCCGAGCTTCATCTTCCAAACGTGATCTCGGAGATCGCCGTTGCGCATCGCGGACTGATTCTTGTCACCGGAACCACCGGCTCGGGCAAATCCACCACGCTCGCGTCGATGATCGATCTGATCAACTCGAATTATCCCGGCAAGATCATCACCATCGAAGATCCCGTGGAATACATGCATTCATCGAAGAAGTCTCTCATTACACAAATGGAGATCGGCTCAGACACACCCAGCTTCGATCAGGCATTGCGGCAATCGCTTCGCCAGGATCCTGATGTGGTGCTGGTGGGAGAACTGCGCGACATGGACACACTGCGCATCGCGCTGCGGGCTGCGGATACGGGGCATCAGGTGTTTTCGACGGTTCACTCAGCATCCGCGCCGCAGACAATCGAGCGCATCATCGCGATGTTCCCGCCGGCCGAGCACAAGCTGCTGCTGACGCAGCTTGCCAACAATCTTGAAGCGATCATCTCCCAACGGCTGATTCTCTGCCGCGACGGCAAGCGACGTCCGGCGGTTGAGATCCTGCGAGGCGGACCGATTCCAACCAAGTACATCCTTGAAGGCCGCGCGCTCGAGCTGTCCGACTACATGAAATCCGCCGGCGAAGGTCAGCAAACGTTCGATCAGGATCTGCTGTCACTGCACAAACAGGAACTGATCACGCATGCCGAGGCATTGCATCATGCGACCAACCCCGAAGCACTGACGATGGCGATGCGCGGGATCGGCGTCGCGACCAAGCCGGACGCGAAGAAGTAAGTCGTCCGATTGCAATAATCCCAGTAGCGTGGGTGTCCCGCCCACCGTCTTTCTGGAAATCCAATGCCGTGGGCAAGATGCCCACGCTACGGGGAAACTCTGGATTTGCAGCTTTTGTCCGGATGTAACAACTCAATCAAACTGCCAACCTCACGACGCTTTGCTTCGCCGCAGTGGTTTCTTCGGGGTTTCAATCGCAGCGTCAAGAAGTTCCTGTGCTTGGGCGCGGGTGGTGTTGGTGATGCGTTGCCCGCCGATCATCTCCGCGAGTTCTTCTGTGCGCTCTTGGCCGCTGATCGCCCGGACGGTTGTGTTGGTTTGCTTGCCGGTGGATTCTTTTCGCACAGTCAGATGCCGATCGGCGTATGCAGCGATCTGCGGCAGATGCGTGATGCACAGCACCTGATGATGATCGGCAAGACTGCGAAGTTTTGATCCGATGATCGATCCCAGACGTCCGCCGACGTTGGCGTCGATCTCGTCGAATACCAGCACGCTCACCCGATCACCCTGTGCGAGAATTCCCTTGAGGGCCAGCATGATGCGAGAGAGTTCGCCGCCGGATGCGATTTTGCGGAGGGGTTGCGCGGGCAGTCCGGGGTTGGTCTGGACGATAAACTCGACCTGATCGAATCCATCCGCGCCCGCCGGAACCTGCGAGAGCTGTATCGAGAACTTCGCCTTCTCCATTCCGAGTTCGCTCAATTGCTTTTCGATGAGCGGGGCGACCTTATCTGCTGAATGACGCCGCTGTTTTGTCAGTTGGTCGCCGACCTTTCGCAGTTCCTTTTCCAGCGGCGAGATCTCGTCGCGCAGGGACGAGAGATCGTCCGACTGTTTTTCGAGATCGGCGATTTGTGTTCCGATTTGTTCACGGAACTGAAGCACCTGTTCAATGGTGTCGCCGTATTTGTTGAGGATGCGGTTGAGCAGTGTCAGGCGATCATTGACCTCGCCTAACTCGGACGGATCCAGATCGAGCCGGTTGAGATAGCGGCTGAGATCAAACGAGGCATCCTCAAGCATCAATGTTGCGTCACGCAGTGTTTCAGAAACCGGCTTGAGATGCTGATCGAGCTCGGCCATCTCCGCGATCACGCCGGCCATCATCTTGATGCGCTCGACCACGCTGGAATCGGCTTCGTACAGCGCGGCGTGGACCGATCCGACATCCTTCTTGAGCTTCTCAAGATTCTGCAGAATCGAGGCGCGGCTGCGCAGTTCCTCGAACTCTGCCGGCATGAGTTCGGCGGCGTCGATTTCCTGGGCTTGAAAGCGATACAGTTCAAGCTGCTGCTGTCTCAGCGTCTTTCCCGCCGTGAGATCTTCAAGTCGCTTTTTCGCATCCTGAAGGTTCTGATAAACAGAACGAAATTCATTTCGCAGATCATCCAGCTCCGCAAAACGATCGAGCACCTGTATCTGATTGGAAGGTTTCAAAAGAAATTGATGATCGTGCTGCCCGTGGACATCGACGAGGCATTCGGCCACCTGCCTGAGCATCGCGAGTGTGATGGGATTGCCGTTGAGACTCACGCTGGTGCGGCCGGACGCATACAGACGCCGGGTGATGAGAATCTCGCCGCCGTCCTTTGATATCTGCGCATCGACCGCGAGGTCGACTTGCTTCAGCAGTTCTTTGTCCTTGATTTCAAAGACGCCCGAAACGCGGCCCTCCTCCGCGCCGGCCCGCAGCATCTCGGATGGACTTCTAAGCCCGAGCAACACTTCCACCGCTCCGATGACCAGCGACTTTCCCGCGCCTGTGGTGCCTGTGAAGCAGTTGAGCCCGTGATGAAGTTCGATGCGGGCATCGGCGATCACCGCGAGGTTGGAGATGTGAAGTTCTCTGAGCATTTTCGTGGCACGGGTCTGAATCCCGTGTTGTCACCGAAAAAAACGGGTTGGAAACCCGTGCCACGAGCGATCACTTGATCGCACTTCCCGGCCCGACTGGAACCGATGGCGCAAGCAAAACGACATTCCCCGTCGCACCATCCGTAGCGGCCAGCAGCATGCCGTGACTGATCTCGCCTCGGAGCGATCTTGGCGCAAGATTCTTCACCACGATGATCTGCATTCCGACAAGCTGCTCGGGTGTGTAATGCGTTTTAATCCCCGCGCAGATCTGCCGTTTCTCATCCCCGAGATCAATCTGCAGGACAAGCAGTTTGTCGGCATTGGGATGCACTTTCGCCTCAATGATCGTGGCGACTTTCAGTTCGATCTTCGCGAAATCATCGTATTGAATCGTGTTGCCAGCGGACGATGTGACGGCCGGGCTCCCGGGGGTCTGCGCCTGTGCTGATGACGGCGCTGACGCCGCTATTGACGCAGGTGCTGCCGCAGGCACCGCCGCCGGTTGTGTGGGATGATTGGTTTCCATGTCGCCTAGTTTATGCGTGATTGCGGATGATCGCTACAACGCCGCCGTCACCAGGCTTGCCAGTTCGGATCGTTCACTCTTTGCCAGAGTCACGTGACCCACGATCGACTGATCTTTCAAGCGTTCCACAAGGTAGCTCAGTCCATTGCTGGAACTATCGAGATACGGATTGTCAATCTGCGTGGCATCGCCTGTCAGGATCAGCTTAGTCCCCTCGCCCACGCGCGACGCGATGGTTTTCACTTCGTGCGGCGTGAGGTTCTGCGACTCATCGACGATCATGAACTGATGCGGAATGCTTCGCCCGCGAATGTAGGTGAGTGGTTCGAGAACCACCCGTCCGGATTCCATCAGTTGCTGAATACGCTGTTCGACATTGCTCATCACGGCGGTGTGCTGTTTTTCCTGATGGTCGCCACTGGTGCGGTTCGAAAGCAGGTACGACATGTTGTCGAAGATCGGCTGCATCCATGCGGTGAGCTTTTGATCCTTATCACCGGGCAGATATCCGATGTCCTTGCCCAGCGGCATGATCGGGCGGGCACAGAGCAGCTTGTGATAAGTCTGCTCGTTGAGCACCTTGGCCATTCCTGCGGCGATCGCGAGCAACGTCTTCCCCGTGCCCGCCGACCCGATGAGCGAAACAAGTTTCACGCTGTCATCCATCAACAGGTCCATCGCCATCGTCTGCTGCAGATTGCGCGGGATGATCCCGAAGATCGGCCCGCGCCTTTGACGGATTGGCATCAGCGCGCCCACGTCGCCGTGATATCGCGCGATGGCGCTGTGCGCGTCATTCGCCGCATCCTTCAGCAGGACAAACTCATTGGCAACCAATTGCGGATCCACGTCCAGATGGAGTTGCTTGGCACTGTAAAGTTTATCGATGGTGGATGATGGAACCAGCACTTCGCGCCAGCCGGTGTACAGACGTTCAAAGTCCACCTTCTGCGCTTCAAAATCCTCGGCGACCAAACCCATTGCATCGCCCTTGATGCGGGCATTGATGTCCTTCGAGACAAACACCACACGCTTGCCTTCGGCCTTGAGTTGAAACGCGCAGCAGATGATCCGGTTGTCGGCGTTATTGACATTCAGCCCGGGGCAGAGTGTCTGATCCTCCTCAAGAATGATCCGCAGATGTCCGCCGGTCTGTTCGATCGGGATGCCTTCAGACAGATTCCCTTTCTGCCGCAGTTGATCGAGATGCCGGATGACAGTGCGCGCGTTTCGTCCAAGATCATCGTTGCTGGTTTTAAAGCTGTCGAGTTCCTCAATCACGTCGAATGGAATGACGATCTCATTTTCCTCAAACATGAAGATCGCGTTCGGGTTGTATAGAAGGACATTGGTATCGAGAACGAATGTTTTGATATGGCCGTTGGTTGACATGGATCAGGTTCATCCCTGGGCTTGGGTTTCATGCGTTGTTTCTCCGCTCGATTTGCATTATCAACTGATCCCGCACAACTCACAACAGCAGGAGCGCGATGCTTTATCCACTGAAATTCAAACCGAGATTCGTCGAGAAAATGTGGGGCGGACGAAAGATTGAAACGGTGATGGGAAAGCAGCTGCCCAGTGATAAACCCATTGGCGAAAGCTGGGAACTTTACGACTTCCCGCCGGGCGTTGTCGATGAATCCAAAGACTGGGTAAGCGCTGAAATTTCCAACGGCCCTCTGGTCGGGAAAACCCTTCACCAACTTGTCGAGCAGTTTGGGGTGGATCTTCACGGCGATGCCAAGCTGGCGGGAGAGTCCGGTCAGTTCCCGATTCTCATCAAGTTTCTCGACGCCAGGGAAGACCTGAGTGTGCAGGTGCATCCGGATGCGAAGTATGCCGCGAGCCATCCGGACGCACACCTGAAAAGCGAAGCCTGGTATATCGTTGAGAATGATAAACACGCGCGTATCCTCAAGGGACTTAAACCAGATGTAACCTGCGAAGGTTTCAGAAGGGCGATTGAGCAGGGCCGGTGCGAGGGCCTGATTCAATCTATCCCGGTGCAGCCGGGACAATGTTATTATCTGCCCAGCGGAACGGTTCACGCATTAGGCGCAGGAATCCTGGCGGCGGAGGTTCAGACGCCCAGCGACACGACGTTTCGGGTTTATGATTTCAATCGTGTTGATCCATCGACGGGAAAACTTCGTACCCTGCATGTGGATCAGGCATTGGACTGCATTGACTTCACCCACACGGCTGAGCCGAAACAGAATCGCTCGCAGGTTTCCGGTCTCTCAACAACAGTCTCGCGGCTGGTGACAAGCGAATATTTCAAGCTTGAGAAAGTCCGCATGGCTCAAGGCGTGGACGAACCGGTATCTCACGGCCAGCCAATGGTGTGGATCATGCTGGATGGCGAAGCGTCGATCAAAATGGACGATGTGTCTGAGGTCACGACTCTCAAAAAGGGCGAGACGCTTCTACTGCCCGCGCAGATGAAGAATCCCAGGATCAGCACCACGACCGAATGTGTATGGCTGGAGGTAAGTTTTCCTGTGAGGACGTGAGCTGGATAGCAGGGCATCACAAGTGCTGCCGCGGAGCCCGAGTGAACGGCACTGGTTCTGCAAGTGTCGCGTCATCCGGGCGTTCGACTATACTTCGACGAACCCATGAAAGAACGCATCCAAAAAGTCCTCGCCACACAGGGCATCGCCTCCCGCCGGGCAATTGAGGAGATGGTGGTTGAAGGCCGCATCACCGTGAACGGTAAGACGGTTTTCACGCTGCCGGTGATGATCGACGCCGCGAAGGACAAAATCACCATCGACGGGGAGACAATCAAGCTAAAAAAGCCGCGAGAGGATTCTCGCGACCGCATCTACATCCTGATGCACAAGCCGAAGAATGTCTTCTGCACCAACGTCGCGCAGGGCGCGCAGAGGCGGGCGATTGATCTGCTGCCGGCGAACTTTCCACGGGTGTATCCGGTGGGGCGGCTGGACCATGATTCGCGCGGACTGCTTCTGCTGACTAACGACGGCGATCTGACCAACAAACTCACGCATCCGCGCTATGGCGTGCCGAAGACTTATCGCGCGACACTCGACGGTGTGATTACTCCAGAGACGCTCACTAAACTCAAGACCGGCGTGTGGCTGGCCGAGCCAGGCGTCGGGGGATTCAAAACCGGGCGAAGCACGATCAAGGTGGTTCACAAGGACAAGATGTCAACTGTGCTGGAGATCAGCATCCGCGAAGGGCGCAATCGCCAGGTGCGGCGGATGATGTCGGGTGTGGGACACAAGGTGCGCGACCTGCTTCGCATCAAAATGGGTCCAATCGAATTGAAAGGATTGGCCGTCGGTCAGTTTCGGCCGTTGACGCATGGCGAGCTCCGCGCTTTGCAGCAGGCTCCGGAGAAAGAACGCAAAGCACTCGAGGAGTTTAAACAACGGGCCAAGACTCGCGCCGAAAAGGCTACAACTGAAAAAATCGCTGATGACGATTGACTGCCTGAACGTTGTCCGCTGGAAATCCGCCGCATGTTTTTTTGCTACTGATCTGCACAAATCCACACGAATCAATCCACAACCCATAGCCACAGACGGGCACAGGTCATCACAGATAAATCCATCATGCCCTGCTGCGCAACGCATTGCCTGTGCGAGTCTGTACCCCCATCCGTGGCAAGTGATTTTATTATTCGTGTCGATTCGTGAAGATTGATGGGCGGAATTTTCTTCTTGGATTTCAGACAATCCGACATTCAACCCGCCGGTTTTTCGCGCCAACCCACTGGCTTGGGATCGAACTTTTTGAACTTTGAAGAATTGGCAAACTGCGCGCCCACGTCGCGGATCGCCTTGACATATTGGTCGAACTGCGGATTGCTTTTGGTTCGCTCGAATCCGGTTGCACCCACGACGCAGTACCAACTGCTTCCCCACCCGGGAAGGTCTTTCTCGATGCTGCAGTTGATGCCGTTCTTTTTCAGAACATCAACGGCTTTGATCGCGTCATCCTTGTCGGGATAGCTCTGCACCAGCACATACTGCATTCCGACAATCCGTTTGCCTTCGAACGCGGCGGCGGCGGCGGAGTTGCCTACGGGGATCGCCTGCGGGGCTACGGGCTTGCCGGGCGCACTTGCGGCGCGACTGTCCGCTTGGATCGCCCGGGGCTTGGGAGCGTCGGAAATATTCCCGCTCGTGCGGCCGTTTGAATCGATATCCTTCAGCACATCGGCAAACGCCGGACCCTTGCGAAGATCGTCGATGCCGGGTGACGCGCTGGCGCTGTTGGGGCCGCGCGAAATCGCCTTGCCGATGATGAAGGCCAGCACGATGATCACCGTCAGTCCGGCCGCCGTTACAATCGCACTGCCGTATGTGACTTGCAGGCGGAAAATCTGCCGGTCG
>Ga0163144_10012279_pt1 | contig 18005 bp, 18 predicted proteins | sample OliLak19BULKMAT1_FD_123175 | JGI IMG/M metagenome (GOLD analysis project Ga0163144, IMG submission 123175) | Freshwater microbial mat bacterial communities from Lake Vanda, McMurdo Dry Valleys, Antarctica - Oligotrophic Lake LV.19.BULKMAT1 | ecosystem: Environmental > Aquatic > Freshwater >...
CCCGCCGGGAAGAAGGTCTTGAGCTCCGCCCACTCCGGATCGGTCTTGCCGTCGTGCATCACTCCCCTTCGCACACTCCTGGATCACGCCAAAATTTGCGACCGAAACCTGCTAACAGCTATGCCCCGGCCCCGGTAGTTGCGGGTGGTCCTGGAGCACCAACGGTGGCACGTCGTTCACGTCGAGGGACGACAAATCTAACCCCCTACCGGGGTTCAACGGAAGCAGCAACTCCGGGGCGTTCGTTCGATGCAAGTGCGATACTTGGTCCTCGGACGTGTCTTGGTCGGTGGGCAGCCCCGTTGTTGCGATGGCCGCCGTTACGCTGCAGACTAATCCGGGACCAGCGTGTGCCGGGACCGGCAACGCCCATCGTGACGTCGCGATGTGGACGGGAGCGCCGAATAGCTTCCCGACCGTCGCACCGGGCAATGTGGTCTTGCTTTCCGACCAACTCAATTCCGGCGGCTGCACAGACGGACCAAAGATCGCATGGGACCCGACCAACAAGACCGCCTGGGTTTAATGGTGGAACGATAACAAGATCTTCCTTCGGCCGGTCGCGATCTCGTCCACCGGCTGTGATGACCCCAGGGGCGACGATCGATCTCACCGGCGATCTGATGGTTACGCAGTTGCACGCAACGATCGCCATCAAGCCCGCGGCTGGCGCCGGCCTGCCGCCAACCATCTGGTTGACGTACCCGACCGTCGTGGGTGACGGGAGCTTGAAGCCGTGCAACAACCCGGCGAACTGGACCTCCGTCCCAGTGACCTGGTGGCTGTCCAAGTCGGTCGACAACGGCGTAACTTGGAGCCACCTCCAGATCGAGCATGACCCCGCATGGCCCTACTGCCTCTCCGCAACCCCGTTGGGCGGTAACCGAGCGATTGTGAGCCCGATCTATGACCCGAGCAGCGATCGATTGATGCTCTCGTATAGTCGACACATCGACGACGCCGGCGGAAACTTCGTCGGAACCCGAGTAATCACGAAGATGAACCCGGACAAGAACGGGAACGCGAACGCATTCACTAGCTGGACCCCGATCTGCAACGCGGCCGTATGTCCGAACCCGCCACCAACTGGATCAAGCTGCTTGGTGAATGGTGCCCCGCCCGTTGGGGAGAAGTTCTGCCATCAGTACGGCCCGGCGGTCGGCGTGAAGACTAGCGGTACTCGCAGGTTCGCCGTAGCGTTTCACGACACAAGGGACTCGCAGACGAACGGGCTTGTCCATCCTGCTGTCGGCGATGCCGCCACGGTGAATCCGCTCAAGTCAGATATGTGGGGCGCCTCGATTCGGTCCGGCCCGCTGGCGGCATCGGAATACACGCTGAGCCGATTGACGCCGCTGGGCGCGACGGTGCCTTGGCCGGAGATTGCCACGACTGGCAATCTATGGTGGGGAGACTACGAGGACGGCGTGGTGGGCTTCGGCACCAGATTCCATGCGCTTTGGGCAGACAACCGTGATGGGCAGCCAACCACAAAGCTGAGAGGAGCGCCGTTCAATGAGTGAGCAACGATTGGTTCTCTGGGTGCTTGCCGTGCTGACCGGCAGCACCGGTTGCGAAGTCGATTCGAGCGATGTCGGGTCTTCGACGACCGGTGGCACCTCATCCAGTAGCTCGGGCGCGAGCGGCGATTCCGGCCTCGGGAGTGGAGGCTCCTCCAGCGATGGCTCCTCCAGCGAAGGGAGTGAGGTCGGAGGTTCGTCAGATTCCACCTCGGGCGGGCCGACTAGCTGTGAGGGCTGGATGTTTCCGCCTCCGCCTCTTCCGTGGAGCTACCAGGACTGCCTCGCCGAGCCTTGCCCGGAGGGCGAGGTATGCCGCTACGATCCTCAGCAAGGATGTGGCGCGCATCCGGTGTGCGTGAACCCGGACACCCTCGCCTGTAATTGCGAGGTCTGGGGGCCTACCGCGGGGGGCCTTGCGTGCCAGTGTCCGGACTACGTTGGGCCGACCAACGAACTCGGACAGGTCGAGCTCGAGTGCAACACTCTGATGAGTCCCGGACCAGTCCAGAGCAATGGCTTCGTCCACTGCATCAACTAGGCCCCGAGCTCGACCACGAATGCCTGCGCTGCCGACGGTCGGGCGCGTGTTGTTGGTTCTCGGACTCATCGCGTGCGGCTGTCGCGACGCTGACGACGCGAACGAAGCCGTCGCATGTGCACACGACTCCGAGTGCGACGGCCAGGTGTGCGTCATGGGGGTGTGCCGCGATGGTGGCGCCACGACCGGAAGCGGGCACGACAGTGCGGTCGAAACTTCGACGAGCGACACCACTGCTACCGGGGACACCGCCGGTACTACCGTCGGAGCCGATCCGTGCGGAAACGTCTGTCTCGACGATGACACGCTCGGTGTTTGCAACGTTGTCGATCAGTCGATCATGCCGGTGTCGTGTACCCAGGCTTGCGCGGCGATGGGCTTCTCGTCCGCGATCGGGTGTAACGTGGCGACCAGCGGCAGTCATCAATGCTACTGCGACGAAGCCAGTGCCGGTTGCACCGAGAGCGCTTGCGGTGGCGGCAATGCCCTTGCGGAGTGCCTCGGTGGCATGCTGACCGTGAGAGAGTGCGAGCAGGAGTGTGAAGAATCCCAAGGCTCGGCTGGTGAGTGTGCTTACAACCAGGTAGAAGGCTTCTACTTCTGCAACTGCATCGCTGGCTCCTGCGTCGAGGGTACCACATTTTGTCAGGACGAGCTGACGGAGATGGTTTGCCTTGGTGGCTCCTGGCAAGCTCAGCCTTGCAGCGACGCGGTATGCCACGAGGAGGTTTGCGAGGTGGAGTTCGCCAGTTGCCCGCCTGACTATCAAGCGCGGACGCTCGGATGCGGTTACAACAGCTTCTACGGTGACATGGGCTGCCGCTGCACGAGTTGATCTGAACGGAGATGGTCGATGCTCGCTCCGAGCAGGCCGGGCGCCGAGCTGCAGGCGGCGCCCCCAATAGCTACGAAAGCCGCGGCGTCAAGAGTGGGATAGCGGGGGTCGGCTTGGGACTGCATTGTCTCGCCTTCTCCCCAGGAACTCGTGAACCAGCTGAAAACTGAGCCATGCCGTCCGAGGAGCCTGCGGGAGAATCCCGCGGTTGCGATCGTCAGTTCGCGATATCCACACAGCGTTCGTCAGGTTGCGAACGCCGACTCGAACGGCGAGTTCGGTCGTCCGGCCGATCGAGAACGAGTAGCCGGCGTAGGCGTTGACGAGGAACACAGGTCCTATTCGTCCGATATCTCCGTCCTCGTTCTGCAGGGCTGTATTTGCGTAGTCGGTGAAAAAGCCCGTGGCGTAGCGCGCGTCGGCTCTAAGCACGTGCTCTCCGACTCCGTCTCGCTCGAGCGCCCGACCGCGGGCGCGCGCGCGAGCGGCCGAGCCGTGGCGCGAGCTGTCGCGACCGCTGCCGATCGTCACGTGTTCTTGCACGCGCTGCTTCGGTTTTCGCGTGGGATCGACATCGGTCGCAAATCGCCAGCCAAAAGCTGCACCGCCCCTTGCTCGCTCCCCCACCCACCCGGATCCGTGATCGATGAGGACGTCGATCCCGTCGTGATCCCGATGCCGGATCCGACCGCGGTGGTCGTGCCGCTGGCCCCGGTTGCGTGATCGAGTGCTCTTCGAGAAGGCGCGCGGCGAGCTTCTCTCGCCCGCGTCTTTTCTCGAGGGGCCTCCCCCGGAGGCACGACGATGAAGACCCCACCCGCCTGCGTGAGAAAGTTCGACGCACGCAGGCCCGCCCCGCGGTGCTATCGTGTCCAGATGCGGCTCGCGGCGCGCAGCACGATCGCACTGCTCCTGGTCACCGCATGCGGTGACGAGGTCGTCGGCTACTTCGACGCATCATCCAACAGCACCGACGACCCGAGCAGCTCCACCACCGCGCTCGCCGACACCAGCTCGTCCTCCACCACCGCCGACGAAGGCTTCATCGTCCCGGGTTGCTTCCGCGACGACTTCGACAACGACGTGATCGATCCGCTGTGGAACAGCTGGATCGAAGAGGACGCGGCGCTCGTGGAATCCGGCGGCGCGCTACGTCTCACCCCGCCGCGGTTCGGCGTCTGGGACACCGGGATCGTCGGTGCGTACAACTACGGCTTCCCATTCAGCAACGGCCACGTGCGCATGCGGGTGAGCGAGCCACCCGATCCCGCGCGATCGGTCGTGCTGTTTCTGACCGTCGGTGAGGTCGACGACACGCTGATCTCGATGCAGTTCGCGGCGGGCGAGCTCGTCGTCACCGCGACGGTCGCGAACGTCGAGCAATATCGCGAGGCGTTCCCGAAGGCGATCTACCCGGCGTGGATCGGGATCCGTGCCGAAGGCGAAAAGGTTCACTTCGAGGTCTCGGACGACGGGAGCAACTTCATCGTGCTGTCGACCCACGACCAGCCCACGGCGCTCGAGGACGCGCGCGTGCTCGTCATGGCCCAGACCTACGGCGAGGACACCGATCGCACCGCGGTGGTCGTCGACGAGCTCGAGACCTGCGTCGAGTGAGCCGAGCGCAGCGCCGCGATGATCCCGAACATGCCGTGCACGACGCCGAAGGGCGCCGCCAAGAACGGGAAGAACAACACGACGCGATGCGGCACCGGGAAACCGAGCGGCCAACCGAACGCGAGCACGTGCGCGACCGCCAGCCCGACGGCGACGAGCGTCACCGTCGCCTGATCCTGGGCCCAGCGGGCGCGATCGTGGAACACGCGGGCATGCAACCACGCGCCGGCGAGCGCGACGGCCGTGCAGATCGGCACCGACGCCCGTAAGAAGGATGGGCGGTCATTGATCGACGTGTAATCGAAGCTGCCGCGCAACATGACCCACACGAACGCGGTCACCACGAACATGCCGGCGATCCACAGCATCGAGCGTGCGGCGTCCCGGAGAGCACGTCGGCGGATCCGCAGCGCGTACCCGGTTGCCGCGGACAACATCACCAGCGGCAGCACGATCCGCCACCACCGCGCGCGGCGGGCTTGGTCGGCGAGAGCGTTCCAGCTCGGATCAGGCCCCTGGTCGATCCAGCGCTCGAGCGCCTCGGTGTTGCGCTGGCGAAAGTGATCGATCGAGCGCCGACGATCCGCGACGTACGCGGGATCGAGACCCGCGAAGATGGTCCACAGCGAATCGAGGTCGTCGTCGCCGGCCCGCATGTTCTTCGGAAAGCGCAGACCCAGCGCGACCGCTATCGCAGGCGCGATGATTCTCGAGTCGATCGCAGCAGCGCCGGTTCGCGCGGCGATCGACTTGCCGGCAAAGCAGGCGAGTACCCGCCGCACCTCGGGCTGCTGCGCGCCGTGGCCCCCGGCATCGACGTGACCGTGATCGGCCGTGAACACGACGACCTCGTGCTGCAGATCGACGGTGTCCAACCACGCGAGCGCCTGCGCGTCCACGCGATCCACCGCGGCCTCGTACGCCGGCGATGCCGCACCCGAGGCATGCCCCGCGGTATCCACATCCAGCGGATGGATCACCAGCGCGTCGGCATGCAGCTGCGCTGCCGCGTCGAACACGTTCTCGTCCTCGGGGAGCTCGACGGCGCGGGCGAACGCTGCCGGAAAGAGCTCGCGCCACCACGGCAGGTGGCTGACCACCGCGACCCGCAGGCCGGCGTGCGCTGCGACGTCCCACACGGACTCGGCTCGCAGCGCCGAGACCAGGTCGTTGTTGCGGGCGCCGGATCGATCGACCTCGAGGCCCGTCGACAACAGCGAGTAGACCGGTCGCGACACCGTGTAGGGTCCGACGTCGGTCGTGCGGCACTGGCCCACCGCGGCCAAGCGCGCCACGGTTGCCATCGTCCGCGCCGAGTCTTCGCGCAGGCCGTCGATCACCACCAACGTCACGCGCTGCGGCGGCGAGCGCAGCGGCACGCGCACCGGATCGACGACGTCGACCAGGAAGTAGCCGTCGTGATTCGGCAGACGCGCGATGTAGTTGAGGCCGAGCCAACCCGCGATGACCGCTCCGACGGCGCAGAGCACCGCGAGGGTCCGCGCGCGCGCAATCCCCCCCTCGCCCACGGTGGGCCGCACCGATCCGAGCATCGTCATGTCCGTGGCGGCTAGCGACCCGCGAGTGCGCGTGCCTTCGACAGGTATACGCTGCGCGGGTGCGCCGACGCGAGCGCATCGATCGCCTGGTCGCGATCCGCCGTGCGACCGAGCGCATGCAGCGAGCCGATCTTGCCGTAGTGCGCCTCTTCGGCGAGGGCACCGCCACCGGCCGCCAGGTACTTGCCGAACATCGCGACGGCGGCAAAGTGCTTGCCCCGCGACGCCTGCACCCGCCCGAGTGACACGTACGCCGCACGCGACTCGCTCGCATCGGGGTAGGTCGCGATCAGCGTCTCGTACGTCGATGCGGCCAAGGACAGCTTGCCGCGCGCCGCGAGATCGCGTCCCGCAGCGAGCAGCTCTCCGGCGCTGGGTGTCGGTCGCGGCGTCGGCTTGGGCGGCCGTGGACGCGCGGACTCGGGCGGCGCGACGACCTGGGGCGCGACCACCTGGGGCGCGACCACCTCGGGTACGACGATCGGCTCCGCGGCCTTCGGCTCGCGCGGGGCTTCGGCCTTCGCGCGAGCTTCCGTCGCGAGCTCGGCCTCGCGAGCGCCTTGCTCGCGACCTTGCTGCACGAGCAGCGCGTCGTCGTCGACCTCGACGCCGAGCGCCCCGATCTGAGGAACCACCATCCACGCGAGCAACGCCGACGCCGCGAGCGCGAGCGCTGCAGTGCCGAGGATCCGGCGACGCGCACGTCGAGCCTCGCCCTCGCGCCACGCCGCCATCGTCGCCAACGCGCGCGCACGATCCTCGACGTCGATCGGCTCCAGATGTCCGAGCTCGCCGAGCCCGACGATCACCGCATCGCGACCCATGTCGACGACGCTAGCCACGTCGACCTCCGATCGCGCCGGGTGCACCGACGAGCTGATCGCGACGAATCGCCTTGCGCAGCGCTCGCAGACCGAACATCAGCCGCGACTTTGCGGTGTCGACCGGCACGCCGAGCAGCTCCGCCACCTCGGCGACACCGTACCCGAGCGCATGGCGCAGCACGAGTGCCTGCCGTTGGGCCTCGGGCAAACGCTCGAGGTAGGCCGCGATTGGTCCGGGCAACGCATCGACGAGCGCGTCGTCGACGTCCGCATCGCCCGCGACCGACTCGTCGTCGATCGCGACGTCGGTCGGTCGATGACGACGCTGACTCTCGACCATCCGCAGGCACGCACGCACCGCGATCGTCCGCGCCCAACCTTCGAGCGGTGCGTCACCGCGATACGTCGACGCGCGCTCGAGCACTCGCATCAGCGAGATCTGCACCGCGTCGTCGGCATCGCTGCCGCCACCGACGATCGTTCGCGCGACCGCACGCAGCACCGGCACGAGTCGACCAACGAGCGTCGCCTCGGCACGCGCATCGGCGCCGACGGCAGCCCGGAGCAGCGCAACGTCGGCATCGTGGCTCACCACGGCCTCCATCGGCAGGGTCCAGTCGATCGCAAGGGCGTAGCCCACAACCTGTAAGAGGCGCGGGGCAGCCCTTGCGGGTGAACGAACCTCGACACGGGGACGGCTAGAATTGCACGGAAATCCCCGCTCGCCCCCGCGGACGCACGCGCCAAGCGTCGAGAACGACCCGCCGGGCGCCTCCCGAGCAGTCCGGGGCCTCGGCCGCACATGTCACGAAATCGACGTCGATGAGCGCGACCGCGACGCCGACCCCGAGATCGAGGCTCGCGCGCGGGACCGCGCCCGGACGCGTGAGCCCGATCTGCAGCGTCGCATCGCCACCGACCCGAGGTATCGCCCGCACCGGACCCTTGCCGGCGTCGCGCGATCGCCACCGCGCGAGCTCGAGCTCGGGCCCCGCGCGCAGCTCGATCGCGACCTGCTTGCCGAGCGGCAGCGCGGCGCCAATCGTGAACGCGACCGCGTGGTGCCACGCGCGAAAGCCCGGCGGATCGTCGAGGTGACCGCCCACGAGCAGCTCGTACCACCCACCGATTCGCAATCGCGGACGCGCCGACCATGCGATCGCACCGAACACGCCGCTGCGCCACGGCACCCGGCGCGCGAGCGTCTCTCCGGCGTAGCCGATCGACAGCGAGAGGCCGAGCGCGCGCGGCTGCGGTGCGGGCATCGGCGGCGTGATCTTCGGCTTCGCGACGACGAGCGCCGGGATCGGCTTCGGTGCGGGCTCCGGCGGTGCCTCGGCCATCGCGATCTCGAGCCCGTACGCGATCGCGACGGCGCTCGATCGCGTGATGAGCCACGAGGCCTCGATCGACGCCTGCTCCGCGCCGACGCTCACCACGATCTCGCGGACGAGCGGACGCTTCGTCGCGCACGGCAGTGCGTACAGGCGCCACTCGTCGCTGCGCCGGGCGTCGAGCCAGAACACACCGAGCACGTCGGCCGTGCACGCCTGCTTCGCGGCTTCGACACGCGAGAGCCCGGCATCGGGTGTGGCGACCCGCATCGGCGGCGACTCGCCGCGACCGTGACGCTCGACGAGTGCTGCGAGCTCGTGGGCCGCAGGTGCGTCGTCGTCGGCGACGTGCACGACGATCGCGCCGCTCGTCGCAGCCACCGCGGAAGACTCGAGCGCTCCGGCGAGCACGATGGCGACGGCGTGGGCGAGCACGAACGGCGAGGCAGCTCCCTCGGCCCGCGACGATGCCACGGCCGTCCCTTCCCATGGCGTTAGAGATCGAAGCGCGGGGCCGTGCGTCCCTACGCTCCATGCTCCGGCACTGCGTTCTGCTCGCTGCCCTCGGTTTGTCGACGTTGGGGCTCGGGGCAGCGCCGTCGTCCGCAGCCGAGCCGACCGAGCCGACGACCGCGACAACCGCCGAGAGCACGACGAAGCTCGCGAAGCCCGCGCGCGATCCGGCCCGCGTCTACCACCGCATGGTCCAGAAGGTCGCGAACATGGTGAACGACGAGCGCGCCTATCGGGTCGCGCAGGCGTTCGGCCTGCAGCTGCTCGACGTGATGTGGGAGGACACCGGTCGCTGGGAAGGCAGCTCGGTCGGACCGAACATCAGCGACGTCACGATCGAGGTCGAGGGCTTCGCCGACGGCAAGCGGCACCGCACCTATCTGATGCCGGTGATGCGCCACGACAACTTCACCGACAAGACCGCCGACATCCGCACCGACGAGATCATGATCCCGGTCGGCAACCACCAGGGCGGTGGCGAGCTCGAGGTGATCTCGCTGAAGGACCTGCTCGAGAATCCCGGCGAGTTCCTGTCGGCCCCGGACAAGGGCGCGATCAAGGGCGAGAGCCTGCTCGCGAAGCGCGACAGCCACGTGCTCGTCAGCGCGCAGCATGCGTTTTTGCCGGTGCCCGAGGGCGGGCAGGCGAAGTTCTGGCCGGTGATCTTCAACTACCAGTCGACGAAGAAGAACCCGGCGGTGCTGACGATCCTCGTCACGCGCCAAGGCACGAGCATGACGATCATCGACAACGCCCACGACGTGGTCGGCAGCGAGGACTCGGGATCGTGGGGGCAGCGGCTGTACTTCAATTCCGAAGGTGAGCGCGCGCCACTGGTCGCGGAGCGGCTCGCGGACGTGAAGGCGACGGGCACGACGACCAACGGCGAGAGCGCGGCCTCGCTCGGCGACGACGCGAACGTGTTGATGCTGATCCAGGTGCCGCTCGAGTACCGACAGCCGCGGCGGTCGAGCCCGAAGGCGCCGAAGATGGACGTGGACACGAAGGCGCCGATGGCCGCACCGGCGGAGAACGCAGCGGGTAGTGGCAGCGGATACGGCAGTGGTCGCGGCTCGAGCAACGTCGACACCGCGGTGCTCGGTCACGGACCGACCGAGGGTGAGTTCAGCGAGCTCGACGGCCTCACGATCACCCGCGACTCGCGATTTCCCGTGCGCGTGACGCTGCAGTTCTATCAAGCGACGAGCAACGGCGTCGTGTCGCGCGCGGACGTCAAGGCGATGGCCGCCCAGATCAAGAAGGTCTACAAAAAGGGCGACTTCGTCGGATCTCTCGTCGTACCTACCGAGGCGGATCGCAAGCGCCCGACGAACTGGGACGGTGTGTCGAAGGCGCCCGCGAACGTGACCTGGGATGACTTCCCCGGCTTCGTCGAGCACGTCACGATCGCTGCGCGCGCGCGACCGGGCCTGTTCTAGGGACTGGGCCCAGCGACGACCACTGCCGGCTTGCTGCGATCGAGCGGCAGGTCGATCACGATCGCGGGATTGTCCGGCTCGTACGCGAGCGTGCAGTTGCACGCGTTCACGTACAGCGTGTCGCCCTCGCGATGCACGCCGTACGCCTCGTGGATGTGGCCGAACACGTGCAGCCGCGGCCGCACCTGCGCGATGCGATCGCGTAGCGCCTCGCAGCCGACCGGCTCACCGCGCGAGGTCTTGTCGAGCACGCCCATCGGCGGACCGTGGGTCACGAGCACGTCGGTGTCGTCGGGGATGAGCGCCCACTTCGCCGCGAGCGGCTCGCCGCGCGGGAGGTTGAACGCCCAGTCGAAGAACCACGGCTGCCACGGCGATCCCCACACGCGCACACCCTCGATCGTGCGCCCCGAGTCGGACAGGTACGCGGCGCCGAACAGCTCGGCGCCGAGCGCCGGCGATTGCTCGAGACCGAAGTCGTGGTTGCCGGCGATCACGACCTTGTGCGCGTGCGGCTGCGCTGCGATGAACGCCGCGAACGAACGCAGCTGCGTCGACGTGCCGCGCGAGGTCGCATCACCCGCATGCACGAGCACGTCGCCGGGCGGCACGATGAGCCGCCCGTGATGCATGTGCGTGTCCGAGAGCAGGACCAAGCGTAGGGCAGACAAAGGCGCGCCATCATATCCGCGGATGGACCGCGCGCGATCGGTCGCGTACGATCGGCGGCACCGATGCTGCTCAAGATCTTCGCCTACAGCCTGCTCGCGGCCGCTGTGCTGCGGCTCGCGCTCGGTGCGCGGTGGCAGGGCGTTGGGCTCTGGCTCAAGCGACTGGTCGACACCGCGCTCATCGTCCTCGCCTTGTGCCTCGTGCTGCAGCTCGTGCTCGTGCTCTCGAAGACCTGACCGAAGCTCGTCGCGAGTCGCCACGTTGCAGGTCGCCACGTCCGCGCGTACAGCAGGGTGCGCCACACGACAACGCGAGGAGATGACTTGCGAAAACCGGGCACTGCCGGTGGCGCGCCGATTGGAAAGACCCCGCCCATGCGGGTGGAACAACTTCGAGCATCGAACCGCTGGCCGCTGGCCGCGATGCTGGCGTGCACGCTGACGGGCTGCCCGGACGCCGGGTCCGACCACGACGTCGCCGATGACGCGTCCGCTGAAGGCGAAGGCGAAGGCGAAGGCGAAACCGAGAGCGGTGAAACCGATGATGCCCCGAGCGCGGTGCGGCTGCCCGACACCGACCGGCTGGTGCGGATCTCGATGGCGTTGCGCGGACGCCGGCCGACGATCGCCGAGCTCGATGCGGTCGAGGCGGATCCCGCTGCGCTCGATGCGATCGTCGACGGCTACCTCGACGACCCCGCGTTCGGCGAGACGATCCGCGATCTACACAACGAGGCGCTGCTCGTCCTGGTCGACTACTTCATCTACCCCGCCGGCTTCCCGCCGATCGGACCACTCGCCGGTCGCGACTCGTACGAGCTCAACCGCGCGGTGACCGAGGCGCCGCTGCGACTCATCGAGCACGTCGTGATGAACGATCGTCCGTACGACGAGATCGTCACTGCGGAGTACACCATGGCCGACGCGCAGGTCGCCGCGGTGTGGGGTCTGCCGGGTGGTGGCGAGGGCGAGTGGATCGAGACCCAGTGGGACGACGGTCGTGGCAACGCCGGCGTGCTCACCGACTCGTGGCTGTTCCAGCGCCACTCGAGCACACCCTCCAACGCGAACCGCGGCCGCGCAAACGCGATCTCGCGCGCGCTGCTCTGCTACGACTTCGCGGAGCGCGACATCATCCTCGACGCCGACATCGACCTCGCGGATCCCGAGGCGGTCGCCGACGCGGTCGAGAAGAACGCCGCGTGCGCGAGCTGCCATCAGGGTCTCGATCCGCTGGCGAGCTTCTTCCAGGACTACTTTCCGCTGTTCCTGCCGTCGGAGATCGTCGAGGTGCCGGTCACCGAGGACGACCAGAGCTATCCGTTGCCGAGCCACTCCCCCGGCATCTTCACCGACTACCTCGGCGTGCCGATGCGCGACCGGGCCTTCTTCGGGTCACCGGGTGGCGATCTGCCGGCGCTCGGGCGGATGATCGCGGACGATCCGCGGTTCACCTCGTGCGCAGCGCGACGGTTCGTCGCCTACTTCCATCAGATCGATCTCGACGACGTACCGCTCGAGCTCCTTGCCGAGTACCAGGGCGTGCTGCTCGACTCGGGCATGAACGCGAAGGCGCTCGCGAAGGCGATCGTGATGTCCGAGGACTTCGCGGTGTCGCACGCGACGGACGAGCTCGATGCCGAGGTCGTCGTCGGGGTGAAGAAGGCGCGGCCGATCCAGCTGGGGCAGCTCTTCGTGGACCTCACTGGCTTTCGCTGGCGCTCGGACCTCAACGTGATCGAGAGCCCGGATCTGCCGTATGGCCTCGGCCACGTCGACCTGATGGACGACTCGTTCCTCGGCTATGCGGTGCTCGCCGGCGGGCTCGACTCGATGTACGTGACGCGACCGTCGCACACGTACAGCGCGAGCACGTCGCTGGTGCTGCGCACGCTCGCACAGCTCGCTGCGGGTTTCGTGGTGGACGCCGACTTCGCGGCGGCCGCAGCCGATCGCCGTCTGCTCGGTGCGGTCGAGTCGAGCACCATCGACGAGCCGAGCATCCGCAGCCAGCTCGTCGCGTTGCACCTGCGGATGTATGGCGCGCGGGTGATGCCCGACAGCGTCGACATCGATGACGGCTGGACGCTGTGGTCCGCGGCGCTCGCCCACGGCGGCGATCCGTCGCGGGCTTGGAAGGTCACGCTCACCGCGATGCTGCAGGACATGCGCATCGCCTACTACTGAAAGGAAGCACCATGCCAACGCTTCGACGACGTGACTTCTTGACTGCAGGTGCCGCCGGGCTCGGTTTTGGCCTCGGGCTCGGTGCGCTCGGCGTCCCGCGAGCCCGCGCTGCCGTCGGCCCGGCCCGCAACCTCGTGCTCGTCGTCGCGTACGGCGGCTGGGACACGACCTACGTGTTCGACCCCAAGCCGGGCGTCGGCTCGATCGATGCGCCGACCGGCGACATCGTGGAGACCGGCGGCGTGCAGTTCTTCGACGATCCGTCGCGGCCGGCGACGCGTGCGTTCTTCGAGGCGTACGCCGAGCGCTGCACGCTCGTCAACGGCCTGCAGGTGCAGTCGCTCGTGCACGCCGACTGCAGCAAGCGGCTGCTCACCGGCACCCAGAGCGACACGAACCCCGACGTCGGGGCGATCACCGCGTTCGTGCACGGCAGCGACCGCCCGGTGCCGTACTTCGTGCTCGGTCAGACATCTTACTCCGGGCCGTACGCGTCGATCTCCGCGCGCGCCGGCACTGCGAACCAGCTCGGCACTTTGATCGATCTTCAGTACGGCTATCCCGCCGACGGCATCGCGGTGCCGAACCTGCTCGACGATGCGGAGCTCGGGCTGGTGCGCCAGCACGTCGCGGCCCGAGCCGAACGCGAGCGTGCGGCGCGAGGCCTGCTCGGCAGCAATCGCGATCGCATCGAGGCGTTCATCGCGAGCCTCGGTCGCGGCGACGTACTGCGCTCGATCGGCCCGGTCGGCGGGCTCGACTACACCCGTGATCTCGGCGTGCAGGCCGGGCTCGCGGTCGATGCGATCGATCGCGAGCTGTCGTGGGCCGTGCAGATCGAGACCGGCAGCTTCGACACGCACACCGACAACAGCGGACAGATCCCGCAGCACGAGATGTTGTTCGCCGGGCTCGCGGCGCTCGTCAGTGGGCTCGAGGGTCGGCCCGCGAAGAGCGGCTCCGGCACGTTGCTCGACGAGACGGTCGTCGCGGTCGTGTCGGAGATGGGCCGCACCCCGCTGTTCAACGCGACCGGCGGCAAGGACCACTGGCCGGTGACGAGCGCGATGGTGCTCGGCGGGGGGCTGCCCGGTGGTCGCGTGCTCGGAGGCACGACCGACACGCTCTCGGCACGCGCGCTGGATCTCGCATCGGGTGCGCCGAGCGACAGCGGCGTGCAGCTGCAGTACGGCAACTTCGCGGCGGGGCTGCTCGCCGCGGTCGGTGTCGAGCCCGAGGACTACCTGCCCAACGCGGAGCCTTTCCATGCGCTGCATGCGTGAGCTCGTGATCACGATCGCGATCGTCGCTGCGTGCGCCGACGGCAGCGACCCCGCAGACGATGCTGCCGACACCGGCGGCGAGACCGACGGCGGCGACGGTGACGAAGACGAAGAGAGCACCGGGGACGACAGCAGCTCGACCGGCGACGTGTCGTGGTCGACCCTCGACGAGCGCCCCTGCCCGCCCGACTCCGCGCTCACGTGGGAGAGCTTCGGGGGCGGCTACGTCATCAGCTACTGCACGACGTGCCATCACAGCGCGCTGCCGGCCGACATGCGCCAGCTCGCGCCTGTCGCGATGAACTTCGAGACGCTCGAGCTCGTGCGCATGCATGCGCCGCGGATCTGGGCACGCGCAGCGGATCAGAACGCGACGATGCCCCCGATCGGCGCGCCCGGCATGGACGAGCGCGAGCTGTTCGGCGAGTGGCTCGCCTGCGGCGCGCCGACCAACGCGGACCTCGGGATGGAGTGACGGCGGCCGACGAGCCGACCACGGGTCTCAGGGCGCCAGCGCGCGTCGCAGCGCCTGTAGGCGGCGACGCGTCTCCCAGCGAAACACCAGCGCGAGGATCGGCTCGAGCACGAATGCGAGCAGACGCGGCCGCGCGCGGAAGTTGTACGTGTACGTGATGAGGCTCTTGCCCTCGCCCGCGGGCTCGTGGCGGATCGACGCCGCCCAGCGGTCGAAGAACGGCGCGCGATCGAGCATCTTCACCGCCGCGACCTCGCCGCGCTCGAAGCTGACGTACACCGTGCGCAGCGTCAGCCCGCCGATGAACCATCGACCGCTGCACACCGCGATCTTGCCCTCGCCCGCCGCGCCGCCGCCTTCGACGAACGCCTGCGAGAGCAGCGTGTCCCAGCTCAGTCGGCGCTCGTAGTCATGCACGAGATCGAACGCCGCCTCGCACGTCGCAGGCAGCTCCTCGGTGACGCGGGCGTGGACCACGTCGTCGAGTGAACCCCACGACGTGGTCGCTGCGCAATGCCCGTCAGCTATCGCGAGGTGGTGGGCGGGCGGCGGCCCCCGGAGCCCAGCACACGATCGAAGCGCAGACCGAACATCACCGTCGTCTGCGGCAGCGGGTAGAGCTGGCCGCGCCACGTCGGATCGTCGGCATCGCTGCGATTGGGCCCGACCATGTACGCGCCCTGATTCGCGAACCCGTGATCGACGGACACCGAGTAGCGCAGCCCGTGCGTGCGTGGGACCGCACCGTCGATCGTCGCACGGAGCTGGCCGTGGTGCCCAGCACGGCGTGGATCCGCGAAGGCACCGGACACTTCCTCGCTCGTGCGTCGTGGCGAGTTGTAGTACGCGACGAGCCCGAGACCCGGGATCGGATCCTTCGGCACCCACGCGATGCGGGCGTTGCCGAGCACCGTCGGATACACAGCGAGCGGTCGCGAGACGGTACCGCCGGCGGTCGTCGTGGCCTGCGCGACACCGGTGTTGAGCCCGAGCTGCAGGCGACGATCGAACGCGTGGGCCTGCAGCGCCGCGAAACCACCGAACGCCTGGATGCGGCCTTGGTTCTGATACTGCACCACGTAGGCGATGTCCGCCTCGGGCACGAGCTGGCCGGCGGCGACCCCGGCGTCGAAGCGATCCTGATCGATCGGCCCCTGCGCGATGAGGTCGTGCCACCAGTTGTAGAACCCGCCGATCTTGAACGAGCCGTGGCCACGGGCGAAGCGCTGCTCGAGGGTCAGCTCGAGCGAGCGCACGACCTCGGGCCGCAGACGATCGGCGCGCAGATAGTAGTTCGGATCCTCGTACAGCAGCTCGCCGAGACCCGGCGCACGAAATGCCTCCGCGTAGAGCAGCTTGAGGCTCGCGAGGTGCCACGGCAGCACGGTGATCGCTGTGCGCGGCGATAGTCGCCACCCGAAGTTCTGGTCGACGTCGAGGCGTAGGCCGCCGTCGAGCGCGAAGCGTCGCACCAGCCACCACGTCTGCTGCAGATACACCGCACCCGCACCGCTGGCGCGATGCGATGCGAGCAGATCGAACGGAGTGTGACGACCCGAGCCGAGCTCGCGGCTCTCGACCGAGTCGGACATCCAGCTCAGGCGAGCCTCGCCACCGACGACGGTCACGAGACGACCGTCGTGCAGCCAGTCGAGCGTGACGCGCTCTTCGATTCCGGTGCGTGCCCACGGTGACCGCTCGCGCCACGAGCACTTCGCCTCGAGGCCCGGGCACCAATACGCCGCATCGGAGTAGATCCAGTCACCCACCCTCGTGCCGCCGCCCGCATGCAGACGACTGTCGAGTCGGGCGCGCTTGCCGAGCTCGATGCCGTGACGAATGTCGGCGCGGTGCTCGGACGTACGGGTCTTGTTGCGCGGGTCGCCGAAGTCGCTGTCGTACTCGAATGGGTCGTGCTGCTCGGACGTGGACGACATCAGATCGATCTGCCAACGCCCGGCGCGCAGAGACACGAGTCCACCGATACCCCGCACCCGTCGGCGGGCGATGCCGCCCCACACGCCCGGCGTCGCGACATAGGGACCGGGCTCGTAGGTCGCCGTCTGCGGACCGAACGACGTGCTCGGTGCCGCGGCGTCGTAGGCCTCGAGCTGGAATGCGATGCCGCCACCTCGACGCGCGCGGCGAAACCCGGTGCCCCAGCCGAGCGACGCCCGCGACTCGTGACCGACGCGGTAGCCGTTGGTCGCGGGCCGCATCGCACCATCGGCACCGACCGGCGGTGCGATCGCACCGCGCACCGACGCATGCACACCTTCATGCTGCGCCGGTGTGCGGGTCACGACGTTGATGACACCGAACATCGCGCTCGTCCCGTACAGCACCGAGCCGGGCCCGAGGCTGATCTCGATGCGCTCGACGATCTCGATCGGCACGCCGAGCGTGCGATCCAGCTTCTGCCAGCCGCCCCACACCGTGTTCATGGTGTGGCCGTTGACGAGCACGAGCATGTGATTGCCGCCGTCGCCGGACAGCAACAGGCCGCGCGCACCGACCTCGCCGTAAGGTTCCTGCGAGGTGACGCTGTTGCCGAGATAGTTGATCGCCTCTTCGACGGTACGGATGCCGTGGATGCGCATCTCCTGCGCGGTGATCGTGAACACGGTCGCGGGTGCGGAGCTGACCTTCTCTTGGCGCTTGGACGCCGTGGAGACGATCGGCTCGTCGAGCAGCTCGGTGAGCTCGGGGTCGAGCTCGGGATCCGGCGCGGGGTCTGGCGCGGTTGCGGTCGGCGGTGCCACCTGCGCCGGGGCTTTGGCATGTGCCGCGGTGGATGCGGCGAGCCAGACGACGCCGAGCCCCACCGCCATCGCCATCGCCGGGAACGAGAGACGAGTCATTCGATCACCTTCGCAATCGCGAGCAAGCGCGCGCTGAAGTCGACGTTTTGTCGCCGTGCCTGGCGGAGGTTCACCACGATCGTGGGTCGCGATGACTCGAGCGAGAAACCGAGAACGATGCCGGCCGGCACGTCGGTGGCGAGCAACGACACCGTCAGCAGGTCGTCGTCGACGCATGCTGCTGCAATCGCGGCGACCTGATCCGACAGACCCGGTGTCAGCAACGCGAGACCGATCCCGTCGTCGGTGCAGCGCTTGCGCAGCGCGTCCGCATCGACCCACCTATACTCCGTGACGACCACCGGCAGGCCGGCGATATCGTCGAGCTTGCCGAGCTCCGTGCGCG
>Ga0163144_10012281_pt1 | contig 18001 bp, 18 predicted proteins | sample OliLak19BULKMAT1_FD_123175 | JGI IMG/M metagenome (GOLD analysis project Ga0163144, IMG submission 123175) | Freshwater microbial mat bacterial communities from Lake Vanda, McMurdo Dry Valleys, Antarctica - Oligotrophic Lake LV.19.BULKMAT1 | ecosystem: Environmental > Aquatic > Freshwater >...
CGGCACATTCAAAAACAACGTCCGCGCCGTTACCTTCGGTCAGTTCCTGAATTGTGGCAACGACATCGCAACTGCTCGCGTTCAGCGCAAAATCTGCTCCCAGTTCGCGTGACATCTTGCAGGACTCGTCCCGAACGTCAACAGTGATGATTCGTCCGGCACCGCTGATGCGGGCAATCTGAAGGCATTCCAGCCCCATGCTGCCCTGGCCGAAGATCACGACGGAATCACCCATTCGAAGCTGGGCCGTTTCCACAGCTGCCACACTGTCACTCAGCGACTGCAGGCAGGCACCTTCGCTGTCCGAGATGCTGTCGTCGACCTTGACGAGCGCAATCTCCGGCAGGATGGCGACTTCGCCGAAACATCCAGGCAGGTCGAACCCGATCACCGGCCCCTTGCGGCAAAGATAACTTCGCTCGGACAAACACAACGGACATTGCTCACACGGCAACTTCGCGCGAGCGGCAATTCGATCTCCCACCTTGAATCGATGAACACCTTCTCCGACTGCAATGATTCTGGCACAGAATTCATGCCCGAACAGCTGCACAGGAGCCTCAGTCTCCAGCCTTCGTTTGACCCGATCATATGCCAGAGTCGGGATTCCGAACGCGAGTTGCGCTTCCGTGACGCTGGGCTGAACGCACAGCGGTTCCACCAGCACATGACGCGGCTTCAATTCGGGAACAGCAATTTCATCAAGGCGGAAATCGCCGAATCCATAGAATCGCCAGGCTCGCATTGTCGAGTTCCGTCAAGAGGCTTGAAGTGGCGTCACAAGCTTTCGTTTGCACCCGGCCAGACAACAGTTCCGTCACACCAACCGGGCTCGACCAGAGTTCGCTCGGGCTCATCACCGGCATAGACCCAGATCATGGCCATCGGCTCGTCTGACTCGTTCAGAAATCGATGAGGCCGCGCTTTGGGAATGCATGCGGTTCCACGATCGGAAAGCTGATACGAACTGCCGGCCACAAGACAGACAGCCCGTCCCGTGATGATCGTGATGGACTCATCGTATTCATGGAAATGACAGGGAAGGGACGAGCCGGGCTCAAACAACCCATAGCCGCCGCAGATCCCGCTTGCGCCAAATCGCTTGGCAAAGAGATCCCGGAAGTGAGTCTTCGGAGCCAGCTCGTAGACCCGTGCCTCGTTGAATCGAACCAGCGTCTCCGGGACGAATTCATCTGTCGTCGTTCGATTCTCGACAGCAAATTCCTGCGTGACCGTTTCCCGCATCGGAGTTTCGGATGCAAACGACGTATGAAAGATCGCCTGCTCCGTGGCCGACGGATTGCTGACCGAATGGATCGTGCCGCGCGGGACATGCATCGCATCGCAGACGCCAAGCGAATAGCATCGTCCTTCAATGCAGACCGTCGCTGATCCCGCCAGCAGAATAATCACTTCACTGCACGGATGCCGATGCGATGGCAAGCTGCTGCCGGGAGAAAAATTTGCGAGTGCCGTAGTAACGCCGCGTGCCCCCTGCGCGCCGGATGCCAGGATCCGGACCTCGACTCCGGGGGACAATTCTACAACAGGAGCCGCAGCCGGATTCGTGACGATTTCTGTCCGATTCATCAATCGTTCATTCTTTTTGGAAGAGGAGGAATATGGTCCATAGTCTGGTTTCACGATTCGGAGAATGCATCCTGATTTCGGCGTGTTTCGACGAACTTCAACAACTTCCAAATCGGACTCTTGCGATCACGCTCCGTCGTGTCCATGGCAGACTCCGCTTCTTCCGCAGCGACTCGCCTGAAAGGAATCTGCTATAACCCAATTGTCTCTGAATCTGTACCTGCGATGGCAAACCCATGCTGATCGACATCAATCGCCATCCATCGACGACTCAACTGCGGCAGTTCGCGCTGTCGACGCTGATCATGCTGCCGCTGGTGACATGGTTATGGTCCGCTCGCGCGGTTCCGATGGTGTTCGCGGGCGCTGCAGGAGTCGGATTCCTGTTGTGCGGCTGGCTGCGTCCCGGTTTGCTGAAGCCGTTGTTCATTGGTTTGTCGATCCTGACCTGGCCGATCGGGTTTGTCGTCAGTGAGGTCGTGCTGCTGCTGCTGTTCTACGCCGTCTTTACTCCGGCAGGGTTGATCTCCCGGCTGCTCGGGCGCGATCCTCTTGCGCTGAAAGCTGATTCAACCGTAAAAAGTGCGTGGAACGTAAAGAAGTCCGAAACCGACACCAGCCGCTACTATCGGATGTCCTGAAATGTCATCGAACAACCCGAGTGAACCGAACCGCTTCGAGGATCTTGCCGACGAACCCCAGATGTCGCTGGCCAGGGAGTTTTGGCTTTTCCTCCGCGACAACAAGAAATGGTGGCTGACCCCGATTCTGCTGGTCCTGATCGGAGCGACGCTGCTGGTGGCACTCACCGCAACCGGGGCCGCACCGTGGATTTACACGGTGTTCTGATTCCGCAATTCCCGGCGAGCGGAGGGTGTGAACCCTCCGAGGCAGCCCTCGCGATGTGCCACTCAAGCTGTGCCACTTCAACAACACTACTGAATTCACGGCAATGCCGAGGCTGATCCCTGTGCGAATCCTCGGAGGCCTCACAGCCTCCGCTCGCCGGGGTACATCATTACCGTTCGCGCAGCGCCGTGATGATATTCAGTCGCACGGCCCGAATCGCCGGAAGCAAACCGCCGAGTATCCCCATGGCCAGTGCCAGTACGACACCCTGCAGCAGCACGCGGGGTCCAAACTGGAAGGAAAACGTGATCTCGCTGAAGGACGCGAAATTGGCCGTTCCCGTGGACAGCCCGTTGAACGGCAGCGTGGCCAGACAGCCGAGCAACCCTCCCATCAGACAAAGCACGACGGATTCGAACAGGAACGAAATCAGGATGCTGCTGCGGGGAAATCCGAGAGCCCGCAACGTGCCGATCTCTCGGCCCCGGCTGGCCACCGCGGCGTACATCGTGTTGGCCGCGGCGAACATAGCGGCGACCGTCAGAAACACGGCAATGAAGTATCCGATGTACTTGATGAATGCCGAACTCTCCATCTGATCTTCGTAATACTTCGTTTCGCGAATTGCAGACAACTGGAAGCGTTTGTCTTCTGCGAGTTCTTGTACAAGTGACTCTAAAGCCGCTTCGTTCTGTGCCCGAAGGTTCACGGACGATGCAATTCCCGGCGTTCGGCGTGCCGAAGTCAGGTCTCGCAGATCGGTCCAGACTTCGGATTCAGCCGAACTGCCGCCGGCTTCGAAATACCCGACGATCTCAAAATTGTCGTGATTGATTTCCAGCTTCTCACCCAGACCAAGATTCTCAAATCGCTCAGCCATCTGCCGGCTGGTGATCGCTTCGTTGACACCGGGAGTCAGATCGCGTCCTTGACTGATCCTGAATTCAGGACGAAGCTGTCGGCCGACATCTTCGAGCCCCCGGACGATCAGATTGGTGGTCCCGCCATTATTGCGACGTGGTTTTGTGAGAATTGTCACATGCTCGACCGAACACAACAACTGTCCGGATTCACTCTTCGCGATCCCTGACAGCGAGGCAACATCCCTGGCCACTGACTGTTCAAGGCCACTGGAGGTTTCATCCGTCGAGCCCTTCCGCACCACGATCAGATCCAGAGGATGGCCAGACACGCGGAGAGCCTGCTCAAGTCCGTCGACCAGCCCGATGGTCAATACAGAGGCGCACACGACCAATCCTGTCCCCACAACAGTCATCAGCGTGGTGACCCAGCGCACTTTGAGATTTCGCAGATTGTATTTCGCCGGGATCATTTCGTGCGGATTCCAGTATGGGAGACGTCGGTTCGTTGATCTGAAATCGCAAATCTCTGATTTGATATCTGAATCACAATCACGCAACGCGTCTCAGCCCGTCAATGACCGACAATCGAGACGCACGAATAGCCGGAACCAGACCGCTGATGAGGCCAATCAAAGCTGCTACAACGAAACCATAAGCAATCCACGGACCCAGCATCTCAAAGATCGAGAATGGAAACTGCTGCGGGACAGCGGTGTGCATCATCTGCAGCATCACACAGCCGAGTCCTACACCCATGACTCCTCCGAGAAATGCCACGAGGCAGGATTCTCCCAGAATCATCAGCATAATCCTGAGCCTTGGGAATCCGATCGCCTTCAGTACCGCGATCTCAGTCACTCTCTCTCTCATGGACATCGCCATCGAGTTTGCGGCGACGAGTGACAGCGAAAATACAACCGCAAACCCGATATTGCGGATCAGGACCTGAATGTTGCCCAGCATGTCGATGAACATCTGGGCGAAAGCCGCCTCCGTCTGACTTCGCGTCGGCGTTTCGGAACTTGCAAACCGCTCGTCGATCTTTTTGATCGCAGCCGGGATCTCGGACTTGTCCTGAATCTTGGCGAAGATCGTTCCCGAATTGCCTGCGGCTTCCGGATACTCCTGACGAAGCCCTTCATCAAGGTATTTCCAGTGAAACCAGAGGGAATCTGTATTCTTTGGTGAATCGAACATTCCACAGAGTTCAAGGTCGAGATCGAACGGATAGAAGGTTCCTTTCAGCCGAATTCTTTCGCCGAGCTTCCAGCCGCGTTTTTCGGCAATCCGGCGATCCAGAACACACCCCTGACGGTTGTCCTGCCATGCCGTCAATTCTTCCGGGGAGATCTTGAAATTCGGCCACACCTGAAAGACCTGTTCGGCGTCGGTTCCGAACTGGGCAAACGGCATCGTTTCTTCCTGGAAAGTGCCACCAAACCAGGCATACGGAACGGCGGCAACCACGCCGTCAATGCTTCGCACCTCGTCAACCGAGGCGATCGGCAATCGTCCGGAAAAACCCTGAATGTTCATCACGACGATCCGGTTTTCCTGTGCAGCATCCTTCTTCCAGGTCTCCTGGGAGGCCATGAATCCATACAGCACAGTCATCAGTGCCAGACTGAAGCCGACAGACAAAATCGTCAGCAGACTGCGGATCTTGTTCCGCAGCATGTTCCGGCAGATGTATTTGAAAAGTTGCATAGTTTGACTCGCCAGGCAATCAGCAGAATAAAATCCCGCAAAGGAGGTCTGTAGGACGGGTCTCCAGACCCGTCCATGTCACTTGCGAACTGAACAGGACAGCAGCCCCTTCCTGCGAAAACAATTCATTACCGCTCTGTTTGTTCCACCAGCACACCCTTCTCCAGGTGCAACGTGCGCTTCGCTCGATCGGCCGCTTTCTGGTCGTGAGTCACCATCACGATCGTCTTCTGGAACTCCGTATTCAACCGGTGCATCAGATCCAGAATTTCTCCAGCGGACTTCGCGTCCAAATCTCCGGTCGGTTCGTCAGCCACAAGCAACGTCGGATCGGTCACAATCGCGCGGGCAATGGAAACTCGCTGTTCCTGACCGCCGGAGAGTTGTCTCGGATAATGGTCCATGCGGTCGCTCAGCCCGACGACTTCCATTGCCGCTTTGACGTGATCTTCACGCTCACGACGTGACAATGAAGTCAGCGTCAATGGCAGCTCCACATTCTCAAAAGCCGTCAGCACGGGAATCAGATTGTACAGCTGAAAGATGAAACCGATGTGACGAGACCGCCACTTTGCCAGCTCACCCTCCGAAGCCGCCCCAAGGTTTCGATCGCAAACGGTCACAGTTCCGGATGTCGGGCGATCCAGCCCGGCCATCAGATTCAGCAGCGTCGTTTTGCCGGAGCCCGAGGGACCCATCAGAGCCAGATAGTCGCCAGCATACAGCTCCAGATTGATCCCGCTCAACACCGGAATCAATATCTGCTCCCGATGAAATTCCTTGCAGACATCGCGGACGACAACGACCGGATTACTGCTGCTTCTGACTTCCGACACTCGATGGCTCCTGTGGTTTTCTGCTTCGTTTAACGCTCAGCCGCAGGCGCCGGCTGTTATCGCATTGTTCAAATCACGATGTCGGCGCCCCCCGACTGGGCGTTCAACAATCTTGAATCACTGAGCTGTCTTCACCAGCATTCCGTCGCGAATCTCCGGGCCAGGCTTGACGACGACTTTCTCGCCGCCGCTCAGACCGCTGGTGATTACAGTTCTTTCATCCTTGGTTTCGCCGATGACGACAACCGTCTTTTTCGTTCGCCCTTCGGCAGTAATTACCAATACATATGTTTCGGTTTCTGACTCCAGCACCGCACCCGCAGGGCAAAACACGCGCCTCTCGTCCTGCTTCGTCGATGATTCCGTTTCATTCGGAAGAAAATACACAGTGCTGCTCATATCCGGAAACAGTCGCTGGTCTGCGTCCAGTATCTCGACCTTGACTTTGACCGTTGCCCGAGCCCGGTCGCCCATGGGAATGATCTTGCGGACTCGCCCCTTGTAACGCCGGTCAGGAACAGCATCGACCGAAACTTCTGCGATTTGTTCCTCGAGCACGCGACTGATGAAATCTTCCTTCACGTCGCAATCGACTTCCAGGTGATCGAGGTCAGCGATCGTCACGACCGAGCCGCGGCCGGACGCTTCACCCATGCCGCCGGGCATGATGGACTCACCTTTTTCCGCGTCCTTGGAAATCACAGTGCCGTCGAACGGAGCCCGCACAAACATATTTTCCAGCAGCTGCTCTGCTTCCCGAACTCTCGCTTCGGACAGCTGAATCGTGGCTTCCACCGAGACTCGCCTCGCCACGGCCGCATCATGAGTAAATCTGCTCGTATCGAAATCTGCAGACGTAATGGTTTTCGCAGCGACTGATTTCTCCGCGCGTTCGAATTCGCGTTGAGTTCTCTGAATCTCGACATCCTGTTCCAGCAATTCACTCTTCGAACGAGCAAGAGTTGCCTTGGCCGCCGCCAGTGCGGCGTCAAGATCCGCGTGCTCAAGCACTGCCAGAACGTCGTTGGCAGTAACCTTGCTGCCTTCTTCGACATTGACCTGTTCAATCCGCCCGGTCGCTCGAGCGCCGATGCGGGCCTGACGGCGCGATTCCAGGTAGCCTGTCGCGACGACCGTGGCATCCGCCGACCGGCCCTGTTCTACGCTCACCACGCCCGACTGAACTTCCGGCTTCGGCCGAAACGACTCGGGCATCTGAAACAGTGATGACGTTTCAGGAATCCAGCCGCGACTCTGACCGACGATCACACCGCCCGCGGTGAGTGCAGCCACAAGACACAGCACCACCACAAATCGGAGGATTCGCGCGAAAAAGGAGCGCCGTACGGGGCGCTCTTCACGCTGAATTCGCAGTCGCGACAAGGCATCGCGCGGAGCTTCCGGAGTGGCAACTTGCATAAGTCACTGTACAGCGAATGACGACTTCCGAATCCCGGCAATCCCTTGAATGTCCGCCAGGACCCCGATCTGAAGGCTGGCCCGGCGACCTGCGGATTCTAGCCACAAATCCGCCGATGCCACGATCCGGAACCATGAATTTTGATTTCTTCAGCCGTTCAGCGTCTTTACGACGATGTCGCCCATAGCGGTCGTGCTGATCGAAGGGCCGTTGCCGGCAATGTCTTTCGTGCGATGCCCGGCCTTCAACACCCGGTTGACCGCGTCTTCGATCGCATCGGCTTCAGAATTCATCTCCAAGGAATACCGCAGCATCATGGCCGCGGCGAGAATCGTTGCCAGAGGATTGGCCACGTTTTTTCCGGCAATGTCCGGAGCCGACCCGTGAATGGGCTCGAACAGACCGGGACCGCTCGCTCCGATCGACGCCGACGGCAACAGCCCCAGCGAACCGGGCAACATCGACGCTTCATCAGTGAGAATATCGCCGAACAGATTCTCCGTGACGACGACGTCGAATTCACGCGGCTTTGAGATCAGATGCATCGCCATCGCGTCGACGAGGACGACGTTGTACTGCAAATCCGGGTATTCTGTTTTCACCAGGCGCTCGGAGACCTGTCTCCACAGCCGCGAGACTTCCAGTACGTTCGCTTTGTCGACCATCGTCAGCTTGCCCCGACGCTTGCGGGCCGCATCGGCGGCGACTCGCACGACTCGCTCGATTTCTCCCGTCGAATAAATCATCACGTTCCAGGCTTCTTCACCGGACGGGTGATCCCGACGACCGGACTCGCCGAAATAAAGCCCGCCGGTCAATTCCCGCACAAACAAGATGTCCGTCCCCTGGACGATTTCACGTCGCAGCGGCGAGGCATCCAGCAGCTCGTCCCATGTCTTTGTCGGACGCAGATTGGCGAACAATCCCAGCTCCTTGCGGATTCGCAGCAAACCGGCCTCGGGACGAGTCTTCGCTGTCGGATCATCCCACTTCGGCCCGCCCACCGCACCCAGCAGGATCGCGTTTGAATCGCGGCAGGCCGAAAGAGTTTTCTCCGGCAACGGATCGCCGCACGCATCAATCGCACAGCCGCCGATCAGATGTTCGGGCATCTCGAAAGCGTGACCGAACCGCCGGGCAATCACCTCCAGAACTCGCCGAGCCTGCAGGACAATCTCAGGACCAATCCCGTCACCCGGCAGCATCACAATCGTGGCGTTCATCGATCAGTTTCTTTGTTCTTGGTTTGCTTTGAGCCAGAATGCGATACAGGTTAGGTTCTCGACGCTTTGTTGCAACCATCCTCTCTCGTTCCCGGGCGCCAGCTTCGGAACGCACTTCCCCGAAGCACTGCTTCGCTGCGAATGACTGAAACCCCGCGCATCCACACTCAAACTCGGAAGCGGAGCTTCCGGGACCGGCGTTCCCAGGCTGGAGCCTGGGAACGAGAACTCTCGACCGTCGGTTGGCGGGGCACGCCCGAGATCCCACACTTCCCGCTCTATGCCAAACATCGCCTTCCTTTCCATGGACGACCTCAGCGGCTTCGTCTCCTACGACTCACTGGTGATCGATATCCTGCAACAGCGCGGAGTCACCGTGGAAGAAGTCTCCTGGCGAGCACCGTCAGTCGATTGGAACCGCTATGACCTCGTCGTGCAGCGTTCGTCATGGGACTACCAACAGGCTCCGGACGACTATCTACGCGTACTTGCTGAGATTGAATGGTCAACCGCCCGGCTGGAGAATTCGCTTAGTATCGCAAAGTGGAACATCCGGAAAACCTACCTCCGCGAACTGCAGACCGCCGGCATCACCATCGTGCCGACGGAGTGGCTGCAAAGTCCGTCGATTGCCGACCTGAAGCGATTGTTCGAACTGCTGAACTCGGATGAGGTCGTCATTAAACCCGTCATTGGTGCCAACGCGGACGACACGTTCTGGCTCCGTCTCGATAGTCCGCTTTCTGCCTGGCAAGCGGCCGAGCATGCTTTCGACGGCGGCAGGCGAGACGCTTGCCCTACGGCGACGGCACTCGCTCAACTTTTTGTGAAGAGCGTTACGACGTTCGGCGAAGTCTCTCTGATCTTTTTCCGCGGGCAGTACAGTCACAGCGTGCTCAAGACGCCGAAATCAGGCGACTTCCGAGTCCAGGAAGAACACGGCGGCCGGATTCAACCGTACCAACCGGACGCGACCGTCATCGAATTCGCCTGCCGCAGTCTTGAGCCGATCCCAAAAGCCACGCTGTACGCAAGAGCCGACATCGTGTTCCTCGCCGACGGACAACCGGCGATCATGGAAATCGAGTTGATTGAACCGTCGCTATATCTGAGTTTTAACGTGGACGCACCCGGACGTTTTGCGGTTGCAATTGAAGCGTGTTTGACACGGGAATAATTGCTTTGAGCTCTTGTTCCTCACGCCGGAATTTGGGGAGAGGGCCAAGGTAATTTTTCAACCGTGCGTAAGCGCAAAGCCCCCTCATCCGGCCTGACGGTCACCTTCTCCCCCGATTTCGGGGGAGAAGGGACTGTTGGAAGGTTGATGTGCCGGTGTTAGCCTTGCACGGTGGACAATCAGGCGAAGATTGCAACGAAGCGCCCGAAAGCTGAGAAACAGGCATGGCACAAGGAACAAAGTAGACATGGATAATCCGATGATACGCGCTCTCCACTTCCCGATGAGTGGCCGCCAAAGGTTTTCACTCAGCGCCCACATTGTTTGATCGAGTGTTTCAAACGGGTCAAGACACATCGAGCACCCGAAAACCATACATACAAATGCCAAGAGCCCGAACCAAGCAGCCTGCATTCGCCACCAGTCCGATCGTTCAAACCGGATCCGGCAGCGCTGTCCGCACGAATGGCAGCGAATCCTGAATTGCGGGTCCAGCAGAAACGCTCGTCCCGCACCGATGCTGTTCCTACCACAGTTCGGGCACGGCAATTGACGATGCCACAGGGAATTAACTGAGTCGCGTACAACGACTCCGGGAATTGGCGCTTCGTAGGGATTGTTCAACAAATGTACTCCCGACAGGATGCGGGATTCGTAACTGCTCCCGGACTGGCGCGGCTCCAGTGTGCAACAATGCGAGCCAAAGTGCGCAGAGACGAATTGTGTGGCACGAGGCCGTTGGGGTCGGATCGCGGACACACCTCCAAATGACCTGGTGGTGAATTAATTTTGTCTATCTCATTCACGGTTGCCCTGATTTCACATTCATTCCCAGCGTCTTCACCAGGAACGCCCACTGGTCGGCCGCTTCTTCAATGATCTTCGTCGTCGGTTTTCCGGCACCGTGTCCGGCGCGGGTTTCGATGCGGATCAATGTCGGAGCCGCGCCCGACTGACTGGCCTGAAGCTGAGCGGCGAATTTGAAACTGTGGCCAGGGACGACTCGATCATCCGTATCGGCCGTCGTCACCAGAGTCGCCGGGTACTGGATTCCGCCCTTGAGATTCTGATACGGGGAATACTTCATCAGAGCCGCGAACTCTTCCGGGTTGTCCGCGCTGCCGTAGTCGTCCACCCAGAATCGGCCGGCGGTGAACTTGTGGAACCGCAGCATATCCATCACTCCCACGGCAGGCAGGCAGGCTCCGTAGAGATCCGGCCGCTGAGCCATGCAGGCTCCGACAAGCAGGCCGCCGTTGCTTCCGCCCTGAATCGCCAGCTTCTTCGGTGACGTGTACTTTTCGGCAATCAGCCATTCGGCCGCCGCAATGAAGTCGTCAAAGACATTCTGTTTGTTGAGCTTCGTGCCGGCCTTGTGCCACGGTTCGCCGTATTCGCCGCCGCCTCGCAAGTTTGCAACCGCCAGCATGCCGCCCATTTCCATCCACGCCAGGCGACTGACACTGAACGATGGCGACAGCGAAATATTGAACCCGCCGTAGCCGTACAGCAGCGTCGGATTGGAACCATCCAGTTTCAGACCTTTGCGATGACAGAGAAACATCGGGACTTTCGTACCGTCTTTGCTCGAATAGAAGACCTGCTTCGTCTCATAGTCATCGGGATTGAATTTCACATCGGCTTTGCGGATCAGCTGACTCTCGCCGGTGATCATGTTGTAGCGATAGGTCGTCGGTGCAAGAGCGAAACTGCTGAAAGAATAGAAGGTCTCGGTGTCTTTTCGGCGACCGTCGAAGCCGCTCGCAGCTCCGATGCCGGGAAACTCCACTTCACGGACAAGCGTGCCGTCGATCGCGTGCAACCGCACCTGAGTCTTCGCGTCCTTGAGGTAATTGCATACAAACATGTTGCCGACGATGCCGACACTCTCCAGGACATTTTCGCCTTCCGGAATGATCTCCTTCCACTGATCGCGGGCCGGCTTTCGCAGGTCAATCGCGATGATTCGCCGCTTGGGAGCCTCAACATTAGTCTGGAAGAAAAGGATCTGATCCTCATTGCCGATGAACGAGTATTCGTTGTCAAAGTTGTCGATCAGCTCGTACGGCAGTCCGTAGGGTTCGGTGAGATCCTTCACCACAATCCGGTAACGATCATCGGTTCCGACCCAGACAGTGACAATCAGGTAATGGCCATCTTCGGACACGCTCAGCTGAAAACCCCAGTCCGGATGATCGGGCCGTTCGTACGCCAGCACATCCGCCGACTGCGCCGTGCCGACTCGATGGTAGTACACCTTCATGTTCGTATTCAGCGACTGAAACGCAGCACCTTCCTCCGGCTTCGGGTAGCGAGCGTAGAAGAAGCCTCTGCTGTCCGGGGTCCATTGAGCGCCGCTGAACTTGATCCATTTCAGTTCGTCGTCGAGCAGCTTGCCGGATTCGATCTCCATGATCTTCCAGGTGTTCCAGTCTGAGCCTGCATCCTGAACTCCGTAAGCCACAAATCGACCGTCGTCACTAAATGCTGAACCGGCCATTGCAATCGTGCCGTCCTTGGACCACGAGTTCGGATCAAGCAGCACTTTTGGCTCCGACTCCAGCGTCTCCTGCATGAACAGCACACTCTGATTCTGCAGGCCGTCGTTGCGAGAAAAGTAGTAGCGGCCTCCGCGCTTGAACGGGGCGCTGATCTTTTCGTAGTTCCAAAGTTCCGTCATGCGCTGCTGAATGGTGGCACGCTGCGGAATGGACTTCAGGAAATCAAACGTGACTTTGTTCTGTTCTTCGACCCAGGCAGCAACGTCCGTTGACGTACGAACGTCGTCCTCCAGCCAGCGATAGGGATCAGCCACCTTTGTTCCGTGGAAGTCATCGACCTGTTCAACGATTTTCGTTTGCGGATACACGAGGTTCGTTTCCTGAGCATTCAGCGACGGAAGTACGGCTGCGACGGCGGCAAGCACCGGCAGCACTTTCACGGTGAGATTCCACATGCGATTCTCCGGGGACAGAATGGTGACTCTGGTTCCAGGGCGGAGCCTCATCACGAGTACGTTGAGCGGATGAACGGAGTGATAACAGGCGATTTACTGTTGTCCAGCCGCTCCGCCGGCTGGGATTCGACTTCGATTGATCGGGATTTGTAACATTCAACTCAAGCAATGTCTGGCGCAGGTGCCCCGCCGACGGAGCGGCGTGCCAACAGTTGTCCCGATATTTTTGCCTCGACTCGTTTGCCACGACCCGATGTCGCTCCAGCCGGCGGAGCGGCTGGACTACAGTAGTCCCATATCCGATCCTCAGCACCCTGGCCTCATGACCAATTCGCACTCCTCACCTGCCATCGGCAAAGTGTATCTCGTCGGTGCCGGACCCGGTGATCCGGGGCTGATCACTGTCCGAGGTGCTGCGTGCCTTGCCGAGGCCGAACTGGTGCTCTACGACGGCCTCGTCAACCCGCTGCTGCTGCGATTGACTCACGGCGTCTGCGAAAGAACGGCACGGGCTCGCCGCGAAGGCCACGCCATTGTGCCTCAGAGCGAGATCAATGCGCGGCTGATTGCTGAGGCCCGCGCCGGACAAGTGGTCGTGCGGCTCAAAGGCGGCGATCCGTTTATTTTCGGACGGGGCAGTGAGGAAGCGGCGGCATTGCAGGAAGCCGGAATCCCGTTCGAAGTCGTTCCGGGAATCACAGCCGCCACCGCAGCTGGCGAGTACGCCGGCTTCTCGTTCACGCATCGTGAGATTTCGTCCGCTGTGGCATTCATCACCGGCCACGAAGATCCCGAGCGCGAAGCCACGCGGCTGGATTTTCGGGCTCTCGCCGCTTTTCCGGGAACGCTCGTGTTCTACATGGGCCTGAGCCGCCTTGCGGAAATCTGCCGACAGCTGCAGGCCGCGGGGATGCCCGAAACAACGCCCGCTGCGGTCGTCTGCCATGCGTCGCTCGCAAGTCAGCAGGTTGTCGAGGGCACTCTCCATTCGCTGCCCGCGCTGGCCATTGAGGGTCAGCTGAAACCGCCCTCGCTGATCGTCGTCGGGCCGTGTGTGACTCAGCGAGCACGGCTGTCCTGGTTTGAACAGTTGCCGCTGTTCGGAGTTTCGATCGGAGTGACTCGGCCCGATGAGCAGTCCGATGACATCGCAGACCGCATCTTCCGACTGGGCGGCGAGCCCGTGCTGATGCCGATGATCGAAGTCGGCCCCCTGGATGAATCACAGTCGATCGTGATCGCGGGCGTTCTGAATCGACTGCAGGAATTCGACTGGCTCACCTTCACCAGCGTCAACGGCGTCTCAGAGTTCTTCCGGCATTTGTACGCCGGAGGACTCGACGCCCGCGCGTTGCATCATGCGAAGATCGCGGTGATCGGTGCATCCACTGCGAAGCGCCTGCTGGACTACGGTCTGAAGGCCGATCTGATGCCCGCAGAATTTCGCGCGGAATCGCTTGCGGCTGCGTTGGTGGAACTGGTGTCAGGAAAATCCGTGCTCTGGCTGCGAGCGAATCGCGGACGTGATGTTTTGCCGACCGTTTTGTCCGCAGCAGTAGCGCGGTTCGAACAACTTGTCGTCTACGAAAACCGCGACGTCTCATCGCTCACTTCTGACGTCGTTCAACGGATTAAGTCCGGATCACTCGATTGGATCGGCCTCAGCAGCCCCTCGATCGCGCGACGGTTCGCCGAGCTTGCACGAGCCTCCGGCATTGAGCCTCAGACACTGCCGACCAAACTCGCTTCCATCAGTCCAGTGACGTCAGCCGCCGCCAATGACTGCGGGCTGATCATCAGCGCCGAGGCGAAGGTGTTCACCTGGGATGGAATCATTGACGCGATTCGAAACGCAGCAGTATCGTAGCATGGCCGCATCCGGCATCGCTGTGAAGATTTAACGCAGCATTGTATCCAGGCATTCGCGGAGTCCCTTCTCCCCTTTGCAGGGGGAGAAGGTGGCCGAAAGGCCGGATGAGGGGGTTCGCTTTAATCCTTCAGCACAAACGTGACCTTCAGATTGATACGATAGTTGGTGATCTTGCCGTCCTTGACGTCGATTTTCTGGTCCTGGACCCAGGCTCCAGTAACGCCCTCCAGCGTCTTGCAGGCTCGGGCCACACCGACCGCAAGGGCATCTTCGAAGCTGGTCGCGGACGACGCGATAATCTCTGTCACTCGAGCGACGCTGGACCCGGCGGACTCTGTCATCGCTTTGGTTTTGTTCTTCTTGTTCTTCATCGGATACGGTGTCCTGAGTGGGGATTCGTTGCATCTCGCAAAACAAACATACGCCGGCCACGAAAAGCACGCCACGGGCCGGAGCCGACGCAGACATCCCAGACTACTTCCAATTCCCAGCTTTCTCCAGACTCATGAGACGATTCGTTCGCCATTTAAACAATTGTGAGCCATTGCCAGCATTTATGGCACTGGTCAGAATTCTGCGACTTCGCCACCGGCACGCGTGCCCATACTGCGCTGGATCGAAATATCCGGCGGACTCAGGAATCGTGCCGATCCATCACAGAACAACACGTTGGCCCCATCGCCGTGCAGACTCCAGATGCTGAAAACCGAGCAATCATTCTGGAGCGTCCCGTGCTTCATTGAATAGGGTCCAAATTCGCATTGGGGATAGATCAGGTTCCATTCAGTGACTCCCATGTGAGCATCCAGCGAGCCACCACCGTCCTGCCCTACACCGCCATACCACCAGCCATAATCCATGTCGACGGACGGCGGGCGTTCCGCAACCATCAGCGTGTTTGAAAGCCCGTCCGTGATATCGGCAAGTCGTACCGCGCTCGCAGCAAACAGGACCCCGTCCCTTGAGCGGTAATCCGACCCCGAGCAACCCTGAAACGAGAGCAAGCCGGCCGGGAAATTCCTAAAACGGGGTGTCTGCGGCGTTGCAGTTCTTGGATCATCCGGGCAGGAAAATGCCGGCATGGCTGTCCGAAACTGACGATGCCTCGTGAGCGATGCCTCGCGAGCCAGAAATTCAGATTCTGCATCGCGAAAGACCGCGTCTTTTTCCAGTTGCGGCAGAATCGCCACGGGCCAGGCTCTGTAGGTCGGTTCTGCTCTCGACAACAATCGCGAGCCGTCCGTGCCCGCTGGCAATGCGAGATGCAGGTCATGGTAATTGTGCAGTGCCAGCCCGATCTGGCGAATCCGGTTCAGACACTGCATTCGGTTGGCACTGCTGCGGATCCGCTGCACCGCCGGCAAGAGGAGGCCCATCAGAATCGAAATGATGCCGATGCAGACCAATAGTTCAATAAGTGTGAAACCAGCTGATTTCCTTGTCGTTCTCCGTCCTGAGTCGTTCATGTTCAGCTCGACTGTCGTTTCCAGAGGAAAATGCCCAATAGCACCGAAACAACCCCGCCACCGATCAGTAGATAACGAAACCAGTCCCGAGCCGGAGCGGGCGGAAAAATAGCCGATTCAGAAATGCCGTAAAACGGCAGGTAGAATTCCTCGCTCGGACGTGTGCTTGCCACGGGCGTCCCGAACCCTATGACGGTTGTAACACCCAACTCGCTATTCAGTTCCCGCACCGTCGCTTTACTCAGACACGCAACACCATTCGGAGCAATCTGAAACTCATGAATCATTTCATACCCATTCCCCGACACTTCATTTGTCATCCTGACTCGCTTAATGATCCAGTTCTTCTGCGGAATAAGATCCACCTCCAATAGCTCCGCAGCAAATCGCGGATCAGGATGGCGACACCGAAATTCACAGCGCACGACCGAATCATTACCAGTTAGGTTAATGGCCTTACACTTCAGCAATGTAAAATGCTGTGAATCTCCGAAAATTTCTGTCAATGGCTTGGCCACTACCGACACCATATTCAGCATCGCCCGGCCACCACCGGACAGACTCTCAACGATGATCCCCAATGTTAATGGTGCCGAACCGGGCTTTCCTTTCGACAAGCTCCAATTCGCAGCATCCGGAAGACTGCGCACTGAAAAACTGTACCTGCTGTTGATGACATCCCGGTGTATTTCGCGCTGGGTCGCCGAATCCAGGGAGACGAGGAGAAATTCAGATCGTTCGAGAATCGATGATAACTCAAATTGGTGCTCATCTAACACCTCGTTGCCGTGGCTCCGCCGCGAGACAGTGACACGGCACGCCAGATTCTGAAATGCCGTTTCACAACGTCTCCAGCCCTTCGGGGCTTCGCTCCGTAGTTTCTGAAGCAGTGTCTGGTCGATTTCCTGCGCCAACAAGAGCTGTGGAATTAGAACAACGACAGCAAGTATTCCGAAACACTTCATGTCCAGTTCCAGCGAAACTCATAAGGTAACTCCTGCAGCGTGGTCGCCGCAGGAGTTACTGTTCTAAACGTCAATAGTAATGAGGAAACGGCACCGTTTCCGGCCGCGTCCGATGGTTTCGAACCCAAGTACGCCTAAGTGCAAAGGCATCTATTTGTGACACCCGTATCACATGTGCAGTTGTTCTTGCCGTTATTGTTGTCGGAACAATCGGAGGAACTGCCGATACAATCACTACTACCCGTACAAGAGCCGGCGCAGGTCACAGGCAACGGATGCACGGCATGAGCCGGGGATGCCGCCATCCCAGCAAACACAGCGATAACCCCGAACGTGGTGAGCATAGCTGAACAGAATTGTTTCAACATTGTCGAAGACCTTTCAAAACAACACTCCACCGAACAACCTCCGGCACAGGACACGCTGTCATGCACTACGGAGAAAACATGGGATCCGGCTTCGGCACAGCAACTGTGTCGACAGCGGGCCGACTGCCCGGAGGACAAGCAAACTCAATGACCAGTTGCGGACGCGGACACGGCGTCGAGACAAACAGCAGATTCGTGAACGTCCGAGTTCTCCCGGGGTCACAAATCGCATCCACTGCCAAAATCAGTCGACCGGTGGTCCGCGGACGCAGCGTCAACGGCACGTTCAATGCTGAAACACACGAACACGAAGAATCCAGACCCGAAATCACAACGTCTTCAGCCGAAAGATTTTCAATGACGAACTCTGCCGTCGAAACAGTGTCGTCGACATCGAGCGACGGTCGCGTAGGCTGTGTCGGCAGATCACAGATCACCACATAACCCTGCGCCAGTAGCAGCCACTTCCGCACGGACTCCCGCGACATCCACCCAGCTCCCAACAGCGTAACGCACACCGAAATAAGAGTGAGGCGTTGCGCGAATGTCGCGGGACGGTTCATGACACCAACTCCGGACGCAGGTCAAGCCAAGGGACCAAGGGGCCAAGGGGCCAAGGGGCCAAGGGGCCAAGGGGCCAAGGGGCCAAGGGGCCAAGGGGCCAAGGGGCCAAGGGGCCAAGGGGCCAAGGGGCCAAGGGGCCAAGGGGCC
>Ga0163144_10012282_pt1 | contig 17999 bp, 15 predicted proteins | sample OliLak19BULKMAT1_FD_123175 | JGI IMG/M metagenome (GOLD analysis project Ga0163144, IMG submission 123175) | Freshwater microbial mat bacterial communities from Lake Vanda, McMurdo Dry Valleys, Antarctica - Oligotrophic Lake LV.19.BULKMAT1 | ecosystem: Environmental > Aquatic > Freshwater >...
CGCCGCCCTCAACATCATCAACGCTATCGACGATCCCAAAACCTCAAAGCGACAAAGGCTCATGAGATGTGCATGGGAAGACGACTATCTCGAAAAGGCCTTCGCCTACATGCGATAGCCCTGGGGAGAGGAGGGGCCCATCGCGAAGCGATGGGAGGTGAGGGGCTTTTAGCGCCGGTTGATTTTAATGCCGCACAAGTTCAAGATTTCACTATGGCTGATCCTTCCATCCAGCGTGGCAGAAAGCTGAGGCGCGATGCTCCGTTCCCTGAGCGTCTGCTGTGGTCACGCCTGAAAAATAGCGCACTGCGTGGTCTCAAGTTCCGGCGCCAGCACCCGGTCGGACCCTACTATGCTGACTTCGCCTGCGCAGAGATCAAGCTGATCGTGGAGCTCGACGGCGATACGCATGGCGAGGAAGTGCAAGCGCGATACGATGCGGCTCGCACGCGCTTTCTCGAACTGGAGGGCTGGACGGTCCTGAGGTTCTGGAATGCAGAACTTCTTGAAAGCTTCGACGGGACGCTGGACCGCATTGAGGAAGCGGCGCGCTTTCTGGCTCAACGCCGCTGAAGCCCCTCACCTCCCACGCCCTCCGGGCGCGGGCCCCTCCTCTCCCGGAGGGAGAGGGGTTAGCCAGAGCGGTTTGATCCGTTCAAGGATCAGGTCGGCGCAACTTCTTCGGCGGGCGCTTCTGCCGGAGGGGTTCCGCCGGCTGCAGGTGCGGCGCCGTCGGCCGGAACGGCTTCACCGTCCGCTGGCGGGGTGGCGGCATCTGCCGGGACGGCTTCGCCCTCGGCCGGAAGCGCTTCGCCTTCAGCCGGAGCCGCAGCGGCCATCGGCGCCGGGAACGGCGCAGCGCCTTCGGTGTTGGCGGCGAGATAGGCGATCACGTTGGCGCGGTCAGCATCCTTCTTGATACCGGCGAAGGACATCGAGGTGCCTCTGACATAGCCTGCCGGGCTTTTCAGCCAGGCGTCGAGATTTTCATACGACCAGTTGCCTTCTGCGGCCGTCAGCGCACCGGAATAGTTGAAGCCGGCAAGGTGGGCCTTTTCGGCGCCGATGATGTTGTGAAGGTTCGGGCCGGTGCCGTTGGCGCCCCCGGGGGTGATGGTGTGGCAGGTCGAGCACTGGCCCGCGAAGGTGCGCTCGCCGCGGGAAACATCTGCGGTCAGCAGGGCCGCGCCGAGGTCAAACACGGCCTCGACCGCGCCGCCGGCAGAAGCGGCCTCGGCGATCTCGACGCAGTAGTGGAACTGCGAACACATCTGCTCGCTGAGGCTCACCGGCTCTGCTTCATCGCCGTGATGGCCGCCGCCGCCGCTGGCGAACACGAGGCTGGGCAGCGTCGCCAGGCCCATCATGAACAGGGCGGTGGCGAGCAGGGCGCCCATGATCTTGTTGAGACCGAGTTCTCCCATTGGGCAATCCTTCGAATCTATTCCGTTACTTGTGTCTTGGCGGCCGGGTTTTGGCACGCTAACCGGGTGCGCACAATATAACCGGTGCCTCGCAGAGGCGCTTCCCCCGGGCGTCGCGGCGATCAGACGCACGTCGAATCGGGGGTGCAGGGCAGGGAATTCCTCGATGAGCCAGAAAATTGCCTATCAGGGCGAACCGGGCGCAAACTCGCACATCGCCTGCAGCGAAGCCTTTCCGGCCCATGAGCCGATGGCCTGCCGCACCTTCGAGGACTGTTTCATCGCGGTCGAGAAGGGCGAGGCCGCCCTCGCCATGATCCCGGTCGAGAACACGATCGCTGGGCGGGTCGGCGATATCCATTATCTGCTTTCGTCCACCCAGCTGCACATTACCGGCGAGTATTACCTGCCGATCCGGTTCCAGCTGATGGCCCTGAAGGGCACCAAGCTGGCGGACGTGAAGAAAGCCCGCTCGCACATCATGGGCCTTGGCCAGTGCCGCAACTTCCTGCGCAAGCATGGGATCGAGGCGGTCACGGCGGCGGATACCGCCGGCGCCGCGCGCGAAGTGGCGGAGCTGCGAGACCTTTCCGTCGCCGCCATCGCGCCCCGCCTGGCGGCGCAGGTCTACGGCCTGGAAATCCTCGCCGAGGATATCGAAGACGCCGCGCACAACACGACGCGGTTCGTCATCATGTCGCGGGACCCAGCCGATATCGACGCGGGCGACGGCCCGGCGAAGACCGCCTTCCTGTTCGAGGTGCGAAACATTCCGGCTGCGCTCTATAAAGGCCTTGGCGGGTTCGCGACGAATGGCGTCAACATGACGAAGCTCGAAAGCTACCTCACCGGCGGCTCGTTCGAAGCCTCGCAGTTCTATGCCGAGATCGAAGGCCATCCGGACGAACGCCCGGTGCAGCTGGCGCTGGAGGAGCTTGGCTTCTTCTCGCAGTCGCTGAAGATCCTCGGCGTATTTCCGAAGACGGTGAACGCCAGATTTTAGAATCTTTTCCACCCGATCTCGCTGACGCAGGATCCGGCACTGATTGCATTTCTCACAGAGCGGTTGAACCGGGCGTCGTGAGACGGTCAGCAGCTGGTCGAGAAGTCCACGCGCGATTCGAGGTGTTCGACGAAGAGCTTCGCCTTGCCGCGCAGCTTGCCGGCGCTCCAGACAGCGTGCAGCGGGGACGGCTCGCCGGTCCATTCCGGAAGTACACGGACAAGTTCGTCGCGGCTGGCCGCCTCGCGCACCAGCCAGTTGGGGCCGAGCAGGATGCCGAGGCCGGCCACCGCGCCTTGCAACAGCATTTCGCCCGACGAGGCCTTGAACCGGCCATCCACGGAAGCAGACGCCGTCTCGCCATTGCGCGTGAGTTTCCACTCGGTGTGCGCGACCTGACGGAATGTGAGTGCGAGGTGTTCAGACAAGTCCTTCGGGTGCGTGGGCGTGCCGGCCCGTTGCAGATAGTTCGGCGAGGCCCACAGCGCGCGGGGCGCTTCGCCGAGCTTCTTCGCCATCATGCTGGAGTCCTGCAAGGTGCCCATGCGAAACGCGAGGTCGATGCCTTCGCCGACAAGGTCGGTGTAGGTGTCATCGAGCATCAGGTCGACGCGCACATGGGGGAAACGATCGAGAAATTCGGGGACTTGCGGACCGATCAGCATACGGCCCATCGAGGCCGCGCAGGACATGCGGAGCAAGCCGACTGGTTCGTGCTCAAGTCCGCGCGCTTCGGCTTCGGCTTCATCATACTCGGCGAGGATGTCGATGGCGCGGCGATAGAATCGCTGGCCCGCTTCCGTCAGGCTGAGGGCGCGGGTCGTGCGCTGGAACAGTGTCGAGCCGAGGATGGCTTCGAGGTCCTGGATGCGGCGGGAGACTGTCGGCTGGCCCAGTTCGAGGTCAATCGCGGCGCGGGAAAAACTGCCCGCGTCGGCCACTCGCACGAACAGGCGCATTGCATCAATCCGGTCCAACTTTATGCTCCGCATGCAAATTCTGCATGGACCATATGATATCTGCAGGCGTTCCGCGAGAGGCCGGAATGGATCATCTTGTCTTCACCGGCGGCAAAAGGGTCATCTCACCCAACCGCCAGCACTCTGAAAGACAGACCGATGACAACCCTCACCCTGCATGATGAAACCACCGCCCCGGAAGCCGCCCGCGCGGCGCTTGCGGGTGTGCGCAAAGCCTACGGGATGATCCCGAACGTGATGGCCGAAATGGCCGAGAACCCTGCCGTGCTCGACGCCTATCTCGCGCTCGCCGGCTTTACCGCCAAGTCCGGGTTCAACGCCCTTGAACTCCAGGTCGTGCAGATCGCGACCAGCGTCGAGAACGAATGCCACTTCTGTGTCGCCGCGCACACGGCTGTTGCCAAAGGCCAGAAGCTCGACGACGCGGTGATCGCCGCGGTGCGCGATCGCCGGCCGATATCCGACCCGCGCCTCGAGGCGCTGCGCCAGTTCACGACGCAGGTTGTCGCGCTGCGAGGCTTCGTCAGCGACGCCGATGTTGCCGCCTTCAAGGCCGCTGGCTGGAGCGACGCCGATATCCTCGGTGTGATCCTGAACGTCGCGATGAAGTCGATCACCAACTACGTCAACCACATTGCCGAAACCCCGCTGAACGCGCCGTTCAAGCCCTTCGCCTGGACACCTTCACGCAAGCAAGCCGTACCGGCCTGATTCCTAACACCGGGGCTCACGCAGGCGTGAAGCCGGCTCACGAAGCCGTGCTTTGAGCCTCAGCCCCGGTCCATGCCACACAACATAGACCTCAAGGAAACGCGCCATGATTGCCCGCCTGCGCACGTATGCGCCCATTGCCTACTCGCTGGTGGCTTCGGCCGTCTTTCTCGACAGCCTGCGATTCAAGTTCACTAATGCGCCGGAGACGCAGACAATCTTCGGCAAACTCGACGGATGGGCGGCGGGCTTCGGCGCCGAAGGCCTGTTCGCGCAGACGGGACTGTTCAGCCAGTATGTGATCGGTTCGGCCGAACTGATGGCATCCGCCTTGCTGATCGCAAGCCTTGTTCCCGGCCTTCAGCGCCTGCGTATTCTGGGTGCCCTGATCGCCGTTGCCGTGATGAGCGGCGCCGTCAGCTTCCATCTCTTCACGCCGCTCGGCATTGATCCGAACAATGATGGCGGCGGACTCTTCGCGATGGCGGTGGTCGTCTGGCTGTGCTCGCTTGCCATGCTGATCTCCGGCCGCAGCGTGCTGATTGAACTGGGCAGCGCCGTGGCGCGGGTTCTCCTCCCGCCCCGCGCGCTGTCGTCTGAGGGACCGGCGCTGACCCCGGCACGGTCCTGATGCTGGCTGCGGAGGCGTGCAGCTCCCCCCTCCATGCCTTCGCAGCCAGACTTTTATCAAACCTCTTCAACTGAACCCGAACACTGGAAACGACCCGATGAAACTCCGCTCTCTCTTTGCCGCCGCCGCCATCGCGCTGGCGCCTGTCATTCTCATCCCGCCGGTCGCGGCGGCCGAAGCGCCGATCTATACAAGCGCCTTCGACGATATCGCCGTGCAGGGCTATGACCCTGTCGCCTACTTCAAGGACGGCAAGCCGGTGAAAGGCGCGAAGGAATTTTCGACGACCTGGAACGGCGCCGAGTTCCGCTTCGCAAGTGCAGCGAACCGCGATGCCTTCAAGAAAAAGCCGGACGCCTACGCGCCGCAATATGGCGGCTACTGCGCCTGGGCGGTGAGCCAGGGCTACACCGCGAAGGGCGATGCGAAGTTCTGGAAAATCGTCGATGGGAAACTGTATCTCAACTACAACAGTTCGGTGCAAAAGAAGTGGGAAGGCGACGTCCCGGGCTTCATCGCGTCCGCGAACACGAACTGGCCCGAGGTCATCAACTAGGATTTCCCGACTACGGATCGCGCGGCGCTGGAGGGTTTCTCTCCGGCGCCGTTTCATTTCGGGGCGATGGTCTTGCGGCGAGCGCGGCGAAGGCGCGGGGCGCGCGAGACGGGGTGGCGGGGAGAGTGCGGTGCGCGCAGCGCGGCTCAAAAAACAGGGGCAGCGAGCGGCGCGCTCTCCTTGCTGCGAAACCTGAACTCCGGCAGTAAATTCCTTGATTTCACAAAAGAAAAAGGGCGAGCTTCCGCTCGCCCTTTTGTATTTTGAAGTCGTCCGTAGACTTACTTCTTTTTTGCTTTGGCGGCCGGTTTTTTGGCCGGGGCAGCTTTAGCGGTTTTGGCAGCCGGCTTTTTCACAGCGGCCTTCGGTGCAGCTTTTTTCACGGCAGGTTTAGCAGCCGGTTTTTTAGCGGCAGGTTTTTTTGCAACAGCCATCTTCGATCTCCTTTGAGTGGCATCGCAATAATATCGTGATTCGCGAGAATGCAACTCCTAAAATTCATTTTTCAGGCGAGTTCATGTATTCGTCCGTGCACGGTCAATCGTCCCGCTCAGCCCAAACCTTCAATATATGATGGGCAATTGCGGAGGGAGGCGGGCAAAAAAGTTCAGAATGTTTTCCCGAAAGAATTTCGCGCATTTCGGCGCGCGAGACCCAGCGCGCGCTCTCGAGCTCTTTCGAATCGATGGTGATCTCGTCCGATTGTGCAGGCAGGATGAAGCCCATCATCAGAGAAGACGGGAAGGGCCAGGGCTGGCAGGCCACATACTCCGCCTGCGCCGGATCGCATTTGATGCCGGCTTCCTCGAACAGTTCGCGCGAGGCGGCCTGCTCGATGGTTTCGCCCGGCTCGCAGAACCCGGCGAGGCAGGAGATGAAACCGGCGGGCCAGAATTTCTGGCGTCCGATGAGCGCATGGCCGTTCTGCACGGCCAGCATGATGGCGACGGGATCGGTGCGCGGAAAATGTTCGGCGCCGCAGGCCGAGCACTGCGCTTTCCAGCCGGCATCGGTGATTCCATTGCGTCCGCCGCACTTCGCGCAGTAGCCGTGCGAGGTGTGCCAGAGGAAAAGGCTGCGCGCGGTGGAGGCGCAGTTGGCGTCCATCGCGGGCAGGCGTCCGGCGGCGGCGCGGAAGTCGAGGAACTCTCCGATGCCTTCGATCAGCGAGCCGGCGAGATCAAATTTCGGCGGCAGATCCACCGCGAAGACGGGCGCGCCGGCCTTGTCCTCGCCGAGGAAGAGGCGCGGGGAGCCGGGTGAGACGCGGCCGGCTTCCGGTCCCATCCAGACGAGTCCGCCATCGCGCGCGATCAGCGGCGTGCCGTCTCGCAACAAAAAGACGAGCGCGTCCTCGCGTTTGAAAGCGTCTTCAAGCCAGGCTTCATCCGTACGGCGGTGGGCGGCGCGGTCGATGGGCTTGGCGGCGAGGGGCATGTCGTTCGAGTTTGTCATGGCACGGCAACTAGTCCGGTTTGGCGCGCGTGGGAACATCTCCCGCGCCAAAGCCTTTGCCTTTACTCTGCCCAAGTCTGGTGGCCTAACTCCCGCCATGACAGGGAGGGGAGTCCCATGAAGTTGATGCACGCTGCGAGCCTTGCGGCTCTGTTGATCACGGCGACCGCTTGCAGTTCGGTGCGTCCGTGGGCGAGCGAACCGGAGGCCGAAGCGTTCGCCGAGGCCGCGGCGCCGGTGAACCGGTTTGCGAACTTCGAACTCGCGGCGCCGGACATGTCCGTGCCGGCCTATGCCGATCCGGCCCTCGATCCCGTGCGCTCGGCAACGCTGTCGCGCTTTACCAGCGAGCAGGAATTTCTCGACTGGCTGAAGGCGGTGCGCGGCGCTGCGAAAGCGCGCGGCGTCTATTCCTGGCGTGATGCGCCTGTGGCGATGTCGGCGCCGACTGCGGCAATGGAAGGCGCCGCGATGGCCTCGCCTTCGCCACCGCCGCCGCCCCCACCTCCGCCGCCCGCCGCCGAAGCGGCGATGGATTCGATCACGGTGACGGGTTCCTCGATTCCGGCTGATCCGGCGAATCCCGAAATTACCAACAACCAGAAAGCCGGCGTCGACGAGGGCGGCATCATCAAGCAGATCGGCAACTTCCTTGTCGTGCTGCAGGACGGCCGCCTGTTCGTCACCGACATCCTGCCGGGCGGCGAGCCCGGACTGAAGCTGACGGACCGCGCGGACGTGTACCGCTCCAGCGCCGAAGACACCTGGTATGACGAGATGCTCGTCTCGGGCCGCACCATCCTCGTCACCGGATATTCCTACGCCGAGAATGCGAGCGAGTTCACCGTGCTGACGCTCGGCGATGACGGGACGGCGACGCGGCAGGCGACGTTTTACATTTCGTCCGACGACTATTACTCGGGCAGCAACTATGCCTCGCGGATGATCGACGGGAAGCTCGTCATCCACACGCCGATCTACACGTCCGGTCAGGGCTGGTGGGACGCGTTCGATCCGCCGGAAATCCGCGAGTGGCGCAAGGAGGGACCGGACGGCGAGCGTGATCACATGCGCGGACGGCCCTTGTTCCGCGCCGAGGATATCTGGATGCCGGTGCAGCGCGTGCTGGAGCCGGTGATCCATACCGTCACCGTGTGCGACATCTCCGGCGTCACTGATGCCTCCGCCCCGGCCTGCACCGCCACGGCGATTGCCGGCAGTGAGGATCATGAGTTCCTCGTGACGAAGGATTCCTTCTGGCTCTGGATGAACCCGGCCTGGAGCGAACGCTCAAGCGAGACGGAACTCGCCGCCAACGCCTGCGAGCCGCGGCTCAGCCATCCGCAGGTGCGCGAGATCACGCCCTCGGTGTTGGTCAAGCTGCCGATCGATGGCGCGCAGCCGTCCGTGCTGAGTGTGCGGGGCGAGCCGCAGAACCAGTTCTCGATGGACATGGATGCCGGCACGTTCCGCGCCGTGGTCGACTGGAACAGCGCCGCCTGCGGACAGATCTACGGCGAGCCGGCCAAGCTGACCTTCTTCGACACGCCGCTAAGCGCCCTGTCGGCGACGCTGACCGATGCGCCCGGCGGGAGTTATACGCCGCTGCCGTCGCCCGGTACGTCGGACTATGAAGCGCGCTTCACCGAGTCGCATCTCGTGTATGGCGCGCGCGATGGCTGGGGCAGCTGGGCACCGGAAGAGGGCGACGAGGCGCGCGAAGATGGCCGCGCCATCATCGTGCCGGTGGCAGACCCCGCCTGGCCGTTCACCGTCAGTGTGCCGCACGGCGTGATCCGCGCCGAGCGCGCGGGCCCTTACATGGCGCTCACGGGTTACCGCGATGCCAAGGGCCTCAGCGTTTCACTCATCGACCTTCGCAAGAAGGAGCCGGATGTCGCGAGCACTTTCGTGATGGAAAACCGCTTCGAGAGCGAGAACCGAAGCCATTCGTTCAACAGCCGGATCGGCGCGGACGGGGTAGGGTTGATCGGGTTGCCTACCGTTACGCGGTCAGAAGAGTCTGAGCGCTGGTGGTGGTGGTCGGCGAGTTCCGATCTCAGCTATCTCGCGACGGATCAAGACGGAAAGCTGAGCAAGGCCGGAGACCTGATGGCAACGCGGCGCGATCCGGAAACGGCGAACCCCACCGGCTATCAGTGCGAGGTCTCTTGCGTGGACTGGTACGGCAATGCGCGGCCGATCTTCACCGGCGGGCGCGTGCTGGCGCTGGTCAATTCGGAACTGATCGAAGGCGTTCTGGAGAACGGCACCGTGAAGGAAGTGCGCCGGATTGATCTGACAGCGCCGCAGGACTGATCCCTGTTGCCAGGGATCAGGTGCTGCGGGCGCCGCCGGCGCGGGCGTTGAGGTGGTCTACGAGTTCCGGCGTGATCATGCCGGTGACTTCGAGGCCTTCCATCGCTTGATAGTCGCTGATCGCATCGGCCGTGCGCGGACCAATCACGCCGTCCGGCGTGCCGGCCCCGAAACCGAGGCGGCCGAGCGCGGTTTGCACCGCCTGGACCTGCAGCGGGTTGCCGGTGTTCCAGCGCTGGGCGCCGAAGCGTCCGTTCGCGAGGGCGACCGGCGTCTGGGCTTTCCACTTGGCGGCCTTCTCGCTGGCTTCCAGCGAGTCTGACATGGCAACACGCGTGCGCAGGTTCTTCACTTCCTGCTCAGCGCCGGTATCGCCCGCCTTGGCGGCCACTTCGAACCAGAACAGCGCCTTGCTCAGGTCCTGCGGCGTGCCGATGCCTTCGGCGTGTACGACGCCAAGATTGTACTGCGCATCGACGAGGCCAAGTTCGGCGGCTTCGTCGAACCAGGTCACCGCATCGGCTTCCGACTTCGCGCCGCCTTCGCCTTCGGCGAGGAAGAGTGCGTAGTCGTACATTGCGTTGACGTGACCGGCTTCGGCGGCTTTCTGGATCAGGTTGCGGGCTTCGATTATGTCCTTGTCGACGCCCTGGCCGCGCTCGTAGAGCTTGCCGAGTTCGTACTGGGCAGGTGCAACGCCCTTCTGTGAGGCGCGGCGCAGGAAAGACGCGGCGGTTTCGAGATCGCCCTCCGAGAGTTTCACCTGCGCATATTGGTATTGCGCCACGGCGTTGCCGGCAGTGGCTTCGGCTTCGACCGTGACGACACCCGGAATGGCGGGGAAGGTCGCGCCGCCGCGCACGGCGAGCCTGACAGGCTCTTCCACCGTCTGCGGCTCAAGGGCGGGTACGGACGGCTTCAGCGAGGGCGGGCCGCTGGCCTCGATCGCTTCGGCGGCCGTCACGATCGAGCGGATGGCGGCCTGTTCCGGCGTCAGTTCGACCACCGGTTTCGGCGTGGGCTTGGGCGCAATCTTCGGGGCAGGCTTGAGCGCCGGCGCCACCGGCTGGATGGAGGCGAGTACGGGCGGCGCGGTCTCCTGCGACTTGGCGGATGCGGCTTCGGCGAGAGCGAGGATTTCGCTGCTTTCGGGTTCGGCCGGGGCGGCCTCGGCCTCGCCAAACAGCGTGTCCGTGACAAGCGCGGTGTCGTCCTCGAACAACATCTGCTCGGCGTCGGGTTGCGCCGGCAGCGCCGTGACGGCGGCGGTGGTTGTGGCCGCCGCGGCGCCGGTCATCGGATCGACATAGGTGTCGACAGGTCCGGACAAAGTCGGTGTCACGGGTTGCTTGCCGCGCAGATAGAGAAAGCCGCCGACCCCGGCGCCGGTGATCACGACCGCCGATGCGGCGAGGAACATCGGCACGCGGGCGCCGCCGGATTTCTGGCCAGCTGTCTTGGCCTCTGGCGGCTGCGGGGCGGCGCGCGGCTTGGTGCGCGAAGGCCGTTCGGCGGCCGCCATCGCGGCACGGCGGGCACGGGCGATGTAATCCGCAGTGGACTCTTCGGGCGGCGCTTCTTCGGGTGGGCGGGCCTCGGTTTCGGCCAGTGTGCGGGCAAAGTCCGGTTCGACGTCGAAGATGTCGGAGTCGCGCGTTTCGGTTTGGCTGTCGTCGAGGCTGTCACCGATCATGTCGAAGCCGTCGAGTTCGGCGACGGGATCAAAACCGCGGCCATCGTCGGGTCCGGCATCCGGTTCTGGCGCATCGGCGACATAGGTTTGAACTTCTTCTTCGGCGGGCACGGGATCAGCCGGCATCAGGCGTTCGCCGGCGGCGCGGATGGCGTCGAAGTCGGACTTGTAGGGGCTGACCGATTCCTTGCTGTCGATGACTTCCCAGCCGGAAAAGCCGGCTTCGAATTCGTCGGTATCATCCAGAGCCGAGAAGACCGGCGCGCCAGTGGCCGGCTCGTCCTCGATCTCTGATTCGAACATCGAGGCAGACTCGTAGTCCGGCTCCGGATCAGCGCCGAACATCGAGGCGCCGAAATCCGGTTCCAGGACCGGCGGCTGCGCTTCGACGTGCGGCGGCGTGGTGAAGGATTCGAGGCTTTCGAGACGTGTGGCGAGCGCCGCGATGGCGCGCTGCACTGGCGAAAGCGACTCGGAAGATTGCGACTGCATGCGCTCGAGGCGTTCGGAGACACTGGCCAGCGCGTCCGAGAGGCGGGTGTCGGAGGCCTTGCGCATACCGTCGATGTCCTGGGCGAGCGCCGTCAGCGCTTCGTCCTGGCGTTTCTGGAGGCGGACGGCGGCGACCGTGACCTGCTCGCCGACCTGCTCGATCGCATCGGCGCTGCGCATTTCGCTTTCTTCGATGCGGTCATCGACATGCGCGGCGAGCGCGTCGATCCGCTCTGCGACCTGCGTGCCGAGGCGGCCGATTTCTTCCTGCACGGTGGCCGTCAGGTCGGTGGGCTCGCGCGCTTCGACTTCGGCCAGTCGGGCTTTCAGTTCACTGACTTCTGCCTTGAGTCGCTCTTCGAGCTTCTCGTCCTGGCCGGCGGCGGCGTGGGCGATTTCCGTGGCCAGTTCGAGGCGGGCATTGTCCACCGCGCTGCGTACCGAGCGGGTGAGATCTTCGAAGCGGGCTTCGAATTCCTGTTTCAGGCGTTCGGCCTGTTCGGGATCGATCTGGCTGGCGACGGCTTCGATCCGCTCATCGAGATGCGCAAAGGTCGTCTCGAGACTCTTGAGCGCCGAGTCGGTGCCGGTCTCGGCGCGGTTGAGGCGTTCCTGAATCCGCAGCAGCGTCGATTCCATCGAGTTCAGCGCGCCGGAGACATCGGCTTCGACAGCGCTGAGGCGTTCTTCGGATTTGCCGGATACCGCCAGGCGTTCCTGGACTTGCGCTTCGAGGCCCGACATCCGATCGGCCAGACCGCGCGCGGTGCCTTCTGCACGAAGCTCGGCTTGTTCAACCGCGCGTTCCACGCGGGCGGCGGCGTCCGACAGGGTGCGGTCCACGCGCGTTTCGATGCCTTCGACGCGGTCCGTGAGATCGGCAAAGCCTGATTCGATCCGGCCCTTGATCGCGACGGTCTCGTTCTGGGTGAGTTCGCCTTCTTCGTAGACATGGGTGGCCAGCTTGCCGAGTGCGCCTTCGAGGGCGCGCAAGGCTTCGACATTGTGCTGGCCGCGGTCGTCATGCTCGAGACGGCGGACTTTCGATTGCAGCGTCTCATGGGTGACGCGCAGTTCGTCGATCAGGCCTTCGATATGGTTGGCAATTGCGACTGTCGTCTGGTCGGTCGTCTGCAGCCGGGCGGCGAGGCCGTTGACGACATTGTCTATATTGTTGATCGCGAGGGTGGAGCGCGCTTCGGTCGCCTCGATCCGGCGGGTCAGGCGGTCCAGCGTGGAGGCCGAGTCCTGCACCGGGGCCATTGGCGCCATGGGCGCCGGCGGCGCGCCGGTGCGGCGGGTATAGGAGTAGGACGTCTCGCCCGGCTGGGGCTCCTCGACCATCGTCAGCAGCCGATTGAGATATTCGCCCAGCGTAATGCCTTCCGCCAGGGCCGCTTCGCGAGCTGCGTCGCGGGCCCTCTGGTCGGTGCTGAACCTGCTCCATCCGGTCTGGCTCATCTGCCGCTCCTCACGCCGGTGCCGTTCCCACAAGGTTAAGGAGAACGGCGCAATTATTTACACCCGCACAGAAATGACGGGCGTCCGTTAAGAGCGCGTTAAAGGTAAGATTCTGTGTGAGTTTCCCTTACGGATGGGCGGCCCGCTGCGGTTTCCGTTCGCGTAAGCGGAAATTTACGTTGACGTTCGCGGAAGGCATTGCTTAGAACAGCCCCATAACAAGAAAATTGCAGACACCAACGGAGGAGCCACGTCATGCAACATCGTACCATTTCGTCTATTTCTGCCGCTGATTCCCGCACTTACACGATTTCCGAGCTTGCCCGGGAATTCGGGGTGACCCCCCGCGCGTTGCGGTTCTACGAAGACAAAGACATGCTGCATCCGGCCCGCGACGGCATGATGCGCCTCTATTCCAACCGCGACCGGGCCCGGCTGACGATCATCGTCCGCCTGAAACGCCTCGGTCTGCCGCTGGCGGACATCCGCGAAATCCTGGACCTCTATGCCCTGAACGACGGCAAGCGGGCCCAGACCAAGATGATGCTGGAGAAATTCCGCAAGCAGGCTGCCGAACTGGAAGTCCAGCGTGGCGACATCGAAACGGCGCTGCACGAACTCTATAAAGGGATCGAATGGCTCGAAGACCTGGTCGCCAATAACGGCCCGTCGGAAGAGACCAAGCGCCAGGCGGCGGCCTATGAGCAGGTCGCGCGCAAGCAGCTCGACGAAGTCTGAGAGCCGGCTACCGATTAAAATGTAGATAGTCGAGCGTGTTGGAATGACTTTTCCAACACGCTTTGCCATTGAGGCTACCAAACATTCCCGTTTGCCAGGAGCCGATCCCGATGCCCCGTTATGATGCCCCCGTCCGTGACATGCAGTTCGTGCTGCACGAAGTGCTTCAATTGCAGAATTATTCGAACCTTCCGGGCTTTGCCGACGCGACGCCTGAAACGATCGACCAGATCCTCGAAGAGGGCGCGAAGTTCGCCAAGAACGTGTTGTTCCCGCTGAGCGCCGTGGGCGACCGGCAGGGCTGCAAGCGCAATCCGGACGGCAGTGTGAAGACGCCGGATGGGTTTCCGGACGCTTACAAGCAACTCGTCGAGAATGGCTGGCCACTGCTGGCCGCGCATCCGGAAATGGGCGGGCAGGGTCTGCCCCACGCCGTCAACATCGCCTGGACCGAGATGGTTTCGGCCTCGAACATGGCCTTCGGCATGTATCCGGGCCTGACACACGGCGCCTACCAGGCGCTGATGGCGGGCGGATCGGATGAGCTCAAGAAGAAGTACGGCCCCAAGATGGCGTCTGCCGAATGGGCCGGCACGATGAACCTGACCGAGCCGCATTGCGGCACTGATCTCGGCCTGATGAAAACCAAGGCCGTGCCAAATGGCGATGGCAGCTACAAGATCACCGGCCAGAAGATCTGGATCTCCGGCGGCGAGCAGGACCTGACCGAAAACATCATCCATCTTGTGCTTGCCCGGATCGAAGGCGCGCCGGACGGCATCAAGGGTGTCTCGCTGTTCGTGGTGCCGAAATTCCTTGTTGGTGATGATGGCAGCCTCGGCGCGCGCAATGCGGCGAGCTGCGGCGGCCTTGAAGAGAAAATGGGCATCCACGGCAACGCAACCTGCGTGATGAACTATGACGGTGCCACCGGCTGGCTGATCGGCGACGAGCACAAGGGCATGCGCACCATGTTCGTCATGATGAACGAGGCGCGCCTCGGCGTCGGCCTGCAGGGCCTGTCGCAGGCCGAGGTCGCCTACCAGAACGCCCTCGATTTCGCGAAGGACCGCGTGCAGGGCCGCTCGCTCACCGGTACGCAAGCCCCCGACAAGCCGGCCGATCCGATCATTGTGCATCCGGACGTGCGCCGCATGCTGCTGGAGCAGAAAGCCTTCATCGAGGGCGCCCGCGCCTTTACCTACTGGGCCGCGTTCCAGGGCGACCTTGAGCACAAGTCGCCTGACGAGAAGGTGCGCGAGAAGGCGAGCGACTACATGGCGCTGCTGACGCCGGTGGTGAAAGCCTATCTCACCCACAAGGGTCTCGAGAGCGCCAACCTCGGCCTGCAAGTTCATGGCGGCTCCGGCTTCACGCGCGAATGGGGCCTTGAACAGATCGTCCGTGATTGCCGGATCACGCTGATCTATGAAGGCACCAACGGCGTGCAGGCGCTCGACCTTGTCGGCCGCAAGCTCGGCGCCAATGGCGGCCGCGCGGTGTTCAGCTTCTTCGCCGAGATCGACGAGTTCATTGCTTCCGCCGAAGCGACGCCCGGCATGGAGCTTTACCTCGAAGGCCTGAAGACTGCCCGCGCGCAGCTGCAGGATGGCACGATGTGGCTGATGCAGAACGGCATGAGCGACTTCAACAATGCCGGCGCCTCCAGCCATGATTACCTGCATCTGATGGGCCTCACCGCCCTCGCCTATATGTGGGCGCGGATGGCGAAGCTCTCGCTGGAGAAGGCGGATTCCAAGGATCCCTTCTACGCCGCGAAGCTTGCGACGGGGCGCTATTTCGTGGAGCGCATGCTGCCGGACACGGCGGCGCATCTCGCGAAAGTGAAGACCGGCGCGGGCGCAATGATGGCAGTCACCGAGGCCCAATTCTGATACAATCCTGACGCTGCGGTACGGCTGGAGAAACCGGGCCGCAGCTCTTACATGCTGACGTGAACGTAAGCGGCAACCTGAGCGCCGCGCCGATGGAGACAGTCCGATGCATGAGAGCCCCCTGAACGTCCCGAAATCTGCCTGGCGGCAGGATGAGGAACTCGACATCTTCGCTGATGCCGTGGGCCAGTTCTTCGAGAAGGAATGCGCGCCGCATGTTCCGGCCTGGCGCAAGGCCGGGGTGGTTCCTCGCAGCGTCTGGAAGAAGGCGGGCGAGATGGGCCTGCTCGGCGCTTCGGTGCCGGAGGAATATGGCGGCGCGGGCGGGGATTTCCGCCACGAGGCGATCATCATCGAGCAGCAGCAATGGAAGGGCATCGACGGCTTCGGCATCACGCTGCACAACGCCATCATCGCGCCTTACATAACCGCCTATGGGACCGAGGAGCAGAAGCGCCGCTGGCTGCCGAAGATCTGCTCGGGCGAGATCGTCACCGCCATCGCGATGACCGAGCCGGGCGCGGGCTCTGATCTCCAGAACATCAAGACGACAGCCAAGAAGGACGGCAACGGCTACGTCATCAACGGCTCGAAGACCTTCATCTCGAACGGCCAGACCGCGAACCTGATCCTCGTGTGTGCCAAGACCGATCCGACCAAGGGCGCCAAGGGTATCTCGATCGTCTGTGTAGAGACGGATGAGGTCGAAGGCGAAGGCGGCTTCCGGCGCGGTCGCAATCTCGACAAGGTCGGCCAGCATGCCGCCGATACGTCTGAATTGTTCTTTGACGAGGTGAAGGTGCCGGCCTCGAACCTGCTGGGCGAGGAGGCCGGGCAGGGTTTCATCCAGCTGATGCAGAAATTGCCGCAGGAACGTCATATCATCGGCCTGCAGGGCATCGGCATGATCGAGCGGGCGATCACCGAGACGGTGGCCTATGTCAAAGGCCGCAAGGCCTTCGGCGGCACCATCTGGGATTTCCAGAACACGCAGTTCAAGCTGGCGGAAGCCAAGACCGAAGCGACAGTCGCCAAGGTGTTCATGGATCACTGCACGGAGCTGCTGCTTCAGGACAAGCTGGACGCGGCGACCGCGTCGATGTCCAAATACTGGGTGTCGGACCTGCAGTGCAAGATCATCGATGAATGCCTGCAGCTGCATGGCGGCTTCGGCTACATGGACGAATATCCCATCGCTCAGATGTATGCCGATGCGCGCGTGCAGCGCATCTATGGCGGCGCGAATGAAGTGATGAAGATGCTGATCGCGAGGACGCTGTAGGTACCAATGCCTGACCGGCACCTCCTCCGCGACGTCTTCCCGAACCCGGCGCGCAGCTCGGTCTCGCTCGGCTTTGAACTTCTCGAACTGGACGCCAAGGCGATGATCACGCGCGTGCGTTTTGATGGCCGTGCCGAGTTCACCAATCCCGCCGGCTATATCCAGGGCGGCTTTCTCGTCGCCATGATGGATGATGCCATCGGCATGCTGGCAACCGTCAAGGCGGGCACCGCGAAATTTCCCTCGACCGTTGATCTGCACACGCACTTCCTTCGCCCGGTGCGCGTTGGCGTCATCGAAGTCGCCGCGCGCCTGCGCAATGTCGGCCGCGCGATGGTGTTCGCTGAAGCCGATCTGTTCGATGCGCGCGGCAAGGAAGCCGCGCGCGCCACTGCCTCGCTTACGCTTAACCCGGTGTCGAAGCCGGCCACTTCATCCTGATCCCCCGAAAGGAGCTTTAACATGCCCGAAGCCTATATCTACGACGCCGTTCGCACGCCCCGCGGCAAAGGCAAGTCCAGCGGCGCGCTGCACGAGATCACCGCGCTGAGCCTCGGCACACAAGTGCTGCAGGCCATCCGTGACCGGAACAATCTCGACACGTCGAAAGTCGACGATGTCGTGTTCGGCTGCGTCTCGCCAGTGGGCGAGCAGGGCGGCGACATTGCGCGCATCGCGGTGCTGAATGCCGACTATGCCGAGACGACCGCCGGTGTGCAGGTTGACCGGTTCTGTGCCTCGGGCCTCGAAGCCTGCAACATGGCCGCCTCGAAAGTGATGACCGGCGAGGCCGACATGGCCATCGGCGGCGGCGTCGAATCGATGAGCCGCGTGCCGATGGGCGCCGCCGGCGGCGCCTGGTCCACCGATCCGCAGATCGCGCTGAAATCCTATTTCACACCGCAAGGCATCGGCGCCGACACGATTGCCACGAAATATGGCTTCAGCCGCGACGACGTGGACGCCTTCGCGGTCGAGAGCCAGCGCCGTGCGGCGCAGGCCTGGAAGGAAGGCCGGTTCAAGAAATCGGTCGTGCCGGTGCGCGACCAGATGGGCGGCATCCGCCTCGCGCATGACGAATTCATGCGCCCCGATACGACCATGCAGACGCTGGCGGCGCTTGAGCCGTCCTTCGCCGGTATGGGCGCAATGGGCTTCGATGAAGTGATCAAGCAGCGCTATCCGGAACTCGAGAAGATCAACCATGTGCACCATGCCGGCAACTCGTCGGGCATCGTGGACGGCGCGTCCGCCGTGCTGTTCGGGTCGAAGGAAATGGGCGAGGCGATGGGCCTTAAGCCGCGGGCCCGCGTGCGCGCCATGGCGTCCATCGGTTCCGAGCCCGGCATCATGCTGACC
>Ga0163144_10012284_pt1 | contig 17999 bp, 16 predicted proteins | sample OliLak19BULKMAT1_FD_123175 | JGI IMG/M metagenome (GOLD analysis project Ga0163144, IMG submission 123175) | Freshwater microbial mat bacterial communities from Lake Vanda, McMurdo Dry Valleys, Antarctica - Oligotrophic Lake LV.19.BULKMAT1 | ecosystem: Environmental > Aquatic > Freshwater >...
CCGACGGCAACGCCCTCATCTGCGAAGTAAAGCGCAAGAGCCCATCGGCTGGCGACATCTCCCCCGGCCGCGATCAGATCTCCGTCGCCCGCGACTACGAAGCCGGCGGTGCCGCCTGCATCTCCGTCCTCACCGACGGCCCCAGCTTCGGTGGGTCGCTCGACGACATGATCAGCGTCCGCGCCGCCATCCGCCTGCCGGTCCTCCGCAAGGACTTCATGATCGACCCGATCCAGATCGTGGAAGCCCGCGCAGCCGGTGCCGACGCCATCCTCATCATCATGTCCGCAGCCGACGACACCCTCGCCCGCGAACTGCACGCCACCGCCGATCAGTACGGCATGTCCGTGCTGATTGAAGCCCATGACGAAGCCGAACTGATCCGCGCCCTCGGCTTGCCCTCGCCTCTGATCGGCGTGAACAATCGCGACCTTCGCCGCATGGCGACCGACCTCGCCGTCACGGAACGCCTCGCCGACCTGGTTCCTGACTGGCGCTCATCAGGCCGTATCCTCATCTCGGAAAGCGGCGTGAAGGCCCCTGCCGACATCGCCCGCCTCCGCGCCTGCAGCGCCCGCGGCTTCCTCGTCGGGGAAAGCCTCATGCGCGCCGAAAACCCAACCGAATCCGTCCGCTCGCTGGTAGCCGCCCGTTAACCACGGGGCCGGACCGAATTGACCCAAAGCGTGAACGATAGTAGAACTATCTGCGACTCAAACAGCTAGAGGCTCGTGGACAGTTATGCTCACCAAGAAACAGCGTGAACTGCTGCTGTTCATAAACGACCGCATCAAGGAGACCGGCGTCTCCCCTTCCTTCGATGAAATGAAGGAAGCTCTGGATCTTGCGTCCAAGTCCGGCATCCACCGGCTGATTACAGCTCTGGAAGAGCGCGGATTCCTCCGCCGCCTCGCTCATCGCGCCCGCGCGCTTGAAGTCCTGAAGCTACCCGAGAGCGTCATTCCGATGCAGGCGGGCCGCACGCCCTTCCGCCCCAGCGTGGTGGAAGGCAGCAACGCCCAGACCTCCAGCGGCTCGCGCAGGGCAGCCATGCCGCGCGGCACGATGATCCCGGTCATGGGCCGCATCGCAGCAGGTACGGCGATCGACGCAATCGAGCACGAGACCCGCCGCGTCGCCGCTCCTGATGACGGGCTGGACCCCGACACCCATTACGCGCTCGAGGTTCAGGGCGAGAGCATGATCAACGCCGGCATTCTCGACGGGGACGTCGTCATCCTGAAGAAGACCGAAACGGCCCAGTCAGGCGACATCGTCGTGGCCTTGATCAACGACGAGACGGCCACCCTGAAGCGCTTCCGCAAAAAGGGCGGCTCCATTGCCCTGGAAGCTGCCAACCCGGCATTCGGCACGCAAATTTTCGGCCCTGACCACGTTAAGATCCAGGGCAAACTCGTCGCTCTCGTCCGACGCTATCACTGAGCTGCTTCGACATTCGACGATGCGGGGTCATACCTCGACTGCGAAGCAGGCGGACTTCGCTCATGTCCGGATGACAACCTCGGCGCCTTCGGCGCGGGCGCATATTGCGGCTGCGTCCACAGCCGGTTCTCCTGCCGCTTAGCGAGCGCGAGCCGTGGGCGACTGGAAGTCGCGTCAATCCCTGCGCGCGCCTTCCCGACAAGGGCAGGCGGATCGACCTCAATCGCATCACCATTCGACGCCCTCATCATCAGTCGTACACGCGACGCACACGCCCCTGCCTCATCCGGATCCATCAAATCCTCCGGCGCAATCTCCGCGACGCCGGTCACCACATCAAGCACGCCGCTCCCTTCCCCGGGCAAGGCGACTTTTCGATCACATCCCCGATGATCAGCGGATTGAGCCCGGTGTGGGTAGCGCTTGATCATTCATCGCACCGGCCAGGGATCCGGAGGCTCTCGGCACCACGCCGGGGCGTTCAGCCTCATCGCCAAGGCTTGCCAGCGAAGGAGCGGATGTGGTCTTCAGGACCCGCGCTCCGCTCTTCGGATGCGCACGCCACGCCAGTGCTGGAACCTGATGACGGTCGTCACCCGCTTCGCCCCTTCGCCCACCGGCTACCTCCATATCGGAGGCGCGCGGACTGCCCTGTTTTCCTGGCTATACGCGCGCGCCAAAGGGGGCGAGTTCCTGCTCCGGATCGAGGACACCGACAAGGAGCGATCTACCCAGGCCGCCGTCGACGCGATCATCGACGGCCTCACCTGGCTCGGCCTCGGCGGCGACAAACCGCCGCTTCTTCAGTCCACCCGCGCCGCCCGCCACGCCGAGATCGCGCACGAGCTGGTCAAGCGGGGTGCCGCCTACCACTGTCCCGTCCCGGCGGAAGAGCTGCAGGCCCGCCGCGATGAAGCCGACGCGCTCCAGAAAAGGAAAGCCGCCGAAGGCAGTCTGTCCGAGACAGACGCTGCCCGCATGGTCGATCTCCTCCGCCCGTTCCGCTCCCCGTGGCGCGACCCGGCGCGGCCGCTCCCCGCCGGGGCATCCACCGTCGTACGTCTGCGAATGCCCGACATCGGCGACCTCGCCGTGGCCGACCACGTGCAGGGCAGAGTCTCCCGCGCCTACATCGACATCGACGACCTGATCCTGCTCCGCTCCGACGGCACGCCGACTTACATGCTGGCCGTCGTGGTCGATGACCACGACATGGGCGTCACCCACGTCATCCGCGGCGACGACCACTTCCTCAACACCTTCCGTCAGTTGCCGATCTATCACGGCATGGGCTGGCCCCAGCCCGACTACAGCCACATCCCCCTCATCCACGGGCCGGACGGCAAGAAGCTCTCAAAGCGTCACGGCGCCACTGCCGTAGACGAATACCGCGACATCCTCGGCTACCTGCCGGAGGGCATGCGCAACTATCTGCTTCGTCTGGGCTGGTCCCATGGCGACGACGAGATCATCTCCGACGACCAGGCGATAGCGTGGTTCGATCTCAACGGCCTCAACAAGGCCCCGGCCCGCCTCGACTTCGCCAAGCTGGACTCGGTCAACAAGCACTATATGGCGCTCGCCGGCGACCAGCGCCTGTTCGACCTCTGGATGCAGCGCACCGAGGCCAAGGCCCTGCCGGAGGCCACGCAGCAGCGCATCCGTGCCGCCATGCCACACCTGAAGAACCGCGCCGCCAACCTGGTCCAGCTGGCCGAGCAGGCCCGCTTCCTCACCGACCTCCGCCCGATCCGCCTGCACGGAAAGGCCGCCGACCAGGTCAACGCGGAGGCCAAGGTCCGCCTTGCCGCTCTGTTGCCCCAGCTGGCTGGCCTCACGGAATGGTCAGAACCGGCGATTAAGGAACAGCTTTCCCAATTCTGCGCCCAGAACGGCATCAGCATGGGAAAAATCGGCCCGGTTTTGCGCGCGGTCCTTACCGGTGGGGCACCTTCACCCGATATTACCCTTGTGCTGGCCTTGCTAGGTCGTAATGAAGCTTTCGCACGTATCGCGGATCATGCAGCTGCCGGAGCCTAAGCTCGCGAGCGCCGCTGGATTTTGAGGAGAACCGGCCGATGGAGAACAAGGTAACCCCAAAGGGCAAGGCGAGCATAACCGCCAACGGGAAAACCGTAGAATTGCCCGTCTACAGTGGCTCGATCGGCCCCGATGTCATCGATATCGGCAAGTTCCACGCCCAGACCGGTATGTTCACGCTCGACCCGGGCTTCACCTCCACGGCGAGCTGCGAGAGCCAGATCACCTACATCGACGGGGACGCCGGCATTCTTCTTCAACGCGGCAACCCGATCGACCAGCTGGCCGAGAAATCCAACTTCCTCGAAGTCTGCTACCTGCTGCTCCACGGCGAGCTGCCCAATGCCGCCGAGGGCTCCGACTTCGTCCGCACGATCACGCGGCATACCATGCTGCACGCCCAGTTCGATCGCTTCTTCGAAGGGTTCCGCCGCGACGCCCATCCTATGGCAATCATGTGCGGTGCCGTCGGCGCGCTGTCCGCCTTCTACCACGACTCCACGAACGTCGATGATCCGGTCCAGCGTCAGGTCGCCCAGCATCGCATGATCGCGAAGATGCCGACGATCGCCGCCCGCGCCTTCAAGTACTCCTCGGGCCAGCCCTTCGTCAGCCCGCGCAACGAGTACGACTACGCCTCAAACTTCCTGCGCATGTGCTTCGCCGTTCCGGCTGAAGACTACGAGATCAACCCTGTCCTCGCTCGCGCGATGGACCGCATCTTCATCCTCCACGCCGACCACGAGCAGAACGCATCGACCTCGACAGTGCGCCTGGCCGGCTCGTCGGGTGCCAACCCGTTCGCGTGCATCGCGGCGGGCATCGCCTGCCTCTGGGGCCCCGCCCACGGCGGCGCCAACGAAGCCGCTCTCAACATGCTGCAGGAAATCGGCACCGTCGAGAATGTGAAGAAGCACGTCGACAAGGTGAAGAACAAGGTCGATGGCGTCCGCCTGATGGGGTTCGGCCATCGCGTCTACAAGAACTACGACCCGCGCGCGACAGTGATGCAGAAGACCTGCCGCGAAGTACTGAAGGAAGTCGGCATCAACGATCCGCTTCTGGAAGTCGCCATGGAACTGGAACGCATCGCGCTGTCGGACGAGTATTTCATCGAGAAGAAACTCTATCCGAACGTCGATTTCTATTCCGGCATTACGCTGAAGGCGATGGGCTTCCCGGTGACGATGTTCACGGTGCTGTTCGCCCTCGCCCGTACCGTAGGCTGGATCGCCCAGTGGGAAGAGATGACAACCGACAAGACCCAGCGCATCGGTCGTCCGCGCCAGATCTATACCGGTGCCCCGCAGCGCAACTACGTCCCGCTCTCGGCGCGTTCGTAACCCACGCGGGCCATCAACGACAGGGCGGCTCGCAAGAGCCGCCCTTTTCGTAATCCTCAGCGCGAACCCTGGATCCGGTCGTCAGGACGAGCACTCAGGACAAGCCCAATATCGTCTCCGCTGCGATCTCCGCCGCCGGACGGCCCGTCCCTTTCATCAAGGCAATCGCCTTCACCTGCGCTTCTTGCTGCGCCCGCAGCACCTCCGGGTTCGACAGTCGCGCATGCGCCGCCGCCGCGATCAGATCTGCACGAAAGCGCGTCTGGATAAACTCAGGGATCACCTCTGCACCCGCCGCAACGTTCACCAGCGCCGAATACTTCGACTTGAAGAGGAGGCCGCGCAACAGCGCCCAGGTGATCCACCCAAGCCTGTACCCGGTGACCACTGCTGCGCCCTGCGCTGCCAGCTCGGTCGTCACCGTGCCTGAGCACGCTATGGCCACGGTCATGGCTGCATAGGCATCCGCTTTCTCCGCCTCGTCTCGCACCAGCACGATCGGGTAGGCCTGCGCCTTTGCCTGCCGCTCCACCTCCGCGGCGACACTGGGCGCCGCCATGCACACAACATGCGCGCCCGGCACCGCAGCCTGCGCCTGCCTCACCGCCTCGAACAGCGTCGGTGCCACGCGCCGCATCTCTGCGTTGCGGCTGCCGGGCAGCAGGCCGATCACCGGCGCATCCAGCGGAATGCCATGCCGCTGCCGGAAGCCGTCGCTGTCCCCCTTCGCCAGCCGATGCAGCGCCGGATTGCCGATCACCGTCGTCGGCAGGCCCCACTGCACGTAGAAGGGCTGCTCGAACGGGTGAATGCAGAGCAAGTGATCCACCCATTGCGCAGCACGCGCGCGCGCCCCGGCCGCGTCGCCCACACCTGTGGCCCGATCAGCTTGATCCGCTTCGCCCGCACCCCGCGCAGCTTCAGCGCCCGCGCCACGCGCCACATGAAGCCCCAGCTGTCGATCAGCACCACGCTGTCAGGATCGACTTTCACGATGGCGTCCGCGGTATCCTCCACCGCGTTCTTCACGCGACCGTACGCTTTGAGCCCCTCGACGAGACCGAGCACGGCCAAACCCGACATGTCGACGTCGGCTGCCACGCCTTTCACGCGCATGCGCTCGCCCCCTATGCCCGAAATCCTGACGGCTGGATCCTTGGCGCGCATCGCATCGATCAGGTCTGCGCCGATGGCGTCGCCGGACTCCTCGGCCGCAACGAGGTAGACGTGGCTCACGCGATGTCCGCCGCAGTGAAGCCGACGATGAATAACCCGGCCGCGTCCGCAGCCGCCGCCACCATCTCGCGGTCCACAACCAGCGCAGCGCCCGCCTCGACCGCAATGCCCGCCAACCCAGCTCTGGCGGCCCCGGCGACGGTCGTCAGGCCGATCGTCGGCAGGTCGATGCGCCGCTCCTGCTGCGGTTTGGCCGCTTTGACCAGAACGCCGCGCCGCGCCTCGGGGGTCCCGCGTATCTCCTCGACCAGCTCCGGTATGCGGTCCAGCATCCGGTCAGTTCCTTCCTGCGCCTCAACAGCGAGAACCAGGCCTGCGCACACCACCGCCCCCTGGCCGATCTCCAGCGAACCGGAAATCTTCGCGACCTCTGCCGCACGCCTGATGTCCGGCCAATGGTCCGGCCCCGGGGCAATGGCGCCCAACGGCCCTGGCCCGACGCGCAGATCATCCAGCACGTCATCGGCGCCAACGATACGAAACCCCGCCTCCGCAAAAACATCCATAACGGACCGCAACAGCGCATCATCGCCCCTTTTCGCCGCCGCCAGAATCCGCGGCAACGCCTGCACCCCTTTGAGGTCCAGTTTCAGCGAAGAAAAATCCGGCCGCTTCAGCGAACCGGCGAACACCATTTCCTCGCAGCCTTCCTTCTTCATCAGCTGGATCAATCGCCCGATCTCGCCGACCGAAAGCTCGGGCCCGCCAAACTCCGTCAGCAGCGACGCATCAACGAAACCCTTCAATCCCACCACGAGCGGATTCCGCCCGGTCCGCCGCGCCTGTTCCGCAACGCGGCGCGGCAGGTTGCCGCCCCCGGCAATGATGGCAAGTCGCGCGCCCGACATCAGCTGGGTCTCGGCACGCACAGCGGCCGCTTCTCGCCAGCCGCGATGAAATCAATGATGCGCTTCACCTCCGGCACGTGCGAGGACGCCTCGCTGATCTCCGCCAGCCGGTCATCAAAAAAGCCTGCGCCGTGAAACAGCTCGCGGTAGACATTGCGCAGGAGGTGGATTGTTTCGCGCGATGCGCCGCGCCGTTTCAGACCGACAATATTCAGCCCGTGAAGCGCACCGTGATTGTCCACCATCCCAAACGGGATCACATCACCGACGACGGCCGCGCAGCCGCCGATGAAGGCGCCCATGCCGACGCGCCCAAGCTGGTGAACTGCCGAATTGCCGCCAAGGATCACCGCGTCCTCGACGATCGCGAGGCCGCCCGTCACGGCGTGAGTTGCATAGGTCACGCCGTTGCCGATGACGCCGTCATGGCCCACGTGAGACCCGTTCATCAGCAGGCAGTGGTCCCCCACCACGGTCTTCCCGCGCCCCTGGACGGTGCCGATGTGCAATACAGAAGACTCGCGAATGCGGTTGTCGGTGCCCACGAAAAGCTGGGTGTCCTCGTCCCTGTAGCGGTTGTCCTGGGGCGGATGGCCAAGCGAGGCGAACGGATAGATCGTCGTGCGCGCACCCACCGTGGTCGAGCCAGCGATCGAGACGTGCGAGACCAGCCGAACATTTTCCGCCAGCCGCGCCTTGCCCGACACGATGCAGAACGGGCCCACGTCCACGCCATCGGCGAGTTCGGCGCCTTTCTCAACGATGGCGGTTGGATGGATGGTTACAGCCATATGCGCCGGCGCCCCTCGCCGGTCTGCCCGGCTATTCCTTGACGATGGGACGCTTTTGCGCCGCCCGTGCCAGCCATGCAAGCTCGCGCATCCATGTGCGGCTCGGCTTGGCCGGATACCCTGCCCAGGTCTCGCCCGCCGGCACATCCGTCAGCACTGCGGCCCCTGCAGCAATACGCGCCCCGGCGCCGACGCGCACATGGTCCTTGAGCCCGACCCTGCCCCCGAACTGCACCCCGTCGCCGACCTCGCAAGAACCCGATATGCCCGCGAACGCAGCCATCACCACATGTGCGCCAATGCGGCAATTGTGACCGATATGGCAGAGATTATCGATATGGCTGGCCTCGCCGATCACTGTGTCCTCCAGTAGTCCGCGATCAATGCAGGAACCCGCTCCTACGGAAACGCCGTTCTGGATGATCACGCGCCCAAAATGCGGGGTCAGCCGCGCGCCTGCCGATCCGCCCGCCAGCCCGAAGCCGGCCTCGCCGATCACCACGCCCGGATAGATGATCACGCCATCCCCGATCAGCGCGCAGCGAAGACTGGCGTTGGGTCCGACACGCGAATTGACGCCAATCTGCACCCCAGGTCCGATCACCGCGTTCGCGCCGACCTGGACGCCCGCCCCGATTGCTGCGCCGGCGCCGACAACAACGCCGGGTTCAAGCGCTGCGCTTGACGCAATGTACGCCGAGGGATGGATTGGGGGCTGTCCCGCCTCAAGCATCCGCAGCTTGACTAGCCGCTCGGCCACCCTGGCGAACGCCGCACGCGGATGAGCGATCGCGATGACCGCGGGCCCATCCGGAATCGCGGAAACGACATCGGGTGTCGCGAGACAGATCCCAGCCGCTTTCAGGCTGCCGGCAGCTGCAGCACTCTCGACGAAGACAAGATCATCACGCGATGCGAGGTCTGCGGACGCCAGCGAATCTACCAGACGCGATGAGTCGCCACGTGCAATGGCGACCCCGAGCATCGCTGCAATGTCCAAGGCCGACAGGGGCTGTGGAACCTCATAGAACCTCGGATCAATCACCGCCCCCGCCCGTGTCCGTGGATTACTGTCCGCCGCCGGCGGGCGGTGCGGCGGGCGCAGCCGGGCGCTGCGGCAGCAGCGGCTTGAGAGCTTCGATCGTTGGCACGGTGGCATCGAGGCGTGCAATCACCTGCGCCGAGATATCGACGGATTCCTTGTTGTACAGCGCCGACCCATAGCTCAGCACGACATCTGCGCCGACCTGCTTGGCCACCGCGTCAATCGCCGGCACCAGAGCGTAGTTGAAGCGAACAGCGTTCGCCGTGCGCTGCTGTTCCACGCCCTGATCAAGCGCGGACGATTTCTGCACCAGTTCATTGTACTTCTTGTTCAGGTTCTCAACGCGTGTCTTGAGCGTCGCATTGGCCTGGATCGCTTCCGGCGTCAGCGACTGGATCTGCGGCTGGAGGGCAGCGCGCTCCGTGTCGGCCTCGGTCTTCAGCGTCTTGAGGCCCAGCTGCTCAACGGCCTGCTGCGCATCGGCAGTGAGCTGCTGATTCATCGCCTTGCCCAGCTTGCTCTCGATCATTACCCGGGACTCGTTGACGATGTAGACCTTGGTCTGGGCCAGGGCGGCGCCGGCCATGCTGCTGGTTCCAGCGAAGAGGACGGCGGCAAGCACGATGTTTCGGAGTTTCATGATACTGATACCTTAGAACCTGCTGTTGGTAGCAAACCGGAAGCTTTCGGTCCGGTCATACTCTTCGCTCGCAAGGATATGCGAGAAGTCGAAACGGATGGGACCGAACGGCGAATCCCATCCGATACTCAAGCCCGCGCTGGCCCGCAGGCTGGCGCTGTCATCCACGATGCGGACGCGAAGTGGATCGTTCGGGTCCGGCTGTCCGCTCCGCTCGCGATCACGCTCGTCGAGAAGGCCAAGCGTGCCAGCCTCGAAGAAGAACGCGCCATCGAGCCCGAACTCCTCCGGAACATACGGCAGCGGGAAGGCAAGTTCAAAGGAGGCAATCGCATATGCCTTGCCGCCGAGCGCATTGCCCGGGGTGACTGTCGGCTCCAGCAGGTTGCCGGCTGCGTCACGTTGCGCGGTGAAGTAAAGGAAATTGCCGGCGCTATCGACCGCCTGGGTTCCATCAGTGTTGAGCTGCGGACGCGAGAATTCCGGCGGCGTCACGCCTTGCGCCAACGCGATCTGCTCCGTGGCGTAGGCGTATTCAACCTCGCGCGGCCCAAGGCCAGCGACGTCGAAGCCGCGGAACGAGTTGCCGCCCTTGAAGAAGCGGTCGTTGATCCTGACGCCTTCGTCGCCCCAGCTCTCGATGAGCCCGGCCTCAAGACGCGAACGCAAGCGCCAGCCCGGCGCAAAGCCGTGATAGATCGACCCCTCGAACTCGTTGCGCAGGTAGTTCACGTCCCCGCCAAGACCGGCAATGTCCTGGCTGAAGTTGACGTCGAAACCACGCGTCGCTTCGATGTAATCGTTCTTGCGGTTCATCGTGAGCGTGTAGCCGATCGACGACGTCAGCCGGTCGCCGCGCTGGTCGCAGAGCGAGGACTGGAAGATCGACACGGTCTGGCAGTTCGTCTTGCCCGGGTTCTGCAGCGGGTCCTCGCCGGGCAGCAGTTCGTCGAGCTGCAGGTTGTCGTTGCGCAGGCGGTAGCGCAGGCCGAGCTGGTCGGTGTCAGAAAGCGGCATCTGAAGCCGGCCGCCGGTGCCGATGATCGAATTCTCGAAGCCTGCAATGTCGAAGAAGTCCGACTGCGTCACAAACACATCGAGACCGACCGCAAGGTTGCGGTCCTGGAATTTCGGCTCTGTGAAACGGAACTCGATATCCTGCTGGCGCGACGTCGTCTGGATGCGCGCTGACAAGAACTGCCCGCGCCCGCGGAAGTTGCGCTGCTGGGCGGAAGCCGAAAACAGGAACGCATCCTGGGACGAGAAGCCGGCCGAGAACGCGAGTTCGCCTGTCGCCTCTTCCTCAACCTTCACCTTCACCACGCTGCGATCGGGCGCCGAACCCGGCTCGTCCGTGATCTCGACCGTCTCGGGATTGAAGAATCCAAGCGACCGGATCCGGTTCTTGGCGTTGTCGATCTGCACCGGGTTGTACTGGTCGCCCTCGGCCACGCGGATTTCGCGGCGGATCACGCGGTCCAGGGTCTGGGTGTTACCCTGGATATCGATGCGCTCGATGTAAACGCGAGCGCCTTCATCCACCTCGAACGTGATGCCGATCGTGTGGTTGATCGAATCGCGTGTCTCGCGCGGACGGATCTGCACGTTGGCGTAACCTGCAATGCCCGCCGCAAAGGTGAGCGAGTCGATCGCATCCTGGATGCTCTTCGAACGAAACTGGTCGCCCTGCTGCATCGGCAGGAAAAGCGCCAGGCGCTCGCCCGAGAGTTTCTCCAGCTCGGTCTGCACCTTCAGTTCGCCGAAATTGTATTTCTCACCCTCGTCGACCGTGAAGGTCAGGTAGAAGTCGCGTCGGTTCGGCGTCAGCTCGGCGACCGACGAGATCACGCGGAAGTCGGCATAGCCTTCATTTGTGTAGAACTCGGTCAGCTGCGAGCGATCGAACTCGACCTGTCCCGGGTTGTAGTTGTCGGCCTGTTCGAAGAACCGCCACCAGCGCGACTGGCGCGTGGTGATCTCACGGCGCAGCCGGTCGTCCGGATAGGCCTCGTTGCCGATGAAGTTGATCGAGCTCACGCCCGTCGTCGGGCCTTCGTCGATCACGAAGATCAGGTCGGCCCGGTTCTGCGGCAGCACCTTGTACTGCGGCGTCACGGTCGCCGCGAAACGCCCGGCGCGGCGATAGACTTCGAGGATGCGCTGAACGTCCTGCTCGACGCGGCTCAGCGTGAAGGTCTGCCGCGGCTCGGCCTCGGTCTCTTCCTCGAGGCGCTCGGTTGTGACCGCATTGTTCCCCTCGAACATGATGCGGTTGATGATCGGGTTTTCCAGTACGCGAATGACAAGGTCGGACCCGCGCGTCTCGATCTGGATGTCCGCAAACAGGCCGGTGGCGCCCAGTGCCCGCACCGACAGGCCGATCCGTTCCTCGTCGAACGGGTCGCCCGGCCGCACCAGCAGGTAGGACTGGACGGTGCGCGACTCGATGCGCTGGTTACCCTCGACAAGGATCCGGCCGATGATCTGCTGCGACGGTTGAACCAGCGGCAGTGCTGGCGCTTGCACAGGTGGTTGCAGAGGCGGCTGCGCTGGCGGTTGAACCGGCGGCTGTCCAGGCTGCTGCGCCCACGCCGTCTGTGCGCCCACAATGGCGCCAGCCGATGCAGTCAGCGCCAGAGCGCATGCAAACCATGACCGCATCTAATACCCTCGTCCGACTACTAACCACCACTATACGGCCCATCACCAGACGAACTGTCTGCCGCAGTCCCGTCCGTCCGTCTGCGCCCGTCCTAGTGCGAGACGGGTACACAGCTCAAGCCTCCCCCACACACCCGGCCCCTAGGCTGGGCCCGGGAAGAAGCCCGAAATCAACCGCCCTATGTCCTGCCACGTCACCAGCAAGGCGAAAACGACCAGACTCACCAGTCCAAACGTCAGCCCCGCATTCTGGGCCTTTTCCGGCAGTGCCTTTCCGGTCAGGGCCTCGGCCAGCGTCATGACCACGGCCCCCCCATCCAGAACCGGAATCGGTAGCAGGTTGAAGAAGCCAATGCCGATGGAAAGCAGCGCCGCCAGATGAAAGTACATCCAGAATAGCTGCATGATCTTGGCGCCGAGGTCGACATTCTCCTGGTTCATGGTCATTTCGGTCACGCCGCCCGTCAGGTGAAGGATGCCGACCGGCCCTGACAGCTTCTCGATCCCCTCCTTGCCCGTAATAAGGCGCCGCAGCACATTGACGGTCTGGCCAATGGATTCAGCCGTCCGCTGCAAGCCATAGTTCACCGCTTCGATCGGATTGAGGCTGCGTATCGACGTGTCGCGATGACCAAGGTCGAGACCGATGCGGCCGACCTTCTGCTTCATCCGCATGCCGCTATCGACGAGTTCCTGCTCAACCGGCGTGGCCAGCAGCGCCACGGTCTCCTCGCCCCGCAGCACACGATAGCTCACGGCCTCGCCGGCGCTCAGCTGCGTCGCCATGATGATGTCCTGCGCCGTCGTGACGGGCCGTCCGCCCGCCTCGATGACCACGTCGCCCGCCTTGAACCCGGCCCTGTCGGCCGCTTCGCCGGCGATCACGCCACGCACGAAAACCTCCTGCGCCTGCGGTACGCCCTGAACGCCGCCGATGACTGCAAAGGCCGCGATGGCAAACACGAAGTTCGCGAATGGGCCGCCGAGCGACACGGCGATCCGCTGCCACGGGTTCAGCAGGTTGTAGGGGCGGCCAACGAGAATCTGATTGTCATGGAAAGTGGTCGGCTTGCCCTCGAGCGCGCCCTTGGGCCGGGTCGCCCGCGCCACTTCGGCCAAACGCGCGGCCTCTTCTTCGGTTTCGGCCGTCTGCGGCAATTCCTGCTTCAGGTCCTGCGCGAGCTGGACCTCGCCGACGAACTTCACGAATCCGCCGAGGGGTATCCAGTTAAGGCGCCAGCGCGTCCCACGCCCATCGCGCTTCTCGACGATCGGATTGCCAAAACCGATTGCAAAGGATTCCACCGCCGCGCCGAACATCCGGCCCACCCAGTAGTGTCCAAGCTCATGAACGGTGATGACGACCGAAATGATGAGCAGGAATACCGGCGCGTAGGTCAGAACCCAGAGGATGACATCCATCAGCGCGCGTCCTTCAAGATCCGGTACTCCAAGCGATCACGCCGCCAGATTGAGCTTTTCGACAGTGCGCGCTCGCGCCCACCGGTCTATCGCGTAGACATCGTCGAACCTAGCCGGTTCGGCGCGGGCAGTCGCATGTCCGAGATACTCTTCAAGCACCTGCCCTGCCACCTCGGAAATCCTCAAAAACCCTATCTGTCGCTGCAAAAAGGCCGCCACTGCGACCTCGTTTGCTCCGTTCAGCACGATCGGCGCGCCGCCCCCGGCGGAAACCGCACCTCTGGCAAGCGTTAACGCTGGAAAGCGCTCGGCATCCGGAGGCATGAAGTCCAGCCTTCCGATCTTGGCGAGATCAAGGCGCTCGAGCCCCGGCAGGGGCATCCGCCGCGGCCAGGAGAGGGCGTAGGAGATCGGCGTGCGCATGTCCGGCAGGCCCAGCTGCGCCAGCACCGACCCGTCGTCGTAAGCCACGAGGCTATGGATAATGGATTGCGGGTGGATCAGCACATCGATTCGGCTCTCGGGCACGTCGAACAGATAGGCCGCCTCGATCAGCTCCAGCCCCTTGTTCATCATGGTGGCGCTATCAACTGAGATCTTCGCCCCCATGTCCCAGTTGGGGTGGGCGCAGGCCGTCTCCGGGGTCGCCGCCGCCATGTCCTGGAGGCTCGCTGACCGGAACGGCCCGCCCGACGCGGTGAGGATCAATTTTTCGACCCGCTCGGGTCGGTCGAGCACCTGGAAGATGGCGTTGTGCTCGCTGTCGATCGGCAGCAGTCGCGCGCCGCTTTGCCGTGCCTCTTCCCGCAGCAGCTTGCCCGCGCAGACCATGCTTTCCTTGTTGGCAAGGGCGATGCTTGCACCCTGCCGCACAGCCGCCAGTGTCGCCGCCAGCCCGGCGATCCCCACAATGCCGGCAACCACTACATCGGCCTTGCGCGCGCCAGCCTCGGCAATGGCGGCCTCACCAGCAGCGGTCTCCACGCCCGAACCCGCCAGCGCGCTCTTCAGCTCGCTATAGCAGGCCTCGTCCGCGACCACCGCGATCTCCGCGCGCACCTTTCGCGCCGCCGCCGCCAACGCGCCGACATTCCGGTTCGCCGTCAGCGCGATGACGGAAAAGTCCGGCGACCCCTGCCCGCCCGATGCAATGACGTCGAGCGCCGAGACGCCAATCGAACCCGATGCGCCAAGCACGGATACGCGAACAGTGTTGGTCATTGCGCCCCTGCAGATGATAGCGACGGCGCCAGCGCGGGCAGGAACCGCACGATCAGCGCCGCCGCAACGGTGGCCGCCATCAACCCGTCGAGCCGGTCCAGCACGCCGCCATGTCCCGGCAGGAATCCGGACGTATCCTTGACCCCGTAGAGCCGCTTGAACCGCGACTCCAGCAGGTCGCCAAGCTGCGCCACGATCGACAGCGCAAGACCGAACACCAGCCAGTGCGCAAAATCACCGCCGCCCGCCCGCGCCACCGCCGCGCCAGCCAGCCCCGCACACACCAGTGCGCCGATCGCCCCGGTCCATGTCTTGTTCGGGCTATCTTTCGGGCTGAGCAACGGCCCGCCAAACCCGCGCCCGGCGAAATAGGCGCCCACATCCGTCGTCACCACGATCGCCAGGATGGCCAGCAGCAGCAGGTGCCCATGCGGCGTCATCTCGCGGATCCATACGAAGCACCCAAACGGCAGGCTCGTGTAGATCGCCCCGAACGCCATCGAGCTGATCGACCCCTTGCCGATATGGGCCAGCCCGCTCGCCACTGCGCACCCGACCAGCGCGGCCAGCGCCACGGCCTCGATCCCGCGCGTCGCGAGCAGCACAGCGGCCGCAGCGGTCAGTCCCAGCGTGGTGTACTGCGCCCAGCGCACCCAGCCTGTCTCGGCCTGCGAAGCCATGCGCGTCCACTCGAACGCCGCCACCACGCCGCATGCAGCCGTCGCAGCCAGCAACCACAATCCCCCGGCCCACACCGCCCAGACGCCCAGCGGCGCAAGCACAGCTGCGCTGACGACGCGGAGAATGATCTCGCGCCTTCCGCCGCCCCTGGGACCGCCCTCAGGCGCCGAGGCCGCCGAACCGTCTGTCGCGACGTCTGAACGCATCAATCGCCTTCTCGAGGCTCTCCTTCGTGAAATCCGGCCATAGCTGGTTGATGAACATCAGCTCTGCATACGCACCACTCCAGAGCAGGAAGTTGCTGAGCCTGACCTCGCCACTTGTCCGGATGACAAGATCCGGATCGGGCGAGTCGGCCGACCAGATCATCCGCGAGATCATCGCCTCGTCGATCTCGTCCGGCTGCAGCTTGCCCGCCGCGATCATCCGCCCGATCTCGCGCATCGCCGCAACCAGTTCGCCGCGCCCGCCATAGTTGAACGCGATGTTCAGCGTCAGCCGCGTGTTATCCCGCGTCGTGTGCACCGCATCGTCGATCAGCTCGAGCAGGTCCTCGCTCAGCCCGTCGCGCGCGCCGATGATCCGGATCCGCACGCCATCCTTGTGCAGCCGCGCCAGGTCCCGCTTCACAAACATCCGCAGCAGGTCGAACAGGGCATCGATCTCTGTCTGCGGCCTGTTCCAGTTCTCCGTCGAGAACGCATAGACGCTGAGGTGCCCCAGGCCAAGATCGCGCGCCGCCTCTACGGCCAGTCGCAGCGCATCCACGCCCGCCTTGTGGCCCATCGCCCGCGGCCAGCCCCGTGCCTTCGCCCACCTGCCATTCCCATCCATGATGATGGCAACGTGCCTCGGCGGCGGCCGCAGGGTCGCCACGTCCACGTCGCTCGAGGAGGGCTTGGGCTCGCTCACACCTGCATGATCTCTTCGGCCTTGTGCTTCAGGAGGTCGTCGATCAGCTTGATGTGGGTATCAGTCACCTTCTGAACGTCGTTCGAGCGGCCCTTGGCGTGGTCCTCGCTAAGTCCGCCGGCTTTCTCGATGCGCTTGATCAGTTCCATTCCGTCACGCCGCACATTGCGCACAGCGACCCGAGCACTTTCAGAAAACTGACCCGCCAGCTTCTGCAGCTCCCTGCGGCGCTCCTCGCTCAGCGGCGGGATTGGGATGCGCAGCGTCTGCCCGTCCGTGATCGGATTGAGCCCCAGCGGTGCCTCGCGGATGGCGCGGTCGACCGCGCCGACCACGCTTTTGTCCCACACGCTCACGCTGAGCATGCGTGCGTCTGACGCCGAAACCGACGCCACCTGGTTCAACGGTGTCGGCGTCCCATAAGCCACCACCACGATTGTATCGAGCAGGTGGATCGAGGCCCGCCCCGTACGCAGGCCGGAGAATTCCTGCTTGAGCGACGCGATTGCGCCGTCCATCCGCTTCTCGACTACCTTGAGGTCGAAGGTCTCGGGCATCGTTTCCCTATCCTATTTCTTCTTGCCGCTGATCACGGTCGACACGCCCTGCCCCGTCAGTACGTTCTTGAGGCCGCCGCGGTCGCGGATGCGGAACACCACGATCGGAATCTTGTTTTCCTTGAGCAGGCTGATGGCGGTCGCATCCATCACCTTCAGCTCCTTCGATAGAACTTCCATGTAGTCGAGCGTATCGAAGCGCGTCGCATCCGCATCGACCTTCGGGTCCGACGTATAGACGCCATCCACCTGCGTGCCCTTCAGCATCGCGTCGCAATTCATCTCGGCTGCGCGCAGCGCTGCTCCGGTGTCCGTCGTGAAGAACGGATTGCCTGTGCCGGCCGCGAAGATCACGACGCGGTTCTTCTCCATGTGTCTTATCGCCCTGCGCCGGATGAAGGGCTCGCAGATCGACATCATCGGAATGCCCGACTGTACGCGCGTCGGTACGCCGATGCTCTCCAGCGAGTTCTGCATCACAAGAGCGTTCATCACGGTGGCCAGCATGCCCATATGGTCGGCTTGCGCGCGCTCCATGCCGGCGTCCACGCCCCACTTGCCGCGCCAGATATTGCCACCGCCGATCACGAGACAGACCTGGCAGCCAAGCTCCATCGCGCCCTTGATCTCTTCGGCGTACTTCGTGACGGCCGGAACGTCGATACCGTAACCCTGATCTCCCATCAGGGCCTCGCCCGAAATCTTCAGGAGCACGCGCTTGTATTTGAGATCAGCGTGGTCGGTCATCTTGCCAGCTCCAACGCCCTTTACATGGACGGCCCGGACGCATGACACGCCGGGCCGCCAGACTCTACCCGCGAATACGCGGACTCCGCAAAGGCTTTAGCTATCGTCCGCCCATGGAGGCCACTTCCGCCGCAAAGTCATCCTTTGGCTTGTCGATGCCTTCGCCCACTTCGTAGCGGATGAAGCCTTTCAGCTTCACGGGGACGCCGAATTCCTTGGCGTGTTTCTCGATGAACCCGCCGACGGTCACGTCCGGGTCCATCACGAAAGCCTGCTCGACCAACACTGATTCCTGATAGAATTTGCGGATCCGGCCTTCGACCATCTTCTCGATAACGTTAGCCGGCTTGCCCGACTCGGCCGCCTGGGCCGTCAGGATCTGCTTTTCCTTCTCGACAACGGCTGGGTCGAG
>Ga0163144_10012285_pt1 | contig 17998 bp, 18 predicted proteins | sample OliLak19BULKMAT1_FD_123175 | JGI IMG/M metagenome (GOLD analysis project Ga0163144, IMG submission 123175) | Freshwater microbial mat bacterial communities from Lake Vanda, McMurdo Dry Valleys, Antarctica - Oligotrophic Lake LV.19.BULKMAT1 | ecosystem: Environmental > Aquatic > Freshwater >...
AGTTAGTTCTTCAAAACTTTCATTATGCTCCGAAAATGTTCAATTGCCGTTTACAGCTGAAGGAGTGTTGATATACTCCATTAGCACTGCAGGCTTTGCACCCTTTTGCGGAAAAGTGATATTCTGACATGGAGTAGTAATTCTATGTCCTATTTTCTTTAATCACTTTGGCTGGAATACCAACTGCAGTAACATAGGAAGGAATATTTTTATTTACCAATGCCGCTCCTCCAATAATCGAATATTTCCCTATTGTTAATTTCTCAAGTATTGCCGCATTTGTTCCTACCAAAACACCTTCTTCTAAAATAACATCTCCTGATATATTCACCCCTGGATTTATTGTACAATAATCATTAACAACAGCATAATGTCCAAGCGTGCACGCTAGATTAAAAATCACATGATTCAAAATTTTAATATTCGTAGTAACAATATTTCCGGCAGTAATTACAGTCCCTTCCCCAATGGTGGTTGTTTCGGACATAATAACTGAAGGGTGAATTCCAGATGCAAATTTCACATTAAACTCTTTTAATTGCCCTACGACTTTTGCTTTTGCTTTAGGATTTCCGATACAACACACATAATGATAATCGCTTTCATGATTATCTTTCATCCAATCCTTTCCCCCTAAAACAGGGACTCCGTTTCTGATTTTACCTTTCATTTCCGCATTGTCATCAAGAAAGCCAACAATATCCCACTGAAGCTCCTTGCTTGCTTTATTTATATCCCTAAATAATTGGACTATTTCATCTCCAAAATTTGATGCCCCAAATAAAATTAATTTCTTTGCCATGAGAGATATAATTAAAGTGCAAGTTTATTATAAAAACCCAATAATCGCTTCGCATTATCCTTTAGGGACAATTTTTTCTGTGCCGAATAAACAGCTTGCAGAAGATCGGGGTAATCTGTTCTTGATACAATCGTCCTTAAATCATATAATTGGTCCTTATTAATTGAAATACCAGATTTATACCGTTCAAGAATCCATGATTGATAAATAATATTTTCCGAAATAATTACTGGAATTCCAGCTTCAAGGAAATTGAAAATTTTTAATGTTGTGCAGTATTTGTATTTCTCATAAGACTGCCTATGCTCATCCTGATTTACAAAACCAGTATGAAATCCAAAATGATATTTAGAAAGCTCACTTGCCAGTTCATTTTGTGCTACTGATTCATGAAAATGAAAAAACGGATTCTTTTTTGCAATTTCTTCATACTCCTCGTAGTCAGCTCTTATATTGGATGGACTCGGATAAATATGGAAATGTATCTTTTGTTTGGATAGTATATCTATGATCTGATGAAACTGAATATTCCCATATTGCTTCGGATTCCGGTGGGAGCCCGCCACGCCCCCTGCGTACACCAAATGAATATCATCCGGATCCAACACTTTTTTATTATCCTGAAAAACATCGTCATCACAATACAAAGGAAAAAAAAGTGTCTTAGGTTTATTTTTGACTCCATTTTTCCTGAATGCTACGTTCGGTTCCAGGCTCTGGCCCACAATACCATCCGCATATTCCAGGCAGGCTCTTTCATGAGGCAATTCTTTTTTTAACCAGTTTAGGTCGGGATCGGACCCATAATAAATGGAATATACATCCTGGTAATCGCAAATAAATTTGTGCTTAAAACTCTTCCTCACTATATCCGGGTAATAGCTTTTGGGGGCGAAGGCATGGATAAGATGAATATTTGGGATTTGTTTTACAATCCTTTTCAAATGAAAAGCATTTCGAAAAAGAAATACTGCATCAAATTCATTGTTGCTGAACTTTTCAACGTAGCCCCGTTGACTACAAACCAGCACAGTTGAAAATTCTGAGCTGCGCTTTACCCACTTTGCCATGCGGGGAATACGAGGCGGTAATTGCTCTCCAAGATAAACAATAACTTTCTTATTATTTCGTTTCAATTTATCTGCACCCGCCACAGAAAAATTTACCAGGTACAATAAACAATCTGAAACAGAAGTGATGCGTTCATATGCAAACCAGCGAAGCTTTACGAGGAATATTTTCTGCGATGCGTTCAAAGTTATTCAGTATTTAATGTTCAAAGTTAAAATTTAGCAGGCATCCGGCAGCAGTTGCGATTTGTATATTCGTTAAAATTTAGCCTATAAATGGGTATTGTACAAAGAGATAGCATCCGGATCTCCATTATCTCCTACATAGGGGCAGCCATCGGCTACCTGAATAAAATTCTGCTGTTCACTAATTTTCTCACCACCGAGCAGGTGGGGCTTGCCAATATATTGATCATCATCGCAGCAGTTTATGCGCAGTTCTCCGGAATGGGCATGACAGGTGTAACCATGAAATTTTTTCCTTATTTCAAAGAAAAAGAAAAAAATCACCATGGCTTTCTATTCTGGACCTCTCTTATTTCCCTCTTTGGATTTCTGCTAATTACGCTGCTGTTTCTTATATTTCAGAAACCTTTGATAGATCACTATTCGGAAAAATCATCTTTACTTGTTGAATATTCCTTTTACGTTATTCCGCTGGCACTTGCCACCGTTTATTACAATCTCCTGGAAGTTTTTCTGCGCTCGCTGATGAAAACAGTGGTGTTCTCATTTATTAATGAAATTGTTTTACGGCTATTGATATCCGGGAGCATTTTGCTTTTCGCATTCAATTTAGTCACTTTTCATCAATTTGTAATGATCTACGTTGGTGTTAACTGTTCAGCCACTCTTCTCCTGCTGATATACATGGCTTACCTGAAACAACTGCTGTTTAAACCTGAATGGAGCAGTACCACTAAACGATTTTTCAAGATCGTGCTCAACTTCGGCCTATATGCCATTCTTGGCAATATGAGCTATATTCTCATGAACAATGTAGACGCGCTGATGGTCGCATTTATAGGAGGTATGAAAGATACCGGTATCTATACTACTGTTTTTCTCATTGCCACCATCATGCTCATTCCGTACCGGGCGCTCGCCCGTGTGGCAAGCCCCATCGTGGCTCAATATTGGAAGAATAGGGAAATGAAAAAAATGGATGAGCTCTACAAAAAATTCACCTTAGTGAACCTGCTTATCGGCTCCTTTTTATTTTTAATCCTTTGGCTGAACATTGATAATATCTTCTCGTTCATGCCGCCAGAATATGCGAAAGGAAAATATGTGTTTCTCTTTTTAGGATTGGGGCGGCTGGCCGATATAGCAACGGGTCTGAACGGCATCATTCTTGTCACATCTAAAAAATTCCGATACGATCTGCTGTTTACAATTCTATTGGTTGGAATGATGATAGGCTTGAATTTTGTTTTCATTCCCCGCTATGGGATCACCGGGGCGGCCTTTGCTACGATGCTAGCCATCGTCCTGCTGAATTTGATGCGTATAATTTTTATCCGGCAAGCATTCCACATTCAGCCTTTTGACAAAAAATGCGTGGCAGTACTGGTGATCGCCTCCATTTCTTTTGTAATCACTTATTTTATTCCATTTGTTTTCAACGTATACGCGGATATTATTATCCGTTCAACAATCTATGCCATTCTCTTTATGGCTCCTGCTCTTTATTTCCGTATTTCTCCTGAAATAAATGAATACGCTGAAAACTTCAGCAAATTTTTCTCAAAGAAAGCTTGAGTTATTCAACAAACTTATACCCAACGCCACGCACCGAGAAAAAATGCTTTGGCTCCCGGGGATTCTTTTCAAAGTACTTGCGAAAATTCACTATGTAATTATCAATCGTCCGCGTGGAAGGATACACATCGTATTCCCAAACTGTTCGCAAAATATCTTCCCGCGATACCACTTCATTTTTTCGCTCTATCAAAAGTTTAAGCAATTGAATTTCCCTTTTGGGAAGCGAACGATTTTTTCCATCTCTCCCGATCACTTCAAAGGTCAAAAAGTTCATCTCACACTTATCAAAGCGATAGGTATTCATTTCGCTTTTCTCCTCAGCAGATTTTGTTCCCCTGCGCAACAAAGATCCTACACGAAGTAAAAGTTCTTCCAGATTGAAGGGTTTAGCAAGGTAGTCATCCGCTCCCAGCTTTAATCCTTGAACACGCTCATCGCTGGCGCCTTTGGCCGTAAGAAAGATCACCGGCACTTGTGTGTTCTCCAACCGGATCTTCTGGCAGAGAGTATAGCCGTCCATTTCCGGAAGCATCACATCCAGAATAATAAGATCAAAATGTGCAGTGCGAAACTGGTTAAACGCAATTTTTCCATCCCGAGCTTCTGTTACAGCATACCCTTCCATTTCAAGGTTCAGGCGGATGGTGCTCCGCAGGTTCTCTTCGTCTTCAACTAATAATATTCTACTTGCCATATTCTAAATCCTTGCAATACTAATATACGAATGCATACGAATTATACAAATAATACAAATGAAGGTATTGTTAATTTACTACAGATATATTTAAAACAACTTTGTGTCCTGGTGCCTTTGCGGCAAAAATGCAGCCACTAAGATACGAAACCTCTAAGAAACACAAAGAGTTCTATATTTTCTTAACAGTAACCCAAATGAATATGAATAGGTTGCATTCGTAAATTCGTATCATTAGTCCATTTGTATATTAGCATTATCAGGCTATCGGATGAAATGCATCTTCTATGTGATTGACCCGGTGCTTATCTCCGGTAACCAGTACCGAAATGATATCAAACCGCACTTCCATATCAAGGTCATTTTTTTCAATGTATGCATTTGCTGCCTTTATCAAATGTTTTTGCTTTTGCCTGTTTACAAACTCTTCCGGCTCACCAAAAAAGCTGCTCTTTCTGGTTTTAACTTCAGCAATTACGAGCGTATCGGCTTTTTGAGCTATAATATCAATTTCCGCATGCTGGAACCTCCAGTTTTTCTCAAGAACTTCATATCCATTTTGAGAAAGATATGCAGAAGCAAGTGCCTCACCGTCTACACCTGTTTGATTGTGTTCAGCCATAATTGTAGTTTACTAATATACAAATGAATACAAATAGAATGCTAATATACAAATGAATGTAAATGATGCCAATAATACGAATGATACCAATGGCTGTTATATTAGTATCATTGGTATGAGCCGTTTATTAGCATGGCGCATTTTGGTATGATTGTTGAATCTCCGCTAATAAGCATCTCTAAAAAAAGATTATTTTCGTAACTACTCCCGAAGGATGCCTTCGGTAAAACCAATCAAAAAAACATGAAAAAATTATTCCTTTCAGCTTTATTCGCTTTTACAGGCATGTGTATTGCTTCCGCACAATCATTTGAAGGCGTGATAGAATTCAAAAAGCAAACAACAAGCGATACAGTAAACTATATCTACCATGTAAAGGGTGATAAAGTGCGCTTGGATGAAATAGGCAATAAATCGAAAAAAGTGGAAGGAAGCTTTATCATTGACATGAAAACCAACAGCATTCTTTCCCTCAGTCATGAACGCAAACTGTATCTTGAGCAGCCTGCCGGAACTCCTGCGGTGATGAAAGGAAAGGCGGATGTAAAAAAAACAGGCAATACAAAAACTATACAGGGTATAAAATGCACGGAATATGTTGTAGCCAACCCTGAAGAAAAGGTACAAGTGACCTATTGGATGGCTTCTAACAATTATGACTTCTTCTTCAAGTTATTGAAAGTGCTTAACAGAAAAGATAAATCTGCATTATACGTACAACAGATCACAGGAGCGGAAGGCATGTTCCCTTTCCTTTCCAGTCAGGTAAATCTTGAATCCAACAAGGAAGAAGTAAAGATGGAAGTGACGAAAGTGGAGAAAAAAAATGTGGACGAAGCAAAGTTTGAAGTACCTAAAGATTACCAGAAATTTCAGAAATAATTGATTTTGTCATGCTGAACACAGTGAAGCATCTATAGATTCCCTGCCTGCCGCAGGCAGGTTTGCTTCACTCAGAATGACAAAACCGTGCTCTTACTCACCACTTTTAGTTTAGCCCTTCTGCCAAACGGAAGGGCTAAATTTTTGGGCGTATGTCCCGCAGGAAATCCAAAACATACCGGGTAATCAAACTCTTTTACTGCATCTAAAATGATCTGTTCCGCTGTTTTGCCAAAAGGAACTTGATTGTCTTTCATGTCCGTCATTCCCCCTACCACCAATCCTTCCAGGTGGGAAAGTTTTCCTGCACGTTTAAGAGATACAAACATCCTATCTATATGATACAGGTATTCGTCCAGGTCCTCAATAAACAAGATCTTGCCGGAAGTTGATATACCTGATCGGCTTCCTTTCAGTGCATACAGGAGGGATAAGTTCCCACCCACAAACAGGCCTTCACATTTCCCTGCCCTGTTCAGATCAGATCCGGCAATAGAGTACGTTATCTTTTCGCCAAAAAGGATCTTTTTTAATGATACCACAGATTCATCGTCCTTATGAAAGTTGATTGCCATAGGTGCATGAACAGTTTCAATTCCAAAGTTCTGATGAATGTGCGAATGAAGAATAGTGATGTCGCTGTATCCTATGATCCATTTTGGCTTTTCCTGGAACTTTTTAAAGTTCAAGTTGTCAATGATCCTGAGCGCTCCATAACCTCCGCGGGCACTGATAATGGCTTTGATAGAATCATCATCCAGCATCGCCTGCATATCTTCCGCTCTTTGCTCATCACTTCCTGAATATTGGTCTTCAGCTCCAAAAATATTTTTTCCGAGTATAACTTTCAGTCCCCACTTCTCAAAAGTATCAACAGCAAATTGTACCTCTTCTTTAGAAATTTTTCGGGCAGGTGCAACGATCCCGATTTTATCGCCTTTCTTTAGATAAGGAGGTGTGGTCATTTATTTATCTTTGTGCCCGAAGTTAGAAATAGATTTTATTGTACGAATAGCATATGATGTCTGAATTTTGCATTTTGTTGTTTATTCGTTAATTCGTTCTTATTCGCGATTCGTACAACGTCATTATGAAGTTTAAACGCCATCTAGTAACAGCAGCCCTTCCGTACGCAAACGGACCCGTACACATCGGCCACCTAGCAGGTTGTTATTTGCCGGCTGATATTTACGTACGGTATTTGCGCTCCAAAGGTGAAGATGTGAAGTTTATTTGCGGTTCGGATGAACACGGAGTGCCTATCACGATAAAGGCAAAAAATGAAAGCATCACTCCTCAGCAGGTAGTGGATAAATACCACAAAATGATGGGGGATTCCTTCAAAGAATTCGGGATCTCCTTTGATATCTATTCCCGTACTTCCAGTAAAGTACATCATGAAACAGCTTCTGATTTTTTTAAAACGCTTTATGACAAAAAGGTTTTTACCGAAGAAATAACGGAACAATACTTTGACGAAAAGGCAAACCAGTTCCTGGCTGACAGATACATAATAGGTACCTGCCCGAAATGTGCCAATGAAAATGCGTATGGCGACCAGTGCGAAAAATGCGGATCCACGCTGAGTCCTACTGAGCTGATCAATCCGCGGTCCACCTTATCGGGAGAAAAACCTGTCTTAAGAAAAACAAAGAACTGGTTCCTGCCTCTGGATAAAATGCAGCCCCAGATAGAAAAATACATTGAATCGCATAAAGACTGGAAGGTAAATGTGTACGGGCAATGTAAATCCTGGCTGGATCAGAAATTACAGCCCCGTGCCATGACCCGCGACCTGGATTGGGGAGTAAAAGTTCCGGTAAAAGATGCGGAAGGAAAGGTTTTGTATGTTTGGTTTGATGCGCCCATTGGCTATATCTCTGCTACGAAAGAATTGTTCAGTGCCTTGGCTTCCTCTCCTTCGGAGAGGACGGGAGGTGAGGCATGGAAATTATACTGGAAAGACAAACAAACACGTCTCGTTCATTTCATTGGCAAAGACAACATTGTTTTTCACTGCATCATTTTTCCTGCGATGCTGATGGCTCATGGAGATTATATTTTACCGGACAACGTTCCTGCCAATGAATTCCTGAATCTGGAAGGAGAAAAAATTTCCACTTCGCGCAACTGGGCGGTGTGGCTTCATGAATACCTGACAGAATTTCCGAATAAACAGGATGTACTGCGCTATACACTCACAGCAAATGCTCCTGAAACAAAAGACAATGATTTTACCTGGAAAGATTTTCAGGCGAAGAATAATAGCGAGCTGGTATCAATCCTGGGGAATTTTGTGAACCGCACTGTAGTGCTCACGCAAAAATTCTTTGCAGGTAAAGTTCCTCCTGCGGAAGAATTTACAAAAAGCGATATTTTTCTGATGGAAGAGATCAGCAAATTCCCTCAGAAGATCTCTGCCTCGCTGGATGCATTCCGTTTTCGGGAGGCGCTTGCCGAAATGATGAACCTGGCCCGCATGGGAAATAAATACCTCACGGAAAATGAACCCTGGAAATTATCAGACCAGAAAAGGATTGGGACTATTTTAAATATTTGTCTGCAGGTGTGTGCCAATATTGCCGTGCTGGGAGAACCTTTTCTTCCGAATACATCCGTCAATCTTTCTTCTATCCTCGGAATAGGTAAATTGAACTGGCGCGATGGCGGCAGAACGGACATCCTGAAAACAGGACATGCTCTGGGAGAAGCAAAGCTGTTATTCGAAAAAATTGAGGATGATATCATTGAAAAACAAGTTGCAAAGCTTCAGGCGACCGGCAGCAAGCAAACGGCAGCGAGCACTCAGGTGGCATTGGCTACTATTGATGATTTCAAAAAATTAGATATCAGGGTAGGAAGAATTATAGAAGCTTTGGACTTCCCTGAAGCAAAAAAGCCTGCTTATAAATTAAGAATTGATTTCGGCAAAGAGATTGGCATAAAAAACTCCAGCGCGCAGATCACAAAGAGCTATACCAAAGAACAGTTAAAAGACAAGCTGGTTTTGGCGGTTGTGAATTTTCCTCCTCGCAAAGTGGGTCCCTTCATATCTGAAGTGCTCACATTAGGCGTGCCGGACAAGAACAATGAAACAACCTTGGTGGAACCCGGCAAAGACGCGGAGATCGGGGGAAAGCTGTCTTAAAATACCTGGAACTTTTATCTTGTTAACTATTTTGTTTAAAAGTACAGGAAAGAGTCTTGTTTAAGGTTGGCTTCCACTCTACCTTTACGGTATGGGGAAGAAAAGGAAACCATTTCTAAAGATCATTTTACCGATCATCCTGAATAAATATTTTATTTCTGTTCTTGCAGTATGCGTTTGGGTCGCCTTTTTTGACAAGAATGACCTGTTCTCCCAATACGAGCTTACGGAAAAATTAAAGAAGCTCAAAACAGAAGAACAATATTACCGTACCGAGATAGAAAAAAGCAAAAGCGATATGAACGAGCTGCGTACCAATCCTGCCAATCTCGAAAAATTTGCCAGGGAAAAATACCTGATGAAAAAAGATAACGAGGAGATCTTCGTGATCGTGAAGGACAGCGTCAATAAAAATACGGCAGGTTCGAAAAAAGGTTAATCACACTTTACAGTCTCTCAGTAATCCTCTTTATCCTCTAATCGAGGGAGATTCTCATCAAAATATTCATTGAATCCAAAATTTGCAGTAGGACTTAAAATTTTGCCCAAAGGGCGGACGCAAATTCTTGTCCTGCAAGAATTTGATCCGTGTTAACCAAGACATTCAGGCGGTGAGCGCCTGAATCGTCTTCGCGTAGCGCAAATTTTTCAACTGAAAAATTTGGGTTGAAATTAAGAATGAAGCTGAACTGGCTGTTTAATCCCCCTTTAGAAAGGGGGACAAGGGGGTTATCTAACAGGCAGGTCAAAATCCCCCGCCACTTCGTGTGTGCCCCCTTTAGAAGGGGGAGGAAAGCCTATTTGTATTCCCCAAAAACCCTTCGCATGGTATCGGCAATCTCACCCAGTGTGGCATAATTTTCAACTGCCTCAAGAATATGCGGCATGAGGTTAGCGGTTCCTTTAGCAGATTCTTCCAGCTTAGAAAGTGCTTCTTTAACTTTAGAATTATCTCGCTTTGATTTTATCTCCTTGATCTTATCTGCCTGAACTTTGCGGATTGAATCATCAACAGAAAAAAGATCTCCCTGAGGTTTTTCTTCTGCTGTGAATTTATTTACGCCTACAATTATCTTTTTGCCTTTCTCAATATTATTCTGGTATTCATAGGAAGAACGGGCTATTTCATTCTGCATAAAGCCCTGCTCAATGGCAGCTACCGAGCCCCCCATGGCATCAATACGTTTTATATACTCCCAAGCCTTCGCTTCTACTTCATCGGTAAGTGCTTCCACAAAATAAGAACCTCCCAAAGGATCTACCGTTTCAGGAGCACCGCTTTCATGGGCAAGGATCTGCTGCGTTCGTAATGCAATGCGTGCAGCTTCTTCGGTAGGCAAGCTCAATGCTTCATCATATCCATTGGTATGCAACGACTGCGTACCACCCAAAACAGCGCTCAACGCCTGCACGGTTACACGTACAATGTTATTCATGGGCTGCTGAGCCGTGAGCGTGCTGCCGCCTGTTTGCGTATGAAAGCGCAGCATCATGGCGCGTTCGTCCGTTGCACCTAACTCTTTCGTGATCTTTGCCCACATTCTTCTTGCAGCCCGGAACTTTGCCACCTCCTCGAACAAATTATTATGCGCATTAAAGAAGAATGAGATTCGTTTTGCAAACACATTGATATCCAACTTTCGTTCCAGCGCAGCTTTCAAATAAGCTTTTCCGTTGGCAAGTGTGAAAGCAAGTTCCTGCACAGCAGTGGATCCTGCTTCGCGAATGTGATAACCGGAAACAGAAATTGTATTCCACTTGGGAACTTCTTTTTCGCAGTACTCAAAAATATCGGTAATGATGCGCATAGATGCCTTTGGTGGATAGATATACGTCCCACGTGCCGCATATTCTTTCAGCAGGTCATTTTGAATAGTTCCGGAGATCTTTTTAATGTCGGCTCCCTGTTTTTTGGCCAGCGTGATGTACATAGCAAGCAAAATAGAAGCGGTGGAATTGATCGTCATGGATGTGGTGATGTCTTCCAGTTTAATTCCATCAAACAAGATCTCCATATCGCGCAACGAATCGATCGCCACACCTGATTTGCCCACTTCACCTTCTGCCAAAGCATGGTCGGAATCATATCCTATTTGCGTGGGCAGGTCAAATGCAACAGAAAGCCCGGTTGTGCCGTTCGCCAATAAATATTTGTAACGTTTGTTGGATTCTTCAGCCGTAGAAAAACCGGCATACTGGCGCATGGTCCACAGCTTGCCACGATACATGTCCTTTTGAATTCCCCTTAAAAATGGAAAAACACCAGCTTCCCCCTCAGCCCTTTGCCCCTCTCCCGCGGGAGAGGAGTTGGGGGTGAGGTAAACCCGTTTAATTTCAATCCCTGAATCTGTACAATATTTTTTTTCTTCAGACATATTCTTGTTGTTGGTCCTCTCCCTTGTGGGGAGAGTCAGAGAGGGGTGATATCAAAAATTCTCAGCGAACTCCTTTTTCAAATACTCAATAGCCACATCTGTAGGCAAACGTTTAAGCTTTGAAGCATTATTAATTATCGACTGCCCCAGTTGCAACCCTGTAGCAGAAGGTACGGAGTCTACAGTTAGATTAACCAGTTTAGCTGTTTCTTCTTTAGCCGTTTGTATCATCTGCCAGGCACCAATGCTCAGGTATACCTGCTGGGAAAGATTATGCTCATATTCGGAGCGAAGCGCGCGTATGATCTCGCCATGCAGTTGCGGCCCATTCATATCCGGCTGATGAAGGCGAAGCACCAGGTTATCAGGGGAAATGCGTTCCAGGAAAAGGATCATGCGTTCATAGGCCTGCACACGAAGCGGGCCGGTGATATTCTGGTTCAATGACTTTATTTCCTCCCTTCGGAGCTTTATTTCTTCCTGAAAAAATTTCTGCATTGTTTCGGCATTGTTCTTCATCATAAAGTAGGTGACAAAAAGCACCACCAATGAAGGGACGATGACCACTAATATCTGAAGAGGAAGTTCCATAGAAGATAGTTTTTGGGTTGAGCAATAAAACCATTCTAACAGGGTAAATGTATGAAAATTCTATCTTATTGTTATTTGTATATTCGCAAAGGGTGCACGACAAATCTGCCTTTCTATCGCCTCATCCCTGCCTTCTCCAAAAGAGAAGGAGTATTAGGTGTCAAATTTGTGGTGCACCCATTCGCAAATGCACAGCACTCTATGAAATTATCCGACCGCATTAATAATATCACCGAGCCCCAAACCATTGGAATGGCGCGCAAAGCCCGGGAATTGAAAGCAAAAGGGGTGGATGTGATCAGCCTGAGCCTGGGCGAGCCTGATTTTTTCACTCCCGATGTAGTTAAAATGGCTGCAAAAAACGCGATCGATAATAATTTCTCTTTTTATACGCACGTATCCGGGTACCTGGAATTAAGACAGGCTATTGCCAAAAAATTCAAGCGCGACAATAACCTTGATTTTACTGCTGAACAAATTGTGGTTTCCACAGGAGCAAAACAATCCATTGCCAACGTACTATTGTGCATTGTTAATCCGGGCGATGAAGTTTTAGTCCCTGCTCCTTACTGGGTTACTTACCTGGAGCAAATAAAACTGGCTGGCGGAAAACCTGTGGTGATCCAGGCTACTGTAGAGAATAATTTCAAAGTCACTGCCGAACAGATAAAAAAGGCGATCACTCCGAAAACAAAAGCGATCCTTTTTTCTTCTCCCTGCAACCCTACCGGAAGCGTTTACACAAAAGAAGAGCTGAAGGCAATTGCCGATGTTATCGTACCAAATCCGGATATGTATGTTATTTCCGATGAAATTTACGAGCATATCAATTTTTTGGGCAAACATGAATCGATCGCTCAGTTCCCTGAAATCAAAGAAAGAACAGTTGTAGTGAATGGCGCTTCCAAAGCATTTGCCATGACAGGCTGGCGCGTTGGTTATATTGGCGCACCCAAAGAACTTGCCATCGCTTGCGATAAACTTCAGGGACAATTTACCTCGGCTACCTGCGGCATTGGCCAAAAAGCCATGCATGCTGCAGCTGAAATGGAGCCGGCAACAATTCATCCCATGCGAGATGCATTCAAAAAGAGAAGGGATATTGTTTACAAGCTCCTGAAAGAAATTCCGGATATTAAAACCAATTATCCGGACGGGGCGTTTTACTTTTTTCCGGAAATATCAGCCTATTTTGGAAAGGGTTCAGTAAAAAACTCTACTGACTTATGCATGTATCTTTTAGATAAAGCACACGTTGCCCTTGTTCCCGGTGATGCATTTGGAAACGATAATCATATTCGCATATCCTATGCCGCTGCAGAAGATAAACTGATCGAAGCAATGAAACGAATTAAGAATGCGCTGGCGGAATTGAAATAAGATGACCAAAAAAGACCTTCAAAAAATATTTGACTCTTTCTCCAAAGTACGCGTGCTTATTATTGGCGATGCGATGGTGGATGCATATATCTGGGGAAATGTGAACCGCATGTCGCCCGAAGCACCTGTTCCTATTGTAACCGTTCAGAAAAAAGAAATACGCCTGGGAGGCGCTGCAAACGTTGCGCTCAATGTGCAGGCAATGGGAGCATCTCCTATTCTTTGCTCCGTGATCGGGGATGATATGTATGGAAGAGAGTTTGTGAAGCTCATGGAGAAACAAAAATTGAGCACGCAAGCAATTTTTAAAGCTCAGAACAGGGCTACTACGGTTAAAACACGGGTGATAGGAAACAATCACCATCTGCTCCGGGTGGATGAGGAGCAGGAAGCTGAGGTTACAAAACAGGAAACTCAGCTGATGATAGAGAAAATATCTTTTCTAATCAAAAGCGGTGCGGTGGATGTGGTCGTTTTCGAAGATTATGACAAAGGAGTGATCACTCCCGACCTGATCCTGAAAGTGGTAGTGGAAGCAAGTAAAAAGAAAATTCCGGTAGCTGTAGATCCTAAAAAGAAAAATTTCCATTTCTACAAGAACATCACGCTATTCAAACCTAATCTGAAAGAATTGAAAGAAGGCATTAAAGCAGAATTTAACATTGCAGAGAAAGAGATACTTTCAAAAGTGGCTGATGAATTGCGAACAAGGCAGGGAATGGAAAACATTCTCATTACGCTTTCAGAAAAAGGAATGTTCATTGCAACCAAAAAAGTAAAACACATTGTACCCGCACACGTCCGCAATGTGGCTGATGTTTCCGGTGCAGGAGATACCGTGATAGGCGTTGCTTCCCTGGGCCTTGCACTCAAGCTGGATCCAATCCTGATGGTAGAGCTCGCGAATATTGCAGGAGGCCTGGTTTGTGAAAAAGTAGGCGTGGTTCCGATCGACAAAGAATTGCTTTTACAGGAAAGCATCACCTTGCTTACCAAATAATTGCCCCACATTTTATGGTTGTTACCCCCTACTCCAATGCTTCTGAAGGAAAAAAGGAGCAGGTGGAGAAAATGTTCAATGAAATTGCATTCCGTTATGATCTGCTCAACCAATTGCTTTCCTTCGGCATCCATAATCTCTGGAGAAAAAAAGCAATAAACCTGCTTCAGGAAGCCAATATTGGCCCTCGTCCAAACGAAAAACCAAGCGTAGAACCAAAGCCCATCATTTTGGATGTTGCTACCGGCACTGCTGATTTCGCGATTGACGCAATAGCGCTCAATCCATCAAAGATCATCGGGATTGACATAGCGAATGATATGCTTGCCGTGGGCAGAAAAAAAATAGAAGAGAAAAATCTATCAAATACCATTGAACTCTTACAAGCCAACTCTGAAAATCTTCCTTTTGCAGATAACTATTTTGATGCAGCTACGGTGGGCTTTGGAGTCCGCAACTTTGAGAACCTCGAAAAGGGGCTTTCCGAGATCTGCAGAACACTGAAAAAAGGCGGCACATTTGCAGTGCTTGAATTTTCGATCCCGGAGAAATTTCCAATGCAACAGCTGTACAATTTCTACCTGGAACAGATCTGCCCCTTGCTTGGCAGAATGATCTCTAAAAATCCGGTGGCATACATTTACCTTTTCAAATCAGTAAAAAGCTTTCCTTACGGAGAAAATTTCAAAAGCATCCTGCTTAAATGCGGTTTTTCAAAGGTCCAATTCTACCCCCGAACATTTGGCATTGTCACCATTTACATAGCTAAGAAATAAATGTGGTATTATTGCGTTTCTCTATGAAACCCCGAAACGCCCATATGCCTTTTTTGCGAATTTTTCTGTGTTTTTCCTTAGCTCTCCTGTCTTACTCGGGGTTTTCACAAAAAGTCAAATCGCTCAATCTCCCAAGTTACGATAAGGAAAAGCTGCATTTTGGATTTTCACTTGCAATTAATAAAGCGGATTTCGTTCTCACTATTGCTGATGCAGCTGCCAGGCCGGATTCTGTCCTTTACACCGGAGTTATTCCCGACTGGGGATTTAATCTCGGCATAATATCCGATCTCCGTCTGCATGATTATGTAACCGTACGTTTTCTTCCCGGCCTAACGTTTCAGGGAAGGGCGATGGAGTACCTGATAAAACCAACCAGCATTAATCCCGCTTATATTGAAAAGAAAAAAGTAGAATCCACTTTGCTGGACTTTCCCATAAATTTCAAATTTCGTTCCGAAAGGATCAATAACACCTCCGCCTATCTGCTTGCAGGAGGAAAATTCAGCCTGGACCTTGCCTCCCAGGAAAAAACAAAAAACCCCGATATCCTAAAAATTGATAACATGGATTACAGCATTGAAGCAGGATTTGGATTTGACTTTTACCTGGAATATTTTAAACTTTCTACAGAGATAAAATTCTCCGCAGGATTAAAAGACCGTTTGACCCATGAAAACACGACATGGTCTATGCCAATTGATAAATTGAAGACCAAGGTCTGGCTTTTCTCCCTGAACTTTGAAGGTTAGAGAATTATAATTTGCACTTTCGTTATTATTCCCAGCACTTAGAATTCTATATTTGCGCTATGAATTTTGCCATCAGCCTGATAATTTCCACACTGGCAGTTTTAATTACTTCCTATGTGTTGCCGGGCGTTTATGTAGATAATTTCTGGACAGCCCTTATTGTAGCCATTGTTTTTGGAGCACTTAACACTTTTTTAAAACCACTGCTTATCCTGTTCGCATTACCTGCTGTAGTATTTACCTTCGGATTGTTCCTCATTATTATAAACACCATTATTATTTTGCTGACAGACAAACTTATTGATGGCTTTGAAGTGCGAGGATTTGGCTGGGCCTTGCTTTTTAGCATTGTAATGTGGCTGGTTACAAGTATTTTAATGGGGATCAAAAAAAGAGACGATCAATCCGAATAGTATATGGTACATTCAAAGATCCTCGTTCAGGGAATAAAAATATATGCGTATCACGGCTGCCTGAAAGAAGAATCCATCATTGGCGGCAACTACATTGTGGATGTATGTATTGAAGCAGATCTTAGTAAACCTTCCAGGACAGATAAGCTGAACCAGACCATAGATTATGTTACTGTGTACGAGATCGTAAAAAAAGAAATGGACATTAGATCTAAGCTGATAGAACACGTTGCAAAAAGAATTCTCGACAAACTAAAAAAGAAATTTCCGAAAACTAATACCATTGAAGTGAAACTCATTAAGCTAAACCCACCCATTCCCGGTGATGTGGAACAGGTAAGTGTTATTCTTGCCGGCTAAAAAAGAATTCCGTAGCAGGACAAATAATAAAAGTTTATTTTTGCAAAATCAAAAGCGGGCTCTTGGTTATTCTATAGTTTAAATATTCAAAAACATCAGCGTATGAAAATCATTACATTTTCTGTTCTTCTACCATTATTGTCCTTGGCTCTATCTGCGCAGGAGAAAAGCGGTCCTAAGCATGAGAATCTTGGTTCAGCGATCAACTCCACCACATCGGAACTTACGTTTCTCGTTACAGCGAACGGAAGAGCTTGTTATTTTGTGAGAGACGGCCATGCGAAAAATTTTTCCAAACAGGATGTATGGTACAGTTACAAAGATTCGGAAGATAAATGGGTGGAAGCAATGCACCTGGGAAGCCCGATAAATTCCACCAGCAGGAACGGTGGTATTTTTGCTGTTTCAGTAGATGAAAATCAACTTCTTATCCGGGGAGCCTATGTAGATGGTGAATATGAAGGAGCAGGTATTTCCATGCTATCAAAGACAAAAAAAGGAACCTGGGGCGATCCTAAAAAATTAGAGATCGTGAACTTCACCAGATACTCTGACATGGGCAGCTACAACTCCGCCCGCCTGAGCAACGATGGAAAATCTCTTTTGTTCAGCTTTTCTGATAAAAGTAATAGCGATAAATCTGATATGTATGTAAGTCATCTTGTTCTGAAAGAAAAATGGTCAAAGCCTAAATCTTTAAAGGATGTTGGTAATTATTTAAAGAAGCTTGCAAATAATAATACCTGGACAGAACCCAGAAAACTTGTTTCCCTCAGCCTGAAAGATTATACGGATGTGGGGCCTTACCTGGCTTCGGATGGCGTTACGCTTTATTTTTCCAGCGACAGGCCGGGAGGTATTGGCAGCAACGATATCTGGATGTCGCGCAGGCTGGATGATACCTGGCAACGCTGGAGCGAACCTGTAAACATGGGATCGAAAGTTAATACTGAGGACTGGGATTCGTATTACGTACTGGATGCAAAGGGAGAATACGGATATTTATCTTCATCCTTAAATTCTTTGGGTGAATCGGACGTAGTGCGCGTGAAACTGGCGGAGGAAGTAAGGCCAAAACCGGTGGTACTTATTTCTGGAAAAGTTTTCAATGCAAAAACCAAGGAACCGATGAGTGCTGAAATTGAATACGAAAACCTTTCGGATGGATTGAATGCCGGAGTGGCAGTATCAAATCCACAGACCGGAGAGTATCGTATTGTATTACCCTACGAAAAAAATTACGGATTTATGGCGTATGCAGAAAAGTTTATTTCGGTATCTGATAATCTCGACCTCACACAAGTGGCTGAGTATAAAGAAATTCAGCGCGACCTGTACCTGGTACCTCTTGAAGTTGGGTCTACTATTC